>Ga0265295_1000958_pt1 | contig 54123 bp, 46 predicted proteins | sample Munlansysbiofilm_FD_192503 | JGI IMG/M metagenome (GOLD analysis project Ga0265295, IMG submission 192503) | Leachate microbial communities from a municipal landfill in Southern Ontario, Canada - Methane capture system biofilm | ecosystem: Engineered > Solid waste > Landfill > Unclassified ... | reverse complement strand
GAAAACAGAATGAAGTGCGGAATAGGAATGTGCGGCCGCTGCAATATTGGAAAAGAGCTTGTTTGTAAGGACGGCCCTGTTTTTACTCTGGAGCAGATTAACAAGACTCCAAGAGAGTACTAAAATCGGTACGGGTCTTTCATAGGCCCGGTTGTCTTTTAGCATAAGCATTATTGGGTCATATTTCTTGCGAAAATTTAAAGGGCTTTTAGTTGTTTTGCTATTCTATGGGAATTTGGCTATTGACAATATAGTTGCATTTGGTTATTAAGATTAGCAAGTTGGTATTTTAAATAGTTTTTTTATTCAGGAAAAAAGGGCAAAAGCCTAAAATAGAGAATTATAAACATATTTACAGGAGGAAGTGATGGCAGAAGTTGAATTTAATGGACATACATTTATTGTTGATGAAGACGGCTTTCTTGACGATTTCAACAACTATAATCCAGATTGGGTTGAGCACGTTAAAAAAGAAGAAGGTATTGCAGAATTAACAGACGAGCACTGGAAAGTAATCGAAGTTCTTCAGGACTACTACAAGAAGAATGGTATTGCTCCAATGGTACGTGTTCTTTCAAAACTTACTGGTTTTAAACTTAAGTATATTTACGAGCTGTTTCCATCAGGACCAGGAAAAGGAGCTTGTAAAATGGCTGGACTTCCAAAGCCGACAGGTTGTGTATAATAGTTTTTTAAGTTATCACAATAAAGTTAGAAAGAGCCTTGTCCTAGTGACAGGGCTTTTTTTTACCTTTAATGCAAAGGGTTGTGATTGTGGAAAAAATGCTTTTAAAAGTTAATTCTGAAGAATCAAATCAATTTATTGATATAACAGCTGGTGTTTCAGAGGCTGTCAGGGAGGCAGGTGTAAAAAACGGTTTTTGCCATATTTTTGTGCCTCACACAACTGCTGGTGTAACAATAAATGAAAATGCAGATCCCAATGTTGAATATGATATAATTCAGATACTTAATAGGCTTGTTCCAAACGATCCTGCTTATAGACATATGGAAGGTAATTCAGACGCTCACGCAAAGTCGTCACTTATTGGCGCAAGTCAGGTTGTTGCAATAAATAACGGTAGGCTTGCACTTGGAACCTGGCAGGCAATTTTTTTCTGCGAGTTTGATGGGCCAAGAACCAGAAAAGTTTGGATAAACATTTTAAATGCAGACTGATGGGAATGGATGAGACAGACAGATTGATAATTAACTCAATTCAGTCTGATTTTCCTATTTCAAAAAGGCCTTATAGAGAAATAGGAAAAAAACTTGGACTGGATGAAGAAGAAGTTATCAAAAGAATACAAAGTTTAAGAAAAAGCGATATAATAAGAAGAATCGGGGGTAATTTTTTTCCAGATAAACTTGGATTTGTTTCAACTCTTTGTGCTGCTGAAGTAAGTGAAGATAAAATTGATGTTTTTTCTAAAACAGTCAATTCTTACCATGGGGTAACTCATAATTATATAAGAAACAACAGATTTAATGTGTGGTTTACTTTTATAGCCCAATCAATGGAGGAAATTGAAAAAAAACTTCAGGAAATAACAGATAAAACAGGAGTTGATAAAATACTTAATCTCCCGGCTACAGATGTTTTTAAAATTAGAGCAAAATTTAAGGTATGAAGCAGAAATTAAAACTGGGGGCAGTATTATCAGTATTTGAACCTGGTGAAATTTTGGAAAATTTTGAGAAGACAAAGGTTTTTATTCAAAAAGCTGCTAAGGCCCAATGCGATCTTCTTGTTTTTCCTGAACTTAATTTGACAGGTTATGTTACTGGTAAAACAGTTTGTAAAACTGCAGTTCAATCTGATTTTTATTTGATAAAAGAGCTTGAATTTTTATCGTTGGATTATAGAATCTCTTTTTTATGCGGATTTGCTGAAAAAAAAGAAGGCAAGGTGTTTGCCAGTCATGGTTTTTTCAGTAATGGAAAGCTAAAAGGAGTTTATAGAAAAATTCAACCGGGTCCGCCAGAGCTTTCACACCTTACTCCGGGAAATGATTTTCCGGTTTTTGATTTTTTAGGTTGGAAGTTTGGAATTCAGCTTTGTTTTGATGCTCATTTTCCTGAAATTTCAACCATAATGGCAAAAAAAGGTGCTGAGCTTTTAATAATGCCCCATGCATCTCCCAGGGGTACTCCAGGTGAAAAGTTTGAGTCCTGGAAAAGACATCTTCTTGCAAGAGCTTATGATAATGGTGTTTATGTAATCCCTGTAAATCAATCTGGTCTAAATAAAAACAATCTTTATTTCCCCGGAGTTTCCTTCCTTGTTTCCCCTTCTGGTAAAGTTGAAGATGTTTGCCTTGAAGATAAAGAATCTATTGCTTATTTTAAGGCGGATAAATTAAAAATACATGAAGTTAAAAGTCATAGAATGAGATATTTTTTCCAATATAGACGTGGAAAGTTTTATAAAGAAAATTTATAATTATTTTTTAAAATCAGTTTTTTATTTTCTTGTGGAAGATTTAGAAGAATAAATATTTGGTAGGTAGTAATAATACCGGATTGGTTTTTTGCTAAAGAGAATAGTTTGTCCTGGAAACATCTGTAATTTTGAATAAATTAATCTTACTATAAAATAACATTGATACTTTTATATAAATAAAATTTGTTTTTCAAAAATCCCGTAATTTTAAAAATTACGGGATTTTTTTTTGGAATTAGTTTAACATGGGAAGTGTTGTTATTTTGTGAGAACAATGTTATTTGGTGAGTGGTTTTTAGCTGGATTTGTGAAAAATTAACAAAATGAATACCTGGCTGATTGCAGAAAGCCAGGGTTTATTTCAGTTTTGGAAACTTTAAGTTCAATCTCAAGAGTATTAGAAAATAAAAATATTAAATTTCAGATCTTAGGGTAAAATAAAAAAGATTTCAGCTTAATCCTTTTAAAATGTTTGCCAAAACTAGGTTTATATTGGCTTAGTATTCTTTAAAGACTCGACTTATAAGTATTATAAAATGACTAATATATTATTTCCCAAGGAGGAGTTATGAAGAAAAAAGATTCACTTGCTTTTAAGTTCATGGTTGGAGGTCTTATTATTGTACTTCTGCCAATAATCATTCTTGGTTATTTTTCTGTAAATAAATCTACAGAGGCAATTACTGAAATATCAAAAAATCAAGCTGAAGGAATTGCAAATGATCTAGCATCCATGACTAGAAATGCTGTTGAAGCAGAAATGATAGTTGCAAAGATCCTGGCTGATAAAAATCTTGTTATCAGGACTTTTGATTCAAAAGATAAAGGAAATACCTCAGAGCTTGATAAGGTTTTAAAGGTTTTAAATGATAATCTTTTTTTGACTATCAGAGCTATGGGAGAAAAATATGAAGGAATTTTCCTGGCTGATTCTAAAGGTGAGGTTTTTTTTGGTGTGCAAAGTTCTGGAGAACTTTATGGGGTGTATGACGTTTCGGACAGGGGATATTTTAAACAAGCTTTGAATACGGGTGAAATTTCAATGGGAGAGCTTATACGTTCAAGAGTTTCATCTGAAGTTGTAGGTGTTGTGGCTGTTCCTGTAAAAAATGACAATGGTAAAATTTTAGGTGCATTGTGCCTAACAATCAGGGTGAATTATTTTGCAAAATTAATTTCAGGCAGAAAAATAGGTGAAACAGGTTATGGGTATATGACTAATAAAAATGGTCTTGTTCTTTCTCATCCTGTGGAAAAACATATATTAACCCTTAATATGAACCAGCTTGATGAAATGGAAGAGTTTAGAAAAAAAATGCTTTCAGGAAGTGCTGGGGCTGATGGATATGTTTTTTACGGAGTGGATAAAATTGCAGGATATGCTCCTGTTGGAGTTAATGATTGGTATATTGCAACTACCCAGGATTCAGATGAATTCCTTTCAGCTCCCAGGCTGATAAGAAATTCTATTTTAATTTTGGGCTTAATTGCCTCTATAATTGCAATCTTTTTAATTTTAATTGCTTCCAAGTCAATTGTAAACCCTGTAAACAAGGCAGTTAAGGGGCTTAAAGATATTGCAGAAGGTGAAGGTGACTTAACCATGCGTCTTGAAGTAAGAACCAGGGATGAGATAGGAGAGTTGTGCAATTGGTTTAATGTTTTTATGGGGAAAATGCAGGAAATGATTAAGGAGATAGGCCAAAATTCCAATGAAGTTGCAAATTCCTCAACTGAATTGTCTGCTGTTTCTTCGGAAATGACCGAGGCGGCAAAAAAAGTTTCTTCAAAAGGAATGGATGTATCAGCCGCAGCAGAAGAAATGACTGCAAATACAAATGATGTTGCCGCTGCAATGGAGGAGACATCAACAAATGTAAATATGGTCGCTTCAGCTGCAGAAGAAATGAATTCTACAATAAGTGAAATAGCCCAGAGTACTGAAAGGGCAAGTGAAATTGCACGTGATGCTGTTGAAAAGTCTGAAAATGCATCCTCTCGAATGGAAGAACTTGGCAAAGCTGCCCAGTCAATTGGTGAGGTAACAGAAGTAATCACAGATATTTCCCAACAAACCAATCTTTTGTCTCTTAATGCAACAATAGAAGCGGCAAGAGCAGGGGAAGCAGGAAAAGGATTTGCAGTTGTTGCAAATGAAATTAAGGAACTTTCAATTCAAACAGCAAGAGCAACCCTTGATATTAGAGAAAAAATTGAAGAGGTTCAAAGCTCTGTTAATTTAAGTGTTGAAGATATAAGTGAAATTAAAAAGGTAATTGGAGACGTGGATGACATTGTTTCAACAATTGCAGCAGCAGTAGAAGAGCAGTCTTCTGCAACAATTGAAATTACCAGAAATATAAGTGAAGCTTCCGAGGCTGTAGTAGATGTTAATAAGCGGATAAATGAGAGTGCCCATGTATCAAATCAAATTGCTTCGGATATTGCCATGGTAAGTGATGAAACAGATGAAATTTCAGCTGGAATAAGCCAGATAAAAACAAGCTCCGAGCTTTTAAGTAAAATGTCAGGCCAGCTAAATGCTATTGTAGGTAGATTTAAAGTCTAGTTTAGTTTTTGTAATACTGGTAATGACAGGTCTTAAATAATAGAATCCCCACCAAAACTTTAGTCTTGGAGGGGATTTTTTATTTCATAAAATGATAATCACTCTCAAAATATGAAACCCTCAATTTAGATTTGACCTGATTGACTTTAAAATGTACTGATGATATTTATTGTTAGTCTAAATGAGACTGTTATTTGTTTAATAATTATTCAGTTAAAATTGGGACGAATACTGCATTCTTTTTTAGCCTCATTCTCGCTTAAGCTCCGAGACAGGAGATAAAAAACTATTTCCTGAAATCGGTTCAGAAAAAATGCAGCATCCGTTTTTTTCAGCAAACTGGATTTTTTTTAGTTTTTTAGCTGAATAGTTACTTTGTTTTTTGATTAAAAACTAAAATTTTTTGTTCAGCAGCTATCCATCTTAATTTCAGGGAGTTTATTGTTTGACTGACTTAACATCCGGAGAAAAAATGATTAATGATGCGTGTCTCAGTTTGTGTTCAAATCCCCAAATTATAGAAAAAGTCAAATCAAAACTAAAAGACACTGAAGATCTTTTTTCACTTGCTGAGCTTTTTAAAGTATTGGGAGATCCCACAAGAATAAAAATTCTTGATGCATTATCAAATTCAGAACTTTGTGTATGCGATATAGCAGAAATTATGGAAATGGGCTCTTCTGCTGTTTCTCATCAGCTGAGAGTCTTAAGAGCTGCAAAAATAGTTAAATTCAGGCGAAATGGTAAAAATGTCATTTATAGTCTTGATGATGACCATGTTAGTTTTCTTATTAAAACCGGTCTTGAACATGTTCAGGAATAATTTGTTTTATTTAGCATCGTACCTAAAATAGTCTTTTTATTCATTGTGACATGAGATTTAGAGTTTAATTCTAATATCAACTAATCCTCTCCATATATATGATGTAGCATCTTCAAAGCTTTTTTATTGTAAAGGTTTTGAGGTAAGATATTGTATCTGCATCATTTGCTTACATCATCTCAGTAAAAAGAAACCTTGAAGTAAATATTTCTTGTATGCGGTAATTTTTAAAATATTTAAATTCAAAATTAAGTTTTTAAATTAAGAATCATTAAAAAAAGCATATTTTTTATTGAAGTTGTCTTTTTTTTTGTTTATATATGAATAAGTGTTCAAATGATAATACATAGGTGGGTTATGAATTTAATTGTGGATATTATAAAAGAATTTTTTTATTTTTTAATGGAAGCTTCGCCATATATGCTTCTTGGTTTTTTTGTTGCTGGACTTTTAAAGGCTTTTCTTCCGGATGATTTGGTAAAAAAACATATTGGATCAGGCAAAAAATCGGGTATTTTAAAAGCCTCTGCATTTGGAATTCCAATACCTCTTTGCAGCTGTGGTGTAGTTCCGGCGGCTGCAGGAATAAGAAAACAGGGAGGAGGGAAAGGCTCTGTTGTGTCTTTTTTAGTGTCAACCCCTGAAACAGGAGTTGACTCAATTGCAATAACCTATGCTCTCCTTGGCCCTGTCATGGCTGTAATTAGACCTGTTGCTGCGTTTTTTTCAGCATTGGTAACAGGATTTCTTGTTCATTTTTTAGGTAACAACAAAGATGATCTAACAGAAGAGACGATAACTCAGACAACTTGCAGCAGTGGGTGTTGTAGTTCTTTGGACCATGAAAAGAAAAATTCTTTTGTTTTAAACCACCCCCATGAAATTTTTTCTTTAAACAATAAAAAAGGCCCTGATTCCTTATCTTTAAAATTTAAAAAAGGAATGAAGTTTGCTTTTATTGATCTGATTTCTGATATTTCATTATGGTTTATAATTGGAGTTTTTTTTGCAGCAATTATTGCAGTATTTATTACTCCTGAAATGGTTGCAGCTGTTTCAGATAAAAACAGATTTTTGGTAATGGGGGCCATGCTTGGAGTTTCTGTTCCTTTATATGTGTGTGCGTCTTCCTCAACACCTGTTGCAGCAGCTTTTTTAATGACCGGAGTATCTCCCGGGGCAGCAATGATTTTTTTACTTGCAGGGCCTGCTACCAATGCAGCATCATTTAGTATGGTTAGTAAAATAATAGGAAAAAGATCAGCCATTATTTATTTGTTGGGAATAATAGTGACATCTGTTATTGCCGGGATCGTAACTGATTGGATTTATTTTAACTGGTCGTTTCAAATATTGCCTTCTTCAGTTGAAATAATTTCAGAACCAGGTTTTTATATCAAGTTGATTTCAACAATGATTTTATCTTTTTTGATTATTTATCCGTTTATTAAAAAAATTAGATTCAGATAAGGCCTGATTACTCAGCTAAAAAACTGAAAAAAAGTCTGATGAAAGTATGGACAGTATAAGTTTTGTGAAAACACCTTTCAGGAGATATTTTTTTATCTCCTGCATTAAAGTTAAAGCTAGAATCAGACTTAGAAAGAATGTAGCAGTACCTCCAGATTAAACACAACAATTACTACAAAGTTTTAAATGATAATTGAATAATAACATCGCTTAAATTCTGAGATTAAATGTATCAATTTGATTTGAAATCTTAAGGTGTTTTAATATTTCTATTTTTTTATGTAAACTAAGTTTACATAAAAATTTATATTGATTTTAGGTAGATAGACAATGTATTATATATATAAATCATTTTTTTAATTTTCATGTGAGCAAACCATAAGTTACTACTTTTTACTTAAAAAAGGAGGGCATTATGAATTTAGAGCATCATGAAAGAAATGAAAGAAAAAAAGTGTGTTTTAGAAATGAGCAGGGTGGTTATTTTGTTTACGATGAAAGGGATAAAAGGAGGATGAATTTCCATGAGTCTTTTTCTTACAAGAGAAAACCCGACGGTGAGGCATATAAAGCAAAAGTTTTTGATGTTTCAAATCATGGGATGAGTTTTATTTCGGATTATCCCTTTGTAAGAGGAACTACACTTTATTTATCCAACGGCGATAAAAATGCCGAAAGTTATGAAAAAGGAAGTGTTGTGTGGGCAAAGTTTTATCAGCCTTTTTCTTCAAGATATCCAAGATATAGAATAGGAGTTGAATTTGAGTAATTTTTTTTTAAAAATCGAACAAGGTCAATAAAAGGCTTTGTTCGATTTAATTTATACTCCAGGGTAAAAGAAAAAATAAGCATCAGTTCTGTAATGAAACCAAAATCCCGGTTTTTAGCTGAAGCCAATACTTATAATTTTGTAACTATTCAGCTAAAAATAATAAAAAAAACAGTATTGAATAAATAATGCAGCGTTCGTTCCAATTTAAACTGAATAATTAAACTTTTTTAAAAAAAGACTGCTTCCTTTGTTGATTTATATTTTGATTGAGACAAAGCAGTTTTTGCATGTTCAAAAAGAGCAAGAGGATCTTTTTCATTGGCAAGACAGGCTATTCCTGAATTTATGGTTATTTTAAATTTTTTATCTTTAATTTTGTATGTTTTTTTGCTTGTCTTATCAGTTAATCTTTCTAACAGGGAAACTGTCCCGTACTCATCTGTTGAAGGAAGAAGAAAGCTGAATTCATTTTTTGATGTTTGTTCAAAAAAATCTCCTGCTGGCCTGATTTCTTGTTTGCAGGTCTTTTGAAAATCTTTTGAAATAAAATCTGCTGTTTTTTCTCCAAGTCTATTAATTATCATATCAAACTTATTGATTTTTATTATAAGAACAGACAATTCTGTTGAATATCTTTTGCTCCTTAAAAATTCTTCTTCAAGCTTTTCAAAAAAACCATTTGACTGGCTATTGGTTTCTTTTTTTTCCTCATTGTAATTTAAAAGCTCATTTTCTTTGGATTTTTGTTCCATTTTATATTTTAAAACATTGTTTCTAAGCTTGTTCTTTTTGATTTCAAGGAAATATGCTTTTCTTTTTAATTGAGAAATTTTGAGGTAAGAAAAAAAACCTCCAAGATTGGCAATCAAAAGAATAATTGAGATGACAATAAGGTAGGTTATTTCCATTTTATTGTAATAGTAATTACCAGATACAAATAGTACTGAAGTTAAAATACATCCCAGGGTTATATAAAAAACTTTGAAATTATAAAAAAAATAAAAAAGGAAAATTAAAAGTATAAGAATAGAAAAAGTTATAGTGATTGTTTCTGATTTTATAATGGTTTCTCCAGTAAGATATAGGCCTGAGCTGACAATGAACACAAATGTGATAAGAGAAGAAGATTTTATAAGTGACTGAGTCAGATTAAATAGGATTAGAAAAATTCCTGTGAGAAAAACCATGGATTTTAAGGCCAGAAGAATAGTTAAATCATTTGTAAAATTAAATAGAATAATTTTTTTAGTATCAATAGAAAAAGAACCAATAATAATTAAAAGAGTTATCAAAATCACAGGTTTGATCTGTTCTGGCCAGGTTTCAGACATGAAGTTATTCTCAAGCTTTTTATTTATAAATTCACCGTTGCTGCCAATAATTTTATCTTTCAAGATATATTTGCTCCGTAAAAAATTGGGTTTAACTTCTATTGACCAGGGGGTAAAATCCTGCCTTTTGCCAAGGCAGGATTTTTATAAATAAACAATATTTTCAGAAGTAAGCTATTATACTTTAATTAATTAAAATATCAAACTCTGGTGTTGATGAAAAATCAGTTTTTAAATGGAGGGATTTTTGAAAGAAGTTCTTTTATTTCTCCATCAATTTTAAGAGCCTTGCCTTCTGTTCCAGCAATAACAAAAGTAACTTCAGCATCTGCAACAACCTGATTTGTCTTTTTATTTACAACCTGCTGCCTGAATGCCGCACTTTTATTTCCAAACCTGAGCATCCCTGACTTGACCACTACTATATCATCTATTTTTGCCTGGCCTAAATATGAAATGTTTATGTTTACCACATAAAACAAATATTGCCCTGTTGCAAATTCACTTCCAGAAAGATAGTCCTCAAAAAGCTGCCATCTTCCTTCTTCAAGAAATTCAAGGTATCTGGCATTGTTTACATGGTTGTAAAAATCTGTGTGGTATCCTCTAATTTTAATTTCCGGTTCCATTTTTCTCCTTAACTAAGATAAATATTTTAGAGGAACTTAAGAGAAAAACTAGGTTTGGTCAAATGAAAATATTAAAGTTTTTTTGTGAAAAAACTTTATAATTGAAGAAGATTAAGGTTTTCACTTATGGTTACAGGAAAATTTGATTTAGAATCTATTTCTTTATATTGGCAGGGGAGCTTTTTAAAATTTAACTTAAAATTATTTCTTGAATGCTCAACTCCTTTTAATTTTTCAATAAGCTTTCCATTTTTTAATTTGAGTTTTAAAATCTTTGAGGCATTTTCAAAGTTTTCATTCCTTGTTCCTATTATATCTTTTGTCATAAATAAATTTTCATCAAAAAATCTGTATACTTGTTTGGTTCCTGCAAGGGTTTGTTTGTTTTTACTAAGCTTTTTTACATTTCTTCCATCAAACCTGCAAAGTTTGAATACTGTGTTATGGTATGGAGAGTCGCTTGAAACTCCCATTGAAGTTCCAACTCCAAAGGCATCAATTTGAGCTTTGCTTTCAATTGTTTTTTTGATTTTATATTCATCAAATCCTCCTGAGGCAAAAATTTTTACATAGGAAAGATTGTTTTTATCAAGAATTTTTCTTACTTCTTTGCTCAGCTTTGCCATGTCACCGCTGTCAAGCCTTACCCCAACCAGCTTTTTGCCTTCTGATTCCATGATTTTTGCTATTTTAACAGCAGTTTTTGCACCTTTTATTGTGTCATAACTGTCTATAAGTAAAACGCTGTGATCAGGAAATGTTTTTGAAAATGCATAAAAGGAATCTTTTTCATTTTCAAAGGCAGTTACAAATGAATGGGCCATTGTTCCGGTAACAGGAATTGAATAAAGTTTTGAGGCAAGCACATTACTTGTGCCCGTAAATCCTGCAAGATATGAAGATCTGGCAGTTTTAATCCCTGCATCAATTCCCTGGGTTCTTCTTGAGGCAAAGTCTGAAATAGGGATGTTTTTTGAACTGAAAATGCATCTTGCCGCTTTAGTGGCGATCATTGATTCAAAATTTATTGCATTTACAACCATTGTTTCAAGAAGTTGGGCTTCCATTATGGGAGCTGTGATTTCCATTACAGGCTCGTTTCCAAAAAATATTTCCCCTTCGTCCATGGAAATAATTTCTCCGGTAAATTTGTAGTTTTTAAGCCAGTCAAGAAAATCATCTTCAAACATTTCCATAGATTTTAAAAAATCAATTTCTTCTTCAGAAAATTTTAAGTTTAAAATCCAGTTTAAAACAGTTTCAAGGCCTGAAAAAACAAAAAAATTTCTTTTTTCATCGAGCCTTAAAGAAACAGAAAAAACAGCCTCTTTGTTCATTTTGTTTTTAAAATAGCCGGCCATCATGGTGAGTTCGTAAAAATCTGTGAAAAGAGGGGAGATGGAATTTTTTAAAATCATTTTAGATTATTTCTACTCCATATATGTTCTTCATTCTTTTGATTGAAAAAACATGCATTTCTTCATCAAAGTCAGCTGTTTCATTTTCATGGATAATTACTTTGTAATCTCTGTTTGCAAGTCCTCCTGCTGTATCCATTACACAAATTGAAGTACATACTCCGCAAAGATAAATTGATTTGGGGTTGATTTTTCTTAAAACCTGGTCAAGCCTTGTATTGTAAAATCCACTGTATCTTGTTTTTTCAATTATTATTTCATTTTCAAGGGGCTTGAGTTCATCAATTATTTTAGATCCCCAGGTGTTTTTTACACAATGTTTTGGAAATTTTTCAAATTCTTTGTCATTTAGATCATGGCTGTCTTTAAGAAAAATTACAGGATGATTGTTTTTTCTGAATTCATCAAGCCTGAGTTTTATCTTTTCACAAGCTTTTTGTGCAGTTTTTCCGCTGAATAAAGCTCCTTTTTTATCTATAAAATCATTGAGCATATCAACTATTATAAGGCATTTATCAGAGTTCATTTTTTTGTCCTCATCAGGTTTTTTTAAAACGGCAATTGTGGCTCCCCAGAAACCGGATCCTGGGGAGGCTGTGCTAAAACTTTTGACAAAGGTGTTTTTTTTAAGAACACTTTCCACTTTTTTTCTTAAAATACCCTTGCCTTTGCCGTGAATTATTCTTACCTCAAATATATTTATCTTTATACATTGATAAATATATTCTTCAATAAGTTCCTTTACTTCCCCGGGCTTGAAATTGTGAAGATCAAGTTCATTGGTTATTTCTAATTTAACAGGTTTTGTCAGGTAAAAATCTTCCATAAAAGAGCAAGTACTCCCGCTGTAATAAATATACTTTCTGTGATTATATCATCAAAAAATCCTGGCTGAATTTCTTTTTTACTGCTTGAAATTATAAATCCAAGCGAAAGAGCAGGATAAATCATAAGAAGATATCCAAATTTTGTGATTATTCCCAAAAAAGAGGATATAAATAAAAGTAAAATCATGGCTAAAAGAAGATATTTTATAAACTCAGCTGTTTTCTTTTCTCCGTATAAAATTGGGATTGTAATTTCTCCAGCAATTTTGTTTCCCTGGATTTCTATAATATCAACCCACATTGTTCTGAAAAGTGCCATTGAAGCACAAAAAACAAAAACAACAAAAACTCCGGGTATTTTTGAGAAGCCAAAGCTTGCTGCAGAAAAAACAGGCAGAATTGTACAAAGAGTTCCCCAGGCTCCTCCAATGAGAATTGCTTTTGAGCCTTTTATTTTACTTAATGGTTCAAATCCTTTGGTAATTCCAGGAATATTTATTATGGGCAGCTTATAGCAAAGTCCGGCAGCACACATAAAAAGAATTGTCAAAAAAGGAAGAATACCAAGATGAAATGAAATCCATACACATAAAATTCCGGCAACCAGGGCCATTAACAACAAAGGAATTTTGAATTTATCATAAACGTCTGCTTTTTGAGGGTCATTGAATCTGTCTGAATCTATAAGGGTCAGGTTGTTTATTGTATGGATTGAAAAAATATAAAGGGATACACAAAGAATTGTACTTATTTTTATAGGAGAAAGATCAAGAAGAACTGCAGCTGCAGTTGAAAGTGCTCCAGCTCCAAGTGCAAGAAGAATATTTGAACGAAGCAGAAACTTAAGAATTACAAAACAAAATAAAAATGAGCTTTTATTCTTTTTAAGTCTTGCTGTTTTTATTGCTTTGTAAACCTGTGAAATTACCCAGTTTGGAGTTGAAGCTCCCGCTGTTATTGCAATTTTTTTCTGGGAGGCAATAAAATCCATATCAAGCTCTGACTCGTCTTCAATATGAAAAGCTGTTTTACCTTCCTGGGAAGCAACTTCTTTTAGTCTTTTTGTGTTTCCGCTTGTTTTTCCTCCAACAACAATCACAGCATCAACTTTTTTTGAAATTCTTTTTATTTCTTCCTGTCTTTTTTCTGTTGAATCACAAATTGTATTGAAAAACTTATAGTCAGGGAAATCTTTGGATATTTTTTCTTCAAGTTTTTTGTAAAATTTTGTATTCTGGGTTGTTTGGGCAACAATAATTGCTTTTTCAAATACTGGAAGAGCTTCAAATTCTTCAATTGAGTTTATTACATGGCCTTTTTTGCCTGAATACCCAAGAAGTCCTATAACTTCTGCATGGTCATGATCTCCTGCAATTATCACTTCATAGCCTTGTGCTGAATGCTTTTTTATAATCGCCTGAACTTTTATCACCCTTGGACAAGTTGCATCAACTACCTGAAATCCTGCTTCTTTGAGTTTTTTCTTTGATTGGGGAGGAATTCCATGGGCTCTAATGATTATAGTGCCTTCACCTTTTTCTGGAATTTTTTCTATGCATTTTATTTTTTTATCTTCAAGAAGTTTTAGTACTTGGGGGTTATGGATAAGAGGGCCGAAAGTGTGAATTTTCCCCCCTTTTTTTGTATTTGCCTCATCAAGGGCAATTTCAACTGCCCTTCTTACACCCATGCAAAAACCTGAGGTTTTTGCAATAATTATATCATCTTTCATTTTATCCTGCCTGCTGGTTTTCATTTTCAACTGAATTTAAAAGCTTAAAAATTTTATTTAATTCATTTTCATCCCTGAAGTTTATTTCAATTTTTCCAGTGTTGTTCTTTTTTGCTGAAATATTTACTTTGGTTCCGATTAGGTGGGAAAGTTTGACAGCCATGGTTTTGTATTCAGGCGGTAATGCTGGTTTTGGTCTTAAATTGATATCATTTTCATTGAGCCTTTTTACAAGATGTTCTGTTTCTCTTACGCTTAGTTTTTTATCCAGGATTTCGTAGAAGACCTTGTTTTGGATAAATTCGTCTTTTGCTCCAAGAAGTGCCCTTGCATGACCTCCTGAAATAAGGGAGTCTGACAAAGAATCAAGAATGTTTTCTGGAAGTTTTAAAAGCCTTAATGTGTTTGAAATGGCTGGTCTGCTTTTTCCTACAATATTTGCAAGTTCTTCCTGGGTACGATTAAACTCGCTTATCAGTCTTTTAAATGCTTTTGCTTCTTCAACAGGGTTTAGGTTTTCTCTTTGAATGTTTTCAATTATTGAAATTTGAAGCATTTGTTCATCAGTTATTTCTTTTATCAGCACAGGAATTTTTTCAAGTTCTGCAAGTTTTGCAGCCCTTACTCTTCTTTCTCCGGCAATTATGTAAAATTCATCATTGTTATCATGACTTTGTCTTACAAGGACGGGCTGAAGAATTCCATATTCTTTGATGGACTGACTCAGTTCTTCAATTTCTTCTTCACTAAACTTTTTCCTTGGCTGATAAGGATTTTGTTTAAGATGATTAATAGAAATTTTAACAAATTCTTTTTCATCCTCCTCTTTTTCAATTTCAGGTTCTATGTCAGGGAGCAATGCTCCAAGGCCTTTTCCAAGGCCTCTTCTTTTTTCAAGTTTTTTCTTTTTTTCCATTATTTGAGCCAGTAATTTTTATTTGTTTTTTTTAATTATTTCTTTTGCCAGCTGAAGGTAACTTTTTGCCCCTGTTGAAGACGGATCATATGAAAAAATAGGAACTCCATAGCTCGGTGCTTCAGAAAGCCTTATGTTTCTAGGGATTTTGGTTTTAAAAACCAGATCTTTAAAATGTGCTCTGGCGTCTTCTTCAACCTGGGCAGAAAGATTTGTTCTTTTATCAAACATTGTTAAAAGAATGCCGGAAATTTTTAAATTTTTATTAATGCTTTGCTTAACCCGTTTTATTGTCTGCAAAAGCTGACTTAAACCTTCAAGTGCGTAAAATTCACTTTGAAGAGGAATCAGTACAGTATCAGCACAGGCAAGGGCATTCAAGGTGAGAAGACTTAATGAAGGAGGGCAGTCAAGAATAATATACTCATAATCGTTTTTAATTTTATTTAAAGCTGATCCTAGATAAGTTTCCCTGTCCTCTTCAGAAAGAATTTCAACTTCAAATCCTATGAGTTCAACCTTTGAAGGAATAATATAAAGGTTTTTTGTTTCTGTTTCACATACAACCTCTTTAGCTTCTGCCATCCCTATGAGAAGCTGGTAAAGTGTGTTTTCAAGCTCCAACTTGTCAATTCCTGAGCCTGTAGTTGCATTTGCCTGAGGATCACAGTCAACAAGCAGTGTTTTTTTATTTGAAAGGGCAAATGCTGCTGCAAGGTTTACAGATGTTGTAGTTTTGCCCACACCTCCCTTTTGATTTGCTATTGCTATAACCTGTGCCATAGTAAATTTCCTCTAGCATAAATATTGTATTTTTGAAATAATTAACTCAATGGCTTGCAGTATAAGATTTAGGCTGTCTATTTCAAGTAAAAAGGAATCATGATGAGATTTTATTTTTCTTTTGTCTCAGTTTTTCTAATAATTTTTTCAATTTTTATTATCCCTGATTTTTCATATTCGCTCAGTGTAAAAGAAGAAAAAGTTATTGGAAGAGAAGTTTTAAATCAAATAAAGCGGGCTTACCCTGTGGTTACAGATCCCTATATTGTAAAATACATAAATGATATAGGTCAGGTTGTGGTTGATAATTCAGATAATAGGCTTTTTGATTTTAGTTTTCATATAATAAAAAACAAAGAGTACAATGCTTTTGCAGTTCCAGGCGGTTATATTTTTGTTCATACGGGCTTGATTGCAGCCATGGAAGAAGAATGTGAGCTTGTTGGTATTTTAGCCCATGAAGCAGCCCATGTAACTTCAAGACATATTGCCCAGCAGGTAGAAGATTCCAAGAAAATTTCCCTTGGAACACTTGCTGGCCTTGCAGCGGGAATAGCCCTTGGAATGAGCGGGGGAGATCCTGATGCTGTAATGGGTCTTATAGCAGGCACCCAGGCTTTAGGCCAGTCAGCCATGCTTTCATATTCCAGGGAGCATGAAAGGGAAGCTGATAAAAAGGGACTGATTTACCTTACCAAGGCTGGTTATTCGCCCGAAGGTTTACTTGAAATTTTAAAAACAATGAGATCAAAGGAATATTTCACAGAAGAACATGCTCCTGTTTATATGAGAACCCATCCGGGAACCAAGGAAAGAATAGAATATATTTCTTCATTTATAGATAACAATAAAGAGCTGGTTGAAACCTGCACCAGAGGTGAAAAAGGAGTGTTCAGCAGATTTAACAAAGTAAAAATTAAAATAACAGCACTTTATGAAGAAAAAAACTTTGCCCTTAAAAGATTTGAAGAAATGGAAAAAGATCCTCAAAAAAAACCCGGAGCATATTATGGCCTTGCTCTTCTTGCCATGAAAAACGAAGAATATGAAAAATCAAAATACTATTTTTTAAAAGCCCTGAAATATAATGCCTTGGACAGTGAGCTTTTGTTTGATTATGGAAAAACCTTGTTTTACAAAGGTGATTTTAAGAGTGCTTTGCAAAAATTTAATACAATAAAAGCCCATGGGGTTGATTTTTTAGAAATAGAAGTTTTCAGGGGGAGAGCTTATCTTGAGCTTGAAAACTATGAAAGGGCAAAGGAGCTTTTTGATATTCTCACTCTTAAACATCCTGAGATACTCTATCTTTGGTATTACAATGCTGTTGCAAATGAAAAGTCTGGTTATTCAGGGCTTTCCCATTATTATCTTGGAAGATATCATGAGCTTAGAAATGATAATGATTTAACTGTTTTTCATTATAAAAAAGCAGCCTCTCTTCTTGATGGAAAAGAAAAATCAGAGGTAGATGAAAGATTGAAGGCTTTTTTGAACAGGGGAAAAAAGAAAAAGAAAAAGTCTGAAAAAGAAGATGGTGAAGAAAAAGCTCAGTTTCGATTGATTAAGAAATCAATTAGATTGAATTCATTACCTGATGGAGTGTTTGGGAATTTGATTATTTAAAACAATGGAATTTTGTATCGTGGAGTTGTGTAAGGGCATAATCTGTTTCTGCCCTTTTTCTAAATAATTTGAAATTGCGGATATTTGAGTGGGCGGATAATAGTCCGCCCCCCAGATGGCAATAATAATTTAAATTTTATCAAAATGTGAAAATTTCATTGTAAATGTAGCTCTTCCCTGGGAAGAGGATCTTAAATCAGTTGAATATCCAAAAAGTGAAGAAAGAGGAGCTTTTGCCATTATTTCCTGAATTCCTGCTTTTGGATTTATAGCTTCAATTTTTCCGCCTCTTGAATTTAAGTTCCCTATTACATCCCCCATAAATTCTTCAGGTACAAAAATTTCAACGTCCATTATAGGTTCTAAAAGAAAAGGCTCTGCATTTGAAAGAGCATTTCTTAGGGCCATTGAAGAGGCTGCTTTTAACGAAATTATTGTGGGGAACTCATCTTTTCCCTTAAATTGTCTTAATTCAACTAAAGTGTCTGCAACAGGATATCCCATTAAAGCCCCGCTTCCAAGAGCCTGGGTAAGAGCCTGCTCTATATGCTCAACTACAAAAGACTGGAGTTTTTCATCTTCAAGTTTTATTTTTGACTCAAATCTGTTACCAGCTCCCCTTTGAAGAGGGGAAACCCTGATTTCAACTTCAGCATAATGATTTACATTGTTTATTTCTCTGTCAAAAACAGCTTTTTCCATAACAGCTTTTGCAATGGCTTCCCTGTAAACAACCTGGGGTTTTCCCACACTTACTTCAGTATGAAACTCTCTCATCATCCTTCTTATAATAATATCTAAATGGAGCTCTCCCATCCCTGATAAAATTATCTGACCTGTGTCTTCATCTGTTTTTGTTTTAAGGGTAGGGTCTTCAAAAACAAACTTTTCAACCACTTCATAAAGCTTGTCTTGATCTCCATGGGTTTTTGGTTCTATTGCTATTGAAATAACTGGTTCATAGGAGTCAATCCGTTCAAGAAGAATTTTGTTTTCTTCACTGCAAAGAGTATCTCCTGTAGAAGAGAATTTAGGGCCTACAACTCCAATTATACTTCCTGGCCCTGCTGAGTCAATTCTTGTTCTTTTGTTGGCGTGCATCAAAAGAAGCCTTGAAATTCTTTCTTTTTTATTAAGAAAGGGATTGTAAATTTCCTTTCCTGCTTCTAGTTTTCCTGAATAAACTCTTGCAAAGGAAAGCTTTCTTCCATCTATATATGATACTTTGAAAACTAAGGCTGAAAGAGGAGATTTTTCCTTTGGTTCAAATTTTTTGATTTCTTTTGTTTCAGGATCAATCCCCCCTGTTTGCTCAACTTCAACAGGATCTGGAAGATAGTCGATTACAGCATCAAGCAAAGGCTGAATTCCTTTGTTTTTAAGAGCTGAACCGCAAAAAACAGGAACAAGTTCAAGGCTTATTGTAGCTTTTCTTATTGCTTTTGAAATGGATTCTGAGGAAATTTCTTCTTCAGATAAAAATTTTTCCATAATTTCATCATCAAAGTCAGCAGCCTTTTCAATTAGTTCTTCCCTGTATTTTAAAGCTTCTTCTTCCATATGGTCTGGGATCTTCGTTTCATAGAACTCTGCTGTTATTTCATCAGAGCTCCATTCTATTTTTTTCATTTTAAGGAGGTCTATAACTCCGTCGAAATTATTTTCACTTCCCACAGGAAGCTGCATTATAACAGGATTTGCACCTAGCTTATCCTTCATCATTTCGACAGCGCCTAAAAAATTTGCTCCAACCCTGTCCATTTTATTTATAAATGCAAGTTTTGGAACTTTGTACCTATCGCCTTGTCTCCATACTGTTTCAGACTGGGGTTCAACTCCTCCAACCCCGCAAAAAACTGCAACTGCTCCGTCAAGCACCCTTAGTGCTCTTTCAACTTCAATGGTAAAGTCAACATGACCAGGAGTATCTATAAGCTGAATCTGGTGGTTTTTCCAATCACAGGTGGTAACAGCCGAGGAGATTGTTATCCCTCTTTGCTGTTCATCTTCCATCCAGTCCATTACAGCTTCACCGTCATGAACTTCCCCTATTTTATGGGAGCGGCCTGTATAATATAAAATTCTTTCTGAAACTGTTGTCTTACCGGCATCAATATGTGCCATAATTCCGATATTACGGAAATTTTCTATGTTTTTTTGCTGTTTGCTCATTTTACTATTGCCAAATTCTCTTTTAGTGGAAAACTTAAAGCTATATGACCCGCAAGGGTTTCAGCTTCATTTCCGTTTATTAAAATTTTAATTTCTTTAACTTCTTCTATGTTTAAGGTGAGGGTATTGACTATGGAATATATTGTCAATATCTCTGCCTGGCTTCCGCCGGGATGATTTTGTCTAATTTCTTCTGAAAAGTCAATTACAGCCACAAGATTGTCTTGAATATATAATGATAAAAGTTTGGTTCCTTCAGGCATTGCACTCATAAGGCTTGAATCGGAAGGGCCTTTTAACAAAGTTTCAATTAGTTCCTGGGCAAATTTTCTGGTATCAGAATTAAACTCAACCCTGTGTTTTTCAGCTTTAAGTGCTGAATTTTCAGAATTGGTGAAATATAAAAACACTTCTTTGCCTCGAATTTGTTTATCAGGAAGATCGATTTTATAGGTTTTTTTCTGTTCTAAACCTTTGTCTTTTTTTAGTAAAATAAAAGCAGTGCTTATTGTTAAAAGAATCAGGAGTAAAATAATAATTGTTTTTTTTGAGAGTTTCATTTGTTCAGCCCGAAAAGTTTTGGATTACAAAAATATTAATCGTAAAAAAATTTACCCCGGTTAAGCCTGATGATAAGGTTTTTAAGGTTAGACTAAATTTTTTATTATTATTTGTATAACCTAAATTTAATAGAATGATAATCAGCTTATGTCAAGTTAATGGAGGTGAAGGGGTAAATAAAATCGGATATTAAGAGTTTATAAAGATTGCCAGGGGCTGGAGGTTGATTATCTTAGGTTTTATTTGGGTTTTTTAGGTGAATTGTTTTTTTGATTTAGCAAAGCTTAAAAAATCTCAAGGTTTTATATTGTGTTTTTTTTAAATTAGTGCTTAATTAATTCGGTCTGAGTAATGAAGCAACTTTTGGGTGGGAGCAAAATTTTGGTGAATTATTTAAAGCAGGCAAAAAATTTCAGCAAAACCGCAACTGAGTGGGATAAGCTGGTTCGTAAATTTATATGTTATGAATCCGAGGCTGATAAGGAAAAACTTTTTTTTTATATGCAGCAGATTTTATTTGGTCTCCAGGATTTTCTTTATGAGCATGTCGGTGTTACAGAAGCCATAGATCTTAAAAAACTTGCCTTGTGTTATAAAGATTCTAAAATATCCGATATTCCTCAGAAAAAACTTACAGAGGTAATTTCAGAAATAATTGATGAAATCGCACCCCATGCTGTAAATGTATCGTCTCCTTATTTTGTGGGACATATGACAGCTGCAATTCCTTCATTTATGGTAATCTTAAAGGCTCTTGTTGCAGCTTTAAACCAAAATGTTGTAAAGCTTGAAACTTCAAAAGTCGTTTCAGTTATAGAAAGACAGCTTGCAGCTAAGGTTCACAGGCTTATTTATGACTTTGATGAAGATTTTTATGATGAAAATATCCAGTCAGTTGATACTACTTTAGGCTGTTTTACAGAAGGCGGGACAGCAGCTAATATGACAGCCCTTTGGGTTGCAAGGAATACTGCTCTTGGTCCAAAGGAAGGGTTTTCCGGGATTGAAATGGAGGGAATTCCCAGTGCATACAAAGCTTACGATATTGAAAGAGCTGTTGTTTTAGTTTCTCAAAGAGGTCATTATTCTCTTATAAAGGCAGGAGGAGTTCTTGGAATAGGCAATTCAAATATCATAAGAGTTGCTTCTGACTGCGATGGAACTATTCTTATCAATGACTTAAAGGAAAAAATTCAGTCTTTGCAAAAAGACAAAAAAACCAAAATTTTTGCAGTGGTAGGAGTTGCAGGCACTACAGAAACAGGTCATATTGATCCTTTGTGTGAAATGGCGGCCATTTGCAAAGAAAACAAAATTCATTTTCATGTGGACGCAGCCTGGGGAGGGCCGACTCTTACAAGTGAAAAGTATGCTAAGCTTCTTAAAGGGATAGAGCTTGCAGATTCAGTAACAATAGATGGCCACAAACAGTTCTATATGCCCATGACCTGTGGAATGGTCTTTTTTAAAAATCCAAAACATATGGATTCCATTGCTTATTATTCAAATTATATAATAAGAAAAGGTTCTGTTGATCTTGGAATAAAGTCTCTTTCTGGTTCCAAGGAAGCTAACTCACTTATTCTTCACGGAGCTTTCGAGCTTCTTGGCAAAAGGGGCTATGGAATGCTTATTGATCACGGAATTGAGCTTGCCATTGAATTTGCAGAAGAAATAAGAAAAAGGGAAAATTTTCAGTTGGTGACTTCGCCCAAGCTAAACATCCTCACATATAGATATTGTCCTACTAAAGTAAAGCGTGAGCTCCTTTCCAAAACCGGTGAACAAAGAAGCAAAATTCAGGAAAAACTCAATGAGATCAATCTTAATATTCAGAGGACTCAAAGGGAAAGAGGTAAAAGTTTTGTATCCCGTACAGCTATGAAAAGAAAGGAAGATTCTGAGGAAATAGTTGTTTTAAGAGCTGTTTTAATGAATCCTTTGACAAGTATAGAAATTTTAAGGGAAGTTCTTGATGAGCAGGAAGAAATTTTTCAGGAAGAATGTGAATCCATGATTTAGTTTTTATCAAATCAAAATTTACATTTAAAAAAGGGCAGGTTTACTGCCCTTTTTTTGTTTAAAACTTATCCAGATGAATTTTTTGTATTTGGTTTTTCACATAGGAATTATCATGTCCTTTTGGAAGAGAGTCTGGGTAGCCAGCTCCTATAATTGAAAGAACCCTGTAGTTTGCTGGGATGTTTAAAATATCTTTTACATAAGTTTCTGCCTCTAAATTTTCGTTATGTTCTCTTTTTCTTATTTGGCACCAGCAGCTTTTAAGATCAAGTGATTCACAGGCAAGCTGAATGTAAATTGAGGCAATTGAGGAGTCCTCAATCCAGACATCGCATTTTTCAGGATCTGCTATAATTGTCACAGCAAGGGAAGCTGTTTTTAAAAAAGAGGAACCATGGGGTTTTGATTTGGAAAGCTTTTCAATGATATTTTTATCTGTGGTAAAAATAAACTCCCAGGGGTTGATAGACCTTGAAGAAGGGGATCTTAAAGCCGCTTCTTTAAGTGCTTCAATTTTTTCAGGTTCTATAGGTTTGTTTTTAAAAACTCTTACACTTCTTCTGTTTCTTATTAATTCAAAAAACATTTTTTATTCTCCATATTAAGTTTGGCTTAAGTCTGTATAAGTTGTTTAAATTCAGTTGTAATTTTTGTTTATACTTACCATATAAATTAAAAATTAATAAGTCTGGTTTTTTAGATTTATAAAAAGAAGACTTGGTAGTTTAGGAAATATTGATTTTTGATTAATTCTTTTTAATAGTTAGGTTCGGGTTTGGTTCTTTTGAGTTCTAAATGAAAGTCAATAACCAATCAGTTTTTAAGTTTTTCTTTTCCTTGCTCTTCAATGTTGATAATAATATGTTTTTAGGGCAAAATATCTCCAAAAGCCTTTTAATTCAAATTATTTTACACAGGGTTTCTAAATATGAGTGATTCACAAAAAGCCGAAGAAATTGCAAAAACAGTAATCGAAGTTATCAGAGGTCTTGCTTCTAAAAAGGTGGAAATGAATATTGGAAATCTTTCAAAAGAGCTTCTTTTAAAAAAGGAGCTTTTTGTTTCTACAGATAAGATTGGAAAGACAGGAAAGTTTTCAAAAGACTATTTAGAACTCCAGGAAAAGTACGAAGATTTGGAAAGTAAAAAAAACCAGTTTTTCAGAGATTATGAGGAACTTGTTGATAAACGAAGAAGAGAACAGGAAATTTTTAAAAAAGCTGTTTTATATTTAAGTGATTTAGCCAAACTCTCCGGTCCTGAAAGTTTAAAAGGGCATATTGAAAGATTTAGAAAGTTTATAAAAAACAATTCAGAAGCAGGGGTGCTTGATTCTGAGTTGTTAACTTTGAAAAATATTATGCTCAAAACTGAAATTGAGGACAGTGCAAGGGAAGATGAAAAAAAGAGTTTTTTTAAAAAAATCAGATTTGCCCAGGCAAAGGGGATGGATGAAAGTGAAAGAAGCGAATATGTTGAAATCCTGAGAGAAACCTATAAGGATATTGTTGAAAAATTAAATCTTGCTGTGGGAAAAGAATTTATTGAGGAACTCACTGAGTTTGGGTCAACAATTTCTGAGCTTTCCTCTGCTGATGATTTTTTTATGGCAAGATCGAAAATTTTGGATATTTTAAAAGTTTATTTAAAGTCTGTTAATGATGACAGGGAAGAAGCTGCAAAATTTATTAAGGAAATCGGTAAAAGGCTTCTTGAAGTGGAAGAGCAGCTTTTAAAATCATATACAGATGATTCCCGGGATATTCAGGATTCAAACACCAGCTTTACGTCCATGCTTGAAAATCATTTGAATGATTTGAATGAAAATGTTTTAGCTAGCAATAGCCTTGAAGAGGTTAAAAATGCAGTTGTTTCCAAGCTAAATACAATTAAAATTGTAATTCACAGGAAAAATTCAGAAGATAAAAAATATCAGGAGCACACAGAACAAAAGATATCGAAGTTGCAAGAGGAGCTTTTAAGCTTTAAGGCTGAAGTACTGGAAACCGAAGAAAAATTCAGAGAAATGGAAAGGGATCTTCTTCTTGATTCTCTTACGGGTGCTTATAATAGAAGGGCATATGATAAAAGGATAAAAGAAGAGGTTGAAAGGTTTTTCAGGTATAAAACAAAGTTTTCCATGATTTTATTTGACGTGGATCATTTTAAAAGAATAAATGATCTTTATGGTCATGGTATAGGTGACAAATGCCTTGCTGAAATAATAAAAAAAGTTACTCCTCTTTTAAGGGAAGTAGACTTTCTTGCACGGTATGGAGGTGAGGAGTTTGCAGTTCTTCTTCCTGAAACAGATCTTGAAGGAGCTGTAAAAGTAGCTGAAAAAATTAGAAAAACTATTGAAGAAATTTCCTTTATATATAAAAAAGAAAAAATTACAATAACTGTAAGTCTTGGGGTATGTGAAATAAATGAAGAAGATTCTGGTTATGATTCTCTTTTTTCAAGGCTTGATATGGCAATGTATGAGGCTAAGGAAAGCGGAAGAAATAAAGTGGTTTCAGTAAAATAAAAACGGAGGTTTAATGCAGGATAAAAATGAGGAATCCGGGTTTTTAAAAACCAGGTGCAATTACAATCCGCCAAGATGCTTGGTATATGAAAACAAAGATCTTTATATTGAAAAAGATCTTTCTATTGATTTTGACATTCATCCTGAAGCTGCAAAGCTTCTTCCTGATCTTTGTAAAAACAGATTTTTGTCTTTTAATAAAGAAAAAAAGGGCAGTAAAATCGACAAATCCCTTAAAAAACGAATAGGGGTGGTTTTTTCAGGAGGACCTGCTCCAGGGGGGCACAATGTAATAGCAGGACTTTATGATTTTGCCAAAGAAGCAAACCCTGAAAATACAATTATAGGTTTTTTAGGGGGGCCTGAGGGAATAGTTGAAGGCAGTTATATTGAGATAGACTCTGAAATTGTAGACAAGTATAGAAACAAAGGCGGCTTTTCCATGCTTAAAACAGGCCGCACAAAAATAGACACAGAAGACAAAAAAGAAAAATGCCTTAAAAATTGCAAAGAACTGGGACTGGATACCCTTGTGATTATCGGGGGAGATGATTCAAACACCAATGCTGCTTTTCTTGCCCAGTCTTTTTACAATCAGAGTATTCAGGTACTTGGAGTTCCTAAAACCATTGATGGGGATATTCAGATTAAAGATGTCAATGGAAAGGTTTTGTGTCCTATTTCATTTGGGTTTCATTCTGCAGCAAGCTCTTTTGCCTCAAATATCAGAGGGCTTCAGACAGATGCTGCTTCAGATGTAAAATATTGGCATATCTGCAAGGTTATGGGAAGGGTTGCCAGCCATCTTGCACTTGAAGTAGGTCTTCAGACCCAGCCCAATATGGTTCTCATAGGGGAAGAGTTGGCTGATTATGTTGATCAGTCAAAGATTGAAAAGTCAAAGGGAAAAGAAATGGACTATTCAGCTTTTGGAATGACTCTTCGTCATCTTTCAAGAGTAGTTTGTGATCTTATTGTAAAAAGAGCTGAAATGGGGAAAAATTATGGAGTTCTTGTTATCCCGGAAGGGCTTCTTGAATTTATTAATGAAATTCAAACTTTTATAATAAAGCTCAGCTCTCTTATTTCTGAATATAACAAAACCCATGACAATAGCTTTCACACCGATTTTAATTCCCTTGATTCAAAGCTTGATTATCTTAGAAGAATGGCAAGACAGGCTCAGGAGGAAAATTTGATAACTGTCTGGACTTCAAGGGATGATGATCTTTTTAATGATATTCCCGATTTTTTTAAGGAAGGTCTTTTAACCGAAAGGGATAACCATGGTAATTTCCAGTTTTCCCAGGTGGAAACAGACAGGGTTTTAATGGAGCTTGTTAGAGATTACCTTAAAATTTTAAAGGATAGAGGAGTTTACAGGCTTGGAGTTGAAAAAAACTGGTATTTAAAAAAAATGAAAGAAGCAGGACTTGATCCTGAACGCTATGCAAAAGTTATTTTTGAAAACAGTTTTTATGATTTATTCCTTTTGAGGAAAAAGGATATAATTTCTAGAAAAACTTTAAGACAGGCTCTTGTTAATGCAAATCTTATTTTAAAAGATGAAGAACCTCCCAAAACTGTTTCAAAGATTTTTGAAAAAACAATTCCTAAGTTCAAAATGCAGACTCATTTTTATGGATATGACGGAAGAGGTTCTGACCCCACAGCTTTTGATTCAAATTATACATATAATCTTGGAGCAACAACTTTTTTTCTCGCTTTGAGCGGATGCACCGGGTATATGGCTTGTGTGAGAAACCTTGAAAAAGATTTTTCCAGCTGGGAACCTGGAGGAATTCCAATCGCACCTTTAATGCATCTTGAGGAAAGAAAAGGCAAGCTTGATCTGGTCATAGAAAAAGCTGTTGTTGATTTAGATTCCCGGGCATTTAAAAAGCTTAAGTCAATGCGTGATGAATGGCTTGGGATTTATCCCGGTGAAGATAAAACAAGAGAACCGGATTTAGATTTATTATCTGAAGACAAAAGTCATATTCCTCCAATGATTTTATCCCTTAACTCATAGTTGTAAAATGGCGGGATTCGCCATTTTTTAAGGAGGGTTTGTGAATTTTTTTAAAAAGATTTTTTTTCAGCCAAAGCTTGACTGGGTTCAAATTGAGGTAAGTTCTATATGCAATGCATCCTGCAGTTATTGTCCCCAGACTTTGTTTAAAAATAAAATCAGAAATAATTTTATTGATGAAAAAGCCATTGATTCAATTTTAGCTGAGCTTTCCCCAAAAACCTATATTCATCTTCAGGGCTGGGGAGAGCCTTTTTTAAATCCTGATTTTTTAAAGATTTTAAAAAAAATAAAATCAAAGGGATTTAAAGCTGGAACTACAACCAATGGAACTCTTTTAACCGATGAAACCCTTGAAGCTCTTGTGGATCTAAAACTTGATTATCTTGCATTTTCAACTGCTGGCTTAAGTGAATTTGAAAATGATTTTGTCAGAAAAAAAACCAGTTTTTCCAAGATTTCAGAATTAATTGAAAAAATTAAAATCTTGAAAAAGAAAAGAAATTCTAAGCTGCCCAAAATACATTTGGCAAATATTGTTTTTAAATCTAGTGTTGAGAGTTTTTTCTTGTCTGACGAAATTTTAGCCAGGTTAAATCCTGATCAAATTGTTGTAAGTGCTGTTTCTTTATGTTGCACAAAAGAAATGGAAAAAGAAGCATTCCTTGCAGATACTGAACAGGAGTTTGAAATTGTAAAGTCAAGATTTCAATGCTTTAAAGATAAGACAGGCCAAAATATCCATTGTCATTTGGTTTCCCCTTTTTTCCTAAAAGAAGAATGCAGTGAAAATATAAAAACAACCTTGTTTATAGGTTCAGATGGAAGTGTTTTTCCCTGTGTTTTTCTTGGGGTTCCAGTTGCAAGAGGTTGTTATATTTACGAAAGAGGGGTTAAAAAGGAGCTTGTAAATAAAAGTTTTGGGAATGTTTACAATGAAAGCTTAACAGCAATCTGGAACAAAAAAGAATATAAAAAATTTAGACAAAAAGATTATCTTTTAAATGATTTATGCAGTTTGTGTCTTAAACGCTCTGTTGATTACGGGATTGAAGAACCAGGGGAAATACCCCAATCTTATGATGCTAAGTGGGAGCTTATAAAAGAGGTAAATGCAGAAGCAGAAGATAGAATACGTCTGGAAAAAGAGCTGAAAAAGCAAAGAGACAGTTTTTAATAATTAACAATTTTGATAAGTAAAAAAAGTTAACAAAAGTTTTATATTTTTATTGAAATTTTGGTCTGACTTTGAGTCAGCTCCAAAAACTATTTCCAGGTTTTAATTTTTATTTCAAATTGGACCATTTACAATTGTTTTTTTTCATGGTAGTTGTAAGTTACTGAATTTAAGAATATTTTCCTGATATTTCTAAAATTTCCAAGGAAAAAAGCATTAATATGAGGCTGTCAAAAAACTATACCACTTGACAACGCTGAATTTTAGTGTTATTGATATATGTAATTGGTTGTTGTCGCAATTTTCCTGATCTTCCAGGAGACAGCAGCTTTTTTCAGTTAAAATCCATAAAAATTTAAACTATCAATATATATAAGGAGGTAATCAAAACCAATATTATAATTAGATTAATAAACAGCAGTACTAGTCCTTTTGCAAAAAACAATAAATCCACTAAACAACCACAACAAATGAAAGAAACAAAAAAAGAAATGAAAACAAGTATTAAGAGTTTTATGTTTAATATGACAATAGCTCTCTTTCTTATTTCAACTATAGGCTGTATGTCCTTTTCAGAAGAATCTAATTCAAGCAGTTTTGCATCAGGAAATAAATTAGTAATTCCTGTAGGAGAGTCAGAAATTCTTGAAGCTGAAATGGAGCTTTCAGAGTGTGAAAGACAAATCCTGAATATTAAGGATCGCATGGCATCGGGAGAAATAGTAGAAGGTGAAGTTTTTAATTCCCTTTATACTTTACATTCGCTAACGTCTAGAAAAGATTGTCTTGAAAAAAAACTTGCCAAGGTAGAATCAGGTGAGTAAGTCGAGTTTGTGAGCTGGTTGTGGATACGAAGGGTCAGGTTTTAAAGTCTGCCTCTTCGTGTTTACATCCCCTGTTTATGCATATTGCCCAGCACACCAACCCGAAGACCAGGCCCATTGTAAATTATATCCCCCAAGCCAACCGGCTACATCAAGTACTTCTCCTGTAAAGTAAAGACCTTTAACATTTAGTGCTTCCATTGTTTTGGAAGATATTTGGTTACAATCAATACCGCCAATTGTTGTTTCAGCTTTTTTAAACCCCAGGTTTCCTGATGGTTTTATTTCAAGGTTATGAATTGTATTTAAAATTGAAACTATGTCACCGGCAGTCAATGATTTTAATCTTTTGGCTGCCAAATTTTTTTCAATCATTGCTTCAACAAGATTTTTTGGCAAAAATTGTGAAATAAAGTTTTTTACAATTTTATTTGACTGATTGTCTTTCTTTATTTCCCCTTCAATATTTTTATCAGGCAGAAAATCAATAAAAAGCGAATTGCCGGGTTTTAAGTATAAAGAAATCTGTAAACCTGCAGGGCCGCTGATACCTTTATGGGTAAAAAGAATATTTTCCTTAAAAGAAATTTTATTTGTTTTTACAATTGCGTTTACTGCAATTCCTGAAAGAAGGGAAAACTTTTTCTTGTCTTCAGGCGAAAACGCCAAAGGAACAAGACCTGGAAAAGGCTTTATTATATCAATTCCAAAATTATCAGCAATTTCATATCCAATAGAAGAAGCTCCAATTTGGGGAGCAGCCATTCCTCCTGAAGCAACAACAAGAGATTTTGATTTAAATGAGCCCGAATCTGATTTAACAATGAAGAAATCTTTTATTTTTCGAACTGAGTTTATTTTGGTTTCAAAAAAAAATTGGGTCTTGTACTTTTTAAGCTCATTTAAAAATAAATCTAAAATTTCTTTTGCACTTTTTTTTAAAAAAAGCTGACCAAGATTTCTTTCTTCATATTTAATTCTATGCCCTTCAACCATGGATATAAAATCATTTTGTGAAAATCTTGAAAGAGCTGATTTTACAAAATGGGGATTAGTTGAAATATAATTTTCAGGGTCAAGATTTTTATTTGTAAAATTACATTTGCCCCCTCCTGAAACAAGAATTTTTGCACCAGCAATTTTATTATGGTCAAGAATAATTACTTTTTTTCCACGTTTGGAAGCTTGAAGTGCACACATTAATCCTGATGCTCCAGCACCGATTATTATAATATCTGCAATATTTATATTTTTTTTCATCAAAATCTGCTTTCAAAGTTTATTTTTAATTAAATATTTCAATTGTTGTATATCATTTAAACGATAAAAAACTATGGAATAATTTTTATTGATCTTGTGACAAGGCATAGGGGCAGAATCTAAATTTTTATATAGATTTTCAACAATAAATCAGGCTGCAAATTTTAGAATCTGGAATTAAAGCTTAAAAAATTATATGATATTCCGATATTAAAATAGTCAAATAAATTAAAATCGGATTGTTAATCATGTCAAAGCCAAAAAAATCAAAAGTTTTTATAATTGCAGAAGCCGGAGTAAACCACAACGGAAGCCTTGAAACAGCAAAAAAAATGATAGATCAAGCCGCAATTGCCGGAGCAGATGCTGTAAAATTTCAGGCTTTTAAGGCAGATAATCTTGTTTCAAAAAATGCCGATATGGCTGATTATCAAAAAAGAAATCTAAACAAAAATACCACCCAGTATGAAATGCTCAAAAAACTTGAATTTGGTGAAAAAGAATTTATTGAACTAAATAATTATTGTAATTTAAAAAATATAAAATTCATGGCAAGCCCTTTTGATAATGACTCAATAGATTTTCTTGCAGAAATTAAAGCTTTTCCCTTAAAAATTCCTTCAGGTGAAATAGTAAATTATCCCTATCTTGAAAAAATTGGCAGACTTAATAAAGAAGTTATTCTTTCAACAGGAATGAGTACCCTTGGAGAAATTGAAGATGCTTTAAATCTTTTAACAAAATCTGGGACAGATATTTCAAAAATTACAGTTTTACATTGCAATACAGAGTATCCAACTCCTTTTGAAGATGTAAATTTAAAAGCCATGATCACCATAAAAAATGCATTTCCCGGAATAAAAGTCGGATATTCAGATCATACCCTTGGCATTGAAGTTCCAATTGCAGCAGCGGCTCTTGGGGCAGAAGTAATTGAAAAACATTTTACTCTTGATTTAAATATGGAAGGCCCTGATCATAAGGCTTCGCTTACTCCTAAGTTGCTGAAAGAAATGGTAAATGCTGTAAGAAATATTGAAGCTGCTTTTGGAGATGGTGTGAAGAAGCCTTCTGAATCTGAGAAAAAAAATATAAAAATAGTCAGAAAAAGTATTACTGCATCAAAAGATATAAAAGAGGGTGAAGTTTTTACTCTTGAAAACATTACATTAAAAAGACCTGGAACAGGGCTTTCTCCTGTATTATGGAATCTGCTTATCGGTAAAAAGTCTTCAAAAAATTATAAAAAAGACCAACAAATAGAAATTTAAAGGATCTTAATGAAGAACGTAATGGTTGTCACAACAGGAAGAGCTGATTACGGTCTTTTATACCCACTGATAAAAGCAATTGAAAAAAGTAAACTTTTAAGCCTTTCTTTGTGTGCCACAGGTTCCCACCTTTCAAAATTTCACGGTTATACGCTGGATTTAATCAAAAAAGATAAAATATCAATTGATTTTATAGTTGATTTAAAACTTGGTTCAGATACAGAAAAAGATATTTGCAATTCTATATCAATAGGTATTCAGGGGTTTTCAGAAATTTTTACAGCAAAGAAACCAGATCTAATTGTTTTGCTGGGTGACAGATATGAACTTTTTTGTGCTGCAATTCCATCGGTTATTCATAAAATTCCTATTGCTCATATTCATGGGGGGGAATCAACTTTAGGACTTATTGATGACCCTGTGCGTCATTCAGTAACAAAAATGTCTTCACTTCATTTTGCCTCTTTAGAAATTTATAGAAAAAGAATCATTCAAATGGGAGAATTTCCTGAAAGGGTTTTTAATGTTGGAGCAATAGGCATTGATAATATAAAAAATATTCAGTTACCTGAAGTTGATGAATTAAACAGTATTACAGGAGCAGATTTTAGAAAAAAAATTGGTTTGCTGACCTATCATCCTGTAACACTTGATTATACAAGTCCTGAAAAACAGATTAGTGAAATTCTTGAAGCAGTCAGGAGTTCTGAAATTTGTGCTCTTGCAACCATGCCAAATGCTGATTCAGGAAATAATGCCATATATCAAGCCTTAAAAGTATTTTCAGAAAAATATCCTCAAAAATTAATTCTTGTAAAAAATCTTGGTCAAAGGGCTTATCTTGGAGCAATGAAACATTCATCTTTAATGATAGGCAATTCTTCAAGTGGAATTATTGAATCTCCGTTTTTTAAACTTCCTGTGGTAAATATTGGAGACAGACAAGGGGGAAGATACAAAACAGAAAATATTTTAGACACAGATTGTAACAGTAAAAGCATCAAAAAAGTAATTGAAAAAGCTTTGTCTTCTGATTTTAGAAAATTTATTGAAAACATGGACAACCCCTATGGCAATGGAACTGCATCTGCTAAAATAGCAAGTAAGCTTGAGGAAATTGATTTTAAAGATAAAAGCCTGATTAAAAAAGGATTTTATGATTTAAATTAAGGAAGTTTTTATGAATATTGTTTTTATAGGCACTGTAGATTTCAGCCGTCATTGCTTGGTTGAGATTTTAAAAAATAATGGGAAAATATCTGGAATTATAAGTTCTGAAAATTCAGGGTTTAATAGTGATTATTCAGATTTATCTGATATTGCAGAAAAAGTTGGTATTCCTTTTTTACTTACAAAAGATATAAACAGTGCTGATACAGAAAGGTGGATTGCTGATAAAAAACCAGATATTATTTTTTGTTTCGGCTGGTCAAATCTTATTAAAAAAAGACTTTTAAATTTGCCGCCAATGGGAATACTTGGAGTTCATCCTGCTTTACTTCCAGAAAACAGGGGCAGACATCCTATAATCTGGTCTATTGTTTTAGGTTTAAAAAAAAGCGGGCTTACATTTTTTTTTATGGATGAAGGTGCTGATTCTGGTCCAATTCTTTCTCAAAAAAGTTTTGAAATTTCAGAAACTGATAATGCTGCCGATGTATATGAAAAAATAAAGAGACTTGCTTGTTTTCAGATAAAAGAATTTTTGCCTCATCTCGAAAAAAATACTTATAAATTGACTTTACAAGATAATTTAAAGGTAAATTATTTGAGAAAAAGAAGTACAAAAGATGGAATTATAGACTGGAGAATGCCTTCAAATGGAATATTAAACCTTGTAAGGGCTCTTTATAAACCATACCCGGGAGCAGAAATAAAAATTAAAGATAAGAATTATAAAGTTTGGAAGGTTGAAAAATCTTTAAAAGATTTGCCTGTAAATATTGAACCAGGCAAAGTTATTGAGGTTCAAGAAAATATACCTTGTGTAAAAACCGGAGACGGAAGTATCAAAATTCTTGAAATTGAACCAGAGTTTATTTTTAAAAAAGGAATGTATTTATGAAAGTGCTGGTTATTTCAGTACATCCAGACGATGAAACATTAGGCTGTGGTGGAACAATTTTAAAACATAAAAAAAACAATGATGAAATGTACTGGCTTATTATCACAGGTGTTTCAACTGAACTTGGGTATTCAAAAGATTTTATAGATAAAAGAAAAAAACAAGTCTTAGATGTGTCAAAAGCTTATGGATTTAAAGATGTAATAAATTTGAATTTTCCTGCCGCAAAACTTTATAATGTAGATTTTAGTCTTTTGCTTGATAAAATTTCTGAAACCATTCAAAAAATTAAACCCCATACAGTTTACACTGTAAACAGGTCAGATATTCATACAGATCATCAAATTGCTGCAAAAGCAGTAATGAGTTCATTGAAAAGTTTCAGAGCTGCTTTTGTTAAGAGATTGCTTATGTATGAATGTCTTTCTGAAACAGAAATTGCTTTCCCTTTGCCTGAAAATGTTTTTATTCCAAACTCATATTCAGATATAACAGAGTTTATTGATGATAAAATTAAAATAATGGAAATTTACAGTTCTGAGGTTCAGCAGCCTCCTTACCCAAGGAGTCTTGAAAATATCAAATCTCTTGCAAGATTTAGAGGTGCCTCTGTTTCTGCTTATTATGCAGAAGCTTTTATGCTTTTAAGAGATGTTTTTTAGCTTAAGCCTTTTGCCCTTGTTGTCGATTCATTTTTATATGTTTTATTTTTATAAGGAAATTATCATGGCAGACTGGAAAAAAGTAGCTGTAAAACCAGATGATTCAATAAAAAAAGTAGTGGATATAATAGACAAATCAGCATTACAAATTGCTCTTGTTACAGACAACAACGGCAGGCTTCTTGGAACTGTAACAGACGGTGATATAAGAAGAGGGCTTTTAAAAGGTATTGGCCTGGATGGAAAAATTAAAGAGGTCGCCAATAAAAACCCACACACTGCAACTTCAAAAATGAATGAATTTGCAGTTAAATCATTGATGAAAAGGTTTGGAATAAAACAAATACCTATTGTAGGTAAAGACTTAGAAATAATAGATTTAATAGTATCAAAAGAGTTTTTAGGACAAAACCTTAAAGAAAATCCTGTTGTTATTATGGCAGGCGGACTTGGAACAAGACTTAGACCCCTTACAAATGACTGTCCTAAACCCCTTCTTAAAATTGGCGGTAAACCTATTTTGGAAATTATTCTTGATAATTTTATAAGTGAAGGGTTTGAAAGTTTTTATTTTTCAATAAATTATAAAGGTCAAATGATAAAAGATTATTTTGAAGATGGTTCAAACTGGGGAGTTTCAATAAATTATATTGAAGAAGATAAAAAACTTGGAACTGCCGGAAGCCTTTCTCTTTTGAATGAAACTTTTGATAATCCAATGATTGTAATGAATGGTGATTTACTTACAAAAGTTAATTTTAGTCAGCTTCTCGATTTTCATAAAGAAAATAACCATACTGCAACAATGTGTGTAAGAAATTATGAAATGCAGATACCTTATGGAGTGGTAAATATTGACGGCTCAACTTTAAATTCAATTGAGGAAAAACCTGTACATAAATTTTTTGTAAATGCAGGTATTTATGTATTAAATCATGATGTTAAAGATATAATTCCTGAAAATGATTATTATGATATGACTGATTTATTCAGGGAAATTGTTGGAAAAAAAATGAAAACCGGAGTTTTTCCAATTAAGGAATACTGGGTTGATATTGGAAGACTTCAGGATTTTGAAACAGCTAATTTTGAATATGCTCAAATTTTCACTTCATGATGAAAGGTATTTAATGAAATTACTTATAATCAATCCACCCATAAGAGTTACCGATAAACCAAGGCATATTCCCCATGGGCTTGCAATTTTGGCAAATATAATCAGGAAAAAATTAAATTTTGTAGATTTGGTTTTTATCGACTGGAACGCAAATAGATACAGTAATAAAAAAATGAAATCCATTTTAAGAGAAGTTGAGTATGATGTTGTTATGATAGGAGGGCTTGTACCTGTTTATAAGACTGTAATTGAACTTTCACAATGGATACGAAGTATTTCAAAGAAAGCAAAAATTATTGCAGGTGGAAGTGTTGCAATGAGCATTCCCCAGCTTTTGTTGGAAAATTCTGAAGTTGATATTGTTTGTACAGGAGAGGGTGAAAAAACAATAGTAAATCTTTTGCGTGCCTTAAAAGAAGAAAAAAATCCTGATTTAAATAAAATAAAAGGTTTGGCCTATCTTGAAGATGATAATTATATAAGAACCGAGGAAGAGGAGCTTATAAAAGATCTTGATTTAGAAAGTGATATGCCTGCCTATGATCTTCTTCCCATGGATATATATTTGAAAAACAATATTATTGGGCTTGGAAGAGAAACTGATTTTATTTCCAGCAGAGGATGTCCATATAAATGTTCTTTTTGTTATCAGCCATGGGGTCGCAAATTTAGAGGTCATTCTGTTGAATTTATTACTGATTCAATAAAATATATTGATAAACTTTATGGTTTAGATTTTGTTTGTTTTCAGGATGATGAGTTTATGGCAAAGCCCAAAAGAGTTTATGAGTTTTGCGAAGCAAGGAACAAATATTTCCCCAATATAAGATGGTCTTCAACAGGAAGAGCCAATATTATAAATGATGATATAATGCAGGTTGTAACAACTTCTGGCTGTTGCTCTGTTTCATATGGCTTTGAGTCTGGTTCTCCTTTTATGTTAAAAAAAATGAATAAAGCAATAACCCCTGAGCAAATGTCAAATGCAGTTTATCTTAATAGAAAATACGGGCTGCCAATTCCTATTTCTTTTATTTTAGGCATGCCTGGTGAAACAAGAGAAACCTGTGAAGAAACAATTCATTTTTGTATTGAAAATAATCTTCATCTTGGTTCTCTTATGTTTGCAACACCTTATCCTGGAACAGAAATTTTTGAATATGCATTATCTAAAAAAAGAATAAATGAAAACAAGCTGCATGAATTTGTTCTTGGTTTAGGCGATGCAAGGGATTTTGTGATAAATTTAACAGATGAATTTACAGATGAAGAGCTTAAATTACAATATGGTGAAATGCAAAAAAGAACTTTGGAAAAATTTACCCCCTTGCCCATAGAAGAAGTAAGTACAAAAATTAAAACTTTATATGGAAAGTTCGCATCAGATTACTTAAATCTTGATGATGCAGAAAAAGAACACCGTCAAAAGCACGGTGCCATCAATCTTTTTTAATAACTTTTATTATTGGAAGAATCATGACTAAAATTTTATCAATAATTGTTGCAAGGAAAGGAAGCCTTGGTCTTAAAAGTAAATGTATGCTTCCTATAAATTCAAAGCCTGTGGTTGAATATGTTATTGAATGGAGTACCGGTCTTTCAGATACAAAAAAAGATATTTTTGTTGATACCCTGGTTTCAACAGATATTGAAGATCTTGAAGATATTTGCAAAAAACACAATGCTTTTTATCTGAAAAGAGATGAAAACCTTGCTGGTAATGCTGTAAGAATTGAAGATGTTATGGCAGATGTAGTTGAAAAAAGAAAAGGTAAATGGGATTATTTAAGTCTTTTATATGGTAATATTCCTATCAGATATAACAACCTTTTTTATGAACCTTTAGAGTTTTTGGAAAAAAATAAAAGTTATGATGCAGCTATATCTTTTCAAAATGTTGAAAAATACAATCCTGACTGGATGATAGACTTGTCAGAAGATGAACTTCCTGATTGGAATGAAAAAGGGTTTAGGCGTCAGGATTTAAAACAATACATGGTTCATGACGGTCATACCTGTATAACCAGAGCAGAGTTTTTTATTCAAAAGTATAATGAAATGCAAAATACAAGAACAGGTAAAATGTATGAAGTCTTTGGTACAAAGATAAAGCCATGGTTAAACGGAGAGCTTATTATTGATATTGACACAGAAAGAGACTTTGTTTTGGCAGAGGCTTTAAAAGCGTATGAATTATTTACAAAGGGTTAGGCTGTATTGTCATAAAAAATAAATTAAAAACAATGTATAGTGATTTGTTTGACACTGCTGATAAGGAGTTTTTTTGGAAAGAATAATATATCAAAAGAATATCAAAGCTCTGGAACAAAAATATCCTAATTATTATAAAAAAATTCTTGATTTTCAGTCAGAGGATGTTGAGTTAGAGTTAAGAAAAAATAAAAATTATTATGGTTTAGATGCTAATGTCAGAGGACGAGGCATTGTAAATATAAATAATTTTTTTGCCCCAGAAGAAGAAGCCAACGATATAGTTGATAATCTTGAGCTTGAGACTGGTGAACTTAGATTTATAGTTGGAATGGGACTTGGATATCTTTTAAAAGAAATTTCAAAAAGAGAAATTAAGTTTTTAAAAATTGTTATTATAGAACCTTATATATCTATTTTTAAAAAAGCATTGGAAGTAATTGACCTTTCAGAAGAAATATTTAGTGATAATGTCTATTTTCTTTTGGGTGAAGATTTTAATTTTGGCCTGGTGTTCTCACAAAGTAATTTTGACACAGCTTTATTTGTTAAAGGTTTAAAAATAAGCTTTTATGAGCCAGAAAGAAAAATAAATCCCGAACTTTTTAGTAGTATTGTAGATAATGTCAAGGAACAGGTAACTCAATATAAAATGCAGGTTAATACTGTCGCTGGAACAGGTCCTGTGTTTTTTGAAAACTCAATGAAAAACCTTACAACTACAATTAATTCAGCCAATCTTTATTCTCTTAAAGACATTTTTAAAGACAAGCCTGTTATGGTAGTAGGTGCAGGTCCTTCACTTAAAGATGATATAGAAATAATTAAAAAATATCAGGATTATATGGCAATTTTTACAGTTGATACTGCCTTGCCTGTATTATTGAAAAATGGAATAAAGCCTGATCTTGCAGGAGCAGTGGATTTTCATTCAATATCTTATACTAAATATAAAGATTATCTTGAACAAACCAAAGATGTTCCTTTTTTGTATCATAATGAATGCGCAAGTATGATAATCAAGCCTTATAAATCTCCTGTTAAATTTTTTGTTACCACTAAATACGGGCTTTTCAGTTTATTGGAAGATAGCTGGGACGGTTGGATTGATCCTCCTAAAATGGATGGTGTACCTCACTTAATGCTTTTTGCAGCTTTGTATTCAGGTGGAAGTTCGATTGTTTTTTCAGGCCTTGATCTTGGATATGTTGGTTTTAAATCTTACGCTGATGGTGCTTCAATGTCAGCAACCCTTGATTTTAAATCAATAGTCTGGGCAAAAGGATATGATAACGAGCCTGTTGCAACTGCAACCCAAATGGTTTCCCAAAGAATGATAATTGAAGATTATATTAAAAATTCAGATGTCAAATTTTACAACTCCAGTAAAGGAGTAAAAATTAAGGGAGCTGAAAAAATAGACCTGGATTCTTTTTTAACAGCTCTTAATTTAAGTATAATTCCCAAAAAAGATATTCTTTTTAAAGCATACTCTCAAAGTAAAAAACCCGATAAAAATTATCTGGTTCAAGTTTTAGAAAAAGAAATTGAAGAGCTTGAAAAATTAAGAAAAAAATTTCGTAAAGGAAAAGAGCTTGCTGAAAAAACAGAAAAAATTTCACCCCAAAAAATAAAAAATCATTCCCAAAAAGTTGGAGCTGTTTGTGATTATTTTGATAATGAGTCTAATCTTCCTTTGTCTGTAGCATCAATTACCCAGCTTCTTGCAAAAGATGAACTTGAATTAAGATGCCTTGAATACAAGATGAATCTTGAAATGGAAGAAATTTCCAATAATAAAAAAGTTTTAAAGGAAATGGGGTTTATAAAAAAATGGTTTGAATCAAGACAAAAATCAATAACAAAACTTCTTAATATTTATAAAGATTTAAAATCAAGGTTAGAAAATGAAATTAATTTACAAGATAAAATTTTTCTTTCAAATAATGACAAAGAAAAGAGCAGTCTTTTAACAAGCCTTGGTGATGAATATTTTAGTTTTATGGATTTTGTAAGCGCTGAAGAAGTTTATAAAAAATCAATTGAATATGATGAAAATAATTTTTTGGCCTATTCAGGACTTGGAAAAGTATTTAGCAGGCTTTTACAATCAGAAAAATCGTTAAAATGTTTTAACAAAGCAAAAGAAATATCCCCTGAAAATAAATTAATTAAAAAACTTCTTATCCAGGAAGAAAATATTTCAGAAGAAAGACTTTCAGAAGCTAAGCTTTATCTTGACCAAGGTTTTAATGTTTATGGTTCAAACAACAGAACCCATTGGGCAATAAAAATTTGTAAAGAAATTTTAGAATTAGATCCAAAAAATGAAAAAGCACAAACACTTAAAAAAGCCGGAGAAGAGTGGCTTGAATATTTAGAAGACAGAAATAAAGAATATCTTCCCATAATAACCCAAGAATTAAATCAAGCTTTATTATATATAGAAGAAGTTTCTCAAAATGATTTGGATAAGGCCATAGATTTTTTAAATGTACTTTTAGCACAGAATCCGGGCAATCCCAATATTCTTGAATTGATGGGTATTTATCATTTTAATAAAAACGAAATTTCAAAAGCAAAAACTTATCTTATTCAGGCTTCTTCTATTTCCAACTCGCCTTCACCTTATATTCACCTAGCTTTAATTAATAAGTCCCAAGGAAATTATGAAGAAGCATTATATCAGATTATTGAGGCTGATAAGATGGCTGGAAACCTTCCTGAAATAAAAAAAGCTGTGGCTGAAGTTTATATTTTAAATAATATGGATTCCCAGGCTTTAAATTATTATATGGAAGCCTTAAAAATTAATGGAAGCGATCTTGAAGCTCTTCAAGGTGTTTATAATTGTAATTTAAAGCTTGGTAATTATGAAGCTGCAGATAGAGCTAAAAAATTGATTGAAAAATATAATGTTTAAAATATTAAAATCAAATTTCCCCAGGTAGTAAAAAAATAAAATTTCCTAAAGTCATTTCAGTCTGCCTCCGATAAGCTTATTAAAACATTAAGTGAAAGGAGGTAATGGCTCAAATTAACTTAAATTTTAAGTCAGACAACTCAAAGCCAAATGCAAGGATGCATTTATTTTAATCAATTTCAAGGAGGAAACTCATGGGTCTAAGAATTAATACAAACATTCAGGCATTGAATGCACACAAAAACCTTATCAAAACTGATAATGCACTAAGTTCATCATTAGAGCGGCTTTCCAGTGGTTTAAGAATCAACAAGGCAGCTGATGATGCTTCAGGGCTTGCTATTGCTAATACATTGAAAGCTCAGCATACAGGTATTGGTCAGGCTATTTCAAACGCAAGTGATGGTGTTAACATTATTCAGATAGCAGACGGAGCTCTTGAAGAATCAACAAATATAGTTAACACAATCAGAACCAAGGCAATTCAGGCAGCTTCAGACGCCCAAAGTGCTGCTTCAAGAAAAGCCATCCAGGCTGACGTTACCAAGCTTCTTGAAGAACTTAATATGATTGCTGAAACAACAGCATATAATGGAATCAATCTTCTTGACGGCACTTTTACTGACAAGCAGTTTCATATTGGTGCTTACAAAGATGAAACCGCCAATGTAAATATTGGAAATGCAAGTGGTAAAGTTGTTGGTGCCATGGCTTATGCAAATACTGCAAGACAGGCTGAAGCTTCTGTTTCCAAGCCTTTTTTTAAGGGTGATGCAGTAACAACTGATAAACTTGAAGAAGGTGATTTAAGAATTAATGGTATTGAAATTGGAAAAGCTGGTGACCAGTTTGTTTTTACTGGTACTACAGCAGCATCAACAACAGCATTTGCAAAGGCAGCAGCAATAAATGCCAAGGTAAATGAAACCGGTGTTCAGGCAAAGGCAACAACAGAAACAATATTCACATTCGGTGCTGCTAATGGTTATATGGAGATCAATGGAGTTAGTCTTACAACTTCAGGTGGTGCTCAAGCTGTTGCTAATGACATTAATAATAATCTTTCTGCACAGCAACTTGGTATCAGAGCTGAATATATAGCCAATGGTACTACTAACGGTGCTTTAAAAGTAGTGGGTATGTATGGTCAGGAAGTTACGTTTTCAAATGCTACAGGTTCTATTCTAGTAAATGGGCAGCATGCTAGTGGTTCAGATTTTAAAGCCCAGGGAACCTTAACCCTTTCCAACGCAAGAGCAATGACTCAGTCAACTGAAGGAATATCTGAAGTTTCACTTAGTGCAGGTGATTTAACCATTAATGGAATTGATGTTGCTCAAGGCGGTGCTCTTTCTATTAAAAAAGATGACAGCGATCACACTCTTTTAAATGCAATAAACAATAATTCCACTTTCCAGAAAATGGGTGTAAGAGCCGAATATGTAAGTATGGATGATGGTTTAGCCAACAGAATCAGAATTATATCAGAAAATGATCAAATAGTTATTGGAGGAGCAGATCCTGGTAAAGTTAACCTTGAAAAAGGTGCAACCCAGGGAATCCAGACAAATGGTATTGTTCTTGAAGGTTCTGCAACAGATACTGATAAAATTAATGATAACTATTTGAGTAAAATAGGTTTTTCAGGTGCTCAATATGGTTCTTTTGAGCCAAGTGGGGTTGGTAATCAATCTGGAAACGATTTGCTTGTTCTTTCAGGTGCATATCTTAAAACCGATGCTGTTTCTACAGCTAAGCTTGAAGAAGGTGATATCAGAATAAATGGTATTGAAATTGGTGCAGCTGGAGGACAATTTGTTCATTCAGGAGCAACAGCAGTAACAACATCAACAACAGCATTTGCAAAGGCAGCAGCAATAAACGCCAAGGTAAATGAAACCGGTGTTCAGGCAAAGGCAACAACAGAAACAATATTCACATTCGGTGATGCTAATGGTTATATGGAGATCAATGGAGTTAGTCTTACAACTTCAGGTGGTGCTCAAGCTGTTGCTAATGACATTAATAATAATCTTTCTGCACAGCAACTTGGTATCAGAGCTGAATATATAGCCAATGGTACTACTAACGGTGCTTTAAAAGTAGTGGGTATGTATGGTCAGGAAGTTACGTTTTCAAATGCTAAAGGTTCTATTCTAGTAAATGGGCAGCATGCTAGTGGTTCAGATTTTAAAGCCCAGGGGACCTTAACCCTTTCCAACGCAAGAGCAATGGTAGGTTCGGAAGATAAAATAGAAAAAGTTGCCGTTAATAGTGGAGATTTTGTAATTAACGGTGTTGATATTGCATCAGGAGGAGCTCTTAACATTGAAGACAATGATAACGATCACACCCTTCTTAATGCAATTAATGACAACACAGAACTCCAGCAGATGGGAATCCGTGCAGAATACTATAGTACAGATGACGGAGTATCAAACAGGATAAGGCTTATTTCAGCCAATGATGATATAACAATTTCAGGTACTGATCCATCCAAGCTTAACTTTGTAAAAGGCACAACAGAAGGTATAACTACAACTGAAATGAGGATTGAAGGAGCTGCTGTTGATTCAGATAAGAGTAATGATAACTACCTGAGTAAAATAGGGCTTTCAGGAAGTATTAACGGTACTTCAGAAGCTGACGGATCAGAAAACAGCGGTGGAAACGATGTCCTTATCTTTGGAAATGATCGTATGCGCTATGATTCCGGGGATATAGCAATAAACGGCTATAACATAGGTCAGCCTTCAGATGATGGTATTTCCCATGCTCTAGGTGACAGAAGTGCTGCTGCCTGGGCAGAAGCAATTAACAGTATATCAAAGCACACAGGTGTTGAAGCTGATATTATCAAGGCACAGCAAACAGGTGCAGGTACTGTAACTGCTGGTATTCTTCAGCAGGGTGACCTTAAAATCAACGGTGTTGATATAGTTAGAGATAATACCGGTGGAAACGGAATGCAGCTTAAAAACGGCGATGCCGACCATACTCTTATCAATGCAATAAATGAATATAAAGATCAAACAGGTGTAATGGCAAGCATTGATAAAGACGGAGCTCTTGTTCTTAATGCCCGTGACGGAAGAAATATTCATGTTCAGTCAACAGCAACAGGAAACAAAAACGTTAAGTTTGCTTCTGATTTCGGTAACGTAGGTGTTGCTCAGGATTCAGTATACATGGGTAATATACGTCTTGTAGCCAATGAAGCTTTCACAGTTGATGGTGCAGGAAGTAATGCCGGTCAAAGAGAGCTTAGTCTTGGTAAAGTAGGTCTTGCAGGCGGTGGTGCTTCAACAGAAGCCACATCTGACCTGAAAGGCGACGGTACAATTCTTGCCGGTCTTAACTACTCTACAGCCATTGCTTATGTTGATGTGACAACTCAGGAAGGTGCAGAAATGGCAATCCGTACTGCTGACTATGCTCTTGAGCGTCTTGATGAAATAAGATCAGGACTTGGTTCTACTCAAAATCAGCTTACAAGTACAATTGCAAACCTTTCTGTTACAAAAATAAACGTACAGGCAACAGAAAGTGCAATGAGAGATGTTGACTTTGCAGCTGAAAGTACACAGTTCTCAAAAATGCAGGTATTGATGCAGGCAGGAACCTATGCTCAGTCACAGGCAAATGCTACAGCTCAGAACGTTATGAGACTGCTTCAGTAAATTAAACTAAAAATGGGGGGATTCAATCCCCTCATAATTAACATTCAGTTTCAGGTTTTGAGTTTATCTTAAAACCTGATGCAGGATGTTAAAAGGAGGCATAAAATGGCAGGTTCAATTTCAACATTGGGAATAGGCTCTGGTCTTGACCTTCAAAATATTCTTGATCAGCTTAAAGAAGCGGACAGAATTCCCATCAGACAAAAAGAATCAAAGCAGTTAGAATATAAAGAGAGAATTGAAAAATTTGATGTTTTGCAATCAAAGTTTTTAAAAACAAAAGATATTGCCCTTAATTTAAGTCTTCAGTCAACCTATATGGGAAGAGAGTCAAATTTATCAGACTCTTCTGTTTTAAGTGTAAACACCCTTGAAGGTGCAGAACTTGGAACTTACAATATAAAAGTCAATTCCCTTGCCCAGAAAAGCTCCTGGAAATCAGAATCAGGAATGGCTTCAGGAGATTCCTTTGTAAATGATACTGGTTCAGCTCAAACATTTACCTATGAAATGAATGGAAAATCTGTTTCCCTTCAGGTGGCAAGTGGAACCAGGCTTTCTGGTTTTGCTTCAATGATAAATGGAGACTCAAATAATCCCGGAGTAAAGGCAAGTGTTATAAAAGACGGAAGCGGAGCAGATTCTTACAAGCTTCTTTTAAGATCTGAAACAATAGGTGAAGAAGGAAGAATTACTATTTTAGATCAACTTTCAGGATTTAAACTTGCAGAGGAAGCCGGAGCAGGCGGGTCAGGTCTTGATGCTGAAGTTGAAGTTGATGGAGTCAGTTATAAAAGGGCTTCTAATTCAATAAGTGACATAATACAGGGAGCAACCTTAAATCTTCAGAAATCTGGTGAAACTTCTTTTGAAATAGAAACTGACAAATCTTCAATTAAAGATCAGATTTTATCTTTTGTGGAAAGCCTTAAGGAATCTCTTTCTGAAATTAAAATAAACAGCAATTACAATACAGAAACAAATGAAAAAGGCTCGTTTTACAATCTTTCTTCTTTAAGAACCTTTAGATCCCAGCTGATAAACGATGTTATAAATCCAATAAATATTGATGGAAGTATAACTTCAATGGTTGATCTTGGAATTGAATACACAAGAGATGGTGAGATAATAATCAATGAAAGCACTCTTGAAAATGCAATTGAAAATAACTTTGAAGATTTAAAAAACTTTCTTCTTGGAGATAGTGAAAATGATGTCACTGGCTGGGCAGATATAGTCAATGACAGGTTTAGAACTGCAACAAGTGCTGCAAACGGTATAGTTTTTGTTGAAAAAAATTCAGCTCAGTCAATGTATGACAAGCTTGTAGCTCAAGTTGCAAGTGATCAGGAAAGACTTGATAAAAGATATGATATAATGGCAAAGCAATTTCTTGAGCTTGATAAGTATATGAGCAGAATGAGCTCCATGTCTTCATATCTTTCACAGCAGATAGATTCAATGAATTCTGCAAAAGACAAATAATCCGGAGGCTTTTATGGTTTATCAAAATAGAGCGAGTGCTTATAGAAAAACAGAGGTAAGCACAGTAACAGATCCAAATAAACTTATTCAGATGCTTTATGACGGGGCTTTAAGGTTTCTTGAAAAAGCAAGAATAGGAACTGAAAGAAAAGATCCCAAATTAAGGGGTGAAAATCTTGGCAAAGCCCTTAACATAATAACTGAATTAAATTCTTGCCTTGATATTGAAAAAGGCGGAGAAACAGCTCAATACTTAAGAGATCTTTATCTTTATATGCTTTCAGAGCTTCCCAAAGCTAATCTTACCCATGATACTGAAATTATTGTACGCTCAATGAATTATATGAAAGAGCTTAAAAAACTCTGGGAAGAAAGAGTCATGGGAATAAATAAGGATGTTTCCTCTGAAAAAAAAGAGGCTGCTCCACAAAAGCTTAAGGAAAGAAAGTCTTTTTCCGTTGCAATTTAAAAAAGAGGTTTTTATGAAAGAAGATATCATGGAAGAATTGTTTGATAGATATATATCAATGCAGGATGTTCACAGAGAAACTGTTGAAAACAATATTTCTATGTTAAAAAATGGTAAAAGCTTTTTAACTGATGTTGAAGTTTTAAGAATTGAAAGAGATTTGTTTTTTAAGGAAATTAAAAGTTATTTTGACAATATCTTTTCTGAAGAAAGCAAAATTAATCTGGAAAATAAAATTTATCTTGAAGAAATGGTTGAAAAGCTTAAGTTTATTATTGAAAGAGAGGACGATCTTGAAGAGGTTTTAACCGAATATAAAAAACTTCTTTCCACTCGTCTTGGAAAAATGAGACAGGGGAAAAACGCCCTGAATGCCTATGGAAAAGCCTGGGCAAATAATTAGGGAGGGTAAATATGAAAATAACAGAAAAACCTATTGAAGTTTCTAAGGTTGCCGATATAAAAAATTTTCAAAGTTCAAATCCATCAGTAAAAAATATGGAAACTGCCAGATCTGAGCTTTTGGTTAAAAAAACTGAGCATATTGAAAAAACTGCTCAGGATGTCCAGGATTATTTTAAAAATCTGGTAGAAGATAAAGAAACTCTTGAGGAAGTTTTAAAGTTTATTAATTCTGACCTGGTACACCAAAATACTTCAATTGAATTTTCATTTAATGAGACAATAAATCAAATGATGGTCCAGGTTAAAGATAGGGTTACAGGAGAGGTGATAAGAGGACTTCCACCAGAACATCTTGTAAAACTTATGGAAAAATTTCGTGTAAACGGCAGTCTTGAAGGTGTTATTTTAAGTAAAGAAGTTTGATTTAAAACAATTTGACCCAGGTCAAAGTTTGTCCATTTCTCCTTTGGTTTGTACTGAAGTAATTTCAAAATCGGCCATATCAAACTCTGCTGCTTTAAGGTTCTTTTCCATTATTTCTTCAAAAACTTCTTTCCTGTGAACAGGGATATCTGAGGGTGCAGATATTCCAAGTCTTACCTTGCCGCCTTTTATTTCAACAACTTTTATTTCAATATTATTCCCTATCATAATAGCTTCATTTTTCTGCCTGGCAAGGACAAGCATTATTTATCTCCTTTTTCCGAATTTTCTGATAAAGAATTGTACACAGGAAATTCAAGAGGGTATTTAGAATCATTTAAAATTATTTGTTTTCCAATTTTTTTGACAATATTAAATATAAGAGGAGCTTTGAGGTTAGCTGTTATTTCCTTTGGTTTTCCTTTGGGAATTGTAAGGATTACAGTAACAATTATTTCTTCTCTTTTATCAACCTGAAGTGTTTTCAGGGCTTCATTATCAATAAAAATATCATAATCTTTTTTCAAAAGAAAAGGGTCGAAAATAACAAAGGCAAGTTCAGGCTTTTCTACTGACTGAAGCCATTTGAAAAGAGTATTTTTATTGTTGTCTAAAATGCAGAATTTTTTGCATTTTGGAAACCCGGGTATTCCGTCAGGGAAAGAATATATTTTTTCTTTTAGAATTTCAACCTCTCCAAAACGAGTTGTTTCTACTTTAATTTTATTTGATTCCACAGGTTCCTCCGGTGAAAATTTATATAAGTTGCAAGTCAATCTTATATTTTGTAAAAAGAAATATTGTAGTTAAAACACTATAGTCTAATTCGGTAAAAAAATAAAAAACTAAAATATATCAGGAGAATCTTTTGAAAATCATTATTGTGGGTGCAGGACAGGTTGGATTCCATATTGCAAGCCGGCTTGCCAATGAGCACAAAGATGTTGTGGTCATAGATAAAAACCCACAGGCAATTAACAAACTTTCTGATAAAATAGATGTTCAGGGAATCATAGGTGATGGAAATAGTCCTCTTGTTCTTGAAGAAGCCGGGATTAAAGGTGCGGAATCCCTTTTGGCGGTAACTGATTCAGACGATGTTAATCTTGTGGCATGTCTTACTGCCAATATGATTTCACCTAATACTAGAAAGTTTGCAAGATTAAGAAACCCTGATTTTGATAATTATCATAAAGCATTAAAAGAAAGCCCTCCTTTTATTGAAGCAATAATTAACCCTGAAATGGAAGCAGTTAAATCAATTGTCAGGCTGATGAATGTACCCGGTGCTGTGGAATCAGGAGAATTTGTAGGTGGAAGGGTTAAGTTTGTTGGATTTCGTCTTGATGAAGATTCTGTCATGGACGGAGTAAAACTTTTTGATTTGAAAAACATTTTAGGAAATACCAGGGCTCTTGTGGCAGCCATAGTCAGGGATGAAGAACTTATTATCCCCCAGGGTAAAACCCCTTTGCAAAAAGGTGATTTGATTTATCTTATTACAGATAAGGAAAATTTAAGACCTGCCCTTACAGCTTTTGGGAAAGAACACAAACCTGTTAAAAAAGCAATGATTGTGGGAGGAGGGGAGCTTGGAAGAAGACTTGCCATTGAGCTTGAAGAAAAAAATATAAACACAAAAATCATTGAAATAGATAAGCAACGATGTCTTTATCTTGCAGATATATTAAACAAAGCCATTGTTTTAAATGGAGATGGCTCTGATCAGTCTCTTCTTCTTGAAGAAAATATTGGTAGCATGGATATGGTGATAAGTCTTACAGGAGATGAGGAAACAAATATTCTTTCTTCTCTTTTGGCAAAAAAAATGGGTGCTGGCAGCACAATAACAAAAATTTTAAAATTTAGTTATTTTGGATTAATGCCTGCTATCGGACTTGAAAAAGTGGTAAATCCAAGACTTTCAGCCATTGATTCTTTTTTACAGCACATTAGAAGGGGAAAGGTTTTGTCTGCTATTTCAATTAATGGCGAACAGGCAGAAGTAATGGAGGCAATTGCTCTTGAAACCTCTGGAATTGTAGATAAGCCTATTCATGAAATTGACTTTCCAAAAGGAGCTTTGATTATAGGAATAATCCATGGGGATAAAATTGAAATTCCAACAGGTTCAAGTATAATTTATCCAAACGACAGGGTGATAATTTTTGCTGAACGAAAAGCTGTTTCAAAAATTGAAAAAATTCTAAGCGTAAAACTGGAGTTCTTTTAATGAGATGGGGATTTGTATTTGAGGTTTGCGGAGTTCTTATAGTTTTTGCTGGGCTTGCCCAGATTTTTCCGCTTTTATGGTCTCTATATTATAATGATGGAATAGCTGTTTCAATTTTGTATTCAATGCTTTTTTCAGTAACCATGGGTGCAGTTTTAAGGTTTGGATTGAGGAGAAAAACAAAAAGACCTGTGAGTGCCAGAGAAGGAATGGCAATGGTTACTTTGGGATGGGCTGCAGTATCTTTTTTCAGTGCTTTGCCATTTTGGTTTTCATCTTCAATCCCAAGTTTTTCTTCAGCTTTTTTTGAGTCTGTTTCAGGTCTTACAACCACAGGCTCAACAATTCTTACTGATATTGAAGCCATGCCCAAATCTTTGCTTTTTTGGAGAAGTTTTCTTCAATGGGTTGGAGGAATGGGAATAGTCTTGTTTTCAATTGCAATTCTTCCCTTTATTGGAATTGGGGGAATGGCCCTTTTTAAAGCTGAAGTTCCAACTCCTTTGCCAGATAAACTCAAGCCAAGGCTTCAGGAAACAGCAAAACTTTTATGGTGGGTTTATGCTTTAATTTCTCTTTTGGGAGTTATAGCTTTAAAATTGGGTGGAATGACTTTTTTTGATTCCTTATGTCATGCCTTAACAACCCTGCCAAGTGGCGGATTTTCAACAAAAAACGCATCTATTGCCCATTATGACAGTGCTTATATAGATTTTGTACTTATATTTTTTATGATTCTGGCCGGTCTTAATTTTACTCTTCATTTTCAATTTCTCAGGGGCAGAAAAATAACTGCTTTTAACGATCCTGAAGCCAAAGTTTTTCTTATTACTATTTTGATTTTATCTCTTATTGTAACCTTCAATCTTTTTGGTTCAGTTTATGACAATGTTTTTGATGCTTTCAGGTATGGTTCTTTCCAGATTGTTTCAATAATTACCACAACAGGATATGCAACTGCAGATTATGAGCTTTGGCCTGGAATGTCCCAGGTGATTATTTTTTTCTGTTTTTTTGTGGGGTCTTCAGCAGGCTCAACAGCCGGAGGTATGAAGTTTATAAGAATAATGATTTGTGCCAAATACTGTTATAAAGAAATTTTTAAACTTATTCACCCAAGGGCTGTAAGCCAGATTAAAATCGGTGGTCAATCCCTTGATGATGGTGTTGTTCACAGCATTTTGGGATTTATGGTTTTGTATATTGGGATTTTTGTAATTGCAGCAATTCTTCTTGCTTCAATGGGTGTTGATCTTCTTACCACAATCAGTGCTTCAGCTTCCGCCATAGGAAATATCGGCCCTGGTTTTGGATATGTTGGGCCTACAGAAAGTTATGCTTCCATTCCCGATGCTGGCAAATGGCTTCTTGGAATTTGTATGCTTATTGGAAGACTTGAAATTTATACTGTAATTATTCTTTTTGTTCCTGCTTTTTGGAGAGATTGATTGGGGTATAGCTAAACAAATTTGCTTTAATTTCAAAATAAGTCAGAGTAATCTCACTGATGATCCTTTTTATTAAAGGGCCTGGATGACTTGACGGGTTAGTTGGTAATAAATTCTTAGAAAAAAACAGACCACACAATTTTTAGTCCCATTGCAGCAAGAGCCACAAACAGCACTTTGCGATAAGAAGTCTCGTTCAAATATGATGAAGCCCATATGCCAAGTTTGCTGCCCACTATCACCGCCGGGGTAGAAAAAGCGTAGGTGAGCAAAACAGTTTGTGTCATTTCACCTGTCACTGCCTTGGCTGTTACTATAAAAGTGCCTGTGATAATAAAGCCTGCACCAAGAATTCCCTTTACAGCTTGTGCCGAGCAGCCGCTATAGGCAATATAGGCAGCCAATGGCGGTCCGTTAAAGCCAAACGCCATGCCCAGGGCAGAAGACAAGAGGCCGGCCAGATAACCCCATACAGGACTGAGGATCCTAATACCCCGGTTATCTGAATACAACCCCCAAAGTGCGTAGAGCGTTATAAATGCCCCCATCCCGGCTTTAAGATAGGTTTCAGAAACATACTCCAGGATAAACACGCTTAAAATTACACCGGGAATTGCCCCGATAAAAATCCCTTTGACATAACGCCATTGAATATATTTTCGAAATGTCCAGCCAACCTGAAAATTTAAAGTCAGTACAATTAAGGTACAGCTTGGCACTGCCACCGACAAATCAATAAACGGTGCAATCAGGGGCATTGCAATCATGGCAGCTCCAAAGCCTGCAACACCGTTAATAAGACCACCTGCAAACCATCCTGCCACTATAAACACCAGTTCTGGCATAGTTACTCCTTTATCGATATTGAAAAATTAAAAAACTTTATATTTCATTTTTTTACACAAGACTATATAAATCATCCAATTTCTTTAAAGAAAATAGGTGGTTTATTATGGAATCAATTCTTAATACATTTATTGCATATTTTGTTATTGTCGATCCAATTGGAACTTCATTGATTTTTAATGCATTAACCAATGACAAGCCAAGATCCTATATAAAAAAAATGGCTCTTCGTTCTGTTGTTTTATCCACATTTCTTGTTCTGGTTTTTGGATTCTGGGGAATAGGACTTTTAGAAAACCTTGGAATACAAATGGAATCTTTTAAGATTGCAGGCGGTATTCTTATTTTTTATGCAGCATTTGGCATGATTACCAAACCCGATGAAAATCAGGAAAACATAGAATCAAAAGAATATGAAGATATTTCTGTTTTTCCGCTGACAATTCCTCTTATTGCCGGTCCTGGATGTCTTACCATGACAGTAATTATTTTTTCCAATGCAAAAGATACCGGAGCAAATCATCTTCCAATAGTTTTATCCATCCTTACAGTTTATCTTATAACCTTTTTTTCATTTATTTTTTCAAAAACAATTGTAAGGATTGCAGGAAAGACAATAAACAATATATTTAAAAGACTCCTTGGAGTACTCCTTGCTTCCCTTGCAATCCAGTTTATTGCCGAAGGAATAAAAGGACTTTTATTACAATAAAAAATTAAAAGGAACTATTTAATGCAGATTCTTCAAAAAATAGACAAATGCCCGGACTGCGGTGAGCCAGGCCAGAAAATAAAAAATGAAACTGTTCTTTTTGCAGTAAAAAAAAGTTTCAAAGAAAAAATAGGAAAAAAAGATTTTTCTTTATGCAGAAACCCTGATTGTGAAACCGGCTATTTTAATAATGATATAAATACAAAAATCCACAAAAACGATTTTAAAAGACCAATCTGGTTTAAAACAGGAGCAGATCCTGTAATTATATGTTATTGCAAAAACATAAAAGAAGAAGATATTATAAAAACTGTTGTTAAAACAGGCCTTGATGAAATAAACAAAATAACCTTTTACCTTAAAAACTCCCTTGGAGAAAACTGCAGAATTAACAACCCTACAGGCCATTGTTGCTCAGGAGCTTTTAAAGATACCATAAAAAAAGGCCTTTTAAAAAGAGAAGAACTTTCAAAAACCGGTGATAAAAGTTTAGATTCTGTTAAAATTAGTTTAAAAGAACTTGATAAAAAAATTGCCGATTTATCCAAAATAATAAAACACAATTGTAATTGCTGATTTATAAAAAATAGAATTATTAAACCCGGAAAATATTTTTTTACAAATTTTGTTTTAGAAAAAAATCAGCGGGGTTCAAAACCCATACAAAAAACAAAAGGATAAAAAACTGTGGCAACCCAACCCGCTGCAAAACCATAAATCAGTTCTTCAAGGGGAATCCCTGCAATAAAAATATTTAAAAATTGTTCTGTATGCCAGGTCAGTTTAAAAATATCAGGGAAAACCCATTGAAGACAAAAACAGAGCAGAGCATAAACAATTACAGACAAACTTCCTCCTGCTACTCCGGGCAGAATCAAATCTTTACGTAAAAAAACAATAAAAAGTCCAATACTAAACATAATACCAAAGGAACCATAAATCATTTGAATGTTAAAAAAAACAGCAATGCCAATCCCAATAAAGGTCAGACTAAAAACACCCAGGAATCTACAAACAATTTTAAATAAAGTTCTCCCTTTTTTCACGACATACAAAAGCCTGAAACAAAAAGCATAAACAGTTGAGGTAAAGGCAGACAAGCCTACCAAAAAGAGAATATCTTCAATACCAAAACCAAGTATTTTAACCAAATTAAACAAAAATACCGGCTCCCAGTATGAAGGATAAAAAAAACGTTCTGTAAAAGCAAACGGGATAGAACACAATGCCATGATATGAATCATTTTGCGCAAATCTTTTCTGAACCAATAGATAATCATCCCGGGCAAAAGAAAAAACAATGATAATACTAAAAAATTATAGGTCATAGATCAGCATAGCAAAAAAATTGCCAGCCCTCCCATTAAGCTCAAGGTTATCAGTACAGAAAAAAAGTTGAAAACTGTCAGTCGGATACTGCCGGGTTTGCTGTCCATGAAAAAAAATTGTGCAATTTCGGCTAAAAAGGGTAACAAAAGAATGATATAAACCGCTGGTCTCCCTATTAAAAACCGGCCTGCAAAGGCAAAAAAAACAATACTGATAAAATTCAAAATAATAATCAGCTTCTTGGTTGTTTTCTCCCCTAAAAGTACAGTTATTGTGTGTTTACCACTTAATCTGTCCGAGGGTTCATCAGGCAGGGAAGTGGCCATGGCACAGGCAAGCTGTGTGGGGAACATTGCAAGTAATAAGGTCCATGGCAACCCGGAAATATCACCTGCTTGTGCATAATAACCAAAAAACGGCAGCACAAATCCAATGCCCAACACCTGTAAAAATTCGCCGCCACCCCGATAAGACAACTTTGCAGGCTTATAGCTGTACAACCATAAAAAAACCAGAGCAATTGCAACAATGGGCATGGCAAAAAGTCTGTGAAAAAAAACTGTTAGAAAAAATCCGCAAAAAAGACATAATAAAGCCATAATAATGGCAGCGGTTTTAAGCTGAGCGGGCATAAGATCTTTATCAGCTAAAACCCGTGATCCCCCTGAAAAAATATTAAATGTTTTATTCTGACAATCTGTTTCCATATCTGCATAATCGTTTCCAAAAATGATATAAAGCTGGTTAAAAAGCCCAAATAAAACCATGATAAAAAAAACAGGCCAGTTCAATGGGCTTCCCTGAAAGACAAAAAAAGCCTGACCAACCAAAACAGGGAGGAAAATATAACTTTGAGATTGAAGACGAGAGGCTTTCAGCCAAACTCGGATAGTATGCATAATAACTCCATTATTTGATGAAATCCTG
>Ga0265295_1000957_pt1 | contig 54141 bp, 69 predicted proteins | sample Munlansysbiofilm_FD_192503 | JGI IMG/M metagenome (GOLD analysis project Ga0265295, IMG submission 192503) | Leachate microbial communities from a municipal landfill in Southern Ontario, Canada - Methane capture system biofilm | ecosystem: Engineered > Solid waste > Landfill > Unclassified ... | reverse complement strand
GTTTCAATCCCCTATAAATCGGGTCAATGTTGTAATCCTTCTACATACCATAAAATCACTACTTCTATATCTTATATTTTGCTTAAATATAAAAAAGATAGTAGTTTTAAAAAACTCTAGCCCAAAAATAGCTAGATAGAAGTTTTTTGTTACTCTTAAAAAAATCTTATATAAAGTTAACAATAGATTTTTAAATAACAAAACAAAATAGTAGCTTAAAAGCATTTAAAATCCCTTTAAATTCTTATCAAATCACAAATGGATTTTGCAAATCTATTCCACTTTTTAGATGGATACTATTTTTAATATCAATTTTATAAATTCTTATATCATCCTCTTCTTGATTTATTAGTTTATTCAATTTTTCTACTAAATCATTTATACTCTCTTTTGCTACTTTTGGATAAAAGTATATAGAGTATTGTATTCTAGCTGCTGTTTTTTCAAGTAGTTTTGATATTTTTACCAATCTTTTTTTATCTGAAATATCATAACAAATAATATAGTCATGCAACTTCATCTAAAATATCCTTTGAGATTTTTACTCTTATGTTTGCTACTTCTTTATCTAGCTTTGATTTTAATCTTGCTTCTAGCTCTAAAAATCTTTTCCAAATCTTACTTCTAGCTTCATATTTTAAATAGACTCCACCTTTTTTTGTAAAATCATCTAAGCTTAGAAGATTCTCTTTAAATATTTGTATAATTTCTTCATTTATATCTGCTCTAAAAAGCTCCATTAAATCAGATGCCAAAGCATTGTGTTCACGAAATGGCGTATGCAAGTATCCAATAGATGGTTCAAAACCATGAGTTAAAAGTTTTATTGAAATTATATTGTAGTAGAGTGTATAAAATAGTGACAAAACTGCATTTGCTGGGTCTTGTGGTGGATTTTTGCTTCTTTTGTTTTTGTGCATATTTTTTGGCAAAAGTGAGAAAAACTCTTTGAAATATGTTTTAGCAAATGAGCCTTCTATTCCCATGAGTTCATCTATATTTTGTGCTTTTTCTATTTTTTTTAGAATTAATTTTATATTTAAATCTATTTCATACTTTTCTAAATGCTCTTTGTGTAGTTTTACTTTGTCAAGTAAAATATCTTTTGCTATCTCTAATCTTTTACTCAAAGCCTCATATTGTGCCAGTTTTAACTCTCCTTGCTTTGTTTTTGCAGAGCTTATTATAGATATATTTGTACTATTTTGTGAAAGTAGAAGTATAGAGATACCGTTTTGGTTTAATCTTAGTATATCCAAACTATTTAAAGCTGTTTTTGTAGTGATTAGAAGTATATCTATAAGATGAAAAGGTATTGACTTCTCATCTACTTTTATAGAGCTTGTATCTATTTTCAAGCTTATGTTTTTTTTATCTATTATTGCTATTTTCATACTATTACTCCATTTGAAATTATGTTTAGTTGTGAAGCTTTTCCAAGTAGAATTGGGTTTTTGTAAATCTTTACAATATTTATTTTGTCTATATCTTTTGTGTAGCTATTTAATTTAAATATTAGCTTATCTGATAGTTTTTCATCTAGTGGAATTTCTAGGGCTGATTTTTGCCCACCTGTTGTGTGTTTGTAAAGATATTTTCTTATTTTATATGCTCTTTTTGTATTAAAAATGTCATAAAGAACTAGATAATTTTTCATATTTTCCCCTTTATTGTTTAAAACTTGCTATGTTTAGTAAATAATATCTTTTTTTCTACTATAAATTTTTTTGCTAGGTTTTACTCTTGTTGTGGGTTTGAAGTTCCAAACTACTCTTTGTTTTATCTTGTCTGTTTTTATTGTTATTTTTGTTTTCATATATATTTCCTTGTTTGATTTTGTGAAATTATATATGAAAACTTTGTCAGAAATTGTCGTTTTTGATTTAAAAAAATATTTATTTTGTTTTTAATAAACTTTCCAAAATATTTATATAGTTTGATAAATTTTCAACACTATTTGTAGGGGTAGATTTTGATCTTTTTGAATTTCCTGAAAGTTTATGGGCAATATTATTTCTAATATTGTTTATTCTTGAATATGTTTCTCCTATTTTTTGGAGTTCCTTTGGGTAGTCATTACTCCATTTACTATATTCAAATATTATCTTTTGGGCATTTTTTCTATCTTCCATAGATGCTACATCCAAATTATTTGCTTCACAAACAGCAGTAACAGAAGCTTCTGCAAGTGTAATATATGCCATAGCATGATTGTTGTTTTGGCTATACCATTTTGTTAATTCAAACTGAAATTTGGCTAGCTCATCTTTTTTGATTTTTCCAAATCTATTTATAAATTCTAAAAGATCTTTTGATATTAATCTTACAATAGGATTATTGCTTAATACAAATTTATTTATTTTTCCTTTTAAAATTTCAATACTATTTTGTAGCTCTCCCATATCTGATATACTTAAAGAGTATGCAAAACTTTTAAAGCTATTTACTATCTCCTTGCTTTGATTACTAGATTCTAAAAGTTTTAATAGCTCACTTGCATTTCCGTAATCTTTTAAAGATTTTATAGCTCTAGTCCAAGCTAAAAATTCAAAATATAAAGATAAATCAACTACAACTGAAGGTTTGCCTCTTTTTAATAAACCATAAAACATACCTGATATTTTTATATCTCTTGTAATTTGTGCAAATTCTGCAATTATCATTGAAAAAACTGAAACTGACCTAAAAAGATGTGTAATATCAAAATATAACTCATCTTTATCATCTACATCGTCTAAAATATGTAACATTTTTTCAAACATTTGCCAAATTTCTTCACTACTTTCACTATTTTCTATAATAAAACATTTTGAGCCACTGTTTTCTAGTTTCTTATCAATTGCACTTGATAAGCCTTCTAATTTATCTTCATCTAAAAGTTCTTTTTCTTTTAAATTCAATACTTCAAAATGATATTCTTCATTTGTATTATAAAATTCGCACAAATTATCCCACATAGATTGTTTTGTACCTATTGTAAATATTTTATCAACCTCATAATGCTCTGCTATTGCACTAGATATAAATGCTCTTTTTTCGTAAATTTTATCATCAATTATATAATCTGCTAATTCATAATTGTTATTTGTGTTATCGCCTTTTGCTTTATTTCCCGTTCCTAAAAGTGTGATTAAAATTTTTGCCATTTTTTTCCTTTATTCTTTTTTATTTGCTTTGCTTAACAAATCTTATACCATTCATTTTGTTATCACCTCTATTTGGTTCTTGTTTTGCTTTACTACTATTGTTTGATACTGTTCCTGAATATGGAAGCAAATAATCTTTATCTTTTTTTGCACCTGTAAAATCATTTTTATCTTTATATTTTGGTTTTGGATTTTCAAGTAACTGATAAACTAAGTTTTTATTCTTATCTATATTTATATCTCTGTTTGCCATAGCAAAAAGTTCTTTTAATTGTTCAGAATTTCTCCAATTTGGTATATGTTTTGATATTTCATTTTCAAACTCTTTTAAATACTCATTTTGTGTATATTTTAGATTTCTTGGCTCTAATTTTATATCTATTTTCCCATATCCTAAAGATTTTGCCATCCCAATATTGTGCATATATTTATCACTTTGTCCATGAAAAGTAATTGCACTCAGTAGTGCTCCAATTTCTACTTTTTTAAGATTATGAAATCTAAGCTTACCTTTAAATACAGTATCTTTACTTAGTGGTTTAAAATGTGTTGTAATATCATGATTTATACTACCATCTTTCTTTTTTATTAACGGTGGATTTTTAATACTACTATGTAGTGGGTATCTTTTCCAACCTGAAATTTGTGCATTACTATCCATAAGAGTAATATATTTATTTACTTTATCTCTATTTGTATTTGTTTGTCTAATATAGTTTGGATAGTAAGTAGGATTTGGGGTTCCTAAAACTTGTTCAACTTCTTTTTCATATCTTTGTATTGTACTTTTAAAATGACTAAATTGAACTCTTCCTTTTAAGGCTTTTTCTTTAGATACATATCCAAAAATAGTTTGAGCTAAATCTAGTTTATTTTCTTTTATATTTTGTTTTGAAGCTTCAAAAATAGATTTGTTATAAGCTATTTTGAATAATTGAGTAAGTCCTATATGTTTTATCTTATTGCTATCTTTATCTTTGATATAAAATACTGGTATTTTTAAGGTTTTAGGAAAATTTTGTTTCCAAAACTGTCCATCTACTGAATTTTCATCTTTGAAATATACATTTGAAAAGTTGTTAAATACTTTTTTATCTAATTCTAAAATCTTACCATTTGTTTTAAAGATAAATTCATGCTTTTTATTTCCTATATTTCCAGTAAAAACTAATTTACCAAATAATGAAGAATTATTATCAAATTTAGCCATATTTTTTGGAATTTTTCTTCCTCTTATATCCATAATTTTTTTATATGTGCTAAACTTCAACTCTTTTAAAAGTCCAAATTTATTGTATTTCTCTTTTGCACTCTCTAGTTTTTTTAAATTTTTAAATTTTTCTTCTAGATTTGTATGAGAAATAGTTAAAATTTGTCCACAGTCTTCAATATAAAATTCATCATCTTTTTTTATTAAAAAACCACAACCATTTGCACTACCAACTAACTCTTTTTGATTTGACATATCTCTTACACCAAAAATATCTTTATAGTTTTCATTTATTGTAATTTTTGAAAAACTTAATATCTCCAAAACATTTCTTACCATTCCTTTTATACTTGAAGATGGTATATAGAACTCTTTTGCACCATTTTGGTTTATATGATGACAAAATTCATCTGTTGGTTTTTCTTTATCTTCACTATGATTTCGTATAAATATTGGACTTTTCGCTGTGATTGTGATATCTATTTCTCCACTTTCTCCATCTTCAAAAGGTATATCGTGGCTTACATCATCAGCCCAAGATGGATAAAAAATTTCTTTATTTAGTGGTACAAAGTTATATGGTGCTGTAATCATTTTGTTTCTCCTTTTTCAAATCCAGAAAAAAGTTGTAATGTTGGTTTTAAAACTTTTATATTTTCACAATTCTCATCATCTTCTTCTTCCCAAATTTGAGTTATTTTTGCTTTTAAGTTTACATTTTCTTCATTTGATTTTGCCAAAAAAGTTTGTGTTGTTTTTTGCTCCTCTTTAAAATCTGATAGTTTTTTATCTATAACTGCAAATTTATCATTTACTTGTCTTATAGTAATACTTCTATCTGCATCAAACAAACAAGCTTCAAGTATAAAGTTTTTGCCATTATGAAGAGTATCCCAAGATGGCAAAGATTGTTTTGTAGTAAATATTTTGTTTAGTTTTTCATCTGACATTTGGATATAGCCCTCAAATAAACCTGATAAGCCCTCATAAAAATCTTTTAATTGTTCTTTTGTTTTCATATTTCTACTCCATTTTTTAAAACTTTTCCACTAAAAATACCATGCCCTTTTGTAGTAGCTCCCCCCAAACTCAACATTCCCGTTGTAATGTCTTTTAGAGCTTTTTCAAAGGATTCTAATGCAATTTTACCTTCATCATTTTCTTTCACTTCTACTTTTTCTTTATTTATAAGTATTTCAAGAGTGAAAGTTTCTTTTGAAGAGATTGTTTTTTCTTGAAATAAGGCACTATCTATTGCACCACCTGTAAATCTATCTATACTTACATGGTCAAATACTTTAGTATCTTTTGAAGATGTTTTTTCAAGATAAACATCTGAAATCAAAATATTTCCTTTGAAGCTATCTTTTTCTTTATCTTTTTTTGATCCAAATATAGTTTCTACTACTTCTGCTTTATTTTCACCATTTTCTTTTATAAAATTTTTATTAATAAGATTATAGTGATATGTAGTTCTATGAGAAATCGCACCTTTTACACTACTAGCTGGAATTAATACTTTTTCTTTAATTAAGTCTTGTTTTTTATAATCTACAATATCTTCAAAAACAGGTGTCATATCAGCTTCATCATCCCCAAATCCACTACCAAACATAAAAAAGTCATCAGGAGTTAAAATTAACTTATATTTTATATATTTTTTATCATCAAACTCTTTTATCTCATGAGTTTTTGATAGTTTTGTATTTAAACTACTTGATAGTTCTATATATTCATCACTATTTACAGCAAACTCATCATAAGTTATTTCTATAACTTTTATTTGACCAAAACCTTTACTACTTCCTGCACCAATTCTAAAACTATCTTTTGATAATAAATCTAAAAGTTGGAAAAAATTGTTTTTATCATTTACATTTTCATTTAACATTTCAATAGAAAACTTAAATCTTGTACCTTTATATATAACTTCTTCATCAAATTTTGCATTTTTAATTGTTACACCTTTATCATTCATAGCGTTATGCTCTCGAATAGGTAAAACTATAAATTTTTGTAAAAAATCTGATTTTTTTGAATCTAAAAGTAAAGATTCTGTTACTTCTTTTTTTTCATTTAAAATTAAAGCATTAGAAATAATTGTTTTTGAACCCAAATCACCTGTACCAAAAATATTTTTCGCTATTTCATCTTCAAACTCTTTTCTTAAAACTCCAGTTAAAGAAGTACCTAAAATCATAGGCAAACCATTCCAATCTTTTTGAATAGGACTATCTTGTAAAAAATCAGCATTTTTTGAACCAATTTTTAGAGCTGTTTTTGCTTCAAATGTTATATGAGCTATAAATATATTTTTCATTTTATTTGTCCTCTACTTTTATTTTTGGCATCATCATTGATAGCAGTTTTATAAACTCCATATCTTTAGTATCTAATATAGAAAAAAGAGTTTTTTCAGCACTTTCCCACTGTTTTTTTGATGTTCCATCAGTAATAAAATCTTTTATTTTTTCCACATAATCTCTATTTTTTTGATTAAATTGAACAAGCATCCTTATTTGTCCCCATTGAGATTTTGAAACCATTTCAAATTTTGTTTTATTGTCTTCTATGAATTTTTGAACTTCTTCACCTAATCTATAAGTTTTATTTTTAGATTCTTTTTTATTTTTTAAAAATGAGATTAAAACATCATCTACTTTTTCTTTTTGAATATCAAATTTCACTTCTTTTTTTTCTGTTTTATTTAAAGAAAAACTACCCTCTTTTAGTAAAAAACTAGGATTTATCAAAACCTCTCCATATCCTTCGTTTAAATATCCACCTATTCCATTTTTTAGGATATTTATATCTTCATTTGACGCATTTTTAAGTGCTATTACACTTCCTTTTTCAATAACCAATCTTGTGTAGTCATTTGTTTGTCGTTTAAAGTTATATGGAGTGATTTTTTTTGTTCTTATTTGTGTTTTTTCCCAATTTATTGAAGCATTTGTCAAACCTAAGTTTTCAATTGTAGGTTCAAAAGTTGGCATACCGTTTGCATTAAATAGTGCTAAAGATGAGTTTATATAAACATATGTTATTTCTTTTGGATTTAAGTTTTCTAAGTTTTCTTCTTTAAAATCTTTTAGCTCTTCTATTAAAATTTTTCCATATTGAGCTGTTTTTGATTTTCCAAGATATTTTTCACCTAAGATATTTTCTACTACTTGTTTCTCTATTTTTTCATCTAAATCTTTATCAAATTTGATAGTAAATTTCCAAGTAGCCCCTTTTTTGATGGCTTTGTATCCAAACATAGAAGAATCTTTTGATTTTCTATTTTTTTTGTCATAAGCTGCTTTTTGTGAATATGTATGATCAAGATTTATATAATCAAAATTTGAAGTAATATAACCACTTCTTATTTGTTTGTACTGTTTATCAAGTTCTGCTTGATTGTCATAATCTATAAAATGGTTGTTTTTTACCTCTTTTTTATCACTATCTAATTTTGGTGCAAAAAAACAAAATGGTACTTTATATGTAGTTTTATTTTCAAAATATGGTGTTGCTTCTCCGAATCTTACTTTACCACTATGAAAAATATCAAATGTATCAAATGTCTTAGCAAATTCATCATAATTTTTTGCAACCATTCCCAAAAATGATGAACCTGTAATATAATCTAAAGTTTCAATATTTCCTTCACTATTTGAAGAACCATGAAGAACAATATCACTTAGAAAAGTTACTTTAAAATCTCTTTGTCTCATTTTTCTTCTCCTATTATCTCAATTTTACATCTTCCTAAACCTCTATTTCTATTTAAACCCATTCGTTTTATTTTCTTTAGAGCTTTTATCATCTCTTGTTTATAATCATCTGGAATATTTTTTATTTCACCAAATAAACAGATAGGTACAACAACTTCTATTTCTCTTAAACTTCCAGATTCAGCGATGCCATTTTCATCTATTTTTGTAGAAGCTATTTCATCAAAAAGTTGATTTTGAAGAGAGTTATTTATAATAGTTTTTTTAGTATTTTCTTCAATTTCTGCATTTGAAAAATTGCACTCTCCAATATCACTTGAACTTCCAAAACATTTAGTAACAAACTCCTTATTACAAGTGAGTTCTGCCATTTCTCTTATCAAACCTTTTATAGTTTTTCCAGGAATATATGGTAAATTATCTTTATCTTTAGTAACCATACTATCAAACTTTGCTCCAGCACTTAAACCACTACTTAAATGCCAATAATCTAAAAATGTAACTTTATATCTCATTTTGTGTCCTTATTTTCATCTACTACCGATAATATTTGTAATATGTCATAAATTGGTGTTTTTTGTTTTTCATCTTTTTCTACTACTAGATTACCAAGTTCTAATCCATCATAAAGTTTTGAAAGGTTTTCACTCTTCCATTTTCCTTCACTCATTTTTTTGATTCTTTTTAGTTGATTTTGTGCATAAGTTTTATCAAACTCTAAATCACTAAGCCAAGTTCTTAATCTTCCTTTTGGAGAGTTCTCTTTTTTGAAATCTTCTATAACTTTTTCAAGATTTTCTATAGTTGGTTTATTTTCATATTCATTTAAATAGTATGCTCCAAAATCACATCTAACACCATTTATTGTAAGTTCATCATCTATAAATTTTGAAAAACTTTCCACATTTGAGCTTTGAATATTGTGAAACATAATTGAAGATGGAGCTAAAGATAAATTTTTCTCTTTTGCAAAATCTTTTGAATCTTTTTTTGCATGTGAACATAAATCTTCTGCTAGTTTTACTGCATAATGAAAAGGGTATTTTTCATTACAAAAAGTTATCCCTGCACAAGCTGTTAAATCATATCCTTTATGGATATTTTTAGTAGCTTTTTCAAACTCTTCTAAAAACTTTTTTGTAAATTTTAAAGCTTCATTTGCATCAATAATCACAGTTAAATCATCTCCCCCTAAGATTACTTCTCTAATCTTTTCTATACCTTCACTTGCAAGTTTATAAGCTTCTTTTGTAGCTTCGTCTAAATCTTTTGAAAACTTTACAATTTCAGTTTCATTAAGTTCTTTTACAATATTTCCCAAACCATTTCCATCTGCATGGATGATTGCTATTTTGTTTTTATTGTTTGATAAATCTTCTATTTTAAAAATTGTTTCTCTATTTTCTTTTTTTTGTTTATCTGCAAATAATTTAAATCTCTCAACTTTTTGCTCTGTTGCTTTATCTTTATCACTACTAACCAAAGGTAGTGCTGTTCGTGGGTTTTGTTTTAAGATATTAAAATGAAAATCAAGTGGAATTGATACTTTATTTCTTTGAATTTTTAGTTTTTTTTCTAATTCTTTCGAGTCTTTTTTATAATCGTTTGTATCTTCTACAACAGCTTGAGAAATAGTAATTCCATAAGCTTTTAGCATAATATCTTTAGAAAAATTTTTAACAACTTTTTCTAAATCTTCCTTATTATTAAATCTTAATCTGATATTTCCAGCAGCTTGAAGTAGTTTTTCTGGTTTTTCTTTTAAATTATATTCTTTTTGAAAATCTTTTGAATCCATATCTTCAATAATCTTGCTAGCACCTATTATCTCTTTTAATTTATTTGTTTTAAAAATAAAATCTTGAATACCTTGAACTGATGCTCCATATAAATATTTACTCATCTATTTTACTCCTTGTATAGTTATTTTTCCAAGCCCAAAAACAGTCTGTTTTCCAACTCCTATAAGTTCACCTAGTTTTAAAAGTTCAAAACTTCTCTCATCTAAATCAGAAATCCACATCTCTCCCATTATTCCTCCAAATTGCATTGAACTATTTTGAATATTGCTAAATCTTTTTAAATCATTAAAAAATATATCTTTTGATTTTATTTTATATTTTGGCTTGAAAGATAATCTTTTAAACTCTTTATTCTGTAAAGCTAAACTTCTTTGATAAATAGAGTTTAAAATAGAATCCAATTCAATATTTTCATCACTTACAAATTTATTATCTTTTTTAATTCTAAGTGGAGTATCAAATCTTAATATAATCTCTTTTTTGTATTTTGGAGTTTTAAACTCTTTTTGTGTTGCTACAATATTACTTAATTTACCATTTTTATAGATCTCTTTTTTATTTAAAAAGATATCAAAATCATAGAACTTTTGATTATTTCTACCTAATCCTACATTTGTAAACATCTCATGAAAAGCAGTAATACAATCAAAAATATAGTTCTCATTGTCTTCAAAAAGATAAAATGAAAACTCATAAACATTAAGCCCTAAACGAATATCAAATCTATATTTGTGAATAGTGTTTTTTTGCTCAAAAAATATATTAAATAGTTCACTATTTATATTTTTCAAAGCATAACCAAAAGCTCCACGAAGCTGAGAGCCCATAAAATATGGTGGTTTGTCAGTGCTGTTTATCTTAATTGTTAGTTTTGTATAGTTCATCTTTAAACTGCTCCAACTCTTTTTCGCTTATATCTATTACAAGTTTTTTTGATTTATTATTTTGAACATCTGTAAGTCTATTTAAATACTCTATAGTTCCCATAAATTCAATATTATATCTTTGCATATCTTTTGTAAAAACTCCCAAAACACCTTGAATTTCACCTCTTGTACACTCTTTTCTTAATATTGGAATTGGTAGTTTTATATCATTAAAATAGATATCTATTTTATTCATTCTTTTTATTAATCTATATGTATTGAAAAACATCAATATCATAGTAAAAAAAGTAAACCAAACTGTAACATCTGTAATTAGTTTAAATATATAATCAAACATCACTATCCTTTTTTTCAAAAATTTTATTTCTCTTGCAAATATAAAAATATATAGAAACTCCAAAAATAAACAAAGCTACACTAAAATAAACAATATTTATATGCACAAAACCTGTTGCTGCTGATATTACAAAAAGTCCAAGTCCAAGATAGATAAATAAACCAACAAAAATGTTTATATAAATAGGAGTTTTATACAAGCACTTTGCTAATTTTGGAGTTTTTAATCTACTTGTAGTAATAGTCAAAAAGATATTAACTACAAATAAGGATATAACAAAATATAAATTTCCTATAGACTCTATATTTAATAAAAAATATATAGCAAGTACTATTGTTGTAATAGTTAAAAATTTAAAAACTATATATACAAAATACTCCTTATTTAAAAGCTCTTTTATACAATTTTTATTCATAATCTCTAAACCTTTCATGCTCAAATATTGATTTTTTTATAATCTTTCCATCTTCTTCAAACTCTTGTGTAACTCTTTTTGTAGTTGAATATACTGCTTTTAGTTTCAAACTTTTTGCAAAATTTACTAAAATATAAGTTGCACCAAAATCTCCTTGAATCAAAACAAAATCTCCTTCTTTTGAGTACTGTTTTAAAAAAAGTTTTATTGGAGTTAAATATTCACTCAACTTTTTTAAATCATTAGGTACATTACTAAAAAGCTCTTGTAACTCTTTTGGAAGATATATAAACTCTTCTATGCCAAAACTTTTCATGGCATCATCTTTTTGATTTTTTGTTAAAGTATGAGAAAATAGCAAAAACATTTTATTCATAAATAATCCTTAATAAATTTAATTAATTCTATACTAATTTTTTGACAAAAATTGTCGTTTTTTATTATTTAAAAAATAATTTTCAAATACAAATTTGATTTTTCATAATCATAATCTTCTTTATTAGAAACCATATCATACTTTTTATACTCAAAATTTAATGCAAAATTCTTTGCTATTTTATACTCAGCTCCACCACCATATCCAAAACCAGCACCATCAATATTTCCAATACTTTGGAAAGCAGCAGCTCCTAGAGCATAAATAGAGATATCTCTATTTAAAAAAGCATAACCTAGTTTTAAATCTGTAGAAAATGTTGATACCTCTTTACTTTTATTTTCAACTCTTATATTTCCATAGTTCAAATTATAATATAAACCAAAAATAATTGAATCAAAATATCCACTTGTACCAAAACCAAGCCCTAGTTCTGTATAAGTTTCATTAAAGATTTTAGCATTTGAAGTTCCAATATAAAAAGAGTTTACTTTGTCAGCTTTTAAAAAAGTAGTTAAAAAGATTGTAATAAGTGATAGTTTAAAAAATAGTTTCATTTTTTCCCTAATATTTTTTAGTTTGACGTACTATATTTAAAAATAACTAAAAAATCTCTAAGTTCTTATATAGTTTAGTTTTATATAATAAGCCTCAAATTTTTTTTAAGGGTTAAAATGTTTAGAACAAAACTTGCTCAATTTAGAGCTATATCAATAATCGAAGGAATTTCATATCTTATTTTAGTCTTTTTTGCAATGCCTTTAAAATATTTCTTTGCAGAACCTATGGCTGTAAAAGTGTTTGGAATGCTACATGGAATATTTTTTATTCTTTTTTGTTTGGCTTTATATAGAGTTATGATTGAAAAAAGATGGAAGCTATTTTTTAGTATAAAACTTTTTATATATTCACTAATTCCATTCTTATTTATTTTGATAGAAAAAGATATAAAAAACTTAAAAAAGAATTGAGTTTAAACTCAATTCTTTATTCTATTTTGTGATTAAATCATAAATATAAATATCAGCAATTTTTATATAGTAGTTTTGTTGATCTTTTGTAAAACTCTCTGTTTTTGTTGGTACCAACTCACTTTTTAAATCTTTTGAGTTTGAATAAGCTCTTAAATTTATCTCTAAAGTACTGAAAGTTAAACCACTAATATCAAAATCTACACTAAACTCTTTCTCTTCATCTATATTGCTCCATTTATCATCAAAAGCATCTATTTGAAGATATTGTGCTTTTATATCTTTTGTATTTAAAGTAGTTCCTAAAATATCATCACCAGCTTGATATGTTTTTATATCTTTAAATGTTTTTGAGTTAATCGCTTTTACTCTTGAGCTATCTAAAATTTGTGGAAAGGATACAGTAATTCCACCATTTTTTAAATCATTTTTTAAAGATGTTTTATATTTGAAATTTACTCTTAACAAATTAGGAGATATAAGTTCATAAGTGTGATAAAGTTTTGAACTTGTATTATATAAATAGTCCTGATGACCTAAACTATTATATTGATTATTTGAGTTATAGCTATTTTGTACTATTAATTTATCTGAATTAATTAATAAATTACCATTTATATAAAGTCCATCCTCTTTTAGTTCAATAGCCAATTTCTTGATATTATCTTGATTTGTATCTTCAAAAACTATATCTTCTTGTATAAAATCTTTAAAAATAGCTTGAGAAAATTTTTGTGCAGATTTACTATCAATTTCTAAATCAACTTTAAATATAGAGAAAATATCATTTAAAGTTGAAAAATTTGTAAAATTTGTTGGCTTTATTTTGGCATCAAATTTTAATCTTTCATAATATTTATCATTCATAAATGATAAATCATTTGAATTTCCCTCTAAACTTATCATAAAAGCAGATTGATAAAGAAGATCAAAAAACTCATCTTGTTTCTCTAAAGCTTTATTATAATCAATTGTTAAAGTTGAAGCTGAAAAATCAAGATACTCTTTATATGGTAAATTTTCAAATTTTACAACAAAAGATGAATCTTTTAACTCAAAATAGTTGTTTAAAACTTTTGTAAAATCAAAGTTATATCTCTTTTTACTTAAAGTATCAAAAGATAAATCAGATTTTATTTGTAAATCATCATTGAGATATTTTGAATAAGAGTCAAGTTTTAAATTTTTAAACTCTAAAATAGTTTCATATTTTTTGTGAGTAAAATTTTCTATAAATATTTTAGAGTCTATTTTACTACTTTTTTTATTTTCAAAATATGAGAAATGAATATTTTCAATAATTAATCTCTCATCAATATATCCACCATAATATGCTTTTTCAACCTTAAATAGAGGTATATTTAGAGTTTTTTTATCTCCATTTACACCTCTAATATTTAAAAGACCACTATTTTTTAGTGTAAGCGTCAAATCATCAAGTTTGAAATTTCCATCTTGGTCTATATTTATTCTAATCTCTTTATTATTTAGCATCTGCATCATATTTGTTGGAAGAGCATTTACTAATCCAAAATAGTTTTGATGTTGCATATATCTAATTGGAAGTTTAGTTAGATATAAATTTAAATCATATTTTGTACCAAAACCGTTTGAAACAATATCATAATCAAAAGTTAAACCCTCAACAAAAACATCAATCTCATCTTTTGGCAATAGCTCTAAATAGTCTTGAAACTGCTTCTTAAGTTCTCCATCACTCATTTGATTTATAGTATAAACCATAGCTTTATATGGATAAGCTATCTCAATTTTTCCTTTTGCTTCAAAACTTAAAAAACCAATATTTTTGTTTATATTTACAAAAAAACCATTTTGATTCAACTCTTTTACTTTTGCATCTACTCTATTTTCAATAGAGTTTCTAACTATAAAAAATAGTAAAACAACAGCTAAAAAAATCAAAGCAACATAAATTGATAATTTTTTCATATATATCTCCTTTATAAATTTTAAGGTCTATAGACTTTTATATTTGTATATCCTGCTTCATCTTTTAAATATTGTCCATGAAGTTGACTTAAAACACCTTTATCACAATATAAAAGATAGTTTCTGTTTTTATCCAAATTTTTAAACTCATTTTTCAATCTATAAAATGGTATTTTTAAAACTTCACAATCAAGTTTTATACTATTATCATCTTGTCTTATATCTATTACAATATCATTTTTCTCAACACTATTTACAACTTCTAAAGTACCAATATCACAAACATCATCTAAAACTTCAAATATTCTTTTAACTTTTGCATTTTTAATAGCTTCATCTAAAACAGTATAATCAAAATTTTGTGACTCTTTTTTAACTCTTTCAAAACTTCCAGATGTTACAGGGTGTTTTGATATTACACCACAATACTCAGGCATAGCTTCAGCAAACTTTTTTGTACCAATTTTTGTTGCAAGTTCTATAATATCAGGCTTTGACATAAAAGCAAGTGGTCTTAAAATCAAAATATCACTAACATCATCAATTAAACTTAGATTTCTTAAAGTTTGACTAGATACTTGAGCAACACTCTCTCCTGTTAATAAAGCATCTATTTTTAAACTTTTTGCAACTTCTTGTGCAGCTTGAACCATAAGTCTTTTTAACATAACTCCCATATATGAAGGGCTTATATCTTTAAAAATTTGTCCAACAACATCTTCAAATGGTATTGTAATAAAATTTACACTATGAGAACTTGCATAATTACTCCATAAATACCAAGCAACTTGTTTAACTCCAATTTCATGAGCAACTCCACCAAGATTAAAAAATATATAGTGAGTTTTTACTCCTCTTTTTATTGATAAATATGAAGCAACTGTTGAATCAAATCCTCCTGACATTAAACTCAAAATTTCACCTTGAGTTCCTATTGGAAAACCACCCATTCCTTCATACTTTTTAGTAATTATATGAAGTTTATTATGCTCTAACTCAAGCTTTATTGTAACATCAGCATCTTTTAGCTTAACACCTTTTGTTTGATTGTTTGCCAACATATATCCACCAACTGTCTGCTCTATATGCATAGATTTAAAATTTTGTTGACCAACTCTTTTTGCTCTTACAACAAAAGTTTTATCTGTAATTGTATTTGCCATATACTTGTTTACTTCAACTTTTATATCATCTAAACTATTCATATTTTCAATAGTAATTGCTTCTAAAACTTGTTGTATTCCAGATGTATTTAAAAGTTTTTGTTTTAACTCTTCACTAAACTCAATTGGTGTCTCTAGCTCTATTTTGTCAAAAAATTTTTTAATTTTTATATCTTTACTAATATGACTTGAAATACTTTGTAAATTTACATAAAGTTGTTGAATCATATGCCTTTTTGCAGTATCGCCTTTTATCATAATTTCTGTGAAATATTTGATAATAAATTTTTGTGTTTTTATATTTTGTTCTTCCATAATCTCTACCCATAAATTTTTAAGGTTTAATTATACCATTTTTTGAGATAATACAGGTTTCACATTAGAATAAGGTAAAGAATATGAAGATAGAAGATATTGATAATCTTGCAGATTTAGCCAAAGAGCTTAAGAATGATAGGAATAAAAATGTTTATAAAATCTTTGACGATTATGCACTAAAATTCAATCTTGATGCGGAAGAACTTGAGCAAGTTTTAGCAAAAGAGTATGACTGCTTTAAGTGTGATAGTTGTGAGAGATTTTATACTTATGATGAATACTCTTTTTTTGATGAAGAGTGTATTTACTGCTTTGATAGTCAAGCTGATGATGAAGATGAGTTTTAATCACAAAACTCAGCTTCTAACTCATCTTGAATAATCAGTGAATCAATTGCTCTTGATTTTACATTTAAAGGTTTTGCCTCTCCAAAACATTTAACAATAACTTTACCGTCACTAATCTCAAATAAGATCTCTCCAGCACCTTGAATAATAAAATCTCTAAAAATTCTATTAGCAACTCTTTTAAATCCAAACTTTTTAGGAAATATTATAAACTTTGTTGAAGTTACAATATATCTTGAATCGGTTTTAAATATCTCAAGAAGTTTTTGCTTAATAGCCTCATCTGTTTTTCCATTTATTAAATCACACTTTAAATCTTCATGTAAAAGACAGATTTTATCTTCATTTATTTTCAAATAACCAAACTCATTTGGCTTTACTCTAACATTATAAAATTTTTTAAAAACTTCAACATGATCAAAAGAGTTTGAAAAAACTATCAAACTCTTATTAGTTCTTGCAAATTTCGAAAAATCTGAAATCATTTAAACATTTCCTTATAAAATAATAAAACAAATACTAGCAACAATAGTAGGCAAAATTGCTCCTAAGAATAGATATCTAGGATCAACAGTACCATCTTCAAAATGGTTTTTTAATATTGCAACACCAGCTGGATTTGGTGCATTTGCAATAACTGTTAAACCACCACCTGTAACAGCTCCTGCAACTAAATAGTATTTAAACTCATCACTTAAACCATCAATTAATGAACCTAAATATGTAATTGCTGCATTATCAGTAAATGCTCCAAGACCAATAGCTCCAAAAAATGCTTGAGCATTTGTTAAGCTTTGAATTATATCTTTTAGCCACCAAGCTTGTTGACCGCCTAAAATCACAAGTCCACCTAGGAAAAATGCAACCAATAATCCCTCTCTTAGCATCAATCTATCTTGATATTGTTGATAGGCATAAGTTACACCTAAAAATAGTAAAAATAGACTCATAAAAAATGGTGGATAATGCCCAAAATAAACCACTAAAGCCAAAAATGAAAAGTGAATTAAAACTATAACAAATGGTATTTTTTCTCTATCACTAACTGTTGTTCGTATATTTATAGCAGATAACTCTTTAAAGAAAAATAGCATAATAATACTAGTATTTAAAAATATTGCAATAGCAGCTTTCCAACCAAAAGTTGTAAGCATAAAATAGCTACTCCAATCCCAAGTTTGAGCAACCATCAATATTGGTGGTGCAGCAAAGTTTGTTAATGTTCCACCAATTGAAATATTTATAAATAAAGCTCCCAAAGTCATATATTTTAGTTTATTTGAAATACCTTGAGAAAATAGTTTATCACTTAAAATTAAAGCTGCAAGGGTCATAGCAGCAGGTTCTGTGATAAATGAACCAAACAAAGGAACAATACACATAACTACAAAGTAAAATCCTGTTGCACCTTTTCTTGGCAAAATATTTGACAATCTCTTAACAATTGCTATTACAGTGTGTAATATTGGTCTTGTTGCTGCAATAACCATAATCACAAAAACGAACATTGGTTCAACAAAGTTTCTATTATTTACATAATCCATAGTTTCTGCTTTTCCAAGAAGAACAAACATAAAAATTACTAAAATCATAGCCCAAATTCCAAAAACAACCTCTATTTCACCCAAAAGGTGGAAAAGTCCAGAGTGTTTTTCGCTTCTATTTGCTAAGTTTTCAAAATATTTAACTGAGAATATATGAATAATTGCAATTGCAAATATAACTGCAGCAATTATCTGCAAGGTATTAGGTGGCATATTTCTTTCCTAAAATATAAATTTGACCGATTTTATTTAAAATTTATTAATAGTTTTTAAACGAAATTAAAAAATCAAAATATTTTAACATCTCTTGATAGTTTTTTTTCTAAAATTTCAAAATCTTTTTCTGAAATATCTATATTTACTTTAACCTCTTTTTCAAACTCTTTTGAAGATATCTCTATATTTTGCTCTTTTAAAATATACTCAAGTTGTGATAAATATGAGTATTCACACTCCAAAGTAAAACTTTTTGTTTTTTTATACTCAAAAAACTCTGCAATTTTTATAACTTCATTTAAAGAGCCACCATAAGCTCGAACTAATCCACCAGTTCCCAGTTTTATTCCACCAAAATATCGAACTATTATTGCTGCGCTATTTATAATACCAGCACCACTTAAAACAGCCAAAGTTGGCTTTCCGCTTGTTCCTCGTGGTTCTCCATCATCACTACTATTTTCAACAATTTGTTCAAACTCATTTAAATATCTATAAGCATATACAAAATGAACAGCCTTTGGATGCTCACTTCTTAATCTTTGCATTGTTTTATCAAAATCTTTATATGGAACTAAAAAAGCTAAAAATTTTGATTTTTTCTCTTCTAGTGTTGCTGTAAACTCTTTTTGTACAAATTTCATTTAGTTCTTTTTTAATAACTCTTCTATAATATTTTTTAACTCTGGTAAGTTGTGTCTAATCACATCCTCAATTATATTATCATCTGTACTATCGTAATCGTGTGCTATATAGTTTCTTACAGCACTAATTCCTTTTAAATCTTTACTTGAAAAACAGTCTAAAATTTTAAACTCATTTTCATCTTTTAATTTTGAAAACTGTTCAGCTATTCTTACAAGGTTCATTCTTATTGCTGGTTTTAAAACTCTATCTTCTACTGCTTGAGTAATTTTTAGACTACTATTATCCATAATAAACTCTATATCACAAATTATCTCTAAGACTTTTTGTAATCTAAACTTTACTTTAGACATAGATTATTCCTTGTAAAATTTTTTTATTTTTATCTGGAACAAAATCTATATTTTTTCTAAATATCTTTTTAAGTTCATCTTTCATCTCTTCTATTCTTAAAAGTTTTGAAAAACCATCAACATATTTTTGTGAAAATTTATTATAATCAAGTCTATATGCAATATCTATATCACTAAACTCATTTTGAGTATCTTTTGCATAACTTCCAAAAAGTCCTAAAATCTCTAAACCCTCTTTCTCATAAAGTGGTTTTATCTCTTTTAATTTATGTAAAATCTCTTCTTTTTTCATACTAAACTCTTTTTGTACAAATTTCATTTGTAGATTTTATAACATTTGGTATAAATTTTGACTTTTGAGAGTTTATTTACTTTAAGGTAATATTGTTATAATTTTTCAAAATTTTATATTAAATGTTTAGATTAAAAGGTCTTTTTATGGAAATTTCAAATAATACAAATTCAATTTTAAATTCAAATCCAAATACAAAAAGTTCAGTAAGTGAAGAACAAAAAGATAGATTTGATATTTTTTTAGAAAATCAGGAGAAAGATAAAGCTGAAAAAAAAGAGAGAAGTGAACTTTTAGGTGACTTAGAGTTTGTTTCTAAAACTGGATTTACAAAAGAAGAGCTAGAGAGAATTAAAGAGATTTTAGAAGAGTTACAAAAACAAAGAGCCGAATCAGAACAAGCATCTCTTAGCCCTGAAGAGTATATTCAAACTTTAAAACAAGATTTACAAACTGCTATTTATGAAGTTACAGGTAAAAAAGTAGATTTAGATAATGAAACTATTCAAAATATTATGAATTTACAAAAAAGTGGTGGTAATGAAACTTTTGTAAAACCTACAACAGACGAAGAGCTAAGACTTGTAGATGAATTAAAAAAAGCATCTAAATAAGATACTTATAAATATATGAGATTAGATTTATACTTAAGCAAACACTTTGATATTCAAAGTAGAAATAAAGCACTTGAACTAATTCTTTCAAATAAAGTAAAAATTGATGGCAAAATTGTATCAAAAGCCTCATTTTTAGTTGATGAAAAGATGAAAATAGAACTTCTTGAAGAGGATTTTTATGTAAGTAGAGCTGCTTATAAACTAAAATATTTTTTAGAAGAGCTAAAAAATAAAAGCAAGATTAACTTAAAAGATAAAATAGCTCTTGATATTGGAAGTAGCGCAGGTGGTTTTACACAAATTTTACTAGAATTTGATATTCAAAAAGTAGTTTGTGTAGATGTTGGAACTAATCAACTTCATGAAAAGATTAAAAAAGATAAAAGAATAGAGTTTTTTGAAAACTGCGATATTAGAGATTTTAAAAGTGATATTAGCTTTGATATTGTAACTTGTGATGTATCTTTTATCTCTATTTTAAAGATTATTGACTCAATAAACTCTTTAGATTTTAAAAATATAATTATACTTTTTAAACCACAATTTGAAGTAGGAACTGGTGTAAAAAGAGATAAAAAAGGTGTAGTAAAAGATAAAAATGCGATTTTAAAAGCTAAAGAAAACTTCTTAAGCAAAGCATTTTCTTTGAATTGGAAATTAAATTATAACAGCATTAGTAAGCTTGTAGGAAAAGATGGAAATGAAGAAGAGTTCTTCTATTTTAGTAAATAGTAATATAGACAAAAACAGTATAGATTCAATTGCAATTGGTGGATTTGATGGTATGCATATTGCTCATCAAGAGTTATTTAAAAACTTAAATCCCAATGGTGCTATTATTAGCATAGAAACAGGATATGCAAATTTAACACCAAAAAAAAATAGACAAGAGTACACAAAATACCCTATTTTTTATTATGATTTAGAAGATATAAAAGCACTTGATGGGGTTGAATTTATAAAAATGCTTCAAAATGATTTTAAAAACTTAAAAAAAATTGTTGTTGGTTTTGATTTTGGTTTTGGTAAAAATAGAGCTTACAAAGCAGATGATTTAAATAGTTTATTTGATGGAGAAGTTATTGTAGTGCCTGAGATAAAACTAAATAACTCTTCTGTTCACTCAAGAGTCATAAGAGAGTTTATAAAAGAGGCAAAAATAAAAGAGGCAAATGATTTTTTAGGAAAAGAGTATAAAATTTGTGGAACTGTTATAAAAGGTCAAGGTTTAGGAAAAGATGAGTTTGTTCCAACAATTAATATAGAAGTAAATGATTTTTTGCTTCCTAAAAGTGGTGTTTATGTTACAAAAACTATAGTTGATAAAATTGAATATAACTCTATTACTTTTTTAGGGCATAGAGTTACAACTGATAATAGTTTTGCCGTTGAAACTCATATTTTAGATAAAAATATAGATGTAAAAAATGAGAATATTGAGATAAAGTTTATTGATTTTATAAGAGATAATCAAAAATTCAATAGTTTTTTGGATTTAAAAAATGCTATATTAAATGATATTTTAATTGCAAGAAATTATTTTATTAATTTTTAGGTAAAATGTCCAAATGATTGATAAAGTATTTAATAAAACAATTTCAAAACAGTTTGAGTTTGATGAAGAGGTAGCAAGTGTATTTGATGATATGCTTGATAGATCAGTTCCATTTTATAAGCAGATGCAAAAACTATCTATAACTTTTGCAAACAATTTTTTAAAAGATGATTCAAATGTTTATGATTTGGGCTGTTCAACAGCATCAACTTTGATTGAATTAAAAAAAAGTAGTAAATATAGGATTAATTTAATAGGAATAGATAACTCAACTGCAATGCTAGAACATGCAAGTAAAAAAGCAAAAGCTTTTGGAGTTGATATAAAACTTATAAATGATGATATTTTTAATGTAGAATTAAAAGATGCAAGAGTTGTTTTTTCAAACTACACTTTACAATTTATTAGACCAATAAATAGAGAAAAACTTGTAAAAAAGATTTATGATAGTTTAGAAGATAGTGGAGTTTTTATTTTCAGTGAAAAATTAGTATCATCAAATAGCTTTTTAAATAAACAGCTAATTGATGAGTACTATAGCTTCAAAAAAACTCAAGGATATAGTGAATTTGAAATAGCCCAAAAAAGAGAGGCTTTGGAAAATGTGCTTATTCCTTATACTGAAGATGAGAATAAAAAGATGATAAAAGATGCTGGATTTAAAGATTGTGAAACACTTTTTAGATGGGTTAATTTTGCAACTTTTATAGCAATTAAATAGTAAGGCTTTATTCTTAAAGCCCTTTAGAGTTTGCTTCTTTTAAAAGAAGTTAAATAATAACGGTTCCCTTTCAAATTAGGGAACCAATTTGAAAGGAGAATACATGTTAAAAGTAGGCGACAAAGCACCAGCTTTTTGTGCATTTAATCAAGATGATACAGAGATTTGTCTAAGAGATATTGTTGGAAATTGGATAGTTTTATACTTTTATCCAAAAGATATGACACCTGGATGCACAACACAAGCTTGTGATTTTACTGCAAACTTATATAAGTTTGACAATCTAAAGGCAAGTGTAATTGGAGTTAGTCCTGATAGTACAAAAAAGCATAGACAATTTATTGAAAAATATGATTTAGCAATTACTTTATTAGCTGATGAAGATAAAAAAATGGCTCAAGACTATGGTGTTTGGCAACTAAAGAAATTTATGGGAAAAGAGTTTATGGGAGTTGTAAGAACTACATTTATAATTAATCCAAAAGGAGAAATTGCAGCTATTTGGGATAAAGTAAGTGTAAGAGCTAAAAAAAGCATTAAAGGTGAAAAAATAGAGATTTTACATGTGCATGAGGTAGAGAAAAAATTAGAAGAGTTACAAAATGAGTATAAATAATTTTTTAAAAAAATATTTTCTATTTGCTTTTTTAATTATCTCTTTTCAAAGCTCATTTGCAAATGAGTTTGAAGAAAAAAGTACAACTTTAAAAGATATTTTTAACAAAAAAAATTCAACTATTGCGATTGGAAATTTAAAATTAGGTCAAACTGGAGTTGTAGTTCACAAATATAGTGATGATTTGCAAATTATTGTATCTAATGCAAAAGTTGTGATTTCTGATGAAAATTTTAGTGTAATTGAATTTTTTAAATTTGAAGATTTAAAACAAGATGCAATAGCTACAACAAAAAAAGAGCCTCAAGTAGGTGATGAGTTTATTTTAAACTTTATGTACAAAAACTCTCTTTTGATTGCTCCAAATTTTGAGAGTTTTAATCAAATTACAAAAGATTTTTCAAGTCATAGATTTATACACCCTGATATTTTTGCTGCAAAATTAAAGTATGAAAACTCTTTATATCCAACAAAAAAAGAGATTCAAGATTTTGCAATTGAACAAAATTTGGGAACTATTTTTTTCTTAGTTGAAAATAGTTTATATATAGTTGATAGTAAAACATTTTCAATTTTAAAAAAAATAAATTTTGAAATAAATAAAGAGTCAGAGAAAAAACTTCCATTTTTTACAAGAGTTGAAGATATAAGAGAATCTCTTATAAACTTCAATATAACAAATTGGTTTAAAGAAAAAGAGAGTTATGATTCACACTATAAAAAGATTTTAGGATTATAAGATGATAGATAAAAAACATTTAGATTTTATTGCTTCTATTGTAGGAGATGAGAATATCAAAACTGATAAAGCTCATCTAATAGCTTTTTGCTACGATGCTACAAGAAGCCGTTTTGAGCCAGATGCTGTTGTTTTTCCACGACATGAACAAGATGTAAGTGATATTTTAAAATATTGTAATGAACACAAAATTGTAATTGTTCCAAGAGGTGCTGGAAGTGGATTTACAGGTGGTGCATTACCTTCAAATGGAGGAATTATTCTATCACTTGAAAGACATATGAATAAGATACTTGAAATTGATATGCAAAATATGGTTGGAGTTGTTCAACCAGGAGTTATAAATATGCAGTTTCAAAAAACAGTTGAAGAAGTTGGTTTATTTTATCCACCAGATCCAGCAAGTGAGGAGTACTCAACTCTTGGTGGAAATGTAAGTGAAAATGCAGGTGGAATGAGAGCTGCTAAATATGGTATTACAAAAGATTATGTAATGGCACTAAGAGCTGTTCTTCCAAATGGTGATATTATCGTTGCTGGTAAAAAAACTATTAAAGATGTTGCTGGTTATAATGTTGCTGGTATTTTAATAGCTAGCGAAGGAACTTTAGCGGTTATTACTGAAATTACTTTAAAACTTATTCCAAAACCAAAATTCAAAAAAACTTACATGGGAGTTTTTCCAAATGTAAATAGTGCTATGACAGCTGTATTTAAATCACTTGCAAGTGGTGCAAATCCTGTTGCAATGGAGTTTTTAGACTCACTTGTAATAAAAGCTTTAAAGCAAAAGTTTCCTCAAATTTCATTGCCAGAAAATGCTGGTGGAATTTTAATTGGAGATGTAGATGCTTCTAGTGAAGCTGAAATTGAAGATCAACTAAATATTTTAAAAGAGTCATTTAAAGAGAATGGTTCAATTGATTTTATAGTAGCTCAAAATGAAGAAGAGAGCAAAAAACTATGGTTTGCAAGACGAAATGCAAGTCCAGCAACTATGGTTTATGGAACAAAAAAATTAAATGAAGATATAAGCGTTCCAAGAAGTAAGCTTCCAGAGGCTTTAGATGAGATCTATAAAATTGGTGAAAAATATGGTTTCCAAGTTCCTTGTTTTGGACATGCTGGAGATGGAAATATTCACGTAAATGTTATGGTAAAAGATAAAACAAATGAAAAAGAGATGGCTGATGGTCACAAAGCTATTGAAGAGATTTTCCAACTAGTTGTAGATATGGGTGGAACTTTAAGTGGTGAACACGGTATTGGATTATCAAAAGCACCATTTATGGATATTGCATTTAGTGAAGCTGAGATGAATCTATTTAGAAATATCAAAAAAGCTTTTGATCCAAACAATATTTTAAATCCATTTAAAATGGGACTATAGTTTGAAAAAAGGTAAAAAACCTATTCTAAAACAGATTATTGATGGTATTGATTCATTTTTCAATGACGATACCACTTATTTTGCTGCTAGTCTTAGTTTTTTTACCATATTTTCAATACTTCCAATAATTGCTCTTGCAATTGCAATAATTTCAAAATTTCCAGAGTTTCATGCTTATTTAGATATTTTTACAAATTTTTTACTCAATTTTTTAAATCCAACGCACTCGAATGAGATTGTTACAACTTTAAAAAACTATATATCAAACTCTGACAAGCTAGGACTTTTGGGAATATTTTATATGCTTTTTGTATATATTATGTTTTTCAAAGATTATGACTATATTGTAAATAAAATTCATAAAACAAAAAGAAGAGCTATATATAAATCATTTTTTATATACACAATATTTTTCTTAGTTTTTCCAACTATTTTTGTAGCTTTAAATATTTTATTAACTTTTTATGACAATAGTTTTTTAAAACAGATTCAACTATTTTTGTTTACTTGGTTTATATTTTTTGCTCTATTTAAAGTAAGTGTAAATAAAAAAGTATCTATTAAAGCTGCTTTTATATCATCATTTGTAACTTTAGCAACTTTAAGTATTACAAAAAATCTATTTGTATATTATGTAATTTATAATAAAACTTACACAACTATTTATGGTTCACTTGCTACTTTATTATTTACATTTTTTTGGATATATATCTCTTGGATTATATACTTATATGGTGTTAAAATGTGTCATAGAATAAATACTTTTTATTAGCCTAGAAGTTTGTATAGTTTATCTTTTAAAGGTAGTAAAATATCTTTATAAGCTTTATCTTTATTTGAAAGAACTTGGTTACAATCTACACAAATTAAAGCTAAATTTTCAACATTATATCCACCACCAAACTCTACATCTTTTATAAATGAGATATAAGCTTGATTTACTTTTTCAATCTTGTTTCCACATCTATTGCAAATCTGTTTATCTCTTAAGAAAATAATCTCTTTTCTTCTTAAAAAATCAATAGGTCTTTTTTGACTAGGTAAAGAGTTTACCGCATAATCACTCCACAGTATCTCTTTTTTTACCTCTTTTTGAGTAGTTTTTATATATTCAAAATTTACAAATTGCTTGATTGATTCTTCTATTATCATTGATTTTATAAATTTTATATCTTCAGTTTTATCAATATCTTTACAAGCTGAACAATCAAACTTTATATAAGGATGCTCTCTTTTCAAATGAACATCCACAAGACCAATAAATGCACCTAAATTTTTTAAAGCTTTTTCATCTAATTTATCTTTATTATTAAAAATATCTTTAAAAAAATTCAACATATTTACTCCTTATGTCGAGATATATCAGCACCTATTATTTTTAATTTTCCTTCCAAATCCTCATAACCTCTATCAAGATGATAAATTCTATGAATATTTGTCTCTCCTTGAGCAACAAGTGCTGCTAGAACTAAGGCTGAAGATGCTCTTAAATCTGTTGCCATAACATCTGTTCCACTTAAAGAATCTTTTTTTCCATTAATAGTTGCTATATTCCCATTTAACTGAATATCTGCACCCATTCTAAGTAGTTCACTAACATGCATAAATCTATTTTCAAAAAGTCTCTCATCTATTGTGCTAGTCCCTTCAGCTTGAGTTGCTAGTGCCATAAACTGAGCTTGCATATCTGTTGGAAATCCTGGATACTCTGTTGTTATAATATTTACTGGTTTTATCTTTGATGTTGGAAAAATTGTAAGTTCGTTCTCTTTTATCTCTATTTCAAAATTCATCTCTTCAAGCTTTGAAATAACAGCTTCAAGATGAGCTGGAACAATATTTTTAATTGTTAGTTTTTGATTTGTAATAGCAGCAACACACATATAAGTTCCAGCTTCTATTCTATCTGGAATTACGCTAAATGGTTTTATATCAAGAAGTTTTCCGCCTGTTCCCTCTATTGTAATTTTAGAAGTTCCAATTCCATCTATTTTTACTCCAGCACTTGCTATTACTTCACATAATTGAACAATCTCTGGCTCTTTTGCTGCATTTATTATAGTTGTAACTCCAGAAGCTAAAGCAGCTGCCATAACTGTATTTTCAGTTCCACCAACTGTAACTTTATCAAAAACTATTTTTGCACCTTTTAATCCATTTGGTGCAGTTGCTTTTATATAACCTTGAAGTATTTCAATTTTTGCTCCCATAGCTTCCATAGCTTTTAAGTGTAAATCAACGGGTCTTTGACCTATTGCACAACCACCTGGAAGTGAAACTTCACAATGCCCAAATCTAGCCAATAGTGGACCTAAAACCAAAATAGAAGCTCTCATAGTTTTTACAATATCATAAGTTGCAATTGTATTTGTAATAGTGCTTGTATCTATAACTGCCCTATTTTTATCTTGAGTAAAACTTCCACCTAGCATTTTTATTAACTTCAAAAAAGTATTTATATCAGCTACATTTGGAAGATTGTCTATGATAGTTTCATTTTTTGCCAAAATTGTAGCTGCTATTAGAGGAAGAGCAGCATTTTTTGCCCCTGAAATAGAGATATCTCCACTTAATTTTTTGTTTCCAACAATTTTTAAATAATCCATAAATTTCCTAAATAATGTTTAAAATGGCAAAGATTTTATCTAAATCTTGCTTTAACCCAAATTTTGTAATACTTCGCCTTTAAAAGGATATTAGTTTGGAAGAAAATGTAAATAAAGCTATAAAATATATGATTTTGGCCTCTTTTTTATTTGCACTTATGGGAATTATGGCAAAAGAGCTAAGCGATAATCTATCTACAATACAGATTGTATTTTTTAGAAATGTTTTTGGAGTTTTTATAATACTTTACTCAATTTACAAATCTCCACTAAAACAGATTGGTGGAAAATTTTGGTTACTTATTTTTAGAGGAGTTGCTGGGTTTTCAGCACTACTATTTTTCTTTTATAATATTGCAAATATACCTTTGGGTGAAGCTATGACTTTTTCTAAAACTTCTACAATATTTACAGCACTTTTGGCATATTTTTTCCTAAAAGAGCAAATTGGACTTAAAGGCTGGATTGGTGTATTTATTGGATTTATTGGGATTTTATTTATTGCCGAGTTTGATGGAAGTAGCTTAGAAAAAACAGATTATTTAGGAATTTTATCAGGTGTTGGAGCAGCACTTGCATATACTTCAATACGAGAGCTTAGAAGATTTTATGATGGAAGAGCCATAGTTCTATCTTTTATGGCAGTTGGTACAATTTTACCTTTGATTTTTATGATAATAAGTGAATTTTATACAAACTCAAAATTGGATTTTATGCTTGGAACTTTTGTAATGCCACAAGCAAAAGATTGGATTTTTATATTTTTTCTTGCTATTTTTTCAACTTATGCACAAATATATATGACAAAATCATACTCTCTTGCTAAAGCTGGAATTGTAAGCACTGTTTCTTATAGTAATATAGCCTTCTCAATCGTTTTGGGGCTTTTTGTAGGAGATGCTTTTCCATCTTTTATAGTATTTTTAGGTATAATATTAATCGTTCTTAGTGGATTTTTAGTAAGTAAAAAATAATAAATAAGATTTAATTAAAAGGAAAATAAAATAGATGTTAACAGTTATGACAGGACCTTGTGTTTTAGAAGATATGGATACAGTTTTAAAAATAGCAGAAAAATTAAGACCTCTAAGTCTTGATAAAAGAGTTGATTTTTATTTTAAAGCTAGTTTTGACAAGGCAAACAGAACAAGCCTAAGCTCATTTAGAGGTCCAGGACTTGATGAGGGTTTAAAAATTTTTGAAAAAATAAAAAAAGAGTTTGGATATAAAGTGGTTACTGATATTCACGAATCATATCAAGCAGCTCCTGCTGGAGAGGTTATGGATATACTTCAAATACCTGCTTTTTTGTGTCGTCAAACAGATTTGCTTGTAGCTGCTGCTAAAACAAAAGCAAAAATAAATATAAAAAAAGGTCAGTTTTTGGCAGCAGATGCTATGAAACACCCTGTAGAAAAAGTATTAAATACAAGAGGAGTAAGTGAAGTAAGTTATGAAAGTAGCAAAGAAGCTGGTGTTTGGCTTTGTGAGAGAGGAAACACTTTTGGATATGGTGCTTTGGTTGTAGATATGAGGAATCTGCTACTTTTAAGACAATATGCTCCTGTAATTTTCGATGCAACTCATAGTGTACAAATACCAAGTACGGGTGGAACAACTGGTGGAAATAGCTCATTTGTACCATATATGGCAAGAGCGGCTGCTAGTGTTGGAGTTGATGGATTTTTCTTTGAAACACATATTGACCCAAAAACAGCAAAAAGCGATGGACCAAATATGCTTCATATTGAACAACTTTATAAAACTATGGATGAGATTTTTGCTATTAAAGAGGCTTTAGGAAACTAAAGCTTCTTTACAAATAAGCTTATATTTTAATTATTTTTATAGAATATTTTCTAAAAATTTTAGGGGATTTTCTATGAATACAACTTCAATAATTAGCCTTGATTTAGGAGGGAAAAACACTGGTTTTTTCTCTTGTACTACAAACGATTTCAACAATTTAAAAAATTTTCAATCTGGAACTATTATTTATGATGAAAGCTTTATTTTATCTCAAGTAAATAGAAGAGGAAAAAGACATACAAAAAGAAATAATCTTAGAAGAAAATTAGCAAAAAGACTTTTTTTGCTAATTTTAAAAGAGCATTATAAATTAAAAATTGATTATCTACCAGATGAAATTTTAGCTCTATTTAATAAAAGAGGTTATACCTATGCTAGTTTTGAACTATCAAATGAAGAGCAAGAAAGTTTATCTTCTAACATATTAAGCGACACTTTACAACAATATCGCTTAGCTAATGAAACCTACCTAATTCACAGAAATAGTATCTAAGTAAAACTTGATAACACTTTACGATATAATTTTACTTCAGATTAGTTTTCAATACCTAATTACCTACAACTATTTCTCAAACTATAAAAACATCTCTATTTATCACTTGATATAAGAATTAAATTCATAATTAGTAAAACAAATATAATAATCTTTTTCATAGCTCTATTCTTATATTTCATTAACACACAATATTATAATTTTGATATTTAAATAGAACCAAAAAAAGATTTTAAGTACTATTTAGATAAAATTTACCCTATTTAAATAAGATTTGGAGAACAATATGAGAATAATAGAGGGAGCTTTAAGGCTAAGAGGAAACGAAAAAGTTGCTATTATAAATGGAAGATTTAATCACATAATCACAGACAGATTAGTTGAAGGTGCAAAAGATTCATTCGTAAGACACGGTGGAATTGCTTCAAACTTGGATTTAATCTTAGTTCCAGGTGCATTTGAGATTCCTTTTGCTCTTGAAAAAGCACTTGCAAGTGGAAAATACGATGCAGTTTGTTGTGTTGGAGCAGTAATTCGTGGTGCAACTCCTCACTTTGATTATATTAGTGCAGAAGCTACAAAAGGTATTGCAACAGTTGCTTTAAAATATGGAAAACCTGTATCAAATGGTGTTTTAACAACAGATACAATTGAGCAAGCAATTGAACGAGCCGGTTCAAAAGTTGGAAACAAAGGTGCTGAAGCTATGGTTACAATAATAGAGATGCTAGATTTATATAGCGAAATGGAAAAATAATTTGGCAACAAGAACACAAGCAAGAGAGTCAGTAATTGGTCTTTTATATGCCTATGATTTAGGAAACGAAGAGATTGCAAAATTTGTTGATGATATTTTAGAAGAAAAAAAAATACGAAATAACCAAAAAGAGTTTGCTTTAAACCTTTTTAATGGAACAATTAAAAATATAGAAAAAATAGATGAAGAGATTATCAAATATCTTACTCAAGGAACTATTCAAGATGTTGGAAGTGTAGAAAAATCTATTTTAAGATTAGCAATTTTTGAAATACTTTTTGAAAATCTATCAAAAGCAATAGTTATAAATGAAGCAATAGAGCTTAGCAAAAAATTAGCAAGTGATGGAGCACCAAAGTTTATAAATGCAATTTTAGACCAAATAAAAAAGGCTTAAAATGAGTAAAGATATGAAACTTTGCTTATCTTTGGATTTAGAGAGCAAAGAGGAAAATTTAGCCTTAGTAGAAAAGCTAAAAAATTTTGATATGTGGTTAAAAGTTGGTTTTAGAACATATTTAAGAGATGGAAAAAAGTTTTTAGAAGATTTAAAAGCTATAAATCCTGATTTTAAAATATTTTTAGATTTAAAGCTTTATGATATTCCAAATACTATGGCAGATGCTGCTTTTGATATCTCAAAATTTGGTTTAGTAGATATGTTTAATGTTCATGCAAGTGCTGGAATAGAAGCTATGAAAACAGTTATGAATAGAATCAAAGATATTCCAAATCGACCTTTGGTTTTAGCTGTTACAGCTTTAACTTCATTTGATAATGAATCTTTTAAAAAAATATATGGTGAAGATATAGACAAAAAAGCAAGAGAGTTTGCAAAAAATACATTTGAAGCTGGACTTGATGGTGTTGTTTGTTCTGCTTTTGAAAGCCTTGATATTAAAAATAACACTTCAAAAGATTTCATAACTCTTTGTCCTGGAATTCGTCCTTTTGGAGAAGATAGTGGTGACCAAAAAAGAGTTGCCGATATAAAATTCTCAAAAGATAATTTAGTAGATTTTATAGTTGTAGGAAGACCTATCTATAAAAGCGAAAATCCAGAATTGGTAGTTAAAAAGATATTAGAAAATATATAATATTTTTAGAAAGAGCTATAAAAAAGGCATTTTTAAGCCTTTTTTAAGTGATTAAAAACTATAATTCCCGTCCAATTTAACCAGTTGGTAACAAAAAACGGACAGTTGGGTGAGTGGCTGAAACCACCTCCCTGCTAAGGAGACGTACTGGCAACGGTACCGAGGGTTCAAATCCCTCACTGTCCGCCATTTGTGGGTCGTTAGCTCAGCTGGTTAGAGCACTCGGCTCATAACCGAGTGGTCGAAGGTTCGAGTCCTTCACGACCCACCACGATTTTATCGAGCTTCTTGCTTGATTTAAGCTTTCATTTTTTTATATCTTTATACCCAATTTCTACCCATATAATATTTTATGTTTACAATATATTTATTAGCTCTTGTGTATTATCTTATTTTACATAATAGTATTTACTTATTTAGCAGGGCAAAAAGTGCTATTTTATGGTGGCTATAAACTTCTATCGGCTACTTTTTTATAAGATAAAGCTACTTTTTTATAAGCTTTTTTGAGCTATAGACTACTTTTTTATAAGATAAAGCTACTTTTTTATAAGCTAAATTGAGTCAAATATTTTCTTATCTAGCTCTTTGTTTATCTCTTGCAAATCTTTGTCAAATTTCAAAGTACCCTTTAAAAATTTTTGATAAAGCTTTTGTTCATATTTCAAAGGATCTTTTATCTCTTTAGCTCTACCTAGTATTCTTTTTATCTGCTCTTTTGCTATTTGTTTATGCTTAGTAGAACTTTGAAGATTTCTTTTCTTTAAATCTGAAAACTCTTTTTTTATTCTTTCGCGATTTTTAAATATAGTAATTATTAAACTTTTAACAGCTCTATTTACTTTAATCTCTTTATATTCAAAGCTTATATCAGATTTAGTACTTAATTCATTTTTTGCAACTTCTAAAACTTTTCGTTTGAAATTTTTGTAATGATTATAACTTGATATAATTTCAAATTTTTTCTTTTTGTAGTCATAGATACTTGTAAACTTTTCTAATAACTCATCTAAAGATATTTCAATAGTTTTATATTTTGGGTTTTTATAAGTATCATAAAGACTAATATTGTACTCTAGAAACTCATAAAATTTAAGCGTATATACACTCTCAAATCTATTATATTGCTCTAGCTTTAGCTTTGTAAAATTATTTTTAAGTTGTAAATAGTGTGGTTTTAAAGAGCTATGAAAACTAAACTCTAAAATATCATTTTCTTTATCAAGTCTAAAATGACTTAAAAAAGTGGTGTACTCTTCTACTTTTTCGCTATTTTGCAAACAAATCATTGTTGTAAGAAGTTGTTTTAAACTCTCACTTAACCATTTTAAATTAGTTCTCTCAATTTCTAAAAAGTTTAGAAGAGTTGGAACTCTTATACTATAAGTAAAAAAGTCATCATCATAAGCATTTATAAAACTACTTACAAAGCCTAAAAATCTAGCTTGAATTAAAGTAATATTATATTTACTATTTATTAGATTGTTTGATTTATATATCAAATCTTTACTATCTTTTTCACTGATTTGCACTATTTCCATTTTTAAATTTTATATCTCTACATAGTTTTTACTTGGTTTGAAACTATAAAATCAGCAATAGCACCTTTTGGATACAAAATCCTTCTTTTCCCTAGGACCAAATAACTAGGTCCAAAACTCTCTCTTCTCCAAGCTTCTAATTGAGTTCTAGTGATATTCAAAAACTTTGATAACTCTTTAGTCTCTAACCAAGCTTTATTTTTTGTTTCAAACTCATCAAGCTCTTTTAAAATTTGTTGTTTTATCTCTTCAACATTCATTTTTATTTCTCCTTTTTAATTTTTAATCAATTTTTGGCTATAGTTTGCTCTTAAGAATTCTGTAAATTCTTTCATAGTTCTAACATTGTTCGCCATCGCCAAATTTTGAACTTGTTGGAACTCTTCTAAACTTTAAAAAAACTACTTTTAAAACTTCATACTTATCACCTCCTTTTTTGTTAATTTATGTAAGTTTATGTAACATTTGATATACTAATCATTATTTATTTTGTTTTAACAGTAAAAATTAAAAGAACAATACATATTTATAAGTATATTTGAGTAATTATAAAGATTAATATATTAAAATTTACTTAAAAATATGCATTTGTTGTTAAAAAAGGTTTTTTAATGCATAATTTTACATATTTTTATGATAAGTTACTGAATTTCTATGGAGTAACTAGTTTACAAGGTTTAAGTAATGAAACTAAAATTCCAATTTCTACAATCTCAAGTATTAAGCAAAGAGAATCAATAACAGCATTAAAGAAAAAATGCCGTGAACTTGGTATTTATAATGAAATATTTGGAGATAGTTCTATTTCTTTTACTCAAACTGGAGCAAATTCAACTCAAATTAAAACTCAAAATAATGAAAAAGATGTATATAATAGTAGTTCTATAAATAAAAATATAAATATAAATATTGATGATGAGTTCTTACCTTTATTTCAAGCTTTATCAATTGTAGCAAATGAATTAAATAAAAAAGAACAGCTAAAAGAAGGACTTAAAAATTTAATGTCAAAGTTAACTACTTCATGAGTCAAGAAACATACACTCAAACTGCACCCAATTCAACTCAGATTAGAACTCAAAACAATAATTTTTATAGCTATAATACTTTTAATAAGCCTTTAAAAAACTTTAAAGAACAAATACCTGTAATAAAAATATATTTTCTAAATAAAGAAAATTTAATAAATCATACTGCCTTATTGATTTCATTTTTATTATTAATAGCTTATTTTTATACTTTTTTAGGATCTATACTAACTATTTTTATTACAATTATTTCATCTTTTATATATTATCTTTTATATAAAAAAGCAAAAAATAATAATTTAGGGTATTTAGAAATCAAAGATAAATCAATAATAGTTAATTTTGATAAAAAATGTGAAAATATTGAACTAAAATTTACAGAAATTAGATCTTTTTTACTAGAAAAAACTCTGTATGGTTATCAATTTTTCATATATTTAGAAGATGCTATAAAACCTGAAACTCAATTTAAAACTACTGATATTCATACTGCTTTAGCGATAGAAGAATTATTAAAGTATAAAATCATGGAAAGTATTGAAAAATAAGAGACTGTAAACTAAACTGTGTAAACCACCTCTAGCCGTTTTTCTTACTTTGTGTATTTTTCCATAATTTCACTGAAAAATATACAAATTTGAATTACTTTTTTCATCAATATCCTTTTAGTTTAAAATTAATTTAGTACACTATACAAAATATTAAATAAATTAAACTATATTTCACAAGGTAAAATCAAATATGAATAAAATTATAATACTACTTATAACTATTTCAATATCACTATTTGCTAATAATTTTAGTAAATCAAAAAAGATACTATTAAAACAGATATATCATGATAATAAAGTAAGCTTTTATTGCTCTAACCCTTATGAGATAACTAGAGTTAAAAATAAAGAAGTTACTTTAATTATTCAAAATGATAGATATTATACTCCCAGAAATGCTTTCACAAAAAAAGGTAATGAGAATGTTAGAGCAAAAAGAATAGAGTGGGAACATGTAATGCCAGCTGAAAATTTTGGAAGACATCTTCCTTGTTGGAAAGAAGGTGGTAGAAAAGCTTGTAAAAAAGACCCTTTATTTAATAAAATGGAAGCTGATATGCATAATTTAGTTCCTGCTATTGGTGAAGTAAATGCAGATAGAAGTAATTTTAGATTTGCAGCTGATTTACCTAAAAAAGGAATGTATGGTAACTGTGAGTTTGAAGTAAACTTTAAAAATAAAAGAGCATACCCAAGAAAAGAGATAAGAGGTGATATTGCTAGGATTTATCTTTATATGAGTGATAAATATAATATAAATCTTTCAAACCAAGAAAGAAAACTAATGGAAGCTTGGAATAAACAAGACCCTGTTGATGAGTGGGAGAGAATAAAAAACAAAAGAGTTACTAAAATTCAAGGTAACTCAAATCTATATATAAAATAAAAATAGATTAAGATTAAAATATTATAATAATTTTACTTGAGTTAGTTTATTTTCTATTACCCCTAATAATAGACAAAATAGCAACAAGTCTAACTCAAGTGCATAATTGTTTTAAAGATATTAAAACACTTTAAATTGATAAATATAAAAAAATATGATAAAAAAGAAATCAAGTAAAGCTAAAAAGTTTTAAATAGCTAAGAGTGCTTTAAAAACTTATACAAAAAAAATAAATTAAATTGGTTTTGCTAATTTATAGTAAATGGTAGAATTAATAAGTCTAAGTAGTCTTCTTTTAGTTTTGTTTATTGGTTATGCTATCTACAAAAATCATCAAAAGAACAAAGATAAAATTCAATTTCATGAAAGGTTGAAGAATAAATAATTAATTCTTATATGTAAAATAGAAGTATAAAGCTTCTATTTTGATGGAGGGTTGTTCCCTCTTTTACCTCCTGATGGATTTCCTGTTGTACTTGGACCATTAAAAGGTCTTGCTCCTGATTTTGCCATTGTATATCCTTTATATTTTAATTTATTGAGCTAAGAAACTCTGTTTTAGAAATACCTATATCTCTTAGTATTCCACCTAATAAGCCTATTTTTACTACCTTCTTTTTATATACAGGAATAGTCAGAGTCTTTTTTGTCTCATGTACATATATTCTATGATTACCTCTATTTTGTCTTTCAAATTCATAACCTATAGATGTAATGTAAGAAATTAATTTTTTTCCTGTAATATTAGTTAAAGAAGCCACTATTTACCTTTTTGTCCATTAAACTTTGAATCTTGAGAATTCAACTGTCTACTTCTATTATCAAGCATTTTTTGATAAGCCTGATTAGTTCCAGAAGTGTTTGGATTTGGGTTATTTTGATTTGCTTTATGGTTATTATTAGCCATATATTTTTCTCCTTTCAAATTAGATTAGAGAATTATATATGATAAAAAAAGAGAAAAATTACCCTATAGTTGATAATTTTTTAAAATGTTCTGCAATAAGATTTATACATTCAATCAAATCAGTTCTACCTTTTAAAACTTCTATATAAGCTTGTAAGTTCTTTTCAATTACTCCATTAGATAAAAGTGTTCCTAAACCTCTATCTAAATATTTGTATTTCTCATTAAATAGTCTTTTGTCTTCAATTTTTATAGATATTACGAATCTTATAAAATTGATTGAATTATTAATACAATCACTATAAGGATTATCATCAGATACATCTTTAATTTGATTTAATAAATTTATATACTCTTCAGTAGTTTTACACTTATTAAAAGTATTGATAATAAAATCTCTATTTGGAAACTCTAATTTTATTTCTTTATCTCCATCGTTATGTTTAAAAAACTCTTTTTGTTTTAAATCAATTTCTTCTAAAATAGATTTTAAATCTCGTTCTGGTTGCTCTAATCTATTAGGATAGTCAATTAGATATTTATTTTGAAGGTTAGTTATTTCATCTTTTTTATCTGATAGAAATAATGCTTTTATTTCATCTCGAAAACTTCTTAATTGATTAATAAATTTATCTTTAAGTGCTACATCAACTTTAAAATCTTTTTTAATATGTAATAATGCTCTGATTATCAATAATTGAAATAGCATAGATATATTTTCTTGTTTATCATCTTTTTTTATTGCATCTGCAATTACAAGAATTTTAATAAAAGATGGAAGCTCTTTAATATTCTTCCATTTAGAAATATTTTTATTAAAAGTTTCTGCTGTAACTTCCTCTACATATATTTTATTCTCTTCAAATTTTTCTTTTATCTTAGAGTTTATATAAGATAATTGAATAGCTAAGTCTTTTTGAGTCATTTTCTTTATTCTATTATTGCAGTCTCTTATTTCTCTGTATTTATCGAAAAAAGGCATGATTGAATTTTCTTTTAATGAGTTTTCAAAATTAGCTATATTTAAACTATTATAATTCATATTTTCTATTATATATGCAATTTGGAAAGCAAATAATTTTATAAACTTCTCTTGTTCAAGTTTTTGTCTTTCAAATACTCTAAAATTAATTGCAATATTGTTTAACTGATTAGTATAGAATCTTACTTGTTCTGAATCTCCAAGTAAATAATCAATAAAGAATATATAAAATAACTGTTGTTCTCGTATAAGATGTTCTAAAAACTTTTCATTACTAAGTAAATTGTCATTTTTTAAAAAGTTGTCATAACTTTCTATATCAGCTTGTTTATCTCTGTTTAAATTTTTATATTTTTTAATTTCATTTTCATCTAAATTATGAGATTTAACAGAAAAAATATCAAATGGTTCATAAACTCTATTGTTGACTCCCCATATCTCCCAAAAGGTTGAATTAAAACTATAGCTCATTTAAATTAATTAACCCCATTTTTTTCTATGATATCTATAATTTATTCTGATAGTATTTTATCATAGTTTTTTAGCTCATCATAAAGAATTAATATCGTAATATAATTACTTTTCTCTTTAATTTGATATTTTTCTTTAGTCATTTTTTTGTCCTATTGAATCTAATTTTAAAATACTTTAGTTTAAATATTTACTATAACATAAATAAAGTCACAAATTAAATCGCAAAATTTTCATCATTAATATATTATTTTTGATCAAATATAACATATTACTTCTCATAAAACTTATCCACAAACCCAACAATCTTATCAAGAACTCTTGTAACTATAGTTTTTCTCTCAAGATATTTTGGAGTTACATTTAATGTTTTAGCAATATCATTAGGAAGAGGTTCTCTTTGTTCATAAATATAGGTATCAACTACTTTTTTTAGTTCATCTTTATTTAGATTCTCTTCATCTGCAATTGCATTAAATGCTTTTACTTTCTCTTCATCCCAAAACTTTTCAAATTCATCTTCAATATTTTCACTGCTATCTATTTTTACTAGATTTTCATTTATGAATTTTTCTATTAATTCTCTTTTACTTCTTAGTTGCGGATTATTATTTAGTAAATTAGATATATCTTCTCTTTGTTTAGCTTTTTGTTCTTCATTGTCATTATCTTTAAATAAACCAAGAAGCTTTAAAATATATGTAACATTTATCTCATCTTTATGAATTAGCTCTAGTTCAAAGTCCACATCTTCTAAAATAGATACTTTTTCTTTATTAGGATTAACACTAGGTTTTAAATCAAGATATTTACTCATATAATCTTCAAACTCTTGCTCTAGTATCTTTAAATCATCCCATTTAAAATCACTAAAACCACCTAAAATATTCTTTACTCTTAATAACTCTCTAAATGCTTTTATAAACTCTAGTTTCTCTTCTTCGCTATATAAATCACTAACACTACTAACTGTTGGAACAATTAGTTTTAAAGCATCATATTTTTCATTGAAAGTTTCTACATAACTCTCATATGGTTGCATTATAATTATCTCTTTTGCATCTTTGTTTGAAAAAAGTGCAATTGCATCATCAGTTGCTTGTTTTAAATTTCTAAAACAAACTATATTACCTTGAGATTTTAATTCATTTAATATTCTATTTGTTCTACTAAATGCTTGTATTAATCCATGATATTTAAGATTTTTATCAACATAAAGTGTATTTAGAGTTTTACTATCAAATCCAGTTAAAAACATATTTACAACAAGTAAAATATCTATCTCTTTTTGTTTAACTCTTTTTGAAATATCGTTGTAGTAGTTATAAAAACTTTGAGAATCTTTTGTGGAGTATTTACATCCAAACATTTTATTATAATCATCGATAAACTCATCTAGTTTTTCTCTAGAGTGTTTGTTTATATGCTCTTCATCAACATATGCACCATCAGCTTCTTCTAAATCAACTATTCCCGTTGCATCTTTATCATCTTCATTTGCACTATATGAAAAGATTGTTGCAATTTTTAAATTATGGTTTTTGCTTTTAAATAGTTCATAATATTTTATAAGCATTTCAACAGAACTTACACACATCATAGCTGTAAACTCTTTTGAGTGAGTTTTTCTATCATGATTAGCAATTATATAATCAACAATCTTTTCAATTCTATCACTACTTTCAAGAAGCTCTTTTTTATCAATATCTTCAACTGCAATATCAATATTTGTTACACTATTTTCTTTTTGTTTATACTTTCCAATATACTCAACAGAGAATTTTAATACATTCTCATCACTAATGGCATCAGTAATTACATATTTATGTAAGCACTCATCAAATAGCTCTTTTGTGGTTCTTTTTCCAAGTGCATTTCCAGTTGCATTTTGGGCAAATATTGGAGTACCTGTAAATCCTATCATTTGATTATTTGTAAAGAATTTTGTAATAGCTAAATGAGTTTCACCAAATTGGCTTCTATGACATTCATCAAAAATAAATACAATATTTTTATCTTTTACCATACTCATTTGCTCTAAATACTGTTTTTTTGAAATTGCAGTATTTAGTTTTTGAATAGTTGTAACAATTAGTTTTGTATCATCAGCAAACTGTTTTACAAGAGTTTTTGTATTATCAGTTCCATCAACACTTCCATCACTAAAGCTATTAAACTCTTTTGTTGTTTGATAATCTAAATCTTTTCTATCTACAACAAATACAACTTTTTCAACTTTTGGAAGTTTCATAAGTATTTGAGCTGTTTTAAAAGAAGTTAGAGTTTTTCCACTTCCTGTTGTATGCCAAATATATCCATTTTTATTTGTATCTCTAACTCTTTCAATAATAGCTTCAACTGCCCAGAATTGATAAGGTCTTAGAACCATTAGGGATTTTGAAGCTTGTGCTAAAACGATATATTTACAAATCATTTTAGATAAATGACATTTTTCTAGAAAATTTGTTGTAAATTCTTTTAAGCTATCAATTCTTTTATTGTTTTTATCACTCCAATAAAATGTTTGTTTAAAATTCATAGACTCTAGTTTATTATTTGAGTAGTATTTTGTATTAACATTATTTGATATTACAAATAGTTGAATATAGTTAAATAAAGCATTATTAGAGCTATATGAGTGTCTTTTATATCTAAGTGTTTGATTAAATGCTTCTTTTAGTTCTAAGCCGCTTCTTTTTAGCTCTATTTGACATAAAGGAAGACCATTTATTAAAATAGTTACATCATATCTATTTTTATAAATACCTTCAACACTTACTTGAGAAGTTACTTGAAATAGATTTTGACACCAATGTTCAGAGTCTAAAAATTCAATATATTTACTTGTTCCATCATCGCAAAGCAAAACAAATTTATCTCTTAATATTTTTGCTTTTTCAAAAACATTACCTTTATTTAGATGATTTAGAACTCTTTTAAATTCATTATCACTAATAGTTGTTTTATTATGCTTTTCAAGTTGAATTTTTAGATTATCTTCTAACTCTTTATCATCTTTTATAACAACTCTTTCATACCCTAAACTTTGCAGTTGTTTTAATAAGTTTTCTTCTAATAGTGCTTCGCTTTGTGTGTTCATTTTATTTCCTAAAAATTTATTTTTACCTAGTATTCATCAATTTTATGTTACAATAAAATATTAAAAATTCCAATTTGCTTAATATATAGACTAAGGTTATTTTCTTTATATGCAAGTTTATTTGGTAAAAATTACTAAGGATTTTGTTATGAAAAAAACTATTGCAAACACTAACAAACATTTTTCTAGTGCTTCTAAAAAAAAGAACATGATTGTAAATTCTGTTCATAGTTCTGCAAAAGTTGAGGGTTCTACAATCACAAAAAAAGAACTTAAAGAACACTATAAGCTTATTCATTCGTAAGCTCCTCTTCTATTTTTGCTTTAAGTAACTCTTTCATTGGGTCATAATCACACTCATATCCTTTATGAACTCTTTGAATATAATTATCACTTCTTTTTAATTTTAGTCCAATCATAGGAAAACCATTTTTAGCTAAAATTATATCGCAGATTAAACGACTTAATCTTCCATTGCCTTCTCTAAATGGATGAATAAACAAAAAATCACTAATTAATTTTGATAAATCTTCGGCTATGATATCTACATCTTCATATTGTTTTTTACTAACTTTTTGTAAAAACTTATCAAAATCATCTAAACCATTTAAAAAATCAAGTCTCCATTCCCAAGCTTCACTTCCTGTTCCTTTGCTCATAGTAACAGTTCTTAATTCACCTGCAAAGGGATAAATAGTATCAAATATCATTTTATGCCATTGCTTAATAGTTTTAAATTCAATTTGTTTCGATATATCAAAATTTTCTACAAGATAACTATATACTTCAAGAAGTTTAAAATCTTCTTGTTTTGTGATATAAATATCATCAGTAGATTTTAGATAGTTGATACATATTCCATTTTTAGTAATTATTCTTTGAATATCATTTGAATCCCATTCTAACCAAGGATTTTTAATAATCTTATTTTCTTCTAAAATATCTGTTTCTAAATTTATATTGTCAAGTATATGTTTTGGTGGTTTTTTTTCTTTAAAATATTTATTATCAGTTTCATACCAATATGTATATTTACCATTGGTATTTAGTTTTAAAGAATATAATAAATATTTTGTTTTTGTCATGTTATTTCTATTTGGCTTCATTTTTATTCCAAGCATTATCATCTACATAAGTATGTAGTTGTTTTAATGTTTCATTAAATTCACTTCGTACATAAATATTATAATTTGGCAATATATCATTGGGAAGTTGTATAATTGAACTTATAGTCATAGCATATTCTTCTAAAGCATTTATAGTATTTAATGTAATATAAGCCATCAGTGCCTTTACTGACCCTAAATCATTTTTTAATGTATTATGTTCATTCCAAAAATGTAAACTTTCTAAATTATAATCTTTTAAAGATATAGAAAAACCTTCATCACCTAAAAAAAGTTTAAAACTCTTTCTACTATGAAAAATATCATTTCTCATATCTAAAACAAAAAAGAAAAACTCTTGAACTCTTACATAAAACTTTGCTAAAAGTTCAGGTATTTTATATTCATTTTGATACTCTTCAATTGTTAATATTTTTTTTACTAACTTTTTATCTTTCTTAATTCCAAATTGAATTATATCAACACTAAAAATATCATCATTATTGGCAGATATAGTATTTTTCATCAAATTATTTTGAATAATTTGTAAATTTTCAAATATAGCTCTACTATTTTGAAATATAGCTTCAAGCTCAACAGAAGCATATTTACATAACTTAAAGTGTTCTTTTTGGTTGTAAAGTTCACTAAAAAAATTTATCTTTTCTATACTTGCAGAAAGATTATAAATATCATCATATATGTGAATTAAAGGTTTCCAATTTTCTTTATAATTATTTTTTTTTAACATTGTGTTAAAAAATTCCAATTTTAAATCATCTGTTAAAACTGGATTTTTTGAAATGTATAATCCATCAGCACTATCTACAATTTTTAGAGGAATTAAACCTTTATCAGTATCTACAAACATTTTCCACTCATTCTCATAAATAGGAAACATTGGAACAAATCTATAAAGTAAATCTTCTTCCGTAAAATTAAAATATTCTAATTCTTTCAAATCTTTATATGTGATACTCATTTAATTTCCTATACAAACATTTGTTGTAAAAGAGCTTTTTTAAACTTTTTTGTAAAGTTTAGTTGTTTTTGAACTTGCTCTATTTTAGAATCTATTGATGATAAGAAGTTTGCTATTTTTATTTGTTCTTCTAAGCAAGGAACTAAAAATATTAAATGTATCATTTGTGAAACTTTAACACTTGGCTGTACAGCTATCATTTCTATTCTCTTAAACTGGAAATTATTTTTTTCTTCTGTTAAAAGGTAATACATAAAATCTGAAAAATACTTCTCTTTAAATCTTAAACCAACTATATTCTGAGCAATACAAGCTTTTACATTATTAGAATATAAAGAACATATTGCAGTTTGTCCAACTGTTGAAAATAAAATATCTCCATCTTCTAAATATTTTCTAAACCAATCATTATAAGTTTCAGATGTAACATATTTTGAAACTTTTTTATATTGAACTTCTTTTTGACCAATGGCATTAACTTCAATTAGTGGTATCCCTTCATTATGAATAGGTGGTGTTTTACCACGGTTATCAACAACCATATCTAATAAGTCCTCTAATTTCTTTTCTTCCCATTCAGGAAATAAACTCCCATCATCAGCTTTAAATCTAATCTCTTGATTAAATATTTTTTGCATTACACCTTTTTTGTATTGTTGTAAAAGTTCTTCTTTTTTCGTAAGTTGTTCTATTTTTGTATCAATAGAAGTTAAGAATGAAGCTATCTTTTCTTGTTCTTTTTTTGATGGAATAACTAAACTAATATTTGATAAATTACTTTTAGATATTCCAAGAACTGAGATTCCAGTTGCTAACTTCATCATTTGCAATCTAATATTATGAGTTTGCATAAAATAACCACCAAAACCTAAAGCCATTTTATTTTTTATATCTCTAGCTATATATGTATGTAATCCAGCTACAAGTTTTTCACCATTAAGCTCAATTATTTCAATAGCTTTTCCTATATCATTATAATCTTCAGAAGCATCCGCAATAATTAAGTCTTTTATTTGACAGTAATTCTCATCTTTTATTTTACTAATATCAATTTCAGTGTTTATAAATGGTACTTCTTCCTTATTTATAAAAAAGTTTGATTTAAACTTTGTATGAATATCTCCATAGTGAATATTTTTTATACTACCATTTTCATAATTTAATAAAGCTCTAGAAAAACTATTCGTTTGAAAAAAACCATAAATATCGCTAAAGTAATGTTTTTCCCACTCCTCACTAAACTCTTTAAATCTTAACTTAGGTACATTGCTCATATTTGTATCCTAAAATGGTGTAGCAATACCAAGCTCTTCACAGAACTTAGCTATTGTTTCATCAGTTGTTTTCATATCTATTTCTAAAGCTTTTAACTCACTTGAAACTTTATCTAAATCAATAACTTCTTCCTCTTCAAATGTATCTACATATCTTGGAATATTTAGATTGTAGTCATTCTCTTTTATTTCATCTAAAGAGGCTAAATGAGAGTATTTTTCTATCTCTTTTCTATTTGCATAAGTATCAATGATTTTTTCAATATTTTCATTTGTTAAGAAGTTTTGATTTTTAGCTTTTTCATAATCATTTGATGCATCAATGAATAATATATTATCACTATGCTCTCTACATTTTTTAAATACTAAAATACATGTAGGTATTGAAGTACCATAGAAGATATTTGAAGGTAATCCTATTACTGCATCTAAATAGTTTCTATCTTCAATTAAATATTGTCTAATGTGACCTTCTGCACCACCTCTAAATAAAACTCCATGAGGTAAAACTATAGCCATAGTTCCATTATCATCAAGATGATAAATCATATGTTGAATAAATGCAAAATCTGCTTTTGAAGAAGGTGCTAGTTTTCCATATTGACTAAATCTATCATCATTTAAGTGAAGCGGATTTGCACTCCAGTTTGCAGAAAATGGAGGATTAGCAACTATTGCTTCAAATCTATGTTCTAAATGTTGAGGATGTTCAAGAGTATCTTCTTGTTTTATATCAAATTTTCTATAATGAACATCATGCATAATCATATTCATACGAGCTAAGTTATATGTAGTTCTATTTAACTCTTGACCATAGAAGTTTGACACATCTTCAACTTCTTTTGCTACACGAAGAAGTAGTGAACCAGAACCACATGTTGCATCATATACAGATTTTAATCTAGTTTTTCCAACAGTTACAAGTTTTGCTAATATTTTTGATACTTCTTGAGGAGTATAAAATTCACCTGCTTTTTTACCAGCACCTGCTGCAAATTGTCCTATTAGATACTCATATGCATCACCTAAAACATCTCTATCATGATTTTTTAGTTCAAAGTTAATATTATCAAGATGATATAGAACTTTTGCTATTAGTTTATTTTTTGCTTCTTCAGTACGACCAAGTTTTGTGCTAGTTAAATCTAAATCTTCAAATAAATGTTCAAAATCATCTTCACTCTCTGTTCCCATAGTTGATTGTTCTATATGTCTTAATACTTGTGTTAAATCATCAAGAATAAAGTTATTGTTATCACTATTTCCTTTTTTTGCCATAGCTGAAAATAGTTCATTTGGTTTTAAAAAGTATCCTAGTTGTTGAACACAATCATCTTTTAGACTATTTAATATTTCATTATGTTCAAGATTATTTGAATCAAGGCTAGTAAATGTAATACCATCTTCTTTTAGAAGTTCATTAGTAAAATTTTCAATTTTTTCAGATAGATATTTATAAAAGATAAAACCTAGAATATAATCTCTAAACTCATCAGCATCCATCTTACCTCTAAGTTCATTTGCAATATTCCATAATTGTTGTTCAAGTGCTTTTTTATTCTCTTCACCCATAGATAATGACCCCTAAATATTATTACATAGTTTAATTTTAAATTGATTTTATTATACTTTTTTGAAACTTCTAAGAGGGTTAAATATTATTGAAATTATTTAAATATTATATATAACATTAACTTGCCATTATTTAATTACTAAAATAATTAGATATTTATTTAATAGTAAATTAATATCATTTTAATTATAATTTAATATTAAAATATTAAGGAATTAAAATGATAATTTCAGTTTGTAATGAAAAAGGTGGTAGTGGAAAAACTACAATTGCTTTAAACATTGCAGTAAAACTTGGACTTTTAAAAGAGGATACTTTGCTAATTGATGCAGATCCTCAAAGAAGTATTGAAGTATTTACTAATATTAGAGCTAATGAAAATATTGATCTTATTTTTAATACTGTTTCTAAATTTGGAAGTAGTTTAGGTAAAGAAGTTAAAAGTTTACAAAATAAATACTCTTCTATTGTAATTGATACAGGAGGAAGAGATAGTGAAGAGATGAGACAAGCTTTAGCAATTAGTGATTTAGTAATTATTCCAACACTTCCAAGTGATTTAGATATTGCTGTTTTAAATAAAATGATAAATTTGTTTAATCAAGCTAAAGCTTTTAATCCAAATGCTAAAGCACTTATTACTATTTCAAAAGCTAGCCCAAATCCTTTTTTAACTAAAAAGATAGAAGATTTAAAACAATATATTAAAGATAAAAATCTTGAAGATATAAAACTTTGTGAAAGTGTAATATATGAGAGAGAAGCATATAAAAACTCTTTTTCAAATGGTTTGGGTATTTTAGAATTCCTTGATGAAAAATCAAAAGCTTATCAAGATTTTAATAGTTTCTTTGATGAATTAGTTGAATATGTAAATAGTTAATTAGTATTTATTTACTAATAAATTAATATTAATATAATTGTATATTACAAATAGAATAAAGGTTGTAAAATGAAAGAATCAATATTTAAAAAAAATGAAAAAAAGTCTTTCGCTTTTGTAGAAGATAAAAATACTCAAAATAGTGTAAATGAATTAGATGAATTTGTAAACTCTGGTAGAGGTCAAACTAAAAAAGTTTTAAACCCAAAAGGTAGACCAAAACTTGAAGCTGACGAATTAAAACAAGAACAAATAGTAATTTACCTTACTAAAGAACAAAAAGATGAAATTACTAAAAAAGCAAAACAATCATCTCTAAGCGTTTCAAAATATGTAATGCTTAAAATATTTGGTATAAATTAACATTAAAATAAATAAACTTATGAAATTAAAAGGTATAAATAATGATAATGCAAAATTTACAAAATGAATTAATTAGTTTTATTGTAATAGCTTTAGTTGTTATACTTTTTGCTTATTATGAATTTAAAATACGTAACAAATAAAAATGTTATGAATGGATTTTTCATAATAAGAAAATTGATAAAATTTAAATACATTATAAAATCTAAATATTTCAAAATTACTTCAATTTTAACTTAATGAATATTTTATAATTAGTGATAAATGTTATTTTCAAAATAATATAAAAGGGACATTTTAAAATAAATCGTAAAACACTACTTTTTCAGTATTGTTTATAGGAGCTTTGTTTTGGATTGTTATATTGTGTTCTTTGAAAAATTCTTCATGGCAAAATTTAACAGCTCGTGCTCTATCTTGTCTTGTTTCTCTCCAATGGTCATAGCTCCAATAATGTCCCCGTTCTCCTGATAAATGTTCTAAAGTTAGATAATTATTTCTATCTTTGCCATAATATTTATCCATAAAATCTTTACTAAATTTACTTCCTTTTTTATCTAATTCTACTAATTCTGCTTCTAACAAACAATCATTTTTTATAAAACTTAAATACTCTTCTTTTTGTGTATCATTCAGAGCTAAATATTGAGCTTTTATTTCTTCTTGTTCTCCAGCATAAAAATGGTTTAAATTATATGTTAAGCCTGTGGCATGTCCTATAAAATCAAAAATACAACCTTGAAAAGTTAATGCTGTTATTATTGATAATATTATATTTTTTGTCATTTTTCCCCTTTTTAGTTATTTTATAATTCAATTATTAACTAACTATAATTAGTTGAGATAAGATTTTATTGTTTATACACTAATAGTAGGTTTAACTATAGGTAGGTAAGATTAGAGATTGTAGTATTACAAATGAGAAAATGGAAGATATTTATAAAAAAATAGGTCAAAATGTAAAAAAGATAAGAACATCAAAAAATATTTCTCAACTTACTCTATCTTTAGCTATTGGACATAAAGCAGTAGGCACAATATCTATGGCTGAACTTTGTATCAATAAAAAACATTTTAACATAGAACACTTAGTAAAAATTGCTGATGTTTTAGAAGTTGATATTTGTGAATTTTTTAAAAAATAACTATTATTTATTGGAAAATATTTTTTAATTTTTAGTAAGTGTTAAAGAATGTTTTAAATACTTCTTATAAAAAATTATCTTTATTGTAATACTCTGAAAATAAAGCAGAAAATATTAAATAATCTGAATAAAAATTTACAAATGATTTTAAATTTTTTATTCATATGATTTTCATCAAAACAACTTTTACTCTATATTTAATATTAATAAACTATAATCTTTTTCAATTAAACTAATTTAAAAATAAAATAAATAAAAGGGAAAATAAGATGAAAAAACTAATTTTTAGTTTTGGGCTATTTATTAGCTTAGCTTTTGGAGCAAGTTTAGATGAAGGATTAAAAGCAAATGAGAACAAAAATTATAAAAAAGCTTTTCAAATATTTGAAGAACTAGCTTTAAAAGGTAATATAGAAGCTCAATTTTATCTTGGTGTTTTGTATCATAATGGAGATGGAGTAAAACAAGATTATAAAAAAGCTAAAGAATGGTATGAAAAAGCTGCTAATCAAGGATATGCAAGTGCTCAATATAATCTTGGTGTTTTGTATAAGAATGGAGAAGGAGTAAAACAAGATTATAAAAAAGCTAAAGAATGGTATGAAAAAGCTGCTAATCAAGGACATACAAAAGCTCAAAATAATCTTGGTGTTTTGTATGAGAATGGATTTGGAGTAAATCAAAATTATAAAAAAGCTAAAGAATGGTATGAAAAAGCTGCTAATCAAGGATATGCAAATGCTCAATCTAATCTTGGTGTTTTGTATCATAATGGATTTGGAGTAAAACAAGATTATTTTAAAGCTAAAGAATTATATGAAAAAGCTGCTAATCAAGGAAATGCAAATGCTCAATCTAATCTTGGTGTTTTGTATCATAATGGATTTGGAGTGAAACAAGATTATTTTAAAGCTAAAGAATTATATGAAAAAGCTGCTAATCAAGGAGATACATATGCTCAATATAATCTTGCTAATATGTATAGACAAGGAGAAGGAGTAAAACAAGATTATTTTAAAGCTAAAGAATTATATGAAAAAGCTGCTAATCAAGGAGTTACAAAAGCTCAATATAATCTTGGTGTTTTGTATGCTAATGGAGATGGAGTAAAACAAGATTATAAAAAAGCTAAAAAACTATTTGGTGATGCTTGTGATGGAGGAGATCAAAATGGATGTAATAACTATAAGATATTAAACCAACAAGGTTTTTAAAAATATTTTATTTAGATATTTAATATTAAAAATATTTTTTCTGATACTTTTTATAAAATAAGATAAAGGGGCAACGAAGAATGGCTTTGCCATTCTCCTTATGTCCGAGTTTTAAGAAAGATTGGTTATTTATTAATATAACCTTGAAAGTATTTAATCATTGAATTTTGAACATTTTGAGATAGATACGGATAATAGAGATTATACTGGTTTAATCGAGATGCATAAAATTACATATTAAACAAGCCCAACTTTACCAACAACTTTACCTAAGATTTGAATAGTATCAAGTTCACTTTTTTGTATTATTTCACTATTATAGTTTTTGTTATCACTTATTAACTCTATTGAACCATCAATTTTTAAAGATACTCTTTTAACAAACAATCCTACTGTTGTTGATACTATAAATATTCCACCTTTAGATATATCACTATTATCTTTATCAAATAAAATTATCTCTTTATTTATTAGTGTTGGCTCCATTGAATCACCAGTTACATTTAAAGCAATAATAGATTCAGTTTTACTAGAGTTTGATTTATATAAAGAGTTTAATATATTTTTATCAATATTTAGATACTCAAAATTCTCGTCATAATTAAATCCCCCTCCTCCAGCACTTGCATTAATTTGATTAAAGTATTTTATCTTTGTATATTTTTCTGTTTCATGTTCAAGAGACTTTGGTAATTGATCAAATAAAACCCAATTAATAGAAATTTTTCTTTTTGCACAAAACTTTGCAATTTGTTCATAAGGAATAGAATTTTTCTTTTTCATAATAGATAATGACTCTTTAGATATATTTAAAGAAGCTGCTACATCTTTATCAAATACTTTTTTATTATCTAATTCATTTGATAATATATCTTTTAATTTATCAATAATCTCATTAATATGCATATTTTTTACCTTTAGTTAAATATTATTTAACTTTTTTATTCATATTTGCAATTATAATTATAATTTCTTTAATTAAATATAATTTTGGGATAAATATGAAGATACATTTAGATTTAGATTGTTACTTTGTAAGTGCAGAAAGAACAAGATACCCTTTTCTAAAAGGAAAGAATGTTGTTGTTGCAAAAAGTAGTGATAAGAAGATTTTTTCAAAAGATAAAAAGCAAGGAGTAATACTTGGTGATACAGGAGCATTTAACAGTGTATTAGAGTTTAAAAACTCTTATGATGATAATAATATATTAAAAGCATGGAGAGATGAGTTTTTAGATGAAAATGGTGAAATTCATGGAATAGTAATTGCAAAAAGTTATGAATGTAAACCTTATGGCATAAAAACAGGCACACCTTTAAGAGAAGCTATACACATGTGTCCTAATTTAATTATTATTCCAAGTGATCATCTATTTTATCAAGAGTTGTCACAAAAACTAAAAAGATATCTTGAATTAAAAGTACCAATACTTGAACAATACTCAATTGATGAGTTCTTTGGAGATTTAAATGGTTGGGTTAAAAATAGTGATACATTAGAATTTATCAAAGATCTAAGAGATGATATAAAAAATAAATTTGATCTACCAATTACAATTGGAGCTAGTAAAAGCAAATGGATAGCAAAACTCTTAACTGATTGTGCAAAACCATTTGGTGTAATTGCTTTAGAGCAAGAAAAAGTATATGAATATACAAATCATATTAGTGTAAATGATTTTCCAGGTATTGGAAGAGCAATTAGTAAAAAGTTAGCTGATTATAGAGTTAAAACATTAGGAGAATTAAGAGCTAGACCAAATTTATTATACTTATATGGTAAAACAGGAGTTGAATTATATGAAAGAATTTGTGGAACTGATAATGAAAGAGTAATACCATATAGTGATAGAAGAGGTATTGGTATTAGTAGAAATTTTAAAGCAATTATTAATAGAGATGAGATTTATAGAAGAGTAATGATACTTGCTAGATATCTTAGTTATACAATTTCAAAATTAAAATTAAATCCAACTACTTTTTACTTTAAAATTAGATATGAGTATGGAGTTAAAAACCATCAATCAATTAGTGAGAATCGACTATTTAATGAAAAGTTTTTAATAGATTTAGCACTAAAAATGTTTCAAAAACTAGATACTAGAAAAAACTATAAAATACACTATCTAGCAATTAGTGCATCAAACTTTGCAACAAACCATAATATAAAAACCTTCTCAGTAATAGAGTATGAAAAAGATTTAAAATTTAAAGCTTTAAATGAAAACCTAATAAAAGTAAGAGATAAATATGGGGTTGATATTGTTAAGTATGCAAGGGAGAATCAGGTGTGAGTTTGTTTGTCATAGCATCAATTGGGATATTTAATGAATCATTGATAAAATTTACAATAAGTAAAAGACAATAACCACTTAAATACAAAGATAAAATTTGACAAATGTGTACACCAAAATAGTTTTGTCAATTTGACAAATGTGTACAGGTTAAGCTTTTTGTCAAATCTTAAAAATATGGGTGTGATAGGATTTCTCCTATCAGAATTAACTTGACACGGAATATTTAACGGTCTCAATATTTACATTTAATTTTACAATAGTACCAGTTGCAAAAACAGAAACAATTGAGCCATCGTTAATGTTGTTATATGTATGCTCTATTTTAATTCCAACAACTGCATCTCCACCATTTTCATAAGCTTTTTGTCTTAATTCTTCTAAAACATTATTTGTTGCCTCTTTTAGACCATCTTCTAAAGATTTAACTCTTCCACCTGTAATATCTCTAATGGCAGTAAACATATCCTTGAATATATTAATACCTAATACACATTGAGCAGATACAATTTTAATCCTTTTATCTATTTTAATATCAATATTTGTCTCTGTCGATAAAATTATATTTTTTAATGATTCTTTTTTAGTTTTTTCTGATAGATATTTTTTTTGTTCAGATGGTTCTAAAGCTGAAATTTTTTTTTCTTCATTTTCTTGTGTTTTACCTGTAATACAATCATCGCAAGTTCCATTAACTAAATAAAATTCACTATATATTTCATTACACTCTTTACATCTTGCCATTTTCTTCCTTCATATTTTAAATATTCTTAAATTGTATCTTGTTGTTTTTGCGATTTTAATTTATCTGCTTTTTTAGAAATTAAGCTCTTCTTCTCTGTTGTAAAATTTCATTATAAAAACCTTTGTTATGATAACAAATTTATGTTATATTTTGTATTTCAGCCTTTTTGACACCAATCTTCAATTTTCAGCTCTTTTACTCTTTCAAACTCTCTAACATTATTTGTAACCAAAACAGCATCTGTTAGCATTATGGCACTTAGGATATATTCAATCATTTTCAGCCTCAAGGTTGTTTAGTATTTTTTGAACTTTTATATGTAAGTAAATTATACAACAAACTAAAGCAAATAAAAATAAGCCTATAGATATTTGTAGCAAGATACTATTCATTATCAAAGTTACATTTACTATCCAACTAATTACAGCAACTAGCCCACCAATAAGAAATTTATTCAGTTAATTAAAATAACAATTTAGAGAAAATTAAAAACTTGCCAAAATGAAATATCTACTATATAATTTTATATCAAGAATTAACACAAAGGATAAACTATGAAAATTGATTTTTTAAGAATCTTAGCATTTATAAATATTACTCTAATTTTTATTATAGCTGTATATTTTGAAGGATTTAAAAATACTCTTTTTGCTCTATTAATTGTTGGAACTGTAGTTTCATTTTTAAACTGGAAAAAAGAGGATTATAGAGTTAAGAAATTTATAAATAATTTCTTTTAATTTTTAATCTACAGATATAAAATATATTATATCTGTAGCTATATTTTTTTCATTACCATTTAAAGTTTTGTATTTTTACTTTTTTTGTTTTTTTTATTTTCTTTTATTGTTAGGTAAATGATACCTACCAAAGCTAACACAACTGGTAAAAATAATCCAATAGCAGAGCTTATCATTTTTTCTCCTTTTTCTTTGGAGCTTTCATAAAGATATTCATTAATATTGGAATTAAAGCTACAATTGTAGTAAATGTTCCTAATGCTAT
>Ga0265295_1000956_pt1 | contig 54202 bp, 57 predicted proteins | sample Munlansysbiofilm_FD_192503 | JGI IMG/M metagenome (GOLD analysis project Ga0265295, IMG submission 192503) | Leachate microbial communities from a municipal landfill in Southern Ontario, Canada - Methane capture system biofilm | ecosystem: Engineered > Solid waste > Landfill > Unclassified ... | reverse complement strand
CGTTTTCAGCTTCTGCAAGTATGATGAACTCAGTTGATAAACCCATTCTTTTCCAGTTTGGAATGAGTGTGTATCTATCGATAAGATTTTCTTTTTGTATGTTGCGAATATGATAAGCAACCGAATTACCATCTTTGAAATCCAGTATTTTGGCAAGTTCAGCATTGGAAATCTTGCTGTTCTCCATCATTGCTAATAAAATGAATATATCACTTTGATTAAGGTAAGATACTTCAGAAATCCGATGGGCGATTTCCTTTAATTTTTCGTATTTTGTTTCAGTCATTGTTATCACACGAATATATGTGCTATAAATTAAAAAAGTATCTTATTTCAGCAAATATAATGGGTTATCGAACTATAATATAAAGGTAACATCCCATTTTATGTATTATACAGATATCGCAACGTTTTTTGTATCTTTTGAATTTAAGAATAGTTCTAATTATTGAATTGTACATATTAATTTTCGTTTTTATTCGTTTTATAATTAAAAACGAAAATTTATTAACAAAATTTGAAACATATACGTAATGTATATATTGTTAGAAGTCTATGATATATTGGGACGTGGAGTTTAGCTGAGTAGAAATCATTGAACTCCACGTCTGCCCAAAGGCAAGGTTAGAATTAATATTATAATATATAAAGCTAGCTTTGCCTCTGGAGTAACTACAGAGGTGAAATAAAGTGAATAATAACAAAGGAATAAAAATTGCTTCGCTATTTATGGCGATGTTGGTCGTGAGTATGTTTGCGGTAGCGCCTGCTATGGCATGTGTACCTCAACAAAATGTTGACGCAGAAAATTTAGGAGGTACTACTTGCTCAACATGTGGAAGTGGGAGTTATTCAAACATCACCAGATTAAATTCAGAGGAACTTGCAAATAATTTGCATGTTGTATTGAATTCAGCTAATGTCAAGAAACTTACAAAAGAGTTAAATTCTAAAGGATATAAGTTGAATTTGATTGATTCACGAGGTGTAGGTCTGACAAGATCAGACGGAACTTTTGTAGAGGGAGTCGTATTACCTTTCATAAGTGAAGATAATTCCGATGTTGGAATTCTTGCAGAAGTTAATATGCACAAAGTCTCTAAAGTGGTAGCGGTCCTTATCAATAAAAATGATGAACTAGTACCGACATTTGTTGAAAGATTGACTATTGAAAATAATATAATCTCTACTGAAAAAATGGATGTCCCTTTGAACAATGTATCAAGTTTAAGTGAAGTAACTACTCTGTCATATACTAAGTGCGATGCATGTCAAGATTTATACAATGTAGCTTGTGCCGTTGGGTGTGGACTTGATGTGGCATTAATATGTTTGATAGCAGGTGTTTCAACCGTAGTTGGTGGCCTAGCATGCACTGCAATAGCAGCTACGGTGTGCTATTTCATAGGAAAATATGGATGTGACCCTGAAGCAGAATATTTCTGCACACAGTATACAAGCTACTGTTAACAATATATTTCAAAAAGTTTGTGTGAAAAATGTTACACAAACTTTTCCATTTTAATATATCACATAAAAAAAGGGGATTTCTATGAGAAAATATATTATATATTTTATTTTGGCATTAACTATTGCTACATTAATAGGATATTTTGATAATAATCTTAAATTGGGAATACTCACTGGAGTTGGAGTGGGTTTAGTTTTTGCGCTATTGAATTATTTGAAAATAATTTAATTAGCAACACAAATAGATATCCATTATTTAAAGGGAAACAAGTGATTCCAATCAAGTTAATAAGGCGTATGGAATACCAAATAAATTACAAGGTGTGTTAGATGACTAATAGGGTCACACTATTACAAGGTACCAATGTGAAGATGATCACTGATCATCTTTTTTTTGGAGGAGGAGAGGACAAATGAACACATTAATCTGGAAGGCAATTTCTATATTTATTTTAATCACTCAATTGTTTATTTATATTAACGTCAATGAATGGGAAACGCACTCAAAACTAGGGTTTGGAGAACTTATGTTTGCTGTGGGATCTTTTTTGGGTATATTTTTAGGCATATCACTCATTAAAGCAATAGGTAAATAGATAATTCAATTATAATAGGATTTACGCACTTGAGATCAAAATCAAACACATGTGAGTTTTCCAAAAGCATTGTGCTTTAAACACTTCTGTGTTCCATGTTGCTGATTTCTCACTTGAACCGCGTAAGTCCTATATAATAAAATAGTCTGCTTGAACAGTATTACTACACAGATTAAATATTGTCTGCAAAATGAGGAGATTATATGCTACAATTTTTTTTGTGTTCATAAATGGAAGATAATAGTGACTTCGTGCATACTTTTATTCATTGCCATATTTTTTATTCCCACTACTTGTGCTCAACCTGTTTCCATAGAATACTTCCATCAAACAGGCTGTCATGACTGCGTGAGAACTGATCCGATTATTGACAAAATCGAAAAACAATATGAAGACATAGAAATTGTAAGGATCGACGTCATAGACATTGATGGGTTCAACCGGTGGAATCAATACGGCTTTATTGAAGTTCCGGCAGTTGTCATAAATAATGTAACAAAAATCCCAAAGGAAGAAATCACTGAAGAGAATCTAAAGCTGTTAATTACTGAACATATTGAAACCAGTAATCCAAAAAATGAGTACATAAACAGTGACCTGAATCTTCCATTTGCCTACTCTCTTGGTTTGTTTGCAGGACTGTCCTCATGTTTGATGGCGATACTGGGATTTCTTCTAAGTTTTACAGCAGGCACCAGTGAATCTGTTAGAAACGGTATGACACGTGCAATGATATTTGGCTTAGGTTTGATCACTTCTTATCTCGCCATAGGAATAGGGTTACTTTCGTTTCGAAGGACAATTCCTGATTTAGAGATCTTTTCCATAATCACGGGCTTTATAGTGATTACTATAGGTTTGTATCTTACGGGACTTTTTAAGATACCTATTTCTTTAGACCATTATTTTTAAAATAGTGCACGAAAATATGCTGGAACCTTTGGAGGTTTGTTTTTTTAGGTGTTTTGTTCTCTTTTGTTAAGGTTCCATGCACAGTTCCAATGCTTTTGGTTTTGTTAAACAAAACTCTTACAACCGGAACAATTGGAGATTTATCTTTACTAATTACATTTAGTCTAGGAGTATTAACACCTTTTATTGGAGTCGGTCTTATTGGAGGTTACACATTAAGTAAACACATGCGTTCATACAGGGGCACGATAAAACTTGTAAGTGGAATTGGACTTGTTCTATTTGGTTTTTGGACGATTTTATAAAATGTTCTTTTATTTTTTGACCATTATCTCTTCAAAAGCTGATTGTATGGATGATCATAAAGTAGAGATTTTCGATAATTCCAGTTTAAGAATGGTTCTAATTATTGAATAATACATATTAATTTTCGTTTTTATTTATTTTATGATTAAAAACGAAAATTTGTGAACAAAATTCGAAACATAAGCGAAATGCATATATTCTTGGAAACCTATGATGTAAGAAGAAAGTCGAAGTGTTATACTAAGAATCTTGAAATGTTAAAATATTCTGTTCTTCCTTTAATGAAGTACAGGAATAAAGAGATAGGTATGTTTAATTAACAATGCCAACTAAAAATATTCTCGAGTACATGACGTATGTGACTAATTATCAACAAATTTGATTATTTACAAAACTGCTTGCAGATTTACAATTTGATAGGATGTGGAAAGGATGTTGGAAGTATTAACAAACCCGAATGGGTTTTTTAAAAAGAAGATCAATCAGGATATAGAGTGGAAAACTCCGCTTATAATTATGGCATTAATGGCGATTGTAGGATCGATTACAATTTATATTACATTAATAAATATTTTTCAATCCATGGTGAGCCTGGATTTTCTTGAAGGTGCCGGAAAAATTATCATAGCCATTATTTTAATAATTGTATCAATAATCAGCGTTGTAGTTTTCTGGATACTTTACACAGCTATATTTTATGTAATTTCTGTGATACTTAAAGGAGAAGGTGACTTCAAAAGGCTGATGCAATTTGTGTCTTACGGATTTATACCCAATATCGTAAGTTCAATTGTAGGTGCCTACTACACGAGCAAGGTCTTTGCCAATATAGACTTTGCGACTGTAGACCCTGTAATGATGCAGGAAATGATATTATCAGACCCTTCACTGAAAATTGCCAGTGCAATAGGAATCATCTTTACATTGTGGAGTGCTAATATCTGGATCTTCGGAATTATGTACTCAAGGAATCTGAGCCTTAAGAATGCAATAATAACTGTAGGAATACCAGTTGGGTTATCTGTACTTTACACAATATTAACCGTGTTTATACTTGTTTAAACTGAGATATAAGTGTCAAAAGCGCAGCAATTAGATTTGCAATTCCTGTGCTTACATCCATACTTTTCACTGTGTATCAATACAGAGATCTCATAATGTGGTAAAAAATATGTTGAAAATATTCGTTCTGGCTATGATAGTTCTGGCAAACTTTTCATTTAGTGGGGCTGCAAGTACAGAGATAAGACCTACGCTGAGCCTTGATTACGATATTGAACCAGAGGTATTCATGCCAGGTGACATGGGAACTATCAAGGTCACCCTTGAAAATATGGCAACCGGAGAGATATATGTTGAAGAGGACGAAGAGACACTGGACATGAATGCGTATATTGCCAGTGCGAGTCTTGATGGCAACAGTGGTCTGGAGATACTTGATAAGAGTTACACAAATGTCGGACTACTTGGTCCGGGAGATACTCTGAAACTCACATTCAATGTCAAAGCCAAAGGAAATGTTGCAAGCGGAGTGCATTTTGTGGACCTTATAATTGTTGGCGGCAGCAACATGTACGACCTTAACTACCGCATACCTGTAAAAGTGGACGACAGGAATGTAAAGGTAATACTTTCCAATTTCCCTTCCACCCTGATGAACGAGGTATCCACCGTAAGCGTTGATGTGGTAAACAGAAGACCAAACGACATCACAAGTGTCATTGTAACACCGTATGCAGAAGGCATGACCTTCAGCCCCTCGGATTACTTTGTAGGTAGCATCCGGGAAGGAAACAAATCAACTGCCACATTTACCCTGAACACAATATCCAGTGAAGAAGGGGCCAGTGCAGTCTCATTCTCAGCATCATATTTCAACGGAGACAACCTCCATAGCTCCGATACGGCGATCAAGGATGTAAAAATAATAAAACAATCACCACTTATGTTCACCGGAATTGAGATCGAGAAAACAAGCAACAAATACACCATTTCAGGTGACCTGAACAACTTTGGAATTACAGATGCAAAGAATGTCATGGTATCAATAGAGGATGTAGAGGATGTGGAGCCTGTACAACCCTATGCCAATTATTTCATCGGGACACTGGAAGCAGATGACTTCAGCAGCTTTGACCTCAGTGCCAGAATAACATCAGGAAATATTTCTGCGATACCTATACTCATTGAATTCCGTGACCCTGACAATGCTTACACTGCTATTTCCCAGGAAATTTCAATGGAATCAGGAAACAACTATTCAAACAGCGAGGATGAAGGAAGCTCACTGGGAACCTGGCTAATTGCAGGACTAATTGCCATTGGTATTGTAGCTGTCATAGGATACTCATGGAAAAAACGCAGGGATGAAGAAAATGAAGAGGAGGATGGGGAAAATGAAAACGAAATCCCCGATGAGTATTCCTCCCTTGAATAAGCGGTGCTTAGATGCAACATCCCATAGTACAACTGCAAGATGTAACCCGCGTATATACTCTTGGAAAGAACAAGATATATGCCCTTAATGGAGTCAGCCTTTCAATAAAAAAAGGTGACTTCGTTACTATTATGGGGTCATCCGGTTCCGGCAAAAGCACTCTTTTGAACATGATCGGCTGCCTTGACCTTCCCACATCCGGTAAGGTGAAGGTCAATAATGTAGACCTCTCTAAACTGGATGATGATGGTCTTACAGCTATCCGTAGAAACAATATAGGTTTTATTTTCCAGCAATTCAATCTCATACCGACCCTTACAGCCTTAGAGAATGTTGAGATCCCCATGATATTCAATGGAGCATCCACTGAGAAGAGAAGGAAAAAAGCTCTTGAGGTACTAAAAAAAGCAGATCTGCCACTGGAATTTGCAGATCACAAACCCAATGAAATGTCCGGTGGTCAACAGCAAAGGGTCGCAATTGCAAGGGCACTGGCAAACGATCCTCCAATACTGCTTGCAGACGAACCCACCGGTAACCTGGATACTAAGACCGGGCACAACATAATGGAATTGTTAAAGGAACTTAATGGTGCAGGAACGACCGTTATTGTAGTCACCCACGACCCTAAACTGGAAGATTATTCCCACACAACCATAAGTCTACAGGATGGAGAGGTTCTGGAATGAAAGTAAAATTCCCTGACGTTCTCAAAAACAATATGTATGCCGAACTGGCAAAAAGGAACCTTAAGAGGCAGTCGGTGCGTACAATACTCGCAGCTATCGGCATCATAATAGGAGTTATTGCAATATCTTCAATGGGAATACTTGGTAACAGCCTGAAACTCTCGATCACTGATTCATTTGCGGATATCGGAGACAAACTCGTAGTTTCCCCTGCTCCGGGAGAGGACTCCATCACTGACAAGCAGATCGACCAGATGCAAAAAATAGGGAAGATCGAGAGTATAATCCCCGTGGCATCCAGTGGGGAGTTGGTCGAGTATAGAAACGGTGGAAACACGGTCCAGTCATTCGTTGCAGTTTACAATATTAAAAGAGATGATCTTGAGAAACTTGTGGAGCTGGAAGAAGGACGTTATTTCAAACCGGGGTCAACAGATTGCGTTGTTGGTTCAAGTGTGGCCAGTAATCTGGAACTTAGCCCTGGGCAGAAAATAGAGATAGATGATTCAAAGTTAAGAGTTGTCGGAATACTCAAAGAAAGAGGCTTTGGATTTGACATCAATACGGATAGCGGTGTTTTCACTTCCTCGGAAATGTATGATAAATTATATCCTGATGCTGATGAAGGTTATGATCAGGCTATTGTAATTGTAAAAGATATAGATGAGATAGATGCTGTTTCAGATGAAATAGAAGAGCGTCTCAACAAGAAAGACGAAATGGTAACGGTATTTGCCACAAATTTAATTACTGAAAGCCTTGACGATGTTTTCAGGGCCATTTCACTTTTCCTCATGGGCATTGGTTCCATATCACTGCTCGTAGCAGCTGTGAGCATACTCAATGTCATGCTCATGTCCACTATGGAGCGGACAAAAGAGATAGGCATCATGAAAGCAGTAGGTGCTTCAAGAAAAGACATACTGAAGATCTTCATGCTTGAGGCATTGTTCCTTGGAGTTATCGCCAGCACAGCAGGAGCGATACTCACAATAGGTGGCAGCTATCTGGTAATGCTACTGCTGGTGAGGGACAGTTCATACCTGTTCACATTTTCCAGTATGTTCTACATAATAGAAGGTTTCTTCTTTGGTATTGCAACAAGCCTTGTAGGCGGAATGTATCCTGCATGGAAGGCTTCAAGAATGAAGCCACTGGACGCATTGAGATATGAGTGAAAAATGATTTATTTTATCAAAGTATTTGGTAAAAAGCATACTTTCAGAAATATACTTTATACTCGATCCAGGATTTTAGAGAAAAAAACACTGTTCAACTTGATCTTATTTTTCCGGCTCCCCGTTGTACCAGACAATTCCTTCAAATCTGCAAACTGACATCTTTTTTTTGAGAATAAGATAGTACATTACCTTGAAGCTTGCGTAGAGATGAAAATACAAGTAGAACACTGGTTTTGAGAAGAAACCTTCAACGTAGACGATCTCTTTGTTATCCACAAGTGAATCATCTATGAAACGGACAAGACCATCTGTTTTACTTACTTCTAAAACCGCACCTTGTGGCATGCGGGGGCCTATCACCATCACATCTTTTTCCATGCCATCATCGGCAAGGCTCCCTTCAATAAAACCATAATTGAATATTGTCGGTATAGGTGACAGGAATTCTTTGACGAACTGTGATCCTTTTTTATTATATTTGAAAAAACTGTATTTTGGTGTCTCGATCACAATCTTCATGCAACGTTATTGGCACGCTTTATAAAAAAACATAGGGGATGCGAACGGGCAAAGTTGGGGGTTGAATGCAAAAGTGGTGGTATTGGAGTGCTTTGGATAGTTACTAAGTGGTAAACCCGTTCGCAAGTACACAAACGGCATTTGTGGATATATATCTTTCGCTAGTATACGAACAAACCTTTATGTTTTAGTTAGAAAGACAAGAACGATCATGCACTTTCGATAGTTTCCACAGGATCAAGTGCAACAGCATGTCTACCAAGATAGACACCTGCAACTATGTTGATGATGAAAGAAAATACAATTGCATACGCATAGTTCATGATATCGGTTTTAAGTGGGAGAGTTGTCAGACCGAAGTACATCCCCTGGGGAAAGTCGATCTGATATGAGGATAACGCAGTTTAACCTAAATAACCCATCACGCACCCAAGTAATACACTCATTGTGCCCAGCCTGTTAAAACGCACTTCTCGAGACCACCGAACTGGACCAGGCCATTGGAGAGTTTCCCAAACTCTGTTCAAACCCATCATACAATAATTGGCTGCAGTAGCAGTTGTGCTTTTAAAATGTGCTCATACTTTCAAATATCCACAATCAATTATTGCTGTAACAGTGCAAGCTCCACTGCAATAAATGAATATATTCCTGCTTTAGCCCTGTTGATATGTTTACCCATAGTCGGCCTTTCCATAATCTTGATGCCAATGAAACCTGCAAATAAAGATACAATGAAAAAGACTACCAGAGCCTGAACCAGAAAAACAGCCCCAAGGAAGATCATCTGTATTGGAACGCTTCCAGCATTTGTATTCACGAACTGGGGCAAAAATGCCAGGAAAAATGTAACTATTCAGCCTAGCACAATCTGCCTATTGGTACTGATTTCTTCAAAATGGAGATATCTGCCCACTAATAATATAAGAATCAAAAAAGCAATCAATAGTAACAATCAAAATAAATTTTCATATTTTTATAAATCCTATCCATTAAGTTACTACTATCCAAATAGAAAAGAGAAAGAATTAGGGTATTTAATAACCCAATGAATAACGGTCACTTTCTGCTTTTAAGCAGGAACTTAATCAAATCAGTACTCATATGCATCTCACGTTCCATCTTGGCTACAAATCTCATCATCAGAAAGACCATCTGCTCTGTACTGGTCTAAGCGTTCATAGACACTATCAGAAACCTCAGAATCTCATTTATATCTTTCCTGTGACCCCATACATCCCCTTCCAGAAGAGCTATGCCTTTCATTTCCAGGAACATCTTTGTAGAAGTGGAGATACTTTTCATGTACGAAGGTGGAATGTGAAGAGCTTTCACATAAGGGGATTTTGTTACAAGGGATAAGATGTCTGTATTTGATGGTCTGAATGCGAGGTGAATCATTTGTTCTTTATCATTAAGACTATCGATTTCTTCTTTTGAACTCACAACTCTTATTTTCATGTTTTTCACCAAAAAATTAAATTAAAAGTATTGTTTTGATGAGATGATATTTGTCAATTAATCGTAATACTGTTAATTATTAAAGTATTTTTTGTTGTGATTAATATCTGATATAAGTATTATAGATCCATAAAAAAGAAAAATACCCATTTTTTCTAGACATCTGCGGAATATAAGTTTCAATGAACCATTGACTCTGTAGAAAACCTATCTAAATCACTAGCAACCTAATTAAATTAACAAAATTAACAGTGTCATACAGACTTTTAAAATAATTAGTGATTTCAATAATAGCCAGAATATTGAGGATTTCTACAGAGCCGAACTATTACTATCGTTAAGATAATATAATATTAAGTCGTACAATTCCATTGTCCTGTTCCTTCTGTTTTGTTAGCGCTTTAACAAATATACAGGACTAATTATAATTTAAAGCAATTTAGTGACGCTATCTTAAGTATTGTTGTGGAAGTGCAAATTCATCATGGATACAAAAAATTGTGAACATTGTGGAAAGGAAATTGAAGTAGAATTTAAAAGAGAAAAAGTAATGAAAACAAAAATAATTGGCGGTGTCGTCACTTATACTGGTGAATCTGAACTTGTTAAGAAATATAAATCTGCTATTTGTTCTAAATGTGGTGGAACATTTTGTTTAGATTGTCTAAATGTTGGATGCAAAGACAAACATAGAAACATAGTTTTAACATATCTTTGCCCAGCCTGTATAAAAATAAATCCAGAAAAAACAAATCCAGAAAAATGTAATCATAATTGTACTGAAAAAAAATTTGTATTTAAAGACAATAATTCTAATTATTACACACAAACTTGTACAATATGTAACAACATCAAAAAAATAGTTGAACCAATAAAAACCGAAAAAAAAACAGAATATAAAAATATTAACTATAAAGATGATTACAAAAATAATTTTAATAGTAATGATGGTATTTATTCAGAGAGAGTAAATAAAAAATTTAATAAAAAACGTAAAAATAATAAAATAAATAAAATAATATCAAAAATGTTTAAAATGGTAATCATTATATTTATTATTGGATTATTAGCTTATTTCACCCTTCCAAATTTGAATGAATTTTATATTTCAAATAATAATTCATCTGGTTTGTTAGATTCTATTAACAATAAATTAAAGAAAGGATATGAAACTAATCCAATTACATATTATGATAATGGAATATTAACTTATATAGTTGGTGCCGATGGCGAAAATATTTATCTCACAAATTATGATAATGCCACAAACCCAACTTATGAACAACTAAAACAATTTTTAGCAAATGATAACACAAACACAATTTCATACAATGATAATTCATTTACTTGTGGGGATTTTGCGGAAACACTACATAATAATGCCGAAAAATCAGGATTGAAATGCGGTTATGTAACCGTAGATTTCGAAGTTGGTGTAGGACATGCACTTAATATATTTAACACAACCGACAAAGGAACAATTTTTATAGACTGCACAAATGGTTATACAGGTTCAGGACAATATTCAGACACATATATTCCTAATTTCAAAATTGGAGAAAATTATATACCTAAATCATTTTTCAATTCAAGAATGTATTATGAAAATGTAGGGATTGTAAAAGACTATGATATTTATTGGTAATTTACTAATAACATAAATAAAGCACAATAATTAAAAAATTTTTTGAACTACGGGAGCAGAATGGTGGGAAAATTGGCTCTGTAGAAATCATCTGAATTATGGGGCAAACAACAATGCACAATTAATTAAAATGTATTAGCTGATACTGACATCATTTGTCAAATAAAGTCAACAAATGCTGGATTTCGATAGGTTTTCTGCAGAGTCCTCTTTTTCATTTCATGGATTATTAGTTACTGCTGATTATATTTTAATAACAAGAACAAACAAATCATGAAGTAAGTCAGAAATAGTGAAAGGTGAGTAAATGTTATCAGTCATTGATGTTGCTAAATTAGTTTTCAATGAATTATACAATGTCGTTAGCAATAACGATGCAGTTCAATCTAATCCAGATGCAATGTTAGCATTAGAAATGACAATGATATCATTTTCGTTAGCAATGTTTATTTTAGGATTCATTTGGATTTTGAAAATTAAGCGATAAATAATTACACGTTTTGGTTTCTCTATTCCAGACTTACCCTTTGGAACACCCGTGATTTCTAATTTAGCACCACAAATAACCAAATACACTTTTCCTTTAATGAATTTCATAGTCGATGATTCAATTTGATTATCTGTTAATGGATTAGCAAAACCATAATTAACAAGTGTGAGAACTATCCAGATACAAGAATATCCGCGGAGGAGTTTTTATCAAAATACATATCCCTTATGGAAAAGAATTCGTTGACCTTGATGTGAAAATTCCTCATGAGGTCATTGCACCTAACAATGTCGAAGCTGGAGATGAATATGACATTATCACTGAATCTTTGAACGATCCTGTTGGAATGGAGTCACTTGGGAATTTCATAAAGAAAAGTGACAGGATCCTGATACTGGTTAACGATGCAACCAGACCTACACCCACAGCAAAAGTGCTTATGGAGATGCGTGATGCCCTCAGAAACCATAGCGATGTTAAGTTCCTCGTTGCCACCGGTGCACACAGAGGACCAACTGAAGATGAGTTCAGGTATATCTTCGGAGAAATATATGATGAATTCAAAGACAGGATATTCGTCCATGATGCGCGCAGGGATGAGGACATGGAATATCTTGGAGTATCATCCAACGGTACTGAGATGTACCTCAACAAGATGGTCAATGAAAGTAAGAATATCATTGTGGTCGGAAGTGTGGAACCTCACTATTTTGCAGGATATACAGGAGGAAGAAAAGCATTCCTTCCAGGTGTTGCATCCTATAAGACCATCGAGATGAACCACAAACATGCACTCTCTGATGCTGCACAGCCCCTTGCCATCAAAGGAAATCCAGTTGCAGAAGATATGGAAGATGCAATGAAAGTATTAAAGGACCTGAACGTATTTTCCATACAGACCGTCCTGACAGCAGACCATGGATTGTATGCCATGATCTCAGGCGATCTTTTTGAGTCCTTTGCTATTGCAGTTGAAAAAGCAAATGAGGTATTCTGTTCAAAGTGCACTCGCAAAGGAAATATCGTGCTCAGCGCTGCACCATATCCAATGGATATCGACCTTTACCAGTCCCAGAAAGCACTTGAGAATGGAAAACTTGCACTTGAAGAAGGAGGAGTTATCATCCTTGTATCCAAATGCAGGGATGGCGTGGGAGATGACACATTCCTGAACCTGCTTTGTTCTGCAAATACATGTGAAGATGTGATGTGCAAGATAGATCAAGGATATAAACTGGGATATCACAAAGCAGCCAAGATGGCACAGATAGGTGTTTATGCAGAAATGTGGGCAATATCAGACCTGCATCATGACACGATTAAAATGGCAAAGCTGGAGCCATGTATGGACATACAGGAAACCTTTGACAGGGCAATAAAAAAGATTGAAGAGCAGGGGAAGGAACCTTATGCGGTAATCCTTCCACAGGGAAGCCTGACTGTCCCCTTGCTCGAATAAGAAACGAAATATAATTCAAAATAAAAAAGAATAGAGCAAGTTTGAACTAAGTTTTAGTTCAAATTTGCATGTAACGTGCTGCTTCACCCAGATCTTCTTCAATTCTAAGAAGCTGGTTGTATTTTGCAGTACGCTCACTTCTTGCAGGTGCCCCGGTCTTGATGAGGTCTGCACCGATTGCCACTGATATATCGGCAATGCTTGTATCCTCTGTCTCTGCGGAACGGTGGCTCACTACAACACTGTATCCATTGCGGTTTGCCATGTTAGCTGCATCGAATGACTCGGACAGGGAGCCTATCTGATTCACTTTCAAAAGCAGTGAATTAGCAGCACCCATTTCCACACCCCTTGCCAGACGTTCTACATTTGTCACAAAGAGGTCATCGCCTACGATGAAAGTATCCCATGCATCATTTGTAAGGGCTGCAAAGTCTTCAAATGACTCCTCGTGGAATGGATCTTCAAGAAGGATGATAGGATATGTTTCTATAAGCTCAAGGTAGTAGTCAACGAGTTCAGCAGGCTTTAGCATTTTCCCGTCAATGGAATAATGAGTTCCATCGAAAAACTCGGATGCTGCTGCATCAAGGCCAATGCTTATCTCTGATTCTGTATATCCTGCTTCTTCAATTGCATTCACAAGAGCATCAAGGGCATCAGCAGTCATTTCAATGGACGGTGCATAACCACCTTCATAACCCACATTTGTTGCTGAAGCACCATACTTTGATTCAAGTATCTTGGCAAGTGCATGATATGTTTCAGTACCCATACGCAGAGCCTCTGAATAAGATTCTGCGCCTTTTGGCTGGATCATGAATTCCTGAATGGAAAGATCATTACCTGCATGTTTTCCACCGTTAAGCACATTCATTGTCGGAACAGGAAGTGTGTAGGCATTGATTCCACCGAGGTAGCGGTACAATGGCATGTTCATTGAGTCAGCAGCTGCTCTTGCAACTGCCATGGAAACACCAAGAATGGAGTTTGCACCAAGTTCCATCTTGTTCTCAGTACCATCCAATGCCAGCATCAGACCATCGATCTCACGCTGCTTTCTGACATCCATGCCCAATATTTCGACCTCTATAGTTGTGTTCACATTGTCAACTGCATCAAGAACACCTTTTCCCCTGTAACGGTCTTCTTTGTCGCGCAACTCAAGTGCTTCATTGCTTCCTGTAGATGCACCGGAAGGGACACTAGCTCTGCCAAAACCACATGATGTATAGACGTCTACCTCGACTGTTGGGTTCCCTCGGGAGTCCAGAATCTCACGTGCATGGATCTTTCTTATTTTGTATTTGCTGTCATCATCGATATAAGGCATCCTATTCCACCTTTGTTTTACTATAACACCTACTTCGCAATTACTGTATATATTGTTACCGTTCATTTTTTTGTATATAAATAAACACGAACTACATATAGTTATTAATATATAAACAAAAACTATACAATCATAAATTATATAAACTTAAAAGTATTATTAGTATTAAATGAAAACAGATGATAATAATCTTTTAGATGGGAAAGGTTATGAAATAATTGAACTTTTGCAAAGTCTGGAGGTACCCAGAACCGAAGCAATATCTATTGCCTGCCTGGTATGCGGAGATGAATTGACATCCCAGAACATTGAACAAGCATCAGGGCTAAGACAGCCGGAAGTAAGTATTGCTATGCGTCCATTAAGAGAAAGAGGATGGATAAGTGAAAGGAACGAAAAAAAGAATACAGACAAAGGAAGACCTGTAAAATATTACAAACTTGTCGTACCATTTGAAGATATTGTGAAGACATTCGAGTCCAAAGTCCTTAAGAAAAATTTGGAAATAGTCGATGCCCTTGAGCAACTCAAGGAACTTAGTAATAATGATTGATTGGGCTTACTCTTCATCCGAAAATGTTACAGGGGCAAAACCTCTTTTCGGATCAAATACCCTATTAACTGAGATTCCTGATATTTCCATGATAAATATCTCTGCAACCATGAATACCTCACTTTCTCTTCACAAGCAACCTGTTTTAACAGATTCACCCCTTCCTGCGGCTGCATTAAGATGTATCTTTGGCTTACCATTCTCCCGGAATATACTGCCAATACCTATAGCTCATGAGCATCGTTGAATTCTGCCCATTGGTGGATCAGGAGGAACATCATTTGTCTTCGGACATACAACAAGGTTTGCTTGCTTCACAGCTCCGAGCATCATGAACATCGCAGACCTGATGTCTTCTTTGACAGCCAGACCTTCAAGTTCTAAGAGAATATCGTCCCCCTAGTCCAGACGAACTGTAAACACTCTGGCGATGTTTCCTTTTGAATATTCCATTAATCCACCCTACTATTAAATCTCCTGCCAGCTATCAAGATATATATCCTCAAGAACAGAAAATGATTACAATAAAAAAATAACGGAAAAGAGACTTCAATAAGATGGGTCCATTCCGTCTATTTGTGAGAATGCACGATCAAGTTCTTTGTCGTTGGCAACACGCTCCTTCTTTGCACGTTCATGCTTGATGGCATCCACAGCTACCGCATAAAGGTTCTCAAGCTCAGATGCGGACTCAAGAGTCAGAACTGCAAGTACTTGTGGCAGTTCACCATCCCGGACAATAATACCTTTGAAAACATGACCTACAGAACTTGATAACTTATCAATTTCCGTGGTGATCTCATCAATGCTCAGACGCTCCCGGTCACCCCTTATAATGATCATAGCCCTGCTGGCTTCATCATAAACATCACTGGAAAACAATAAACCAGAAGGAGAAAGAGCTTTCTGAATAGCGGTCCTCACAGGAATATCCGTATCTGCTTCATAGAAGCCTATTGTTGCAAGTCCTGCACCACCACTCATGACAGTCTTGAAGTCACCAAGATCAGTGACCATCATCATTTCACTATCAAGAGCATCTAGCAGGAAAAGAAGGCGTCTGGCTACCATGTCGTTGATGCCATTATAAGCAGATTCAACATTACCACCCATTTGTTTAAGGAATTGGTTGTCAGCAAGTATAATTCCATCTGCTCCGCTTTCACGAATATCCCTTAAACAAAAAGCAGCGTTTTGAAGATAAAGCGTACCCTCTTCTCTGAAAGGAAGTACCACTACGGCATAAACCGGAAAATCATACTTTTCCTTGAGTTCCTCTACAAGCATTGGGGTAAATGAAGAACCGGTCCCACCTGACGCAGATGTTATAACAAAACATACATCAAAGTTACCTCTTTCCTCGATCTGCCTCATTATATGGGTCTTGTTATCCTCAAAAACATGCTTACCCACATTCCGGTTGGCGCCAACGCCATGCAAATGAGGAATATGCAGCCTGTCCTTTGCTTTTGTGAATTTCATTTCCTTTAGATCATTCACTGCAGTATTGATAGCAATTGTTTGCACATTGCTTTTATATTTTTGTTGGGATAAGTACTTGCCAAAGCGGCTCTTCTTACCAAATGCCTCTCTGTTAATCGCATCCAGTATACGGTTACCGCATTGACCGTTCCCAACGATGAGTATGTTGAGCAATTAATTCCTCCAGATGGTAATATAATTATAATCAGATAAATCTTATGATTGCTTTTTTTAAATATAATGGAATATCAATATAATGGAATATCAGAACTTATATTGTTTGTGCCTGTATATTATCCAGCCGGCTATAGCCCCGATTATAATTAAAGGAATAATGTAAACATATAATGGCTGCTCGAAAAGATAATCATATTTACCTTTTGTAACGTATATTTTGTTTGTCACCGAACTTGAAGTGACCTGCTGGTCCTGTGCATTTACACCATCATTGAACAGATATGAAGTTTCAGTCGATACAGTATAAGTACCCACTTCCGTGGCCTTTAGCTCGAAATCGATCTCTTTTTCCTGCTGCACACCGAACGAATCAAGGTATATTGTAGGAATACCTGAAATCATTTCAACGGAGGCGTCACTGCCAGCATACTCCAGACCATCCGGAACTATCAGCTTTATAGTTACAGCGCTTGCAGCTGCAGTGCCTGTGTTCTTTATACGGACTGTACCTGATAGGGTCTCTTTACGATTGGCCGTATATTTGTCAAATTCCGTATTCACATCAAGTGTCGCGTTGACAAGGTCTTCCGTAGCATCCACTATTACTGAAGGGCGGTTGGAAGATGCCTGTGGAAAGGAATCCCCCACAGAGTTAGTAAAAGTAGCTGTTGTTGGCTTTAAAGAAAATGTGCCAGATTCTGTTGCCTTTAAGTCATAAACATATATTTTCTTGACCGGATCATCAACAGAGACCTTTATCCTGCCAGGTGAGCCAAGAATATCATCTATCAATACGAACTTTTCTTGCTGAGGCTCTGAAAAAACAACATCTATAGCATCATCATCACCTCTGTTCTCAACAGTCACAGTTACACGAATAACGTCTCCCACATCAATATCGTTCCTGTCAACAACCTTGTTTATTGTAAGAACGGGAGTACCAGAAAAAACAGCTTCATTATGTCCGCCATTGATAACACCTAATGTCTTGCTGTTAATAAAATCATCATCTGTGACAGTGATCAGTAATTTCACCCTTGGGACTACCCCTGAATACACATTCAAAAGGGTTATCCCAACTTCTTCACCTTCGATGTCAAACTTATATGAACTATCAATTGATAAAAAAGGATCATAGATATAATCATTATCTTCCCCTTTATATATTCGCAGGGTGGCAGCTTCCTGACCTGTGAATACTTCAGTGACATCGATCACGATATTATTTATCTGGTATCCGTCACCCTGTTGGATCGTATCATTGAACAATATTTTTCCAGAAGCATTTCCAACAAATAAGAGTGAAAAGATAAATACAAAAAATATGACAGTCAGGGTTTTTCTATTGCAAAACATGATACCTCTAAACTTAAAGACGACACCTACAAGTTGCCGTTTTACTTTTCTTGATAGAATATACAGAGTCAAATATAAACCTTATGACCACGTCATAATACATGTGCTATTCCAATATCTGCCATAGGCACTATGATTATAACAGGAATTCAAGACTGACATCTATCCATCGGGCCTGATGAACAAGAGAACCCATTGATATTATATCGACCCCGGTCTTTGCGTACTCTTCCAGATTATCTGAATTGATATTACCAGAGACCTCTATTATAATGTGCTCAGGTATTGATGAGCTTTTTAGCATTTCCACAGTATCTATGACATCATCCGGACTCATGTTGTCAAGCATTATAATATCAGCACCTGCTCTTGCAGCCTTCAGGGCATCTGCAGCGGATTCAACCTCTATTTCTATTTTCTGTGTAAAACTTGCTTTTTTTTTGGCAGATAAGAGAGCTGCTTCAATACCCATCATTTTCACATGGTTGTCCTTTATCATTATAGTATCTGAAAGATTGAATCTATGGGAGTCACCACCACCTGCTATCACTGCCATTTTTTCATATTTACGAAGTCCCGGTGTCGTCTTCCTTGTGCATGCTATCTTTAGATCCGAATATTTGCGTGCTATGTCTACGCATCTTCTTGTATTCGTTGCTACTCCACAAAGATGACCAAGGAAGTTAAGGACGAGTCTTTCTGCCCTGAGAATAGAAAGAGAACTCCCTTTTAAGGAAAATATAGTATCACCTTTAGAAAGACTATCACCATCCAGGTACTTTGTGACATAAGCTATCCCTAAATAATCGAAGAACGAACGTACAAGATCAAGTCCTGCCAATGTACAGTCCTCTTTTGTGAAGATAATAGCCTCCACCTGCCTTTCAGGAACAAGCTTACAGGAAACATCATTGTATCCCAGATCCTCTTCAAGAAAACTTTCTATTTCATGTGTGAACATCATATTATCTATAGGTATGTACGGTAAAGTGATTTATACTCTTTCAGCATCTCAGCAAAAGCTACTTAACTAATCAGTATAAGCAGTAATCAGGAAATCTGCTTAATAAGCTCAATTTTCAGGGATAAATAATGCTTAAGATAGGACTTATTGGCTGTGGAACAATCGGAACCAGCATATGCAAAGCCATAGATGATGGCAGCATTGAAGCAGAGCTTTTTGCTGTTTATGACAGAAATGAAGATGATGTGGATAAACTGTTATCCACTCTCAAAATATCCAAACCTCATATAATAGAGCTTGCCACAATGATAAAACAGATAGACCTCCTTGTAGAATGCGCGTCACAAGAGGCAGTCTATGAGTTTATACCAGCAGCCCTTCACGCACATTGTGATGTTATGATAATGAGTGTGGGTGCTTTTGCAGACGATAGATTGTATGATACCATAAAGGAACTTGCAAAAGATAATAACTGCAAAGTGTATCTCCCCTCAGGAGCTATTGTCGGGCTTGATGGACTTAAATCTGCTTCAAGCGAGGAGATATACTCAGTCACACTCACAACCCAAAAACCACCAGGAGGACTTGCAGGGGCTCCTTATGTTATCATGAACAATATTGATCTGGACACGATCAACGGGAAAACTGTTATTTTTGAAGGGTCTGCCAGTGAAGCAGTAAAGGCCTTCCCTGCAAATATCAATGTCGCTGCAACCCTAAGCATTGCAGGTATTGGTTTTGAGAAAACCAAGGTAAGGATAGTAGCAAATCCGGCACTGACACGCAACATACACGAGATATCCGTTGAAGGTGCATTTGGAGAGTTTACAACACGTGTCGAAAATGTCCCTTCCCCTACAAATCCAAAGAGCAGCTATCTTGCATCACTTTCTGCTATAGCTACCCTTAAGAAGATATCCGATTCGTTCCAGACTGGAACGTAAATGAGAAACTACACTGATCTGTTTCCAATGTATTCATAATATTGATTTATTGAAATAAATGTCACTTACAAAAGGTTATGATCTAATGCAGGACACTCACTATATCATTGAAAAGATACTGGAGCTGAAAAAAGAACGCAGTGCTGTCATCCTTGCACACAACTATGAGAGAGCAGAGATACAGGACATTGCAGACTTTACTGGTGACTCCCTTGGACTAAGCAAGCAGGCAATGGAACAGGAAGCCGAAGTCATAGTGTTTTGTGGAGTACATTTTATGGCTGAAAGTGCAGCCATCCTGAGTCCCGAAAAAACAGTGCTTCTACCGGAAAAATATGCAGGTTGTCCCATGGCATCAATGATAAACGCCGATGCCTTACGCCAGGAGAAGAAAAAATACCCTGATGCTGCCGTTGTGTGTTACGTTAACTCAACAGCCGAGGTCAAAGCAGAAAGTGATATCTGCTGTACATCAGCAAACGCAGTTGAAGTCGTCAATTCTCTTGAAGAGAATGAGATATTGTTTGTCCCTGACAAGAATCTTGCAGACTATGTTTCCAGACACAGCACAAAAAAAATAATTCCCTGGGAAGGATACTGTCCCACACATAATCAGGTACTTGTTACAGATATTATCAAGGCTAAGGAAGAACACCCTAATGCTGAAGTATTGGCACACCCGGAATGCCGCAGGGATGTGATTGATATAGCAGATAAGGTTTTCAGCACCACTGGAATGGCTGAATACGCTAAGAACTCAGGAGATGAATTTATCATTGCCACTGAAAATGGCATCCTTCACAAACTGAGAAAGGACAATCCTGAAAAGAGATTCTATACTGCCTCTGAGTTTGCTGTCTGTCCGGAGATGAAAGCCATTGATCTTGGCTCATTGCTACGTTCACTTGAAAAGATGCAACATGTGGTCACTGTTCCTGAGAATATCAGGGTCAAAGCCAGAATTGCGCTTGACAGGATGCTGGAAGTGAAACGAAACAGGTAATCTATAATATGCAAGCATATCTGAAACTGATGCGTTCGGGCAATTGCCTCATGGCAGCCATTGCCGCCATTGTTGGGGTTTTCATAGCATACAACATAGTTGCAGCTAATGATCCCTTTTCCGCCCAGTTTCCGATATTTGATGCAACAAAAGTGTTCCTTGTGGTCTTTCTGGTAACTGGTGCAGGCAATGCCATCAATGATTATTTTGACGTTGGGATCGACAGGATAAATAAACCTGAACGACCAATTCCTTCCGGAAAAGTCGGGCTTAGGAGCGCCTTATATTTCTCACTGGCACTCTTTGTAATTGGCACTCTTATAGCAGCATCTATAAACCTTATATGCAGTGCTATTGCCCTCATTAACTCCCTGCTACTCATCTATTATGCCAGCACCCTGAAACGCACAGCACTCTTGGGAAACATTGCTGTTGGATATCTTACAGGTTCCACATTCCTTTTTGGCGGTGCAGTGTTCTTTGAAAAAGGAGGGATCAATGGGATATTTGTACTTTTCCTGCTGGCAACCCTGGCAACCATAGCCCGCGAAATAGTAAAAGATATAGAAGATATTGAAGGCGACAGTAAAGACGGAGCGCGCACACTGCCGATAATCATCGGTGCAAAAAAGGCAGCATATCTGGCATCATCCATAGGCTTTGTTGCAGTATTAGCAAGTCCGCTGCCTTATCTGCAATCACTCATGGGCATACGCTACCTGTTCTTAGTTACTTTAGCTGACATACTGTTTATCGTTGCTGTTTATCAGATACTCGGAAAGAATGACCCGGCAAAGTCATCAAAGATGTTTAAGATGGCAATGGCTTTCGCACTCATATCTTTCATAGCCGGTGTCTGATATCAATAAACAGTTATCATACCCCTGGCAAGCTGCATACACAAATCCTGTATGTGTTCGAGTTCGAAGTCAATGACATCCTCCACTTCTTTTGCCACAGAATCCACGGACCCTTTTTCCATAATTATCTGAGCTGCGGCAACCTTAGGTTCATCGATGGCAACACCAATGTCGTTCAGCAGCCATACGTATGCCTCTTTCACATCAGGCACTTTTTCCACAATTCTTCCTGCAATACGATGAGACAGGACATTGTATATTTTGCCAACGTGACTCACCGGATTCTTTCCTGCTGCTGCTTCACTGCTAACCGGACGGTTCAGGGGGATTATGCCATTTACATGGTTACCACGGCCAACCTGACCGCAATCGGCGTCTTCAGCTGATGTACCTGTAACACTTGTATAGATCCCATCCATGCCGCGACCGTCAATATCGAGATTGTTGAACGAGACAGATGTGCTCATCTGCACACCTTTCTCTTCCATATAAGCCACCAGATATCCATTCATAGCTGCAAAAAGGTTTTTCTTCATATTGAAATAATGTTGCTCGGAATCAACAAAAGAATCGATCAGTGGCATAGCAACCGTTATGTCAAATTTAGTACCCCGCCTTATACCCATGACCTTGACATCTTCACCGGATTCCGGATATTCTTCCTTGAACTGGACAGAGTTCAGGTGCTTTTCCATATCCAGTACTGCCTGTTCAGTGAAAGAAAGAGGAGCATAACCTACTGCAGCCGATGTGTCATTGGACCCAAGTATACCTTTTTGCCTCCTGAAGATATCCGTAAGTTCTGCAGAACCTGGCTTGAGTTCTACCTGGTATTCCACAAAGTCCGGCTGCACAAAACGTAGCTTCTCATCGAACCACCTTTTTGCAGTATCAACTGCTATATTGGCAACATTGATCTCTGTATCTTCCACCTTGAAAGTTGCACGGTCACCAATAACAAGACGCATGGACTCAACTACAATACCCCCACCAAATATACCGGCAGTCTCCCCGGCGACAAGCAGGCATTTATCTGTATTATGATGTAAGATCGTGTCGAACTTCTCAAGGTATTCATTACATAGGTTTACAGATATATTATCCATAATAGCATCGCAGATGCTGTCAGGATGACCCAGTCCCTTTCTTTCAACAATTTCGAGGCTTTGTTCCGGAGCACTTGCTGCCCTGAATTTCTCTACAGTTATATTTCTCAGTTTAACCCCTCCCAAGGATTACCAACTACTATCGGTAGTTTCTATATGTAATTTTAATTAGACCGGCATTGAATTAATAACTACTCATTTCCAGAAGAAATTATTCCGGATGACTTCGCATACTTCAGATATTCCTGCAATATCATGGGAAACGTGTTTGCAGGTACAAACCTGACACCAAGTTCCTCAGCCCATTTCTGTATCCCAAAGTCACTGGCCACAACAGCTGCATCAAGCTCTTTTGCAAGTATGAGAACATCTATATCAGGAGCACTATCAAGAATACCATAACGAAGAGCAGACCGGTACTTATTCCTGAATTTACCGATGTACCCGCCAATGACTCTCTTTTCGAGATCAAAACTAATGTCATTTTTTGTCTCTGCCTTGGTCTCGGTGAGCAGACACTCAGTGGATGCATCCCATATAGTTTCCTCAGCAATGGACATGCCCTTGTTAATACGTTCACGCATGTATGATACATATTCATGGAATACCTTAGACGGAATCTGCACATCATACCTGTCAGGAGCCTTTTTCACAAGCCATGTGTCAATCTTTGCGATAACATCAGTATCACAAGCATTATTCTGCGCAAACTCACGCAACTCTTTGTAAACCGATGGAAAAGGCACATAACAACTTATATCAAGGTTTAACCTGGAACTGGCTATAAGCTCCAGTACCTCTTTCATTCCCTCGCATATACCATCCTTACCCAGTTTCTCCCTTGCCTGTGAATCAGTCAGTGCAGTGGTGTCCAGAACAAAACGTTGTCTTAGAATACAATCCCTCCAACATGAGTAATTATATAATGATGGGCTTGCACGGGTTAAAGCATTTTGGGTAGTATACTTGGTGTCGGGTATATTGTCAATGATATTGTGAACAGAGCAACGATATATTTTGAGCAGAAAGATAAACAATTACATAATAAATAATATATATCAATTCAGATATAAAATATACCACATAAATACCAATGAAGGAACTAACATGCCCAGTATACTTGTTGTAGAAGACAATTCCATGAACATGGAACTTGTTACATACCTCCTGGAGGCAAATGGAATAGATACCACACAAGCTTTCAATGGCCTTGAAGCACTTGAAAAAGTACAGGAGAAATCCTTTGATCTGATACTCCTGGATATTCAACTACCAGGAATAGACGGAATTGAAGTTTTGAGGAGAATGAAAGATGAACTCAAATTAACAGACATAACTGTTGTAGCTCTGACGGCACATGCCATGAAAGGAGACAAGAAACATTTCATCGAAGCAGGATGTACCGGCTATATTTCCAAGCCTATCGATGTTTCACAATTCATGGATCAAGTAAATGCTTTTTTGGAAAAATGAAGGTGTAATGAATGAAAATACGCAATAAGACACTGGCAATACTTGGAATCTCCTTCATAATCCTCTTCATATCAATCATGGGAGTAACTAACTACTTGATGGACAACGTTTCTTCCAAACTGGAAATAGATGAGATAAACAAGGATATGGAAAGGGTGAATTTTGCATTTGAAACAGAGCTTGGTTTCGAAGCTGTTGCTTCCGATTGGGCACAATGGGATGACTCATACTATTTTGTGCAGGGAGAACACGATGAATATATAGATTCGAATCTGGACCCTGAGACCCTTGTAAATCTGGGACTGAACATGATGATATTCTATGATGCTGCAGATCAACCATATTATGCTGCAGGAGCAGACATGGAAAGCTATGAGGAGATGGAAGTGTCCAATACATTAATGGAACACATAACCTCACAGGAAATATTCTTCTCCCATTCTACAACTGATGACTCTATATCAGGAATTATGAAATCTCCAGAAGGACCATTACTCATTGCATCCCATCCCATCATCCAGAGTTCAAGGGAGGAAACAATTGCAGGTACCCTTGTAATTGCAAGATATCTGGACGATCTTTTTTTAGAGATGATGGAAGGAAAAAACAGTTCTTGACCTTCATATAATACCTGTTGATTCAAAAGAAAGTACATCAGAAACGGATTCACACAAGAAAGAATAACTGAAATGACATTATAAAAACAAAATATCACTGTGGACGATGGGTAAGAAAATATGTGAATTTGCAAACTATCTTGCTTATCCACCTTAAATAGAAACTGGTATTTTGCCTGCTTAATTACTAATTTTTGAATACCTTCCTACATAATTCACGTGTTCTATTCATTGGGATAATTGTCATTTGAGCCTTGCTTTTCGAATAAATGCTACTTTCTGGATACAAAATATGTTTTAGATAGAAATAGTTACCAAAAAACAAGGATAATTAAATTGGTCGGACAATAGTCAGACCTGATAGACATATGCAGATTAATATAAAAAGATATTCCTTTTGTTTATTAATTGAATGTAAAAACCATTATTCTGAGCATTGATGCTGTAAATATACAGAAACGTAACACAGATGTTATAAAAATACAATTTTAAATATAGCATCTTTTAAATATAATAAGTTTATATATTACATGTGCTATAATAATGCCAAATGTAGATGGGAACAAAAAGAGAGGTACAAAGATGGACTTCAAAAAGATAAACATTAAAACAAAATTGCTTTTATATATAGCTCTGAGCATCACCATATTAATGGCTGCAAGCACCTATATAATAGTTGACAAGGTGACTGAGCAAGAAACAAGCGCAGCCTATCGTGAAGTTGAAAGTGTTGCCAGTAGCTATGCATACCAGTATGACAGAGATATGCGAGCGAACCAGTTGCTTGCACAGACCCTTTCAAACACCATGGAAAACTATGAATCAGGCAACAGGGATGAGATAAGTGCTGTCCTCAAGGGTCTGCTGGAAGATAATCCAGGACTTGTTGGATCATATGTCGGATATGAAGCCAATGCCTTTGACGGAAAGGATGCAGAGTTTGCAGGTACAGAGGAACATGACAGCACAGGACGATTTATCCCCTACTGGAACAGGCTCGCTGGTTCTGCCGTCCTTGATCCTCTTGCTGGATACGAAACCGATGACTACTACCAGGCAGCATTTACGAGTCAGGAAGATGTAATTCTTGAACCTTTCATTTACGACGGAGTGATGATGGTAAGCTATGTTTCCCCCATAATCAGAGATGGAGAGGCCATAGGAATCGCTGGTGTGGATGTTTCAACTAACTATGTTGATGAAGCTGCTTCAGAGGTAAGTATATTTGATACAGGATACGCCTTTATGGTCAGTAATTCAGGAATGTTCATGTCACATCCCACTGAAAAGGAATGGATAGGCACGAAGTCCCTAAATGAGTTTGATAATCCCGAGATAAATAAAATGGCAGATGAGATCAAAAACGGTGTTGCGGGCAGCATAGAGGTTATTGACCCTACAACCGGTAAAGAAGTACTCATGGCATATCATCCAATAGAAACTTCAGATTTCTCTTTTGTGCTAGTAGTTCCTCAGGAAGAGATGCTTGCAGGCGCTATGGAGCTTAAGAAGCAGTTGATACTTATATCTATAATTGCTATCATTGCAATGGCTGGAATTGCTTTTCTCATAGCACGCGCCATAACCAAACCTATTGAGAACATTGTGGATGACTTCAAGAACATTTCAAACGACACCCTGGAAGGCAGACTGGACAGAAGGGCAGATACCAATGTAGGTATTGACTTTGAAGCAATACCTAAAGGTTTGAATGATATAATGGGCTCTCTCACAAACATTGTCAGGGATGTAAGCAAGAACGCAAATATCATTGCCAGCACATCAGAACAGATGTCTGCAGCCATAGAAGAAACAAGTGCGGGCTCCGATCAGGTCGCAACTACTGTGGGTGAAATCGCAAAAGGTTCTCAGGAGCAATCTTCAAAAACAGAAGAGATCTCCAGAGCAATGACAGACATGAACCAGACAGTTCAGACAGTTGCCAGCAATTCACAAAAAGCAGCAGAAAGTGCGAACAATGCAAATGATGTAGCACAGGAAATAGGAACAGCATCCAAAGACCTCATTGTAAAAATGGATGCCATCAAGAGTTCTACAGGTGATACTGCAAGTCTTATAAACGAACTTGAGGAAAAATCCAAGAAAATAGGGGATATCGTCAGCCTTATATCTAACATTGCTGACCAGACAAATCTACTGGCTCTCAATGCTGCCATAGAAGCTGCACGTGCAGGTGAACATGGGCGCGGTTTTGCAGTAGTTGCTGATGAAGTAAGGAAACTTGCCGAAGAATCAGGGACAGCAGCCGAGGAAATATCAAACCTGATCTATGATATTCAGGCCAGTACACAGAACGCAGTAATATCAATGGAAACAGGAGGAAAGGAAGTTGAAATCGGAACAGTGTCCCTCAACGACACCGTGAGTTCCATTTCAAATATGGTCAGCAATATTGCGGAAGTTGCCACAATGGTGCAGGAAATCGCTGCTGCCGCACAAGAACAATCTGCTTCAATTGAAGAGATAACAGCTTCTGTTGAGGAAGTAGCTTCAATTTCCCAGGAAGCTGCAGCAGGTACCGAACAGACATCCGCCGCCGTGGAACAGCAAACTGCTTCTATGCAGGAGCTTGCACACAGCTCACAGGAACTGGCATCAATGGCAGTTTCAATGCAGGAAATGGTAGACAAATTCGTCCTTGCAAATGAGGACATGAAGATGCATGAAGATGCACCTGAAATAGAAAATAAGGAGAAGGGACTGTAAAAGTTCTCCTTTTATTTTTATTTTTTCATTTTAATTTATTTGAGTCTTTCTATTGAATCTGCCTACCCGATGAACTTACGGATAAGTAGAATATTATCTATTCACTGATATGCCCGCTCATCATCACCTGTACTTTTCTCATCCTCATTTGCAGCATATCTTGCAAAGGATTCAGCCGCCTGCTCGTAGAAACTCATAGCGCTGCGGGATGTGGTAGGTTTTACTCTTTTTTTGGCTTTGAGGAAGTGCTGGGCTGTGATTTTCAGACCGGCGGCTTTTTTCATAGCCTCTTTCTGGCTAAGACCCGGAGTTATTACCTCACGCAGGGCCAGCATTGCAGCTTCACGGGAGATGGACTCGATGTCAGCACCGACATAACCCTCTGTGATATCGGCAAGCTCAGAAATATTCACATCATCTTCAAGAGGTTTGTCTGTAAGATGGATATTGAATATCTTTTCACGACTCTGTTTGTCAGGAGGACGGACATAGATAAGGCGGTCGAACCTACCGGGGCGCAGCAGAGCAGGATCCACAATATCTGGACGGTTGGTTGCAGCGACTATTACAACATCCTTTAATTCCTCTACTCCATCTATTTCGGTGAGTATCTGACTTATTACTCGCTCAGTTGCATGGGCATCCACACTGGACCCACGCTCAGCAGCCATTGAATCGATCTCATCAAAGAAAATAATAGTTGGAGCCGCTTGTTTTGCTTTACGGAAAGTCTCACGAACCGCACGCTCAGATTCTCCAACATAGCGACTAAGGAGTTCAGGACCTTTGATACTAATAAAATTTGCCTCGCTCTCGGTTGCCACAGCCTTTGCAAGCATAGTTTTACCTGTGCCAGGAGGACCAAACAACATGATACCACGCGGTGGCTTTGTGCTCAGCACATCGAACAGATCAGGATACTTCAGGGGCCATTCTACAGCCTCTATCAACTCCTGCTTAGCTCCCTCCAGACCACCGATGTCCTCCCAGCTCACATGGGGCACTTCCACGAAAACCTCCCTCATAGCAGAAGGTTCTATATTTTTCAGCGCCTCATCAAAATCTTTTCTGGACACTTCCAGCTTTTCCATAAACTCCGGCGGAATCTCATCTTCAACATCATCTATCTTAAGATCAGGGAGCAGGCGCCTCAGGGAATGCATTGCAGCCTCCCTGCACAGGGATGACAGATCAGCACCCACAAAACCATGAGTCACAGCAGCTATTTCCTTTAGATTCAGTCCTTTTTCCAGAGGCATGCCCCTGGTATGCACATAAAGGACCTGCAGCCTTCCACTTGAATCAGGAATACCCACTTCAATTTCCCTGTCGAACCTGCCGCCACGGCGCAGTGCTTCATCAATTGAATTCGGGCGGTTGGTTGCAGCGATAACTACGACTTTGCCTCTTGAAGCAAGACCATCCATCAGGGACAGTAACTGGGCAACTATCCTGCGTTCCATCTCCCCCACGACCTCATCACGTTTGGGAGCTATGGAATCAACTTCATCTATGAAAATAATACTTGGAGCATTACGCTGCGCCTCTTCGAATATTTCACGCAGCTTCTGCTCACTTTCACCGTAATATTTGGAAACTACCTCAGGTCCACTAACAGAAATGAAATTGGCATCCGTTTCACTTGCAACTGCCCTTGCGATCAGGGTCTTGCCAGTACCCGGCGGCCCGAACAACAAGACACCTTTGGGGGGGTCGATACCCAGCTTATTGAACAATTCCGGATGCTTGAGTGGAAGCTCTATCATTTCACGCACAAGTCCCAGCTCTCTCTGGAGACCGCCGATGTCCTCATAGGTCACCTGACCGGCTGTGCTCTCTGCAATTGCGGCCTTCTCCCTGAGTTGTATCTGGGTAGTCCTTGTCACAACCACAAGCCCCGAAGGCTTGGTGGAAAGTACCATAAAAGAAATAGGATTGTTCACCGTCTCAACACGAATATTCTGCCCTTTTACAACCGGACGACCTTCCAATATTCGAAGAATGAAGCGTGCACCTCCCACAAGATGAGTTTCCCGTGTTGGAGCCAGGGCCACAGCCTCAGCCTCCACCACCTGAACCTTTCTTAGAGTAACCTTGTCATCAATACCTACTTTTGCGTTGTTCCTGAGGTTACCATCTATCCTCACAAGCTCCTTACCTGCATCCTCAAGATACCCGGGCCAGACTATTGCATAGCATTTTTCCTTGCTCTTGATCTCAATGATATCGCCACTGATAGCGCCTATCTGCTGCATGAGGGGCTTATCAAGCCTGGCAATTCCTCTTCCTGCATCACGGGGATACGCCTGACCAACTCTAACGGTAATCTCATCGGTCAAATCCTATCACCTTATAGCTTCCTGTAATTACGGGGTCGATGGTCGTCATTAATAATATATTCAGCAGAACTATGATTTAACGCTTCTGGGTTTTTGGTTGTGGGTTGGGTAGGATTTGAAAGCCATAGGAGTTCAATAACCTGGATTTGCTGAAAATGTACCGGGTCAAAGGAAACGTGCATTTTGTAAAAGGGAGGCTATATCCCTACCTATAACCCATAAAGGAAAAGTAATCAATTCGTTGTGTAATCATCTTATGAATTCTAAATGTTGAATAAAACTGTATTAATATTTTATACTTTAAGTAGAAGGACTCAAGTTTCGCTTCTATTCATTTTTTTATTCTTCAAGAAAATATAATCTGCCTCATAAAGTGCTCGTTTTCTTTGACCAAGTACAAAAAAATAGAGATAAAAACAAAAAATACGTAACCGAAGTTACAGCTCATTCTTCAACTTTTCAACAAGTTCAGCCTTGATACAGTCATCACGGTCTCCGCCACATACCATGCCACGAACACCTATGATGTCAGGCTGGATGCGCTTGAGTGCAGGAATATCATCAAAAACCAGTGAACCGGCAATAGCTGACAGCAGACCTACATCACGAATAGCAGCTGTGAAAACAATAAGTGATTCCTCATCCATGAACTCGAATGTGGAACGACCATCCTTGATACCTGTGTCCACCATTATCACATCAACACCTGCTTTTGCACCAATGGCAGGAAGCAGTTGTGGATTGATGGAATTGATACGCTCATAGTCAGAATAACCTGATGCAACAACCTTTTTCTCAGGGTCGAAGTCCTTTACAGCTTTTCTGATCTTAGTTAGCATTTCAAGAGCCTGCTCCTCGGTCTGCACATCATAGAGACCGACCTTAATATAATCTGCACCTGCAACTGCGGCACCAAGAGCTGCAAGGGAAGCAGTACCTGGTTTGAAAGTAAAGTCACCGATGGTTGCACTGATGGGTTTTTCAGACTTAATGGCCTCCTTTACTGCCTGTATGATCCATGGGAAATTTGCGCCAAGTGAACCTTCTTTTGGATTCTTTACATCAACAATGTCAGCACCGCCTTTGTGTGATGCAATTGCCTCTTCCGGATTGATAGGACTTATCAGTAATTTCATAGTATAACCTCTTTTTTATAGCATGACAGATGTATCTATTATATATGTTTCGTATCATTTTCGTTCTTGATATATTCAACCGGACCGTGGTCCATGCACAGGGCGGGAATCGTAGTGAATACAAACCCATACATTTCTCCAGCCATATATGTGACACATCCGATGCCGTGAAGATAGTAGACACAGTAAAACCAGCAGAAATATACATAGCAGACCTCAACCTGCTCGAAAATATCGGCAAGAGGGAGAAAAACTTCGATATCATAACAGCTATTTCAAAGAATACACAGGTAATGCTGGATCCTGGGATCACATCCATTTCAGAAACAGAGGATGTTATGGGAATAGTACAATCCATTGTACTGGGAACCGAGACCGCATCCCTTGCCACCATAGAGCAGGTTAGCTCACTATACCCGGGAAGAGTCAACGTAAGCATTGACAAAAAAAATGGCAAGATACTCACAAGCGACCCTTCTATGCCTGATGACCCGTTCAGAATAATAGAACTACTAAATGACTATGATCTGGATAACATCATAATCCTGGACCTTGACAGAGTTGGTACATCAAGTGGTGTGAATTCACAATTTTTAAGTAAGATCGTCTCTATCTCTGAGCATAATGTACTTCTTGGCGGCGGTGTTCGCAACGTGGAAGACATAAAGGCATTAGAAGAGATAGGAATAAAGGGCGCACTTGTTGCAACCGCACTGCACAACGATTCCATTCCCCTTCATAAAATTCAGAAGTAAGATTATATAGCAAAATTATCATTTATCGGTGTAATCATGGCAGACAAGGCAGACAATGTAGAAATAGGCGAGAACTATGGAGAAATTAAGATGGGAGCCGGCTGGTTCCTGACCATTACCCTCGCATCAAGTGAAAGATACGAGAACGAATACATAGAGATCGCAAAAGAAAGAAGCGGACAGAAAAAAGCACGCTTCAATCTGAATCCTAAATACACCCGCACACTTGGAGAGGCTCTTATCAAGTTCGCCGATGAAAACGACTTACCTTAATCCTTTTTTTATGGGTAAATATGAAACAAATATCATCTTCGATCACAATCCTCTGTATTTTCTTAATATTTTCCACAAATCCAATAGCAGCTACTAACATCAGTGTAAGCAACAATAACGATGCGGATTTCAGATCAATACAGGAAGCAATAGATAATGCAACCATCGGAGATAATGTCCTTGTTTATCCTGGAATATACACGGAAAACGTTAATGTTAACAAGGAAATTACCATTATCTCACATTCATCTAACTCCGAGGATACAATAGTTCAGACTGCAAGCACTAAAAAAAATGTGTTTATAGTAACTTCTAACAATGTCACCATCAACGGATTCAAAATGTTAGGAGCTGTGACTGATAAACATGGAGAGGATAATGCTGGTGTCTATTTATACAACAAAACTGGCATTCTAATAATAAATAATAATATTACCGGAAATAATCTTGGAATATTATCAATTGAAGCTCACAATAACACTATAAAGAACAATATTATCATTGATAACACCTTAAGTGGAATAGATATATGGGATTCGGATAACAATTTAATTCAAGGTAATTATGTAGCTCGCTCTAGAGATAATGGAATATTGTTATGGGAAAGATGCTATAACAATACCCTGATCGGAAATTATGTTTCAAGTTCTAGACGAGGAGTTGGAATTCAACAATATTCCTCCAATACTACGCTCATCAACAATACTGCAACTGGAAACATAAACGGTTTTTTCCTAACCCGTTCGGACAATTGTACCTTTATAAATAATACCGCAAACTCAAATAGAGACAATGGAATATATTTTGCAACAAGTAAAAATTCACATCTGGAAAACAATACTGCAACTAAAAATGGAAAAAGTGGATTCTTTATGCATTTTACATTAAGCAGTAATTTAGTTAGAAACATTGCTTCCGAAAACCAGGATTATGGAATAGTAATTTCAAACTACAGTAAAAATAACATTCTGGAATGTAACATCATGAAGGATAACGGAAAAGGTGACATTCATTTTGTTGAAGAGGGGAACAGAGTAATCAATTCTTCATGCAATGATAAAGTACCTGCTGATAATGTTACTGCCAATACCACTTCAGATGATAGTCAAAAAATACCATCGCCAGGGATTTTAACTACTTTTGTCCTTGTTGTAGCCACATACTTGCTTATGAAGTTTCAGAGGCACCAACAAGGATAAGCTGCAAAGAACAAATATTCTTCATGCCCTTAAAAACTCTCACAATCAACTCTAATTAGTTCCTAGCAGAGAGAATATAGCATCCAATACATCTTTTTCTACCAGCTCAATTACCCTGTCAGTGTTGATCACAAGAAACCGTTCAGGATTATCTGCTGCAAGACGCAGGTAGTTCGCCCTTACTTCCTCAAGGAAGCCTATCTTTTCGAACTTGGTCTGAGCACCACGCTTGTCACATCTTTCAACTGCGATCTTCGGATCAATATCAAAGAGTATGGTCATGTCAGGGTCTATTGTCCAGCCTTTATGTATGTCCTGTATCCATTGCATAGGGTCTGGGAACCTCTCTTTCAGTGTCACCGCCTGGTAAGCATAACGGCTTCCTGAATAGCGATCTGAAATCACATTCTTCCCACATTCCAGAGCAGGGAGCAGGAGCTTAGAGATATGCTCCGCATGGTCTGCGGTGAAAAGCAAAAGCTCTGCAAGGTTATCCGTATCAGAATGGATGGCACGATTCACAACCTCACCTATCCAATCTGTGGTGGGTTCTCTTGTGAAAACAAAGTCCGCAAATCTGGGATTCAAATTTAACAGACTTGTAATCGTCGATTTGCCTGAACCGTCTATACCTTCCAGAGTGATGAGTTTACCTTTCATGAGCATCAACAATAAAAGTAGATGAATACTATTTAGAGTATTTGTTCCACAAAAATGTTTGATTCCCGCTTATGTCCTTGAGACATCCTCACTGATGCACTGCGGACATTTCACCGGAAACATATCGGGATTTTCCATAAACACGAATTCGCATGTATTGCATCTGAAGTATACTTTATCAGGGTCATAGTCTTCCATAATTATTCCTCAAATATGTATGATTTGTACTATAAATATAGTAAACAATTGTATAAATATTAAGTACATGTATCCGGCAAAACTATATGCAAAGGAAAAGAACCCTGAAAAGGATATTAAATGACAAGAATTGGAGTAATTAGTAGGGGAAAGTATGGAAATCGCCTGATAGATACCATTAACTCAAAAACCGAAATGGAAGTAGTTCAGACTTCCGTGCCAGAGATGCTGCCTGAGTTCATCGATGAACCTGATGAATTCCTGAAAGGACTCAATATAGACAACTCTGTGTTCGATTCGAACATTCTTATCACCTATTCACTTCACCCGGACCTTACAGTGGCAATAGCACATGCAGCAGGAAAAGCCGGTGTAAAAGCTCTGATTGTGCCAGGAGGAGCATCAAAAGCACCTGTTGTAGAACTTGAGGGTATAGCAAAGCAATATGACATGCTCATTGAAGTTGAGGAGATATGCTGCACCCTTCAGGAAAAGCCGGAAACAAAAGAACTTTGTTCGTACCTGGCAAGCCCTGTTCTTGATATTGATGTCGATAAAGGCATAATAAGATCAGTAGAAGTATTATGTGGAGCACCATGTGGAAGCACGTGGCACATGGCAAAGGAACTTGTGGAAATGAAAGTAGAAGAAGCACCTGCAAGAGCCGGATTGCTCATACAACAATATCCATGCAGAGCTGTCAGAGGAAATATGGGCGGCATCCATGAATCTGCTGAGATACACAAAAAAGCTGTCGAAGATGCGATCCGGAAGAAAAGAGAAGACTGAGCTTATAAATGGGGAAATATGGACAATATCCAGATAGCTGAAAGGTTCAACCGGATGGCAAGACTTCTGGAATTCAAGGGAGAGAATCCTTTCAAGATCAGAGCATATACAACTGCCGCAAGGACGATAAAAGGACTTGATGAAGAGCTGACGTCATTATACAAGAATGGAATGATCGACAGCGTACCAGGAGTCGGTGAAGCACTAAAAAGCAAAATTGTAGAAATGCTGGAAACCGGTTCATTCGATGCCTATGAGAGGACAGTGAAAGAAGTACCACATGGCATCATGGATATAATGAATATTCCCGGCATCGGTCCGAAAATGGCAAGGCAATTCTACGAAAAACTTGGTATCACATCTATTGATGAACTAAGCAAAGCTGCCAGGGAGCACAGGATACGAAGGCTTCCAAGGATGGGTGAGAAACAGGAAGATAAGATCATCAGGTCCATCATCCGGCTTCAGCAGGACAAGGACCACGGGAGACTGCAAATCGCACTCGCTGCAGACATCGCAAAAGAGATAAGAGAGGATTTGTCCTTAAGCCCGCATATCAAAAGGGTAGTCATAGCAGGCAGCTTGCGAAGAAAGAAAGAGACCGTGGGAGATATTGATCTTATAGCAGTTTCAGATGAACCCGAAAGAACACTTCAAAGCTTTGTAAATCTGAGTAAAGTTGAAGAGATACTGGAATCAGGAACATCTAAAGGTGCTGTCATGTATCCCGGAAACCTGCGTGTGGACCTCAGAGTTGTTGAAATGAATTATTTTGGTTCAATGTTGCAGCATTTCACGGGTTCAAAGGAACATAATATTCAGCTTCGAAAAATCGCACTCTCAAAAGGTTACAGCCTGAATGAGTATGGTATTACAAACGAAAGCAGTGGCAAGCTCACATCATGCAGCAAGGAAAAGGACCTATATGAGTTTCTGGGACTGGAATACCTGCCACCTGAACTCAGAGAGAACCGGGGAGAGATAGAAGCAAGCCTCACAGGAAAGCTTCCGAATCTGATTGAAAGAGAGGACATTAAAGGCGATCTTCACGTCCATTCCAACTGGAGTGATGGTGCAAACACAATAGAAGAACTTGCACAGGCAGCCATTCAGCTCGGATATGAGTACATTGCAATCACAGACCACTCACATTCCACAGCTATTGCCAACGGATTATCTGAAAGGAGATTGCTTGAACATATCGAGGAGATAGAGATCCTCAATGAGAAATTCGATGAGATCAGGATACTTTCAGGCACAGAATGTGACATTAAAGCAGACGGAAAGCTGGATTACAGTAATGACATCCTTGAGAAACTGGACATTGTAATTGTGGCTGTACACGCAGGACTTGAACAGGATAGAAGCAAAATGACAAGAAGGATATTTGCAGCTCTTGAGAATGAACATGTCGATATACTTGCTCATCCAACCGGCAGAAAATTCGGCAAACGACCTGCATATGATGTGGATATGGATAAAATACTAACTGTGGCAAAAGACAACGATAAAATCATGGAGATAAATTCTTCGCCCTGGAGACTTGACCTGAATGACAGCAATGCAAAAAAAGCAAAGGAATATGGTGTTAAGATTGCCATCAACACCGACACACATGCAATTGAACATTTTGACAATATATCATTTGGAATAGATGTTGCAAGAAGGGGATGGATAGAACAGGAAGATGTTATCAATACCATGAGCCTGAAGCAACTGTGTGTCAGACTTGGCATTGCTAAAAAATGATATTAAAATAATATTCCATGACTTAACTTTATAAATATATTATTCCATAAGGAAATTATTGATCGTATTCTTGCTTCCTTGAGGAAGAAAGCAAAAAATATAAATTCCTGTTCTGCAAATTTGCCTTTGATTATACAATAAAGAGGTAGAATTGCTGAAGAAATTAAAATCTAATAGACAATTCTTACTTGTTCTGCAACTTAATACGCTGACCAAGTATGCATTTTCCGCCTCTTTGGCCACCCAACGGATTAAAGGTCGTTCCCAGGGAATTCATACACCTTGCCATAACAGCGGCACCACGTGCAAGACCGTCATCCACGAATACAACATTTTCTTCGATATTGTGGTTGATGCCAAGTTCATGAAGGTACTTCAATATGAGTTTTGGTTTGTTGCCGGTTATACCTGCCCTTCCAGTGATACCTATTGCACTGTCCTCAAAGACAAGACCCTCGTCCTGTGCCACCTTAACAAGACGCTGCACCACACGTCCCATGACCTCATCGATGACAGCAAACAGAAACTTCATATTATGTTTTTTGTAGATCTCAGCTCCAAGTGCTTCCAGTTTATCCATAGCAGAGCCATTGTTACCAATATCACAGCCAATCAGTACTACGTTTATAGCATCTGCAGCCTCTGAATTTACAGGAACACTACCGTAGCGAGTGCGGCCTTTGGGTACTTTCTCAATAATGATATAGTCCAATATCTTCTCTGCATATTCATGAATAGCTTTGCCCTTCAGTCTCAGAGTAAGACCACCAAGTGATATGTCACCGGAAATATCAAGTGCAGTACCTCTTTTCGAGTCAACTTCATCCGTTCCTTTGATAAGTGCATCGGGAATCGCACCGGCATAACCACAGAAGTTTCCGATGGTCTTTGCATAAGGAACATCATGGCTGATTATCCTGCCGTCAAGTGTGGTACCAAAGTCCATGGAAATACATGGATTGCGGAAATCCACGTCCACCCATTTTGCACCTTCCTTAATTCCCGCAGTTGCAAGCTCTCCTTCCATTTCATTGGCAACTATCTCAACACCTGTTGAACCAATTGGTGGAGTCACACTTGCCACTGCACCGTCAAATATTACTTTTTCAAGCTTGGAGTATTTCTGGAACCTGTTAGGGATATTGGAAATCGACATTGGAGAGGTCATACGGTTTGGTGGTACTCCTGCTATAAGACATCCTTCTGCCAGTGCCTTGATGAACTCACCTACTTCATCAGGAGAGGCAAAGCCTGCTACAACACCTGTTGAGCGTACGACAAAATGAATGTCTGTCTTAATGTCAAGATTTGCTTCTTTCACAGCTCTAAGAAGTGTGTTTTTAACCAATTCAGCAACTGATTCCCTTGTCAGTTCGACACCGTTCAATGTCTTTCCAAATACTTCTTCTCCGGGTTTTGGAGGACGGACATCCCTTGTCATACTAACTATTTTTTTAACAAGCCTTGTCTTGCCGTCTTCCATATTGGTGGCAGTGAGAATACATTTTGTAGTGGTATTGCCCACTTCTACCGATGCCACAATAAAATATGATTTGGATTTGTCTTTAAGATCAAGTAAACGAACTGAAGGACTTTCTACAATTCTGGGTTTATAAGCCATTTGTTTCCCTCACATATATGGTTGAAGTTTCTGGATGATATTCTGTTTAGGCAGAGCACCAATTAACTTATCGACGTGTTTTCCTTCTTTGAAGATAAGCATGGCAGGAATACTTGTTATTCCAAATTTTGCAGCTGTCATTTTTTCCCCATCTACGTTCAACTTGCCAATAACTAATTTCCCCTGCATCTCGCTTGCCAATTCATCGAGAACAGGAGAGATCGTACGGCAAGGACCGCACCACGGCGCCCAGCAATCCACCAATACCAAAGGATATTTTGATACAAATTCATCAAATGTCGCGTCCGCAATTGTCATAGGGCTTGAAGGATATTGTTTTTGCTCAAGAGATTTTTGTAATTCCTGCATTTTTTTCTGCCTTATAGATTCTAATTCATCCATGAAATACACCCTTTGGTAAATAGTATTGTTTACAGATATTTAACTGTGAACATGATTTGATATAGACATCGGATTTCATATTAGTATTCGTTATTAACACATTTAACTGTTTGTATGGTTGTGTAGTTACTGCACAATACCATGCCCTTCGGGAAAATCAGGGGAAAAGGAATAAACATTAAAACAATAGATAAACAGGGATAAAAATGGCTAAATGGACACTTGAGAGTTTACTTAGAATCGATCCACAGGAGTTTGAAGTACTTCTCTCAAGACTTTTTTCGAGTATGGGATACAAGACAGAACTTACCCAGTACTCCAGAGACAGGGGAATTGATATTGTTATTATGATAGAGAACTTTGGACTCACACACAAATGGCTGGTACAGGCAAAAAGATATACAGAGTCTGTAGGTGTAAAAGAAATTAGAGAATATAGCAGCCTCAGATATCGTGACCGTGTTGATGGCGTGATAATTGCTGCAACCTCCTTATTCACTAAAGAAGCAATGGAAGAAGCGGCAGAGCATAACCTCAAACTCATAGATGGAAACCTGCTTGTGGAAATGCTTAACCACTATTTACCTAACCAGTACATGGAACTTGCCGAGGGCCCCGGGAAAAATACTGATAAACTGCCAGAGGAAATAGGCAGTGGAGCTATTCTGAAAAGAGGGGAGAAAGTTCTTGCAAATGAAGCAGTAACAATGGGAAATGAAAAGTTCAGCATCATCCTGACAAATAAGAATGTATTCCTTAAAAAAGAAAGTTCCGGCTTCTTTTCAAAAAAATCAAATATAGAAGTGCGAATCGAAATAAAGGAACTATTGGGATTACATAACGAAGCAAACAGGACCATACTCATAACAGGAAATAAAAAGCTCAGAATGTATCCTATCAGCTCCAGAAAACTCCCTGAGCTAATTGGTATATTCAAAACCCTTCGTCCGGAATACCTGAGAGGTGAACACCTGAAGCTTTCCTCAAGAAATGGAACAGAGCTTATAATGCTCACAAACAAGCGCCTAATTGTTTCTGAGATCTCAGGAGAGATACAGAAGGAGATTTCCAACAAGAAAATCGTTGGCGTTGAACTGAAAGGTGGTTTCCTCAAAAAGAACCAGCTGCTTGTGTTGGAAGATTCGGGCGTTGTAGTAAAACATTATTTTGATGTTAATGAGCTTGCAAAATGGAAAGAAACAATAGAACAATGCGTCAGAAAATATTGAATTTCTAACAACACTTCACAAGCGTGAAGCCTATATAACTGATGCATCAAATGACTACTATCCGGGAGTTATGAAAGAATGCTTACAGAAATAATCAAAATAGAGGGTATGAGCTGCGGACACTGTCAGGCAAACGTGGAAAAATCTATTGCTGCAATTGACGGAGTCAGTGAAGTAAAAGTCGACCTTGAGGCAAAGCAGGCCACAGTTAGCTTTGATGCAGCCGTTACAAACCTTGATACCATCAAGGCAGCAGTAGCAGATGCAGGCTATACTGTCCTAGTCTGAAATATCGAAAATAAACTTATTTTTCTACTTTTTCCAGCAACATGAAAACAGACATAAAAGTATTTGGCATGACATGTATGCATTGTCATAAACGTGTCACCGACGCCATATCAGCCCTTGAAGGTGTGAATTCTGTTGAAGTCAGCCTTGAGGATGAAAAAGCATCCGTGGAATTCGATGCTGACAAAATAGGACTTGAGGATATTAAAAAGGCAGTTACTGATGCAGGGTATGAAATTGGTGAAGATGCCTGTCAGATTCCCGATGAAGAAGAGGCTGCGTGTCCAGTCATAATTGATGAAGAAGAGCCTGAAGAAAGCAAAGTGGAGCCGGGAACTGTTAAGGAAATTGCCTTCAAGGTCTCAGGTATGCAATGCTCTGCATGCGCACAAAACATCGAAAAAGCTCTGAATAAACTGGATGCTGTGATATCTGCTTCTGTGAATTTGCCCATGCAAAGGGCATCTGTTAGTTACGACCCTGCACTCATCACCCCAGAGGAGATGGAAAATACAATTGAGGCAATAGGCTATCATGTTGTAAAGGACAGGGTCGTGCTTGAAATAGGTGGAATGAAATGTGCGGCCTGTTCCCAAAACGTTGAAAAAGTACTCAAAAGACTCAAAGGCGTTAGTTCTGCAAGTGTTAATATCAGCACAGCAAGAGCACAGGTAGAATATAATTCATCCCTTGTTTCAGTTGATGAGATAAAAAAAGCCGTGGATGATATAGGGTATTCAGCTTCCCTTCCGGCCGATAGAAAGGAATCAGAAGACAGGGAAAAAAAGGAAAGGGAACAGGAGATCAAACAGCAGAAGAACAACCTGCTTATTTGCGTTGCTATTTTGATCCCTATCATGCTTGGGAATATGAAAATGATGTTTCCGGGTCTTTTTGGTTTTGTGCCAGCCCTGTTCTCTGACAGGAATTTGCTGTTCCTGCTGGCAACCATTGTTATGGTGTTCCCGGGAAGACAGTTCTTCGTTGGCACCTACCGTGGACTGAGACACGGTGTCACCGACATGAACCTGCTGATAGCCACCGGTACCGGGGCAGCTTATGTAATCAGTATTGCAGCAAGTTACCTTGATCTTGGCCCTGGCTACGAACATGTGTATTACGACACAGCAGTGATGCTTATCACTTTCATCGTTTTTGGAAGATATCTGGAAGCAAGGGCAAAAGGAAGGACATCCGAGTCCATTAAGAAACTTATAGGCTTGCAGGCAAAGACAGCACGGATCATCGTTGCCGGCGAAGAAAAGGAAATACCTGTTGAAGATGTTCAGGTTGATGACATTGTCTTTGTAAGACCGGGAGAAAAAGTACCTGTGGACGGTGTTGTTGTCGAGGGTTCTTCTGCCATGGATGAATCAATGATAACAGGCGAGAGTATACCTGTGGAAAAGAACGTTGGTGATATGGTTATCGGTTCCACGCTTAACAAATCAGGAGCACTGAAATTCAAAGCCATCAACGTTGGTGCTGACACCGCCCTTGCAAGGATAATCGAGCTCGTGGAAAATGCCCAGAATTCCAAGGCACCAATACAGCGTATAGCCGATCTTGTTGCCGGACATTTCATTCTTGTAGTACACGTTATAGCACTGGCAGCATTCTTCTTCTGGTATTTCATAGGGTATGAGAGATTTGACGTTGCACTGCATTCAGGAATAGCAAGTCCGTTCCTCTTCTCATTGCTTATTTCAATCACCGTACTTGTGATATCCTGCCCATGTGCCGTGGGACTTGCAACGCCTGCCGCCATAATGGTGGGTACTGGCAAAGGAGCTGAGAACGGTATCCTGATAAAGGGTGGTGAAGCCCTTGAAAGAACACTGAAAATCGACACAATCGTGTTCGATAAAACAGGAACCCTCACTAAAGGCAAACCTGAACTTACTGATGTTGTATTGACTGCTGGCAATGACAAAGATGAGCTGCTTACTCTTGCAGCAAGTGCAGAGAAAGGCTCCGAGCACCCCCTTGGAGAAGCCATTGTCAAAGCTGCCGAGGAAAAAAAGCTGGAAATTATAGCCGCAGATAATTTCAACTCTATCGCAGGACATGGTGTTGAAGCCACAATCGATGCTAAGCATGTGCTGCTTGGAACCCGTAAGCTCATGGAAGATAATGGTATTGACATCTCATCGCTCACTGAGAATATGGAACGTCTTGAGGCTGAAGGCAAGACCGCCATGATGGTTGCAAAGGACGGGCAGGTAATTGGTCTGCTTGCTGTTGCAGATACTCTCAAGGAAAACTCAAAAGAGGCCGTGGAAAAACTACAAAAGATGGGCATTGAAGTAGTGATGATTACCGGGGATAACAGCAGGACAGCCGATGCTATTGCAGCACAGCTTGGAATTGAGAAAGTGCTCTCAGAAGTGCTTCCTGGAGACAAGGCATCAGAGATAAAGAAGCTACAGGAAGAAGGCAGGATCGTAGCAATGGTTGGAGACGGCATCAATGATGCGCCTGCACTTACGCAATCTGACATTGGTATTGCAATGGGAGCCGGAACTGATGTTGCAATGGAATCCGCACAGATAGTCCTAATAAAGAACGACCTGCGAGATGTGTTGGCTTCCATAAAACTGAGCCGCCTGACAATGAACAAGATCAAACAGAACCTGTTTTGGGCATTTGGTTACAACAGCATTGGCATACCACTTGCCGCAGGTATACTCTATCCGTTCGTCAGCAGGATAGTCATCAGCCCTGAACTTGCAGCGGCTTTCATGGCCATGAGCTCTATTTCAGTCACAACGAATTCCCTGCTCATGAAGAGAAGCAGGATAAAATGAGGAGGCCTCCAAATGGATAAAGTATCAGATAAGAATACAGGAAAATACGCACTTATAGCAAGTATGGTTTCTTCACTTTTACTTGTCATCATTTTTGCAGGGCTTTCTTTTCTGGTCAATAGTTCCAGAACTGTACCACTGTACAGCCAGGTGGATATCATTGCAGGCATGATCTTTGTTTTTATACTGAGCATGATAGTTGCGGCTTCTGTGTGGCCTGGATTCATTGAGAAAAAAACAAAGAATAACTCAAAATAAAAAAGACGTGAAGGAAATTCATTCCTCAAAATCAATATGCGGATTGATATCGCATCCCGTGCACGGCAGGCACATCGTCTCGAAAGTATCCGCACGCAGGCCATGCTCATCCAGTTTTTCCCTCAGGAAACGGTTAAGATCAAGTAACCTTTCTGCAGATGGCCTCTCTATTGTCACCTCGCCTTCACGTAACGGGTGTCTGGCAGCGGCTCTTAGAATTGGAACAACTCCTATGGATACGAGCTCCTCGATACCTTTCTTTGCAGACTCATCTGTTTCCCCAAGGCCAATGATGAAATTGGAACAGACTTTGTTCTTTCCGAATATTTCAACGCCTTCTCTTAGTGCATTAAGCACACATTCAAGATCCTGTTCGGGACAGACCGCGGCGTAGATATCCCGGTCCATGGTCTCAACGTTGTATTTGAGTTCGTCAGCGCCGGCATCCTTTAGCCTGCGTGTGCTGTCCTCGATTGGATATACCGAAACACCAATTGGAACATTATATATTTCTCTGAGCCTGCGAATAAGTTCTTCGGCCCTGTCAACTTCTTTTTCTGCGGAGATTTCAACGCCTGATGTGATGGAGATAGCTTTCATCCTGTCAGTACTGTGAGCATCTGCGATCATCTTCAGCATCTCATCCATTGTTTTAACCTTACCATCTAGCTTTGGAACAGGACAGAACTTACAATCATAAATACATTTTTCACACATTGTTATAAAAGCCTGATCCGGGCAGTGGATAAGTTCTTCTTCAATAATGCCCCTTGCGATCTCAACACCATCTCTTCTTATCACAAGATCCCCATTTTCCATTTCTGCATTTAATGGAGCTTCTTTTTTAACAGTGAGACGGACACGTTTTCCTCCGGACTTGAAGAAAAAAGCCACATTTCCAGCCCCAGGACCCGCTGTGGGAATGGTCAAACCGTGGATGAGAGTCGAATCTATGTTTACGGAACCTACTGAGATAAGTTGTGCTTTTGTTTCTGGTCTCATGAATTCTCCATTAGAAAGTATGACCATTTTTAGTAATATACGTATATAGCCTGTTTTTCTATATAGCTTATTTTTGTATAGGGCACTTTATTGTTTCCCTAAAATGATCCATACCACAGCGGTCTATGACATCGCCCAGCCGTTCTCCTTCAAAAGCATTCTGACGGTAATATTCAATGGTCTTTTCGAGGATATCAAAAACAACTTCCTCTTTGTTCGTCCTGAGCAACTGGTCACCCATACGTGGTCTTTTACCAACTTTACCAGCAACAAAAATAGCAAACCCTTGTGCCTTTGTTTGCATGGCATCTTTGCGGCATGCTGCAATACACAAACCACATGATATACATTTATGCATATCAAGGTAAAGGTTGCCACTCTCTATTTTTATGGCGGACATGTCACAGGTTTTTTCACATTGCCTGCACATGACACAATTGTCTTCAATAAAAACAGGTTCTTCAAAACCCATGATACCAAAATCGTTTTCCTGAACTTTCAGGCAGGATGAGGGGCAGCCAGTTACTGCTATCTTGAACTTATAAGGAACTGCTTTTCCAAAGTATAACTCATCTATTTTTTCACATATTTCCTGACAGTCAATTAGACCACGTTTGCAAACCCTGTCTCCCTGGCATGCCACAACAGCACGTATCTTTTTGCCACTTGCACCCGGACCGATGCCTGCCGAATCCATCTCATTCCTGGCATCTTCGGTGTCATCAAGATGAACGAACGGTATCTCCATGCCCTGACGGGAGGTAACATGTACATAGCCCTTACCGTACCTGTCGGCAGCATCGGCTGCTGCCCTGAGATATTCAGATGTCAGATTGCCACCTGCAGCGTGCAAGCGCATGGAGAAGTAATCGTCCTGCCTTTGGGAAAGAAAACCCTTGTCCTTTAGCAGGTCTTTGTCTGCATTTTTTTTTGCCATTTTGCTCACTTTTTGTTCCGGTCATATGGAATTTATTTGAAAACTGTTAATAATAAAGGAATATAGAACCGATTTACTTATGAATTGCGGGCATAAAAACATTTTGGAATATCCATAAAACACAGAAAACATCACAAATAATGGTGTTGCTGCGAACCTTAATGATTATATCATACAAATTTTGTTTTATACTATAAGAACAATATTGTACACCTTAAAAGGACATCCGTGATCCTGGGAGATTGAGATGCCTATTGACCCTATATGCAAAAAAATAGTCCCTGAGGACACTCCGTGCAAAACAGAATACGGAGGAAAAACGTACCATTTTTGTTCTGACTGGTGCAAGGTTAAGTTCGAGCACCTTGAAAAAAGTGTTATACGAATGAAAAGATCTATTCCTGCCAAAGAGCGCATATCCTTTGGAAAACTTAGGAAAGAAATAATTAAATCGGGGATATGCACCTTATGTGGAGCCTGTTCAGCTAGCTGTGAGTCCATAGCTATCAAAAACGATCTGCCCACACTTGTTGGTAAGTGCACGGCATGTGGTGTGTGTTACAACCAGTGTCCCCGGACCATTACCACTGAAGAAGGACTCATCGGAAAACTACGCAATGCTTACAGTGCACGTTCAGCACTTCCTAACATTAAGGGACAGGATGGCGGAGTTGTGACTGCAATGCTTGCATATGCACTTGATGAAGGGCTCATCGACTGTGCCATTGTCACCAAAAAATCAGAAGAAGAGCCGTGGAAACCTGTACCTATGATCGCACGGACATGCGAAGAATTGTTGGAGTCTTCCGGCAGTATGTACAGCCACAGCATGACGATGAATGCATTGATGAGTGCCATAAAGCAGGGTTTGAGAAGTATCGCGTTTGTGGGTCCGAGTTGTAATATCGATGCTGTCACCAAGATGCAAAAAAGCCCATACGGATTTTTGAATCTCTTCATGAGAGCAAATATACTGAAAATGGGACTTTTCTGCATGGATACTTTTTACTATGAAGGAATAAAGGAATTTGTGGAAAGTAAGAACTTACGCCTTGAAGACATTGAATACATGAAAATACGCAAGGGTCAGTTCGAGTTCCATACTTCAGAAGAGCTAAATGTCTATCCACTTCATGAAATGGATATGTACAGAAGCAGCTCATGCAAATTCTGTACGGATATGGCTTCTGAGAATGCTGATATCTCTTTTGGCGGTGTCGGTACAGCACAGGGACGAACCACAGTCATTGCACGCTCTGGTCTGGGATACGAGTTGTATAATGAAGCCGTTGATAACGGTTACATAGACTCACAACTGCTTGAGGAAAAGGAGATAAAGGGTGCTCTTAACCTTGCGAAGATGAAGAAGATACAGATGTATTCTCTTAACCGCAGGCAAAATTTGTGAGGGTATAAAGCAGGATCATGCAGCGGAAGAACTTTGTTCTGTTCCCGGACAGTTCTTTCAAACATGGTGAACCCTGGCCTTAAAACATCATACCTCAACCTTTCCTGTGCTTAGCAAAATGATTGCAATTCTTATTAGGTGATAATCGGTCATCGAAAGTATTGTATCTTAGCTTTTTGCCAACTATCTTCAAATTGTTCGTGAAGCTGGGCTGACAAAACCGGATCATATATTTTGACCATACCAAATATATTATCTAAAGAAATGGGATCCGCAACTTCTAATATAACCAGATTCTTATCGATCAGTAAGAACCTGTGAGGAGTATCCAGAGACTTTATTTCCAGATTTTCAAAGACCTTTTGCATTACAGTTTCATCTTCTGACGAAATATGCCATTCTCTTAGCACCCTGATCAAAGCCGGGTTTGGGTCGATCATCCTGATCTTAATTCCTTTTTTCATTAAGGGAAGAAGGGTATCATGGAACATTGAAGCGAACATATTTTTGAATTGATCGAATTCCATTGATCTTATATTTCTTGGAACAACAATACATATTTCATTTTTAGCTTCATTGTAAACACTTTTGATCATTTTCATAACTTCTGCATTTCCCATTGCGGCGGACCAGAAATGTTGATCGGTTTCATCCTGCGCATGATATTGTGATAATTTGTTTATAATGTCATCGATGGTCTTTCTGAGTGTGCGCAATTCTCTTTGCATTTCTGTTTCCTTTTTTTCAAAGAATTGTTCAAATGCAATATTTGCTTCTATAGCACGATATTTTTTTGGTCTGGAATGTTGAACCTCAACAAACCCCATGGTTTCCAGATAATCCAGAACGGAATAAATTTTACCCATTGGAATCCTTGATCTATTAGAAAGAGTAGCAGCATCTGTAAATCCATCTTTAAGTATGGTTAAATAGGCAACTGATTCATACTTATTGAATCCAACATTTCTTAGTAATTGTTCATTTTCCATTCTTAAACCCCTCTAATGTTTACTAAAGAGTGAAAGCCATATATATAAACAACGTGTTTGTTGTTTATATTATTTGCGCAAGCATATCCTCATGGTTAGATATATGTAAATTTAATATAAAAATAAAAAGATAAGACGAACTGATAATAACTTGATGGCATATATATTAAGAGAAGGTGTTCTCAATGAAACAAAATATAAAACATATCAGTGTATTCATGATAATTCTATTATTGATCGGTATCAGTACCTCAATGACTTGTTCTGCAGCTGTCAATGGCCTTGGAATAACCACTATGGAAGTAACACCCCAGCCAGCAGAACCAGGAAATGATGTAACTCTTAAAATAAGGGTCAGCAACCAAGGTGTGGAGAGCATAGAAGACTTTTCATTGAAAATAGATGTGCAATATCCTTTTTACCTGAAAAGCGAAAGTAAGAATTTCGAGAACAAGAGAATATTAAATGTTGGCTCATCGGTGGATAACACCTATTATCTGACAGTTGACCCCAATGCAACTTCTGGCATTTATCCGGTGAAGTTTGATGTTCATGTCAATAATGTGATCCTGAACCCATCTGATAACAATGTCTATATACAGATCATAGGTAAACCTGATCTCACGGTAAAAGCCGACACTATTGGCGAAATATCTCCTGGAGACACATTCCCATTGCAGCTATCTGTGAGTAATATTGGTACCGGGATGGCGAATAATATAAAGATCAGCTCTGAATCTGAGAATATTCTGATGCTTGGTTCTAACGTTGAACTGATCAACAGGATAATGCCTGCAGAAACATCGCAGGTTAAGTTCGACCTTATTGTAAGAAATGATCTGAAACCCGATGCATACCAGTTTCCTGTTAAGCTCCAGTACATTGATGAGATGGGAGACAATTACACGCTGACCTACAACGTCGGCCTCGACATACTGAACAGTGCCGAGCTTGGCATCCAGAGTATAAAGATAACTCCAACCCAGGTCACGTCTTTGGATCTGGTCCATATTGTTGGTATAATCGAGAATACAGGCAACGGCGATGCAAAACAGGTTATAGTGAACCTGGTAACTGAAGAAGGAGAATATAGGTCATTTATAGGCCAGCTTAAAACCGATGATGACGCACCATTCTATTTTGATATTAAACCCGGATCTGCAGGTGAGAAGAACTTCAACCTGAGCATCTCCTATACCGATGATTTTGGTTCACATGAAATTGAGCAGACAATACCGCTTCAGGTCAGCAGACCAAAAACCAACGTGCTCATGGCCATTGCTCTTATAGTTATCATTGCCCTGCCCGTGGCTTATTTCATCATCAGGAAGAGGCGGAATGAGAATGGACAAAAATGACCTTAAAGTAATGATTTTTCTGGCATATAAGAATCTTACTAAAAGCAAAATCACCTTCATGGTCATTGTTGCTGTAATGGCAATGAGTTTTCTTTCCATTACATTTTTTGCATCGATCATTGATGGTCTTGGATACGAATTTGAGGAGGGCATGATAAGGGGACAGACCGGACACCTCATGATAGAGCCTCAGGAAGATGAACTGTATATTTCCAATTCAAAAGACCTTATCAAAGACATCAGAAGGATTCCAGGGGTTGTTGGTGTTGCACGAAGAATGGATGCCAGCGCAGTGGCAAGGCATAAAAATATAGAGATCGGGAATCCGGTTCTCTTTATAGAGCCTGAAAATGAGAAAGATGTCTCAGATTACTGGAATAGTGTCCTTGTAGGAGAGTACCTGTCACAAAGAGGGACTGATGAGCTGATAATAGGTGCGGATCTGGTAGAGTCCTATGCAGAAGAAGATGATACTCAAAAAAGATTTAATGTGGATGTTGGAGATAAGATCACATTAAGTTTTAGCAACGGATTTGTAAAAGAGTACAAAATAAAAGGTATATATAAGACAGGGTCACGTTTTGTAGATGATAAGATAATAATCAATTTTGATCAGTACCAGACCATATTCGGGTCCACAGATGATAGAGCATCCAGCATCGTAATAGCACTCCCAAGCAGAGGTCTTGAAGAGTCCTACACAAGGGACCTGATAGATCTTGGTGTTAGTGAACAGATCAATAAATGGCAGACAAAGATGGGAGCTGTGAACCAGTTTGTGGGAAGTCTTCAGATAACCAACCAGATAACAGGTACAATAGGACTGCTCACTGCTTTTGCAACTATATATATTATCATATTCATCAACGTCACCAATAAAAGAAAACAAATAGGTATACTCAAAGCTGTGGGTATCAAAAAAGAGATAATCCTGGGGTCATATGTCCTTCAGTCACTGGCCTATGGTATCACCGGAGTTTTAATTGGAAATCTGGCAATGCAATTGTTGCTGTTGCTTCTGTCGATACATCCACTGAGCATGCCCATTGGACCTGTGGTTCCTATTCTGACAAATGAGAGGCTTCTGACCACCAGTGCCACGCTTATACTGGCATCCATAGTAGCCGGGTTTTTCCCGTCCCGAAAAGCCGCAGATGAGAACATACTGGATGCGATATTCGGAGGATGAACATGGAAAGAACGATCATCAGAACAGAGAATCTTGAAAGAGTCTATATTTCAGGTGTAGTTAAAACGTACGCTCTTGTGGACATCAGCATTGAGATAAAGGAAGGTGAGTTTGTTGCCATTATGGGAAAAAGCGGAAGTGGAAAAAGCACTTTGCTGCACCAGTTAGGACTTCTGGATAAGCCTACTAAGGGAAGTCTAAACATAGACGGACATGATGTCATCAATATCTCTGAAAAGGAAAGGACAAGGTTTAGACTTAATGAACTGGGCTATGTTTTCCAGTCATATAACCTGATACCTGAACTGACTGCCATAGAGAACGTATATATCACACCCATGGCAAGGAATATGAAAAAAGAAGAATATGAAAGCATGGCAGAAGAGGTCCTTACGGCTGTGGGACTTGAAGATCGTATGCATCATTACCCATCTGAGCTTTCCGGGGGACAACAGCAAAGAGTGTCCATTGCAAGGGCACTGGTAAATAAGCCAAAGATACTTTTTGCAGATGAACCCACAGCAAATCTTGATTCTGCATCCTCAGAAGATGTTATCAATCTGTTTCGAAAATTCAATCAGGAGATAGGCCAGACCATAGTAATGGTGACCCATGAGCTCGAGGAAGGCGAGAAGGCAGACAGGATCATCTGGGTCAAAGATGGATTACTGGATCCGGAAAAGCTGTAGAGTGTTTGATATGAACCCGGTTACAAAACATGAAAAATATATTCTTCTATGAAACAAAAATTGGCAGGATCGGCATTGTTGAAAGTGGAAATGCTATTACTAACCTGTATTTTCATGAAGATGAAATCCCCGGGGATGTAACGGTAAATGAGACTGAACTGTTAAAAGAGGCAGGCAGACAATTGCATAGCTATCTTGCAGGAAAACAGAAAGAATTTTCACTTCCCCTGGCTCCCGCCGGCACAGATTTCATGCTGCGTGTCTGGAGAGCCTTGCGTGACATCCCGTATGGTGAAACAAGAAGCTACAAACAAATATCGCAAAGCATAGGCGATCAAAAAGCTGCAAGAGCTGTGGGACTTGCCAGCAGCCGTAATCCAGTACCGATCTTTATTCCCTGTCACCGGGTGATCGCTACGAATGGAAAACTGACCGGCTATCGTGGGGGTCTGGATATCAAGGAGCATTTACTGGAGCTGGAAAGGCAAAATATGTGATGCTTTGATGAGATTTTTATGCTGGTGTTTGCTTATGGATGGCCGGGTATAATTTTCTGTATTTTTTACAATATTCAGGATTAATACTATAAGTTCTATACCAGCCTTTTTTATTATCTTTCACAATTCCTTTTTGCTTGAGATTACTGATATGCCAGTTGATAGTAGGCTTAGAAAAGCCCAATTTTTCAGCAAGATCACCATTCGTATTACATTGTCCATTTATTATCGCTAAAATGATCCTCCGGTCAATATCATTTTTAAGTGCAGCAATTATCGTCTTATCCTTTTCATCATAAGTGGAACCGTTCTGGAAATACCGGATTTTTCCTTTTGTATTATAAGATTCGATTATATTTCCAGTTTCCAAAATATTTAAATGATACCTTGCGGTTCCCCTGTTCAATTTATTTTCTTTAACTATTTCACTAACATACGTTCCCGGGCAACGTTTTATAAAATCATAAATTCTTTTCCTGACCGGATTCTCCAGGCTATTTAAAGTATCTATCTTTTTATAGCCACCCAGCATTGGAAATAAGATTTCAGGAGCAGAACTTACATGGGTAATCCCCAGCATTAGAAGAAAGATCCAGTACGGAATGGTTTTGACCTCAAGTTCCTGCACCTCCTCCCCTGTCACCGAAGTACCGAATTCCTCACTGAGGGATGGACGCACTGTGTACTCAGTGGCCACAGCTGTCGAGACGTAAAACAAAAAGAAAAGACAAATGAGAAAAGTTCTCACTTTAGTGCTGGGCCACGTTGAAATTATAAGCTTCCGTTCCACTTACCGATACTCCATATACTCTGAATTCCCATTCTCCGGTTTCTACGTAACCCTGATTCGGTACTATGTCCAGGTGTATCCTGCCATCAACCGCTCCATCATCACTGTCATAGTATGTCCCCACTTTGCTACCACCCGGTGTGTATATGCTCAGCGAAAGAGAATCACTCGTATCACCCCAGTTCAGATCAGCTTCCAGCCACTCAACACCGGCACCCACATCCGATGTATGTATTTTGGTCTGACCCTGACTTACAGAACTGTATACAAGAATGGAAAACAGCGGGTTATCCTCGCCTGAGGGAGAAACTGTATATCCATCGTTGGCCGATACAGCCGGCATTGCCAGCAGAGTCATGACCATAAGTAAAGAAAAAACCTTCCATATCTTCATAATATCACCAGATATAATAGAATTTTCAATCTATATAATTTTTCTGTCCAATGTCTCTAACTGATTCAACATGACAGCAAATTATGCCAGTAAAATCCATGGATCAAAATCAGTTAGACGCTTTGGATAGAAAACATATATAGAAGCCACACCCATGATTATGCAGGGTTCAACCAAACCTACCAAAGAAGAGTTGAACCCTGAGGTTGCCCAGAGGCATGGTTATGTTGGTTTTGATATTGTTTAAAGTTTGCGTAACTTGCCTCTGGAGTAATAAACTAAAGAGGTTTAAAAGAATGAAAACAAATATGAGATTTGGAATCGGCGCATTGCTAACAGCAATGTTGTTGGTGAGCATGGCATTTGTACCAGCTGTGAGTGCAACGGAAGTTACTAATGTAACAGAAAATACTGAAGATGGAGACATTGGAATTAAAAGTATTGGCTTGAATGGCGGAGATTTAACCGTTGATGAATTGAATGGCATCACATGCTCAGCTAATGCAGGTAGCTATTCAGGCTACTATACAGCAGGTCTAACGTACAAAATCAACGTTAACTGGGAATATATTGACACAAGTGATGTAACACTTAAAACTGCATATTTTAAGTTAACAGGTCCAGATACCACCGTTGACGATGTGTCAATAACAGATTATCCTGGAACAACTGATTCAGATAGTGGAACTTTGTCAGTAACGTTTACGCCTCCGAATTCTGGATATTACCATTGGCAGATCTATTGCAGTGAAGGTAGTGAGAGCGATTCTGATACAGGAGACCTCATACTAAAATAATCTGCTTCTGAACAGCTCATTTTGGGATAATATATTCACTATTGACAGAAATGCGACAAAAATCGTGTATTTCATATATTGTCACATTGTTCAAAGTGGCAACTATAAGATTTACATCTATATATTATTCCAAAATTTCTTTTTTAATATTAACATCTCAAAAATGAGTGAAAATATGACACGAAATATGAATTCTAGATTTTATGGGATGACCATAACACTTATAATTTTCTTCCTTTTATCCTTGGCCTTATTTTCAACTCCGGTATCGGCAGTCCAGATTGATCAGGATAACATAGAAAATATCACCGAACAATTAACACAATTCAATAGGATGAGCGGGGTAGAAAACAATAAAGCAGCTGCTTATATAAAAGAGAAAATGGAAGAATATGGTCTGGATGCCCATCTTGAAGATTTCTCTTTTAATGCAACTACTATGGGGACCGGGAAGAATGCTGGCAGTGTTATACAGGTAAACACAAGCAACGTAGTTGGAATAAAGGAAGGTAAAACTGATCAAATTATCATTATTGGGGCACATTATGATACTCTCAGCCCTGAACACCCTGGTGCAGATGACAATGCAGGCGGGGTTGCAGTGATGCTAGAGCTTGCAAGAGTATTCCAGAATGAATCTTTTAACAGAACTGTTTACTTCATTTCATATTCCGGCGAAGAATTTGGAT
>Ga0265295_1000955_pt1 | contig 54217 bp, 58 predicted proteins | sample Munlansysbiofilm_FD_192503 | JGI IMG/M metagenome (GOLD analysis project Ga0265295, IMG submission 192503) | Leachate microbial communities from a municipal landfill in Southern Ontario, Canada - Methane capture system biofilm | ecosystem: Engineered > Solid waste > Landfill > Unclassified ... | reverse complement strand
CTGCTGTCCGCAGCAAAAGCCTTGAAGAGGGCGGAAAAATCTTTGCGACTTTCCACCTGCTTCTGCTCAAGGGCTGTGAGAAGACCCCCCAGAGCTGCGGCTTCCGGAAGAGAGGCCTTTTCCCGGCCTTCCAGGGTCTTGAGCCGTGAAAGGAAAAAGGCCTTCTGGGTGGAAAGGTCGTTGAAGCCGCCCAGATTTTCCTGAAGGTCTTTCAGATGATCCAGAAGGGGGTTCAGCTCTTTTCCGGAAAAAAGGGAGGCAGAGAATTCCAGAAGATAACGGAGCTTCTTGCAATCAATGCGTAAGGCATGAAAGAGAGCATCGGGACTCTCGGGTCGGATTTTCCGGCCCCGGCGCAGAACCCGGCGGTGCTGGACCAGAAGGGCTTCCGTTACAAGCTCCAGAACGGGTCTCTCTCCCTCAGGCCCAGGCTCTGGGCAGGCTTCTTCCCCCGTCAGGGTTTCAAGATCCTTAAGGGTGCCGGAAAAGGTAATGCCGTCCATTCCCTTCAGCATACGCTCCCGGACCTGTGCCCGCTTTTCCCGAAGCTCCTCAAAAAAGGAATCCAGACCCGGAGCAAGGGCTGCTGGCAGAAGCGCCCGGAAACGGGATTCCGTGAGGAGAAAAACATCAAGATCCCGGAGCTCTCCTGTGATCTGGCCCATGGCCTTCAGGCCCTCGCGGAGGGCGGTTCCGGTTTCAGCATCCAGGGCTGTCCGCATCTGGGAGAGGAGGGAGCGCATTCTTCGGGAGGCAACCCGGAAATCGTGGAGAAATTCCGTATCCATGTCTCCCCGGATGCCGGGAATGTTTTCCGCCATTACCCGGAACAGCTCCTTGAGAAAAAGAAGAAGCGCTTCACGGGACAAAGTCCGGGGTTCAAGAATGATCCCTTCGCGGGCTTTGTGATTCTGACCCCCTGCCTCCAGCATGAGACCATAAAGATCCTCTTGCGTGGTCTCAAAACCCAGCTCTTCCAGGAAGGCACCTAGTTTTTTTGCGGCCTTGCTCGTCTCCTTGAGGCTTCTCACATGGTACTGGCCAAAGGCGGGGACATTCTCCCCCTCACCACAGGGACGAAATTTTTCCCAGAGTCCCAGGGCCAGAAGAGTTTTCTCGTCTTTATAGAATTCATGGAGTACCCATTCCCTGACAAAGGGGCCGTGGGGCAGAAGGGCCCGGATGCCCAGAACAGGCCGCAGCAGCATGGCAAGGGGGGATTCGGGAAAATCGGAACAGAAACGGCGAGGCCCCTCGCCTTCCACCACAAGGCTTGCCTCCTCCTTGCCGTTTTTCATGTCAAAGAGGGAATACCGGCCCCCTGGGGTGCAAAAGAGCAGACGGCCCCGGCGGAAAAGCCGCCAGTCAAAGGAATCGAGCAGGAAAACCGTGGCACTGCCGCTACTTTCCCGAAAGCTTTTGAACAGGGTTGGAAGACCGGAAAAGGAAGGCTCCCTTTCCAGCATATGGGGCCAAGCGTAGGAAATCTGCATGGGATACCTCTTTAAGAAGGGATAGGGGAAGAAAAACTTTGGGTTTTCTATTCCGGCATTTATACTCCGCACGGTCACTTTTGAAACAAAGTGATGAACATCGTGGTGGTTTATTGCTTTCTGCCCTCCCCCCCCTCTCCCGCAGGAGAGGGGAGAAAAAAGACATCCTCAAGGCTCCCTCTCCCACTGGGTGAGGGTTGGGGTGAGGATTTCATTAAAAAAATTCAGAACAACAGTCCAATTTTCAGATGTTTCACAGATGGGCATCTGGAGTATATAAAAAAAAGCTATGGCTTCAAACTACCCTGGAACTCCGGGCGATCACCTCTTCCTGATACAAAAGACGGACAATACCGTCGGCAAGGCCGATCTGGGGTACGCTCATCTTCTCAGCCCCGCTCCATTTCATCACAGAAAGGTAAATCTTCAGGGCAGGCAGGATGACATCCGCCCGGTCGGGCTTCAGCCCCAGTTTTGTAACACGTTCCTCATAGGGGAATTTGCGGAGCTGTTCCCGGACGGCCTTCATTTTTTCCATCGTCAATACCCGGCCCTCCGTTCCCTTGGCAAGCTTCATCACGCTGTTGATGTTGCCGCCGCTGCCCACGGCCTGAATGCCGGGCAGATCACGGGTATGCTCCCGCAGCCAGGCCTTCATTTCTTCCCAGCTTTCTTCGGGAACAAGGTTTTCAAGGAGCCTCACGGTGCCGATGGCAAAGGAGCGGGAAAGGCTTTCTCCCCGTGAAAACAAAGTGATCTCCGTACTGCCGCCACCCACATCCACAAAGATCCAGGATTCCTCCTTTCCCGGAAGAGCACCTCCGTTCCAGGGATTGTTGGCAAAAATGATGCGAGCTTCCTCCCTGCCCTCGATGATCTCAAGGGAAACGCCCGTATTCTCAAAAATTTTCTTGCGGATCTTTTCGCCATTGGCGGCCTCCCGCATGGCGGAGGTGGCGCAGGCCCGGAACCGGAGAGGCTCATAGGCCCGGATCAGGGAACGGAAGCCTTTGATGGTATCGAGAAGCCGGTTTCCGTTTTCCTTTGAGATCTTTCCGAGGATGAAGGCATCCCTGCCCAGACGGATGGGCATGCGCACAAGGGCAATTTTCCGGAAACAGGGGCCGTCTGCGCCCTCAAACACCTCCGTGAGCAGAAGCCGGACGGCATTGGAACCGATATCCATGGCGGCAAAGCGTTTTCCCGTCATCATAGGGCATATCCTCATTTTTTCTGAAGGCCATGGGTCCATGGGCCGAAAACCCGCATTCCTATGGGGCCTGAATGCCATCGACCCGTTCTTCCCATATCTGTCAAGTAGCCGAGCCCTTTGGAAAATGTCAAGCCTGAGGCCTCCACCCTCCGGAGACAGGCTGCTAAAACCTTTTTCTCACTGAGAATATGGATTTTTACTCATCAAATTCTAACAGAACCTTTCTATAAGCAGACATTCGGGAAGCCCCTCAGCGCTTCTTCGTCCCTGAAGGAAAGGAAAGCACCATGATCCCAGATTCCGAGACCCTGTCCTGCACCTCCGAGACCGTGCTCAGCGCCGGGGAAACCCCGCAGCCCCGTGCCCCTTTTCGGGACAATCCTTTCCGGGACATCCATGCCCAATCCCCCATGCGCTTCATCAACCGGGAGCTTTCCTGGCTGCAGTTCAACTTCCGGGTCATGGAAGAGGCCTACAACCCGGCTCATCCCCTTCTGGAACGGGTACGCTTTCTTTCCATTTCCGCCTCCAACCTGGACGAATTCTACATGGTGCGTGTTGCGGGCCTTAAAGCACAGGTCATGTCCGGGGTGCAGAGCAACAGCCCGGATCTGCTCACACCGGCCCAGCAGCTGGAAAAAATCAACACGCTTGTGCTGGATCTTCTCGAAAAACAGAGAAAATGCCTGTTTGATCTTCTCAAAGAACTGAAAAAAGTGGGAATATCCGTGGTGGGGCCGGAATCGATTTCGGAAAAGGACAGGAATTTTCTTGGAGAAAAATTCATCCAGGAGATTTTTCCCGTTTTAAGCCCTGTGGCCGTGGACCCTTCCCATCCCTTTCCCTTCATCCCCAATCTCGGCTTTGGTCTCATCTTCGAGATGAAAAACCCGGAAATGGAAGAAGCGCTGGTGGCCATTGTCATCCTGCCCCAGCACCTGAACCGGATGATCCGCCTTCCCGGTGAGGACAGGGTGCGCTATATCCTTCTTGAGGATGTGGTGCGCATGTTCTTCCACCAGATCTTTCCCTCCTCAGAGCTTCTGGCCTGCGGGATTTTCCGGGTGGTGCGGGATTCTGAAATGGAAATTGAGGAAGAGGCTGAAGATCTGGTGCGTACCTTTGAGACAGCCCTCAAGCGCCGCCGCAGAGGGCGGGTGGTGCGCCTTGCCGTGGACAATGAGATGCCAGACGATCTCCGGGAGTTTCTCCGAACTCAGCTCGACGTAATGCCCGAATATATGTTCCGCACAGGTCGGGCCATCGGGCTTTGTGATCTCAGGCATCTTGTCACAGACGACAGGCCGGATCTCCTCTTTCCCAAATATCAGGCCCGTTTTCCGGAGAGAATACGGGATTTCGGCGGAGACTGCTTTGCCGCCATCCAGGCCAAGGACATCCTTGTGCACCATCCCTATGAGAGCTTCGATGTGGTGGCCCAGTTTCTCCGTCAGGCTGCGGAAGACCCCCAGGTGGTGGCCATCAAGCAGACCCTGTACCGCACAAGCAGAAACTCTCCCATTGTTCAGGCCCTGGTGCGGGCTGCGGAATCCGGGAAAAGCGTCACCGCCATGATCGAACTCAAAGCCCGCTTTGATGAGGAAGCCAATATCGAGATCGCAAGAATCCTGGAGCGCAGTGGCGCCCAGGTGGGGCTGGGATTCATGGAAATGAAAACCCATGCCAAGCTTTCCCTTGTCATCCGCAGGGAAAAAGAGGGGCTTAAGTCCTACGCCCACCTCGGAACAGGCAACTACCATCCGGTGACGGCCAAGATTTATACGGATCTTTCCTATTTTACCTGTGACCGGGCCATCTGTCAGGATGTGGGAAAAATCTTCAACTACATGACAGGCTACGCCCGTCCCGCCCGCCTGGAAAGGCTCTACGTCGCACCCCTCAACATGAGCACCCATCTTCTTGCCTGCATTGAGGAGGAGATCGCCCATGCCCGGGCGGGCCGTCCCTGCGGCATCTGGGCCAAACTCAACGCCCTTGTGTCTCCGGACATCATCGATGCCCTGTACCGGGCCTCCTGCGCCGGGGTTCCCGTGGATCTGGTCATTCGGGGAATCTGCTGCCTCAGGCCTGGCATTCCTGGACTTTCGGAAAACATCCGGGTGAAATCCATTGTGGGCCGCTTTCTGGAGCACTCCCGCATTGTCGCTTTCGGTAACGGTCAGGCCCTGCCCTCTCCCCAGGCCAGGGTCTATATTTCTTCAGCGGACTGGATGCCAAGAAACCTCAGTCGCAGGATTGAGGTGCTGGTCCCCATCCTCAACCCAACGGTACACCAGCAGATTCTCAACCAGATCATGGAAGCCAACCTCAAGGACAACGCCCAGAGCTGGATCATGCAGCCCGACGGCGGCTATGTCCGCATGGCTGCGGAAAGAGAGTGCTTCAATACCCATGAGTTTTTCATGACCAATCCCAGTCTTTCCGGTCGCGGTTCCGCCCTCAAGGGCAAGGGGAAAAAAGGGCGCGGCAAAAAAAACAATCGCTCAGGATGACCAAAGGCCATCGGATTCCTGAGATCCAGAATCCCTGAATCTCAAACAGGTCTCAATGCCTTGCCCCTTACCCGTAAAACAAAAATCATGGTAAAGGCTGAGATCAGACCGGGTGCAGGGAAAAATACGGGGATTATAAAAAGCCGTGAGAGAACGTACTGCATGGATAGGGGCTTATGGATAAAATCATGATCCGCAGATATTCAGGCTTATTTATCCAGACTGCGGTTCAGCAGCGATGAGCATGGCGTTACTTTTTTATAAAGCCAGAAAGGCTTGGAAACGCCTCTGAAAAATCAGGAGGGGGGACAAAAAACACAGAGCCCGGACCCTTGACAGCACAGGAACCAGCCAACAAAGGCTCCGGGACCGGAGCCTCACCTGGGGGATCTGGCTCCGGTAATGCGGAATTCATCCCTTTCTCTCAAAGGCGGCGCCAGGCTTCAGCCCCAAAAAGCGCAGCACAATGGCCAGGGGACAAAAACCCGTAAAGGCCGCCTGTAAGAGATTGGCTCCCACAAAGGCGGTGAACCACAGCCAGTAGGCGCTGTGGAGCAAAGAAAGCAAAAGGGAAAGCAGAATCATGCTTCCGGCAAAGGCCATCACCACACGTTCAATCGTCATCAGCCGTCTCCCTGTTCTGAAAAAGGTCCTTTGTGAACGCATATACATCCTTGCGGTCCTGACAAGGTCTTTGCATCCCCATTACCTTGGCAAGACCAGGCAGAGCTGTCAACCAGGCCTTCCTTCCGGGCAAGGTCCGTATCAGACCTCCTCCTCATATCCCCTACCCCGAATCACCCGCCATCCCCCATCTTTCAGCATGGCGAGGTCTTTTTCCATGGCCCGACCCGGTGTGGTCAGAAAATCACCGCTCATCAATCCCGTAGCGCCTGCAGAAAAAATCAGCGCCTGAAGAGAGGCAAAATTTTGCTCCCTACCCCCACAGACAATAAGAGGGGTTCTGGGCATGAGGAAACGAAAAGCCGCCAGAATCTTCAGGCAACGTAGGGGCGACAAGAAGGAACAGGACGCCATGGGGGTGCCTGCAATGGGCACCAGAAAATTCATGGGGATGGCATCCACTTCCAGGGCTTCCAGGGTGCGGGCAAACTCCAGAATCTGCGCATCCGTTTCACCAAGACCAAAGATACCGCCGGAACAGATCTCAAGGCCTGCGCGTCTGGCCGCTTCCAGAGTCTTCAGGCGGTCCGCGTAACTGTGGGTCGTACAGATGGTAGGAAAAAGGGAGGCTGCGGTTTCAAGATTGTGATGATAACGGCTCACACCCACAGCCTTCAGTCGCCTCAGATCCCTTTCTTCCAGAATGCCAAGGGAAGCACAATGGGCCATCTGGGTTCCGGGAAACCGGGTATAGGCTTCCAACAGGGCTTCCAGATCTTCACCTGCCAGGCCCCGGCCACTGGTCACAATGCTGTAGCGATCCAGGGGATATTCGGCAGCAAGGCGGAGGCTTTGCGCAAGCTTTTCTGCGGACAAAAGCGGGTAGATTGCCACATCCGCACTCCCATGGGCAGACTGCGAGCAAAATCGGCAATCTTCGGAGCAACGTCCCGATTTCCCGTTACATATGGCGCAAAGCCTCACCGTATCTTTAAAAAAAAATCTGCGGATACGATCTGCTCCAGAAAGAATACCAAACACCTGGGGTTTGTCTGCGCCCAGAATATCAAGAAAAAAAGCATCGGAAATTCTTTTTCCGGCAAGAACACGCAACGCTTCCTGCAAGGGGTCCAAAGCGACCTCCGGTTTTTGGCTATATGGGTTTACGGGGCTGTTTTTTCAGGACCGCAGATAACGGCCGAGGTTATCCAGGAGGGTGTCCGCCTCTTCCAGGGTTCGCACCCTGTGCACGTCTTCCGCGCCCTGCATGGAAGGGCAGCGATCTTCGGCGTCCTCGAATAAAAAAGCCATGGACTGGGAATCTTCCATGACGCGCACAATGGGTTCCGCCTGTACCTGGGAAAAGGCATAGGCGGTTTTACGGAAATAAAAACGCGTTCTGGCATCCACATCCGATACCATTTTCCGCAGATCCACCACAACGGAAAAACCACTGTGCAGGTTCTCCATAACAGAAAGAATGGCATTGGATATCAGTTTGCCGGACTGCTTTTCTATCTTTCCGAACAGCTGGATGTACAAGCGGTTCTGACGTTCATCAATCCAGATTTTCCATGCGGCCTGATCTTTTTTACCGGATCGGTGCGTAGGTGGGTTGCGCCTCAGCATCCCCGCCAGATGCTGAATCCTTCTTTCCGATTCCGCCAGGGCTTCTTCCAGGCGTATCACTTCCCGCACAAGAAAGGGGGTTGCCTTCAGCACCAGGTTGATGTCTTTGAGATCCGCAACTGCCTTGCTCTGAAACTTGGCCTTCAGTTCTTCAAGATCCATGGGATCCGACCCGCCCCTTTTCTTCCTGTTCGCCCCAGGCAGCCCTCTTTCCGGAGACTGCTCACAAGTGCCTATCATATCCCAATTTTCAAAGAATACAAGGGGAGGTCCCGCAGGTGAAATTCCCCTTTCACAGGGGAAGATAGAGAGTGAATACGCTGCCTTCGCCCAGCCGACTGTGCACCGCTACCTTGCCGCCATGGGCATTCATGATGTGCTTGACAATGGCAAGGCCGAGGCCTGTTCCCCCCAGCTTGCGGCTTCTGGCTTTGTCCACCCGATAAAAACGTTCAAAGAGCCTGGGCAGATGTTCCTCAGCAATGCCCATGCCGCTGTCAGCAAAAGCGATGCGTACAAAATGGGTTTCCCGCGCAGCCGCAATATGAATACGGCTTCCCTCAGGAGAATATTTGAGGGCATTGTCCAGAAGATTCACCGCCGCATGCTCCATGAGAGTGGCGTCCATGGGAGCCTTCAGATCTTCGGAGCACTCCAGTATCACTTCAATCTTCTTCTCATCAATTCTGGATGCGCAAAGCTGGATGGCCGAGGCCAGAACCTCCCGGACAGGCCTTTCTTCCAGAAGCAGATCCTCATTATCCGCCTCCTGCTCTATGCTGGACAGCTTCAGCAGGTCATCCACCAGCACGATCAACCGCTTTACATTGCGGTCAATGATGGCCAGAAAACGCTGTACCTCTTCCGGGTCTGTCTGCGCATCCTCCCTGAGATTTTCAACAAACCCCTTGATGGCCGTCAGGGGAGTTTTCAGTTCATGGGAAACGTTGGCCACAAAATCCTTGCGCATATGCTCAAGACGCCGCAGCTGGGTCACATCCTGAATCACAAACAGAGTTCCGATCCGAACCTCACTCCCATCACGAAGAGGAGAGCTGTGGGCATGCACCACTTTTTTGCCATACTGGTGCAGATCCATATCCGCCTCAAGGGTTTTGTCCGCGGCCAGGGCCTTCTGCACAAAGCGCAGCACATCCAGGTTACGGACCACTTCCTGCACATCCCTGTGAACATAACGGGCGGCTTCCACATGAAACATGCGCGCCACCGCATGATTCATCCGCAGAATCCGCCCTTCACGATCCACGGCAATCACCCCTTCTTCCATACTGGAAAGCACGGCCTCCAGTTCATTGCGCTGCCGAACCACCATACGGATCCTGTCGTCCAGCTCCTCGGCCATGCGATTCATGGCATCGGCAAGGGCCGCCAACTCCTCCACATCCGGAACAAAAAGCCTGTGAGAAAGATTTCCTTGGGCAAAACGATGGGCACCTTCCCGCAAAAGGACAAGAGGCCGGGAAATTTTGCGGGAAATGAACCAGGAGAGTACGGCCGCCAGCACAAGCACCAGAACTCCGCACATAAAAATGCGCACACGGAACTGGGTAATGGCCGCATCAATGGATGTGAGCGGCACAGCAGCCCGCAGCACCCCCACAAGATTTCCCGAGCTTTCCAGGGGAATGGCCACATACATCATGGCATGGTTCAGGGTTTCCGAATATCGGGAAACCACTCCCACCCGCCCCGTTGCTGCCTGAACAATCTCCATCCTGTCTCTGTGATTTTCCATCTGCCGGGGATCTTCCCGGGTGTCGCCCACCACATCTCCGGAAGGCAGCACAACGGTAAAGCGCGTGTCAACGGCCATTCCCGTTTCCTTGCAGATGGCATCCACAGGCACATAATCTCCGGAAATCAGGAGGGGAATGACCTTGGATTTCAGAATCAGAGCCTTAGCCGCCAACTCTTTTTCGGTATTTTCCAGAAAAAAGACCTTCATGGCACCCGCCGCATAAACGCTCACCGCCACAAGGCCCACAAGAATCACCAGAAGATAGGAAGGGTACAACTGCCACAGAAGAGGTCTTTTTCTGATCATAATGACTCCCTGAAACGGTAGCCCACACCCCGTACCGTTTCGATGCGTTTTCCATGCTCACCCAGTTTTTTCCGCAGCCCCACAATCTGCACATCAACACTGCGATCCGTCACCGGATAATCGTCTCCATGGATGGCATCCACAATCTGGGAACGGGTGAACACCCAGCCCGGACGCCGGGCCAGGAAATGAAGAATCTGAAATTCCGACCAGGTCAGAGGCAAAGGCTCTCCATCGGCCAGAACCTCATGCCTGCCCGGATGGATGAGAAGACTTCCGATTTCAAGGATCCCCTCCCGATCCTGCATACCTTCCGCTTTCATACGCTCATGACGCCGCAGCACGGAGCGGATGCGGGCAACCAGGATACGGGGGCTGAAGGGCTTCGTCACATAATCATCCGCACCCAACTCAAGGCCGGTCACCACATCCGCTTCCTCCCCCTTGGCCGTTAGCATGACAATGGGAAGGGTCGCGCCCCTGGCCTGCCTGCGGATACGCCGCGTTACCTCAAGCCCGTCCACTCCGGGAAGCATGAGATCCAGCACCATGAGATCTGGGGATCCATTCTTGACAAAACGCAAGGCCTCCTCCCCCGTTGCCGCCAGCAGTACACCGTATCCTTCCCGAGTCAGGTTGTAACGGATCAGCTCCAGAATATCTTCCTCATCATCCACCACAAGGATGGTTTCCTTCCCCATGCAAAGACTCCCTTCATGGCCTGGCCACGCTATGACGGACAATCTGCCCTTCAATCACATAGATCACCTCTTCGGCGATATTGGTCGCGTGGTCCGCTATGCGCTCCAGATGCCTTGAGATGAGAAACATGTTAATCAGGTATCCCACATCCTCGGGCCGCTCCCGCAAGGCGCGTTTCACCCGGTCGTAAACCTCATTTTTCATGTCATCCACCTCATCATCCATGGCGCGCACGGCGTTGGCCACCACCGCATCCATGTTTACAAAGGCGTCCAGACTCTTTTTCAGCATCATGCCGGACTTCTGCGCCATTTCCGTATAATCATAAAACGGAATACAGGATCCCGCTTCTGCCATGGTCATTACCCTGCGACCGATATTCACGGCAAGGTCTGCGATGCGCTCCAGGTCATTGTTGATCTTAATGACACAGACCAAAAAGCGCAGATCCACGGCTACGGGCTGGTACAGGGCGATGATCTTGAGACAATCCTCTTCCACTTCCACTTCCATGTCATCAATCTCGTGATCCGATTCCACCACCTTCCGGGCCAACTCCGGATCCATGGACCTGATGGCCGCGCTGGCCATATATACACGGTCCTCCACCATGGTGCCCAGGGAAAGGAGGGTTTTCTTCAGACGTTCCAGTTCATGGTGAAGAAATAAAGTCATCGTTGCGTCTCTTTTCCCATCACCCGAATCTGCCGGTGATGTAATCTTCCGTTTGTTTGTTTTTCGGATTCGTAAAAATGGCATCGGTCTCACCGGTTTCAATGATACGGCCCATGTAAAAAAAGGCCGTCACATCCGAAACCCTCGCAGCCTGCTGCATGTTGTGGGTCACAATGATGATGGAGTATGTCCTTTTTAACTCATGAATCAACTCTTCGATCTTCTGGGTCGCCAGGGGGTCCAGGGCAGAGGCAGGCTCGTCCATGAGCAGCACCTCCGGCTCCACGGCCAGGGCACGGGCGATGCAGAGGCGCTGCTGCTGCCCTCCGCTCATGCCAAGGGCGGACTCATGCAGCCGATCCTTCACTTCTTCCCAGAGAGCCGCCTGGCGCAGACTCTTTTCAACCTGATCTGCGATCATGTTCTTATCGCGGATGCCGTTCACCCGCAGCCCATAGGCCACATTCTCGAAGATGGTCTTGGGAAAGGGATTGGGCTTTTGAAATACCATGCCGATCCTGCGCCTTAAACGCACCACGTCTACGGATGGTGCGTAGATGTTCTGGTTGCCCAGAAGCACTTCACCCTCCACACGGCTGACGGGTATGAGATCGTTCATGCGATTCAGACAACGCAGAAAGGTGCTCTTTCCACACCCCGACGGACCGATGAGGGCCGTGACCTCCCGCTCCCCAAACCCAAGATCAATACCGTAAAGAGCCTGGAAGGATCCGTAATAAAAATTCAGCCCCCGCGCCTGCATCTTCCATTGGGTCTCCATGGACCTTCTTTCATCCGATACCTTCATAAAATCCCCTCACCGCATCCTACGCCGCAGGCGTGAACGATAAATAATCGCGACAAGATTCATGCCCAGAACCAGAGCGATGAGCACCAGGGCCGTACCGTACTGCAAAGGCCTTGTCTGCTCAATATTCGTTCCTGCTGTGGCCAGAACATAAATATGATAGGGCAGGGCCATGACCTCATCCATGATGGAAGCGGGAATCTTCGGGGTGAAAAAAACCGCCGCCGTGAACATGATGGGAGCCGTTTCGCCCGCCGCACGGCTTAAGCCCAGAATGGCGCCCGTGAGAATTCCCGGCAGCGCCGAAGGCAGCACCACACGCCAGATGGTCTGCCACTGTGTGGCTCCCAGCCCCAGGGAAGCCTCACGATAGGTATTGGGCACGGCCTTCAGTGCTTCTTCCGTGGCACCAATAATCACAGGCAGAGTCATGACGCCAAGGGTCAAGGCACCTGCCGCAAGGCTCACACCCATTCCCAGCAGAATGCAGAAAAAAGCCAGTCCGAAAAGGCCAAAAACCACGGAAGGAACACCTGCAAGGTTGCTGATCCCAAGGCGGATGACGCGCATGACCCTACCGGAACTGGCGTACTCATTGAGATAAATCGCCGAAGCCACGCCTATGGGCAAAGCCACCAGAAGAGATCCCAGAGCAAGCCCCAGAGTACCGATGATGCAAGGAAAAATACCCCCTGCGGTCATGGCTTCCCTGGGAGGCAGGGTAAGAAAATCCCAGGTGATGGCCCGCCAACCCCTGGAAAGCATGAAATAGAGGATGGTACACAAAGCAAGGCCATTGATCAGGGCTGCCAGGCGAAAAAAACCAAACCACAGGGTCTGTACCCGCCTGCGCCCCGTAAGCCCGGCCCCCTCTGCAAAAAGCCCAGGGGACTCGCCTGTTTGCAAGGCCGTCTTTCCGGACGCGGATGAAGAAGATCCATTCACAGGGACGCCTCCCCTTTCTGCTGATACCGATTGGAAATGTAATCCGCCACAAGGTTAAAGACCAGGGTAAAGAGAAAAAGCGTAATGCCAATGGCAAACAGGGCATGGTAGTGCTCTCCGCGGAAGGGAGCCTCGGCCATTTCAGCGGCAATGCTGGCGGGCATGGGCCGCACAGGATCAAAAACCGATTCCGGCAGCATGGCCGCCCCGCCAGCCACCATCAGCACCACCATGGTCTCTCCGATGGCACGGCTCATTCCCAGAATGATGGCCGTGCTGATGCCCGAAATACCGGCAGGCACAACCACCTTCATGATGGTTTCAAGCTCCGTTGCCCCCAATGCCAAAGAGGCTTCTCGAAGAGAGGTCGGTACGGAATAGAGGGCATCTTCTGCAATGGAGCAGATGGTGGGAATGGACATGAAAGCCAGCATCAGTCCGGCATTGAAAAGGTTCAAGCCAATGGGAATCCCAAAAACCTTCTGCAGAAAAGGCCCCACCAGCACCATACCGAAAAAACCGATCACCACGCTGGGAAGGGCCGCCAAAAGCTCCACAATGGGCTTGACCACCTCCGCCACCCGCCTTGAAGCGATCTCGGACAGATAAATGGCTGTCATTACCCCCAGCGGGATGGAGATCATTGCCGAAAAAAGCGTCACATACAAAGAGGCGACTATGAGAGGAAGAATGCCGAAGTCCGCAGGATCATCCGTGGGATACCAATATTTTCCCAACACAAAATCCTGCACACTAACGGTTTTGAAGATGGGTAAACCCTCCTGAAACAAAAAAAACATGATCAGGCCGAGAATTCCGATGGAAACCATGGCTATACCCAGAAAAAGCAAACGTATCAGCTTTTCTGCCTGATTGCGTGAGACCGCCATGCACATTTCCTTATGCTGAATTTTAAACAAGCAGTGTGCGACACATTGGACGCACACCGCATCTTTCACTTAAAAAATCCCCTTTATCGAATCAGTACACAGGGATGCTGCCCGCTTCTTTCACCAGGGCCTGCCCTTTCTTGGAAAAGGCGAAGTTGATGAAATCCAAGGTTACTCCCGTCGGCCAGCCGCGGGTAAACATGAAAAGCGGTCTTGAAATGGGGTAACGCCCGTTCAGGGTATTCTCCTCACTCCCCATGACTCCACCCACAGAAACAATTTTCACGTCTTTATTCACATAGCCCAGGGCAATATACCCGATGGCACCCGGCGTGGTGCTGATGGCCTGCACGAGTCCGCCATTGGAAGGAACGGTCAAGGCACTGGGAACTACCCTTTCCTTGTTCATGACAAGCTCTCCCCAGGATTCAAAAGTGCCGGAGGAAGAATCCCTTGAGATCACAATCACCCGCAGATCCGGCCCACCCACTTCTTTCCAGTTCCGGATTTTGCCGGTGTACATATCCCGAATCTGCTCAATGGAGAGATCCTGCACCGGATTTGATGGGTTAACCACAGGTACAATGCAGTCTAAGGCAATGCGGAAAGGAACGGGGTAGGTGCCCTTTTCCACAGCGAGCTTCACTTCACTGTCCTTAATGAAACGAGAAGAGTTTCCGATGTCTGTTGTCCCATCAATGATGGCTTTGATGCCATTGCCCGATCCTCCTCCGGCCAGGGAAACCGTCACATCCGGTCGCATCTTCATGTAAGCTTCCGCAAGTTTCTGGGCTACGGGAAGCACCGTTGTGGATCCGTTGATACCCAGCCTTTCGGAGGCGCCTACGCCACTCCCCACGCAAAACAGGGCAAGGGCGGCAAGAAAAAATCCGGCTTTTTTTAACATTCTTCCATCTCCTTCATGAACATTCCTTAGGTTTTGCTGGCAGATCCCCAGACGCACATACGGGGACATGGGAAACATCACGCAAAGAAAATAGAAGAGAATTGTTCAGAACAGATTAGGGGAATATGAGTATTGCATATGGCTGGAGATAGGAAAGGAAGAAGGGAAGGGATAAAAATCAGTCAAGGTACTCCGTACTCTCTGTCAGCAGTGAAGAGCATCCTCGAAATCACAGCCTGAAAAATAAAAAAAGTGCGCTTTCTGGAAGAAAGGCACCTTTATCTCTCATTGCAAAAAGCGCCTGAATAAAAAAGGCCGGATAACCGGCCTTTTTTCAAGCATCATCAGGCTTCCGCAGTATCTGCACTGCCAGCCAGGGCCGGATCCACAAACTCAATCATGGCCATGGGTGCTGCATCTCCGGGCCGGTGGCCCAACTTCACGATGCGGGTATAGCCTCCGGCACGGTGGCCAAAACGTTCCTTGGCTTCGGCAAAAAGTCGATGCACCACATCTTTTTCCCGAATCACGGCAAGGGCCTGGCGTCGGGCATGCAGATCGCCCCGCTTGGCCAGGGTTATCATCTTATCTACCCAGCGGCGCAACTCCTTGGCCTTGACATCCGTTGTACGGATCTGACCGTGCTTGATCATGGAGGTAACCATGTTACGGAACATGGCATCCCGATGGCTGGATGTGCGATTGAGTTTTACGCCTGCTTTTCTGTGTCGCATGCTCCGCTCTCCTACTCGTCGTCTTCCTCAGCCGACTCATCTTCGAAGGGTATGAACCCCTCCAGCTTCATGCCGAGGGACAATCCCATATCTGTGAGAACTTCCTTGATTTCATTCAAAGACTTACGGCCGAAATTTTTGGTCTTGAGCATCTCATTCTCACTTTTTTGCACCAACTGCCATATTTTGAGTATTTTGGCATTTTTCAGGCAATTGGCACTCCGGACAGACAGTTCAAGCTCATCCACATTCCGGTACAGATGCTCGTTAAATTCGCGGCTGGCACTTTCTTCTTCCGCAGTGGTCGCCTCAGGCACCACTTCTTCATCAAAATTGATAAAAACCGATAACTGCTCTTTGAGGATCTTTGCCGCAAAGGCTACGGCATCCTCCGGCGTCACACTGCGATCTGTCCAGACTTCCAGGGTCAGTTTATCATAATCCGTACGCTGTCCCACGCGGGCATTACCAACGGTATAACGCACCCGCTGTATGGGGGAAAAAACAGAATCAATGGCCAAGGTTCCCACAGGGGCATCGGGATCCTTGTTAGCGGCGGCAAGGGCATAACCCTTCCCGATTTTCACCGTCATTTCCATCCGAAAACGCCCCCCTGCATTCAGGGTGGCAATGTGCTGCTGGGGGTTCAGAACAGACACCCGTCCATTGTCCGAAACAATATCGGCTGCGGTAACCTCCCGTCCCTCGGAAACATCAATACGCAAGGTCTGGGGTTCCAGGTCATCCGTCTTCAGGCGGACTTCCTTGAGGTTAAAGATGATTTCACTCACATCCTCAAGAACGTGGGGGATGGTTGTGAACTCATGCATCACATCTTCGAACTTAACGGAAACGATTGCTGCACCATGGAGGGAGGAAAGGATGGTCCGCCGCAGGGCATTACCGATGGTCGTCCCGAAACCGCGTTCCAGGGGTTCGAATACGAACTTGCCGTATTCTTCCGTAGTTTCCACCTGGATCTTGTCGGGCCTGATCATGTCCCTCCAGTTGACATACATAAGTTCGTTCGATGACATATGGCCTTATCTCCAATCGGTTCAGAGGATACCCGATCCGGTTCGGGAAACGGCAGCCGTACCCGCCCGGTCATAAGACCGAGGATGACGGGGCCTACTTGGAGTACAATTCAACAATGAGCTGCTCCTGAATCGGCAGGGTGATATCCTCACGCATCGGCAAAGACTTCACCGTGCCCTTAAATCCATCCTTATCCAGCTCCAGCCACTGGGGAACACCCCGGCGTACCACCGCATCCATGGCCTCATTTACGGCCTGAACCTTACGGCTTTTTTCACGGATTTCGATTACATCCCCCGCCTTTACAACATAGGAAGGAATGTTCACACGGATTCCATTCACCAGAAAATGGTTATGCCGAACAAAATGACGTCCCTGGATCCTGGAGTTCACAAACCCCATACGGTACACCACGTTATCCAAACGGGATTCCAGGTGAGCGAGAAGATTGGTGCCCGTGATCCCTTTTTTCTGCTCCGCCTTGCCAAAGGTGAGGCGGAACTGCTTTTCCGAAAGACCATAAAGGCGCTTTACCTTCTGCTTCTCCCGGAGCTGTATGCCATAGTCGGAAACTTTTCCCCGACGCTGGCCATGCTGACCAGGCGCATAGGGTCTGCGGTCAAAGCTGCATTTGTCCGAAAAGCAGCGATCACCCTTAAGGAACAATTTCATGTTTTCACGTCTGCACATCCGGCAGACGGAACCGCGATATCTGGACAAGGTATCCTCCTTCAAACACTCAGTACTACGCTACTATGGATTACCGATGCCCGCCTCAGGGTCGGGTCAGATCTTCGTTCTATACCCGGCGGCGTTTGGGAGGGCGGCAGCCGTTGTGGGGGACAGGGGTGACATCTTTGATCATGGTCACCGTAAAACCTGTTCCCTGAATTGCCCGGAGGGCAGATTCACGGCCTGCACCTGGTCCCTTGACATAGATTTCAACATTCCGCATGCCATGCTCCTGGGCCTTCTTGGCTGCGTCCTCTGCAGCCATCTGGGCGGCAAAGGGCGTACTCTTCCTGGAACCCTTGAAACCCATGGCTCCCGAAGACGACCAGGAAACGACACCTCCTGCGGGGTCGGAAATGGTAACAATGGTGTTGTTGAACGTTGACTGGATATGCACAACACCCGTTGATATATTCTTTTTGACCTTTTTGGTTTTTTTAGCAGAACGTGCTTTGGCCATAATTTATCCTGTCTCCTGCTTACTTTTTCTTCTTGATGGCCGCTCTTCTGGGGCCTTTCCGCGTCCGGGCGTTGGTCCGGGTCCGCTGTCCATTGACAGGCATTCCCCTGCGATGACGCAGGCCCCTGTAGCATCCCAAATCCATCAGCCGCTTGACGTTCATGGAAACTTCCGAGCGAAGTTCCCCTTCCACCTTGAACTCCCCGTCAATCACTTTGCGGATGCCGTTAATTTCATCATCCGTCAGAGCATCGACTTTGGTTGCCCCATCAAGACCCAGGCTGCCTACGATTTTAGATGCACTGGTTCTGCCGATACCATAAATATAGGTCAAAGCGATGTCGACACGCTTCTTTCTGGGAAGATCCACACCTGCAATTCGAGCCAAAGTATCCCCCTTTACCCCTGCCGCTGTTTATGCCGCTTGTTTTCACAAATCACACGCACTACACCCTTGCGCTTCACGACTTTGCACTTGGTGCAAATCTTCTTCACCGAAGCCCTGACTTTCATGGAATGCTCCTCATTTCTTAAACCGCGTCCTACTTGGAGCGGTAGGTGATCCGCCCCCGCGTCAAATCATATGGGGACAACTCAACCGTCACCTTATCTCCGGGTAAAATCTTGATAAAATGCATACGCATCTTTCCGGAGATGTGTGCCAAAATCTCATGCCCATTTTCCAGGCGCACGCGAAACATCGCATTCGGCAAGGTTTCCACCACTTCGCCCTGCACCTTGATTGCATCTTCCTTGGCCATTCATCCTCCTGGGCACCCAGCAAGGGAATACCCGCATCACGCAAAGACCCGAAAATATAGCACCGCACGCTTCCCGAGTCCATACTTATTTCCCGATCCCCAGCTCCTGGGGATCGGGACGATTCTGGTTATCCGCGGCGCCCCCGGATCCGACCTGCTTTCCGGTTCAAAAACCCCTCATAATTTCGAGTGATCATGTGAGACTCCATCTGGGCAACCGTGTCCAGGGAAACCGCCACAACAATCAGCAAGGCCGTACCACCGAAATAAAAGGGCACATGAAACTGGGTAATCAGGATGGAAGGCAGAACACATACCGCCGATATATAGGTGGCACCACTCAGCGTAAGCCGGGTGAGAACCCGATCAATATAGTCCGAGGTGCGCTTGCCAGGACGAATGCCCGGGATATAGCCCCCGTTTTTCCTCATGTTCTCCGCCACATCCACGGGATTGAACACAATGGCTGTATAAAAAAAACAGAAGAAAAAGATGAAAAGAACAAAGATCACTTCATACAGAACCCCACCGGGATGCAGGGCATCCATCACTCCCCGCATCATGGGAAGATCAATGAAGCTTGCAATGGTTGCCGGAAACATAATGATGGATGAAGCAAAAATAGGTGGGATGACCCCTGAAGTATTCACCTTCAGAGGAAGGTGGGAGGTCTGACCACCATACATCTTATTCCCGACAACCCGCTTGGCATAGTGTACGGGTATCCGCCGTTGCCCCTGCTCCACAAAAATGATGAAGCCCACCACAGCGACCATCATCACAAGGAGGAAAAGGACCAGAAAAACGCCCATCTCACCCGTCTTCATCAAACGAAAGGTGTTGCCCACTGCTGAAGGAAGTCCTGCAACAATACCGGCAAAGATCACCAGGGAGATTCCGTTTCCGATCCCCCTTTCCGTGATCTGCTCACCCAGCCACATGATGAAGGCCGTGCCCGAAGTCAGGGTAATAACCGTCATCAGGCGAAAGGCCCATCCCGGTTCCAGAACAACGGGACCGCCACCCGGCGCCACCATATTCTCAAGACCGATGCTGATACCAAGCCCCTGAATCACACTGAGAACAATGGTCCCATACCGGGTATATTGGGTGATCTTCCGACGACCCTGTTCCCCCTCTTTTTTGAGACGTTCAAGATGGGGAACCGCCACAGTGAGAAGCTGCAGGATAATGGATGCACTGATGTAGGGCATGATCCCGAGGGCAAAGACCGACAGTTGTTCCAGAGCCCCCCCGGAGAACATATCGAACATGGCAAAAAGAGTTCCCTGGGTTCGGGCAAATAAAGCCCCCAGAGCCTCCCGATCTATGCCGGGCGTCGGCACGTGCACCCCGATGCGATAGACTACCAGCATCATGAGGGTGAACAGTACCCGTCTTTTCAATTCAGGAACCCTGAAAATATTCTGAAAGCCATTACCCATCATAGGTCATTTATCCTTCGACTTTGCCACCGGCGGCCTCAACCTTTGCCTTGGCTGCCTGGCTGATCCGGGATACCTGCACGGTCAGAGGTACGTTAAGCTCTCCTCTGGCAAGGAGTTTTACCCCATCCCTCACCTGCTTAACCACACCTGCCTCAAGCAGAGTTGCTTCGTCCACAAGGGAGTTTGCCTCAAACCTCGCAAGATCCCCAAGATTTACAATGGCAAAATCCGTCTTAAAAATACTGGTGAATCCGCGCTTGGGAAGACGGCGGTGCAAGGGCATCTGTCCCCCCTCAAAACCGGGACGCACACTGCCACCGGATCTGGATTTCAGACCCTTGTAACCACGACCTGCGGTTTTTCCGTTTCCGGACGCCACGCCGCGGCCCTTGCGTTTGCGCTTACTTGTTGCGCCTTCTGCGGGAGAAAGTTCATGAAGTTTCATCGCCCTACACCTCCTCCACCTTCACCATATGGGAAACCTTATTGATCATCCCCAGCGTTGCCGGATTGGACTCAAAGGTCACCGTTTTATGCATCTTGGTCAGTCCCATGGCTCGCAGCACCTTACGCTGCTTTTCCGGTTTTCCGACCATACTTTTTACCAACTGAACACTAAGCTTGGTTCCCATTGCGACATTCCCCCTTACAGATCTTCAATCCGCAGCCCTCGCCGTCTGGCGACCTGAGCCGGATTTTCCAGTCTGCTGAGCCCCTCAATGGTGGCTTTCACCATATTGTGGGGGTTGTTGGAGCCAAGGCACTTGGTCAAAATGTCCTTTACGCCCACAGCTTCAAGCACGGCGCGCACGGCACCACCGGCAATGAGCCCCGTACCCTTGGATGCAGGCTTGAGCAGTACACGACCTGCGCCGAATCTGCCCAGCACCTCAAAGGGCAAGGTACCTTCGGAGGTAAGGGGAACTTTCACCATATTTTTCTTGGCCTGTTCCACACCTTTGCGGATGGCTTCGGGAACTTCACCAGCCTTTCCCAACCCCCAGCCAACCTTACCTTCACCATCACCGACAACCACAATGGCGCTGAAACTGAACCGACGGCCGCCCTTGACCACCTTGGCGACGCGGTTGATATAAACAACCTTGTCGATATACTGTTTTTCACCCGTGTCTTTTTTAAACAAGGCACAGCCTCCTTACCTTAAAATTCCAGGCCCGCTTCTCTGGCGCCATCGGCCACCGCTTTTACCCGGCCATGATAAATAAAACCATTGCGGTCAAATACCACCTTGGTGACACCACCGGCCATGGCACGCTCCGCGACCTTTTTCCCAATTACCTTGGCCTGATCCTGCTTTGCTCCCGCCTCTTCAGATCCGAAAAGATCCTTTTCCACGCTGGAAGCAGCAAACAGGGTACGCCCTTCTCTATCATCAATGACCTGGGCGTAGATATGCCTGGAGCTCCTGAATACACACAATCTCGGACGATCGGCGGTTCCCTGAACCTTTTTACGAATGCGGATTTTTCTTTTCAACCGCGTCGTTTTTCTGGAATTGCTGCTCATTCCCTAAATCCTCTTTGGTTTCGAAACGTCCCACTATGGCCCCTTGGGCCTGGGCCCGATCCGTCTTTTACTTGGCGGACTTGCCAGCCTTGCGCATGATATGCTCATCCGCATACTTGATGCCCTTGCCTTTATAAGGTTCCGGCGGACGCACAGCCCGGATTTCCGCAGCTACCTGTCCGACCTTCTGCTTATCAATACCGGATACCGTAATATCATTGTTCTTTTCCACGGAAAGGGAAATACCTTCCGGTACAGGATACCCCACAGGATTGGAATAGCCCACATGGAGGGAAAGAACATTGTCCTTAAGTTCGGCACGATAACCAATGCCATTGATCTGAAGGACTTTCTTGAACCCCTGACTCACGCCCGTGACCATGTTGGCCACCAGAGCACGGGTCATGCCCTGAAAGGCAATCCCCTTGCGTTCGTCTGACAGGGCTTTGACGTGGATGACCTGGTCCTGGATCTCCAGATCTACGTCAGGATGAATTTCACGCTGTAATTTACCCAGGCTGCCTTCAACGGTGAGTACACGGTTTGCGTAACTTACCTTGGCCTTGGCCGGAAGCTGGATCGGTTTCTTTCCAATACGTGACATGATCTCTCCTCGGTTCCTACCAGACGTTGCAGAGCACTTCGCCGCCCACATTCTCGGTTCTGGCCTGCTTGTCGGTGAGAATTCCCCTTGAGGTGGAAAGAATCGCTATACCAAGTCCATTGAGAACGGGCTTGATCTCACCGGCCTTGGCATAAGTCCGACAACTGGGCTTGCTCACGCGGTCAATGCCGTAAATCACATGCTTCTGGCCATCTGTGTATTTCAGATACACCCGAAGAACGCCCTGCTTGCCATCATCTACACTTTTATAATTCTTGATATAACCCTGTTCCTTCAGAACCCTTGCGAGCTCCAGCTTGATTTTGGAACTGGGCATGTCCACACTGGCGAACTTCGCCTTCCCGCCATTTCGGATGCGGGTCAGCATATCCGCGATGGGATCTATGATTGCTGCCATTTGTATTCTCCGTTATCGTCCCTTGATTCCGTTCCATTACCAGCTGTTTTCTACCAGCTCGATTTGGTTACCCCGGGCAACAAACCTTCGGATGCCATCTTCCGAAAACAGATACGGCACAAACCGAACTTTCGTAAAAAGGCTCTGGGGCGACCACAAACAGGGCAGCGGTTATATGCACGCACCTGGAACTTGGGCTTACGTTTTGCCTTCGCCATCAAAGATTTTTTGGCCACTTTTTCCTCCTAATTTGACCCGCCGGAAAGCTCTTGATCAGTTCCGGAAGGGCATCCCCATGAGCCGGAGCAGTTCCTTGGCTTCCGCATCGCTCTTGGCGGACGTCACAATGCACACATTCAGCCCCTTGACCTTGTCGATCTTATCATAATCGATCTCAGGGAAAATGATCTGTTCCCGGATGCCAAGGGTATAATTGCCGTTGCCGTCAAAGGCTTTACCTGAAACGCCTTTGAAGTCCCGCACGCGGGGCAGGGCCACATTGAGCAACCGGGCCAGGAAGTCATACATCCGATCCTGGCGGAGGGTCACGGTGCAGCCGATGGGCACGCCTGCGCGGAGCTTGAAAGCGGCAATGGACTTTTTTGCCCGGGTGATCACAGGTTTCTGACCAGCAATACGCCCCAGCTCCACAGCGGCAGAGTCCAGAATCTTGCTGTTATTGATCGCTTCACCCAGCCCCATATTCAATACAACCTTCTCAATACGAGGAACCTGCATGGGGTTCTTGTACTGGAAAGCTTCCTTCAGTTGAGGCACAACCTCTTGCTGATATTTATCCCTTAAGTACGCCATTCCATCCTCCGGCACGATCCTGAATCATCCGCCCCGTCTCATGCATCAATGTTTTCATTGCACTTTCTGCATACACGAACCTTCTTACCATTTTCCAGTTCCTGCATCCGGACACGGGAAGGCTTCATGCAGTGGTTGCACATCAGCATGACATTGGACAGGTGAATCGGCGCTTCCTTTTCGATGATCCCGCCCTGCCGGTTTTTCATGTCCGGTTTTACATGGCGTTTCACCTTATTGATGTTCTCAACGATCACCCGGTTTTCCTTGCGGATCACCTTGAGGACCTTGCCGATCTTACCATCATCTTTACCGGCAATAACCTTGACCTTGTCGTCTTTTTTAATATTTGTTTTTACCGTCATCACGAACTCGCTTCTCCTTGCGGCCTGCCGGTTAGAGGACCTCGGGCGCCAGGGAGACAATCTTCATAAAACGCTTTGCGCGCAGCTCACGCGCAACAGGTCCGAAGATACGGGTGCCGATGGGTTCTCTGTTGTTGTTGATCAAGACAGCGGAATTGTCGTCAAAGCGGATTTTAGAACCATCCGGACGCGCAATTTCCTTGGAGGTTCTCACAATCACTGCCTTCTGGACATCCCCTTTTTTCACCTTGGAATTGGGGATCGCTTCCTTGACAGACACCACAATTACGTCACCGACGCCGGCATAGCGTCGTTTGGACCCTCCGAGAACCTTGATGCAATAAACTTCCTTGGCCCCGGAATTGTCTGCCACCGTAAGTCTGCTTTCAGCCTGAATCATGGCGATCTTTCCTTATATCAAGCCGTTTTTTCAACAATTTTGCTGACACGCCAGTGCTTGGTCTTGCTCAGGGGCCGGCTTTCCGTGATCAGCACACGGTCCCCGATCTTGCAGGCGTTTTCCTCGTCATGGGCCTTATATTTCTTGTGCATCTTCACATACTTTTTATACAGCTTATGCTTGATTACACGCTCCACCAGAACAACAACGGTTTTATCCATTTTGTCCGATACCACGGTTCCAAGCTGCTGCCTTTTCATTCCGCGTTCGTTCATTACTGATCCTGCCCCTTGGATTTCCGTTCCTGGATCACTGTCATGACACGCGCGATTCCCTTTTTTACATTTTTCAGGGAAGCCGTGTTATCGAGCTGCGCCGTTGCATGTCGGAAACGCAGGTTCAAATGTTCCTGCTTGAAATCCTTCACTTTGGCTTCAAGCTCTTTCATGCCAAGCGATCTCAATTCACTTACTTTCATTGCCAATCGCCTCTTTCTACGAACCGGGTTTTTACCGGAAGTTTGTAAGAAGCCAGGCGCAAGGCCTCCATGGCCTTCTCCCGGGATACCCCTTCCATTTCATAAAGAATCCGTCCGGGCTTGATCACAGCGACCCAGCTGTCGTGGGGTCCCTTACCTTTACCCATACGCACTTCAGCGGGTTTTTTGGTGATGGGCTTATCCGGAAAAATACGAATCCACATTTTCCCACCACGGCGTACGTGACGGGTCATGGCGATACGTGCGGATTCAATCTGGCGGGAGTTGATGTATCCGCATTCCAGAGCCTGCAAACCAAACTCACCAAAGGTCAGGGTCGCCCCCCGCTGGGCCGTACCCTTCATTCTGCCGCGCTGCTGTTTCCGGAACTTGAATCTCTTGGGACTCAGCATGTCTCAAAACTCCTGAAGCGACCTACCGGGCGGCAGCCGCCTGAACTTTGTCCTTGTTCAGCACTTCGCCTTTGAAGATGAAAACCTTCACACCAATCTGTCCATAGGTGGTGCTGGCTTCGGCGAAACCGTAATCAATGTCCGCCCGGAGCGTGTGCAGGGGAATCCGGCCTTCTTTGTACCATTCGGTACGGGCCATCTCCGCACCGCCCAGACGACCGGCACAGATAATCTTCACACCTTCTGCACCGAAGCGCATGGCCGAAGAAACGCCTCTTTTCATGGCGCGACGGAAAGCAACGCGGCGTTCCAGCTGCTGTGCCACACTTTCTGCCACCAACTGTGCATCCAGCTCGGGCTTGCGCACTTCCTGAATATCAATCATCACTTCCTGGGACACAACCTTACCCAGGTCTTTTTTCAGCTGAGCAATTTCAGCCCCTTTTTTCCCGATGACAATCCCGGGACGGGCTGTAAAAATGCGCAGGCGTACGCGCTTATTGGAGCGCTCAATCTCAATTTTCGATACGCCCGCATGTCCCAGGCGTTTTTTCAGAAACTGACGAATCTTAAAATCTTCATAAATGAAGTCCGCATAGTTTTTCTTGGCATACCAGCGGGATTCCCAGGTTCTGATAACTCCCAATCGCAGTCCAGTCGGATTTACTTTCTGACCCAACCTGCTTCCTCCTTCCTAGGCCGTCTTTTCGGCGACAATGACCGTGATGTGGCTGGTCCGTTTCAGAATCCGGGAACCTCTTCCACGGGCACGGGGACGGAATCTTTTAAGGGATGGTCCCTGGTCTACATAGACATTTTTCACATAAAGGGAGTCAACGTCGATTTCCTGCTGGTCCGCATTCGCTACGGCAGACTTCAGCGTTTTTCCCAAAATTCCGGCAGCCTTCTGCGGCATAAAGCGCAGCACATTCATCCCCGCATCCACCGGCTTCCCTTTTACGGCATCGATGATCATGCGTACTTTCTGGGGAGAGATGCGCGCATATCGGGTAACTGCTTTAACCTCCATCTCCGCCATCCTTTACTTCTTCAGTTTGGATTTCTTATCTGCAGCATGACCATAGTAGGTCCGCGTGGGTGAAAATTCACCCAGTTTATGGCCCACCATATTCTCCGAAATAAAAACCGGAATGAACTTCTTGCCGTTGTGGACAGCCATAGTCAAGCCGACCATTTCCGGCAGGATGGTGGAACGCCGCGACCAGGTCTTGATCACCTTATTACTTCTCGCTTCCTGCGCAATCACGACTTTCTTAAAAAGACTCTGGTCCACAAATGGACCTTTTTTCAGCGACCGAGGCATGAAAAAAATCTCCCTATGCACCGGCTTTTATTCCGGTGTTGGACGGTTATTTGGAGCGCCGTCGTACAATGTACTTGTCGGTGGCCTTGTTTTTCCGGGTTCTGTAGCCTTTGGTGGGCTTACCCCAGGGAGTACAGGGATGACGTCCACCGGAAGAGCGACCTTCACCACCACCCATGGGATGGTCCACAGGGTTCATGGCGACACCACGCACACTGGGTCTTACCCCCAGCCAACGGGTCCGGCCTGCCTTACCCAAAGCAAGGTTGGCATGCTCCTTGTTGCCAAGCTCACCAATGGTAGCCTTGCATCGGAGCAGAACCATGCGTACTTCACCCGAAGGCAGCTTGACCAGGGCGTACCCATCTTCTTTGGCCATAAGCTGAGCAGAGGTTCCGGCAGAGCGGACAATCTGGCCGCCTTTTCCGATCTTCAGCTCAATATTATGGATCTGGGTACCCAAGGGGATATTGGCCAGAGGCAGGGTATTCCCCGGACGGATATCCGCAGTCTCACCGGCCTGCACCGTATCCCCCACTTTCAGATGCAGGGGCGCCAGGATGTAGCGCTTTTCCCCATCCGCATAATTCAACAGTGCAATACGCGCGGAACGATTAGGGTCATACTCAATGGCCGCAACCTTGGCCGGAATATTCTCCTTGTCCCGCTTGAAGTCCACAATACGATAATGCCGTCTGTGCCCCCCCCCCTTATGTCGGCAGGTTACCCGTCCATGGACGTTCCGGCCGCCTGTCTTCTTGAGGGTACACAGCAGACTTTTTTCAGGCGTGGTTTTTGTAATCTCGTCAAACGCAGAGTATTCCTGGCCTCTGCGACCCGCCGATGTAGGCTTTACTTTCTTAATTGCCATTGGATGCCCTCTGCTTATACGCCGTCAAAAAATTCGATTTTCTCCCCAGGCATTAACGTGGCAATCGCTTTTTTCCAATCTTTCCGTTTGCCTACGATTCTGCCCCGTTGCTTGACCTTACCCTTCACATTCAGGGTGTTCACGGACAGAACCTTTACGTTAAAAACCGTCTCGATGGCTTTTTTAATTTCAATACGGTTTGCCTTGGGAGCCACCTCGAAGCTGACCTTGCCGGCATCTTCGAGAAGGATGTTGGATTTTTCCGTGTTCAGGGGACGAATGAGAATGTCATGGAAATTCATGATGCAAACCTCCCTTCGATACTCCGCACCGAAGACGGTACAAGCAAGAGATCATCATAGCGAAGAATATCGTAGACATTGAGTCCTTCGGCCTTAAGCACCTTCACACCGGGAACATTCCGGGCGGACAGCACAAGATTCCGATTTTCCTCACTGATCACGATAAGCGCCTTACGGGCTTCCAGAGCTTCCATCACGGCAACGAAATTCTTCGTTTTGATTCCGTCCAGCGTGATGTCATCCAGAATCGTGAGAGTGTTATTCTTCAGCTTGCTGCTCAAGGCCATCTTCAACGCCAGTTGCCGTACCTTCTTGGGAAGGTCATATGCATAGGATCTGGGATGGGGACCAAAAACAACCCCACCGCCACGAAGAAGCGGAGACTTGATATCCCCACGCCGCGCACGGCCGGTCCCCTTCTGCCTGAACAGCTTCCGGGTAGATCCCTTGACATCGGACCGGTTCTTGACACACGCAGTCCCTGCCCGCCTCTTGGCAAGCTGCATCTTCACTACATCATGCAGCACCGCGGACTTCACTTCCACATTAAAGACGTCATCCGAAAGTTCCATTTCCGAAACCTTCTCGCCTTTTATATTTCGAACATCAACGACAGCCATGCTGTTTCCTCATCATATCCAAACGCCGCAGTCCCGACGCGCCGGATGGAAGCTATTTTTGAAATTTCCGCTTCTTGATCTCGAGGATTCCCGCTTTATGACCGGGGACTGCGCCCTTGATCAGGAGGAGATTTTCCTCGGGGCGGATATCGACTATCTGAAGGTTTTTAACCGTTTTCTGATCCACGCCCATATGTCCCGGCATCCGCTTCCCTTTGGTTACCCGGGAAGGCCATGCCGAACATCCGATGGAACCTGGTTCGCGGACATTGTGGGAACCATGCCCAGCAGGGCCACGGCTGAAACGATGACGTTTGATGGTGCCGGCAAAACCCTTGCCTTTGGAAGTACCTACCACATCCACAAGGTCGCCGACCTTAAACAGATCTACGGTAATCTCCTGGCCAAGGGCAAACTGTGAAGGATCCTCTACGGAAAACTCCTTCACAACGGAAAAACACTGCTCTCCCGCCTTGGCAAAGTGCCCTTTCATGGGCTTGTTGACACGCTGCTCTTTTTTGGCCCCAAAAGCGACCTGCAGCGCATTATACCCGTCCGTTTCCACTGTCTTGATCTGGGTAACCACACAGGGACCGGCCTGGACGACGGTAACGGGAACGAGGTTCCCATCCGGGTTGAACACTCGGGTCATCCCCAGCTTTTTTGCGATCAGTCCTTTGCACATGATCCAAGCTTCCTCTTACAGTTTGATCTCCACGTCCACGCCGGGAGACAGGTCCAACTTCATCAAAGCATCGACCGTCTGCTGTGTCGGCTCCAGAATGTCAAGCATGCGCTTGTGCGTCCGGACTTCGAACTGCTCCCTGGACTTCTTGTTGACATGGGGAGACCGGAGAACACAGAACTTATTTATGCTCGTCGGAAGCGGAATCGGGCCGACGATCTTGGCGCCGGTCTTCTTGGCGGTGTCCACGATATCCAGCGCAGACTGATCCAGCAGCTTGTGGTCGTAGGCCCGCAGCCTGATTCTGATTTTTGCGTTCATCATAGTATCTAATTTTCCATTGGTTTCTCTGTTTGCCTGATGCCGGCCTTTATTGCGAGAACCCCATACACTCATTTCCCGTATACAGATCTGGGTCTCTTCTCGGCCGCTGCCCGCGGATCGATCTCTTATCCTTCGCGCCGGTCTGTCATGTCATCCCCTCAGGAGATCCCGGCTTTTCCGCTCAAGAGTCCGGCTACCACCGGTAATGGGCAAAGGCCTTGTTCGCTTCGGCCATGCGGTGCGTATCTTCACGCTTTTTCACCGCAGCCCCGCGTTTGTTCGCCGCATCAAGGAATTCAGCCGCAAGGCGTGCTGCCATGGACTTTTCACTCCGCGCGCGGGAATAGGTAATCAGCCAGCGGATGGCCAGAGCCGTACGTCGCTTCGGCCGGATATCCGTCGGCACCTGATAGGAAGCTCCCCCGACGCGACGGGATTTAACTTCCAGCATGGGTTTGACATTCTCAAGAGCCTTTTCAAAGATCTCAAGAGGGGCCTCTCCGGTTTTTTCGGCCACAATGTCAAACGCATCATACAGGATGGACTCAGCCGTGCTTTTCTTACCATCCCGCATCAGCTTGTTGATGAACTGATTCATGAGGACGCTGCCATACTTTGCGTCCGGAATGATTTTCCGCTCCGGAACTTCTCTTCTTCTGGGCATTCCCTATACTCTCTCTTTTTTCGTTACTTGGGTTTCTTTGCACCGTACAGGGACCGGCTCTTCTTCCGATCCGCAACACCCAGGGTGTCCAGTGCCCCACGAACGATGGAATAGCGCACACCCGGAAGGTCTTTTACACGGCCGCCTGCCACAAGCACAACGGAGTGTTCCTGAAGATTGTGACCCACACCCGGAATATAAGCTGTCACCTCGACTCCTGTGGTCAACCGGACCCTCGCCACTTTTCGAAGCGCCGAGTTCGGCTTCTTCGGTGTTGTGGTGTAGACGCGGGTACAAACCCCCCGCTTCTGCGGCCCGCCCTTCAGCGCCGGCGTACTGACCTTTGCGACCATACGCTGGCGTCCCTTCCGAACGAGCTGGTTAATGGTTGGCATATTTTTCTTCTCTCCTTTCCAATGGACCAAACACCATTACGACAAAATGTTTATTTTTATACAGACATATCAAACTTGTCAACCTTCTATTCTTCTTCCATGGTGGCCACGATGTCTTCCACCATGGAAATCTCCAGATTCCTGTAGGCATCAATCCCCGTACCTGCAGGAATCAGGCGTCCCATAATGACGTTTTCCTTCAATCCCCGCAACCCATCCGACTTCGCCCGAATGGCTGCTTCGGTGAGTACCTTGGTAGTTTCCTGGAAGGAAGCTGCGGAAATGAAACTTTCCGTGGAGAGTGACGCCTTGGTGATCCCCAGAATCAGGGGCTCACCCTGGGCCGGTTGCCCGCCCTTGGCCGCCACATCCCGGTTCACCTTCTCAAAAACCTGACGGTCCACATTCTCTTCCAGAATAAAATCCGTGTCTCCCACCTCCATGATCTTCACCATGCGCATCATCTGACGCACAATCACCTCAATGTGTTTGTCATGGATACGTACCCCCTGAAGACGGTATACCTCCTGAACCTCGTCCACCAGATAGGCCGCCAGAGCAATTTCACCCTTGATGTTCAGAATATCCTGGGGATTCACTGAACCGCCGCAGAGCTGTTCACCCGCGCGCACATAGTCGCCATCGTACACGTTAAGATGCTTGCCTCTCGGGATCAGGTATTCCCGCTTTTCCCCCACATCCACGGGCTTGATGGTAACCTTCTGCTTCCCCTTGGTCCCCTTGGAGATGGTCACATACCCGTCAATCTCACTGAGAACGGCGGTTTCCTTGGGTTTTCTGACTTCAAAAAGCTCCGCTACTCTGGGAAGACCGCCGGTGATGTCCTTGGTTTTGGTGGTGGCACGGGGCAATTTGGCCAAGATATCCCCGGCCCGGACCTCATCCCCCTCCTCCACCATCAAAACCGCACCAACGGGCAAAAAGTACCGCGCCATACCGGACCCTGTGGGAAGCACGGCGGTCTTTCCCGTTTCATCCCGGATGGAGATTCGGGGACGGATATCCGCCAGCTTGGACTCCATGATGGTTCGGCTGGCCTTGCCCGTTACCGGGTCCACCTGTTCCTGCATGGTCTTGCCGGAATAGATGTCGGCATATTTGACCACACCGGCCACTTCCGTGATGATGGGCGTGGTGAAAGGGTCCCAGGCCGCCAGCAGATCACCGGGTTTTACCCTTTCGCCGTCCTCCACCTTCACCGTGGCACCGTAAATGACCCGGTGCCGCTCCAGCTCACGTCCCGTGTCACCCACAATGGCGAACTCACCGCCTCGACGGTTCATAACCACCCGGTTACCTTCCGCATTGGCCACCACATGAATGCCGTCAAAACGAACGGTCCCCTCCATACGCGCCTTAAGGTCCGCCTGCTCCACCCGGCGGGACGCCGTACCCCCGATGTGGAAGGTACGCATGGTGAGCTGGGTTCCCGGCTCTCCGATACTCTGGGCAGCAATGATACCCACCGCCTGGCCCACTTCCACGGGAAGTCCATAGGCGAGATCCCGCCCATAACACCGTGCGCAGACGCCTCTGTCAGAACGGCAGGTCAGTACGGAACGGATTTTGATAGCATTGATGCCTGCATTTTCTATGGATTCAAGAACCTTTTCATCAATCTCCACGTTGGCGGGGACGATGGTTTCGTCTGTGAAGGGATCCAGCACATCTTCCAGGGTCACACGCCCCAGAACACGTTCCCCCAAACGCTGAATGACCTCCCCTCCTTCGGTGAGAGCCTGCACCTCGATCCCATGGACCGAACCGCAATCAATTTCCGTGATGGCGCAGTCCTGGGCCACGTCCGCAAGCCGACGGGTGAGGTAACCGGAGTTGGCAGTTTTCAGGGCCGTATCCGCAAGACCTTTGCGGGCACCATGGGTGGAAATGAAATACTGGAGTACGGTGAGACCTTCCCGGAAGTTCGCGGTAATGGGGGTTTCAATGATCTCCCCGGAAGGTTTGGCCATAAGACCACGCATCCCCGCCAGCTGCCGCATCTGGTCCTTCGAGCCTCTGGCACCGGAATCCGCCATCATGAAAATGGCGTTCATGCGGTCCGCCATGCCCTTTTCCGCATTCTCCTGCCTTCTCGGCCGTTTCATCCCCTCCATCATGGCATTGGCAATATCATCCGTGGCCTTGGCCCAGATATCCACGATTTTGTTGTATTTTTCACCCTGGGTGATCAGACCTTCGGTATACTGCCGATTAATTTCTGTGACTTTTTCTTCAGCGTCATTGAGGATCTCCCACTTGTTATCCGGGATAATCATGTCATCAATACCGATGGAGAGACCGCCTTTGGTAGAAATCCCGTAGCCCAGATCCTTCAGTCGATCCGCGAGAATAACCGTTCCCTTGGGGCCAAGGTTCCGATAGGCGTAGTCCACCAGGCCACGGATGCTGCCTTTGTCCATGACCTTATTCACCACAGAAAAGGGAATTTCCATCTGACGCTCCACCACTTCAAAGAAATGATAACGTCCCCCCTCCTCCATGGGATCGCTGCAACTGCCGGGTTCCATGGCAAAAAGCGCATGAACACTTTCTCCTCTCATGCCAAAGAGCCTTGTGAACTCATCCGGATCCAAAAAGCCGATGTAGGCATTGTGGTGTACATCACTGCTTTTGGAGTAACGCTGCGCCGCCTCTGTAAAACGGACGCCTTCCGCAAGGGCTGCACTCACAGCATCCCGATCTTCCGGACTGGTGACCATGATATGATTGAAGCTTGAAACCATGGCGTCCGGGATAATTTCCCAGAGCAGCACCCTGCCCACCGTGGTCTCCACCCGCTTGCCATCCTTCAGGCGCACCACAATGCCCGCATGCATGGCCACAGCGCCCGCATCATAGGCCTGACGCACCTCGGTGACATTGGAGAAATGCGTACCTTCGCCCTTCACCCCTGCAATCTTCTGGGTCATGTAGTAAAGGCCAAGAACAATGTCCTGGGTGGGAATGATAATGGGGGCTCCGTTGGCCGGACTCAGGATATTGTTACTGGCCAGCATGAGCACGCGCGCTTCGATGTGGGCTTCCACGGAAAGCGGCAGATGCACGGCCATCTGGTCGCCGTCAAAGTCGGCGTTGAACGCCGTACAAACCAAAGGATGCAGCCGGATGGCTTTGCCTTCAATGAGTACGGGCTCAAAGGCCTGCATACCCAATCGATGGAGGGTCGGCGCACGGTTCAGCATCACCGGGTATTCCTTAACCACCTCATCCAGGGTATCCCAGACTTCCGGCGTTTCCCGCTCCACCATCTTCTTGGCGCTTTTCACCGTGGACACCAGGCCCTTTTGCTCCAGATGATGATAGATGAAGGGCTTGAACAGTTCTAAAGCCATTTTTTTGGGCAGACCGCATTGGTGCAGTCGCAGATTGGGACCCACCACGATAACCGTACGGCCCGAGTAGTCCACCCGCTTGCCCAGAAGGTTCTGGCGAAAACGCCCCTGCTTACCCTTCAGGGTATCGGAAAGGGATTTCAAGGGCCTTTTATTGGTACCCGTGACCACCCGGCCATGGCGACCGTTATCGAAAAGCACATCCACCGCCTCCTGGAGCATACGCTTTTCGTTCCGCACAATGATGTCCGGAGCCTTCAGATCCATCAACCGCTTCAAGCGGTTGTTACGGTTGATCACCCTGCGGTAAAGATCATTCAGATCCGAGGTGGCAAAACGCCCGCCCTCCAGGGGGACAAGGGGTCTCAGATCCGGAGGCAGCACCGGAACGGTTTCAAGGATCATCCATACCGGACTGACACCAGAGTTCCGGAAGGCATCCACAATGCGCAGGCGTTTGGAAAGCTTCTGCCGTTTGGCAACCGAGGTGGTTGCGGCAATCTCCTCACGAAGCTGATGAAAGACGGCTTCTAGATCCAGGGTCTCCAGCAGACGTTGAATCGCCTCCGCGCCGATGCCTGCTTCAAAGGCATTCGAACCGTAGAGATCCTGTGCTTCGTAGTATTTTTCATCGGAAAGGAGCTGAAGCCGTGCAAGTCCCGTATCCTTGGGATCAATCACCACATAGGAATCAAAATAAAGAACCTTTTCCAGATTCTTGAGGGTAATGTCGAGAAGGTTCCCGATCTTGCTCGGCAGGCTCTTCAGAAACCAGATATGAGCCACAGGGCAGGCCAGCTCAATATGGGCCATGCGGTCCCTGCGAACCTTGGACTGGATCACTTCCACACCACATTTTTCACATACCACGCCCCTGTGCTTCATGCGCTTGTATTTGCCGCAATTGCACTCATAATCCTTGGTGGGGCCAAAGATCTTGGCACAGAACAGACCATCCCGCTCCGGTTTGAAGGTCCGGTAATTAATGGTCTCGGGCTTGGTAATTTCACCAAAAGACCAGTCCCGGATGGTTTGGGGAGAAGCGAGGGAAATCTGAACACCCGAGTATTTTCTCGGATCCGTCGGCTTGGCAAAAAAATCGTACAGAGTTTCCAAGAGGCCCTCCTCCTTATTCGCCTTCAATCAGGTTGACATCAAGCCCAAGGGCCTGCAGCTCTTTGATCAGTACCCGGAAAGACTCCGGCAGCCCAGGCTCCAGGACGTTCTGTCCCTTGACAATTTTCTCATACATGCGTGTACGGCCCGCCATGTCATCGGACTTGACCGTGATGAACTCCTGCAAGGCATGGGCTGCGCCGTAAGCTTCCATGGCCCAGACTTCCATCTCGCCAAGACGCTGACCACCAAACTGAGCCTTACCGCCCAGGGGCTGCTGGGTCACAAGGGAGTAGGGCCCGATGGAACGCGCGTGCAGCTTATCATCCACCAGGTGATGCAGTTTGAGCATGTACATGGTACCCACGGTGATGGGACCGTCAAAGGCTTCTCCGGTACGTCCATCATAGAGAGTGGCCTGGCCGGAAACATTCACCCCGGCCTCCTCCAGCAGCGCCTTGATCTCTGTCTCCTGGGCCCCATCAAAAACGGGCGTTGCCATGTGAACCCCCCGCCTATAGCGGCTGGCCAGGGCCAGAACAGCACTGTCATCCGAACCTTCCAGACGGCCTTCCATTTCCGGCTGCCCTTTGAAAATCCGCGTCATCTTCTCCCGAAGCATCTCCGCGTCCTTTTTCCGAAGCATCTCATCCACCTGATAGCCCAGGCAGCGCGCTGCCCGACCCAGATGAATTTCCAGAATCTGCCCCACGTTCATACGGGAGGGCACCCCCAGAGGGTTAAGCACCATATCCACGTACGTGCCGTCTTCAAAATAAGGGAGGTCCTCCACCGGAAGAATCCGGGAAACAACCCCCTTGTTTCCATGACGACCGGCCATCTTATCCCCTACGGAAAGGATACGCTTCATGGCCACATAAATCTTGATCATTTTGATCACACCCGGCGGAAGATCGTCTCCCTTTTCATAGCGGTTGACCTGTTCTTCAAACACCTGGCGGGAATTATCAATTTCATTTCTCCAAAGATCTATGACGCCGTGTACACGCTCAGTGACAGCCGCGTCTTCCACCACAAGGCCTTCAAGCTGAGCCACGGAAAGATCTTCGAGACAGGCCATATCCAGCACCGTGCCTGCAGTCAGAAGGGTTTTCTTCGCCTTGCGCAGATCACTCTGGACCACCTGGCCCAGCAGCAGGGATCGGATACGCTCCAGGGCCGCCTTTTCAATGATGGAGATGCGGTCATCCCTGTCCTTTTCATACTGGCGGATTTCCGCATCTTCGATACTGCGGGTCCGTTCGTCCTTGTCAACGCCTCTGCGGGAGAAGACCTTGGCGTCAATGACAACTCCCTCAACCCCCGGCGGTACACGCAGGGAAGTATCCTTCACATCCCCGGCCTTTTCACCAAATATGGCGCGGAGCAGTTTTTCTTCAGGGGAAAGCTGGGTCTCACCCTTGGGCGTGATCTTACCCACAAGGATATCCCCAGGCGCCACTTCAGCGCCCAGCCGGATAATGCCGGATTCATCCAGATCCTTCAGGGCTTCTTCACCCACGTTGGGAATATCCCTTGTGATCTCCTCCTTGCCCAGCTTGGTATCCCGCGCCACCACTTCAAATTCTTCGATGTGAATGGAAGTGAAAACACCGTCTTGCACCAAACGCTCACTGAGCAGGATGGAGTCCTCAAAGTTATACCCCCCCCAGGGCATGAAGGCCACGGTCACATTCTTACCCAGAGCCAGCTCGCCCTGTTCCGTGGAAGGTCCATCGGCCAGAACCTGGCCCTTCACCACAAACTGCCCCATCTGGACAATGGGTCTGTGGTTGAAGCAGGTATTCTGATTCGAACGGGTGAACTTGGAAAGATTATAAATGGTCACCTGCTTGTCCAGAGACTCGTGCTCTTCCAGTTTATGCTCAATCACGATGCGGGAGGCATCCACGTCCACCACCACACCATCCCGCTGGCAGACAATGGCCACACCGGAATCCCGGGCCACCACCCCTTCGATACCCGTTCCCACCAAAGGTGCCTCCGTGCGGGTCAGGGGTACGGCCTGACGCTGCATGTTGGAACCCATAAGCGCACGGTTGGCATCGTCATTTTCAAGGAAAGGAATCAAGGAAGCAGACACACTCACAAGCTGGTTGGGGGAAATATCCATCATCTCCACCTCAGCCGAAGGTACCATCTTGAATTCACCGGCAACGCGGGCTGTCACAACGGGGTTCACGTAACGATTGTCCTCACCGATCAAGGCATTGGCCTGGGCGATGGGGTGTTCTTTTTCCTCAAAAGCCGAAAGCATGCGTACATCAGAAGAGACCATACCTTCATTCACCATGCGGTAAGGCGTCTCAATGAAGCCAAAATCATTCACACGGGCATAGGTGCAAAGAGAGACGATCAGGCCGATGTTCGGGCCCTCCGGCGTTTCAATGGGACAGATACGGCCGTAGTGGGAAGGATGGACGTCCCTCACCTCAAAGCCCGCGCGTTCGCGGGTCAGACCACCGGGTCCAAGGGCCGAAAGGCGGCGCTTATGGGTGGTCTCGGACAAGGGGTTGGTCTGATCCATGAACTGGGAAAGCTGGCTGGTTCCGAAAAATTCCTTCACCACAGCAGAAACGGGCTTGGGATTCACCAGATCATGGGGCATGAGCGTATCCACTTCCTGCATGCTCATACGCTCTTTAATGGCGCGTTCCATCCGCACAAGACCGATGCGGTACTGGTTTTCCAGAAGCTCGCCCACAGCCCTTACCCGCCGGTTGCCCAGGTGGTCAATGTCATCCACCACACCCTGGGTGTCCCTGAGTTCCACAAGGGTCTTGGCTGTAAGAAGAATATCTTCCTTGCGCAGAGTCCGTACATCAATGTGGGTATTGATCCCCAGGCGGTGGTTCATTTTGAGACGACCCACGCCGGAAAAATCATAGTAGGCAGACTTAAAGAAGAGATGGTCAATGAACTCCAGAGCCACTTCCGGTGTTGCGGGGTTACCGGGCCGCAGCCTGCGATAAATTTCCACCAAAGCCTCTTCCCTGGACGTGGTTTTATCCGCCACAAGGGTTTTCCGGATACAGTCGGCACTGTAATTGGCGTCAAGGAAAAGGAGCTCGAATTCCCGGATGCCGAGCGCATGCATGCGGCCGAGGATCTCTTCATCCAGAAGAGAACCCGCTTTGGCAAGCACGTCTCCGGTCTCAGGGTCCACAATGTCTGCGGCAACGCCGCGATCCACAAGCTCTTCCGCATTGACCTTCAGCTCCGTGACCCCCAGGCCTCTGAGCTGACGGATGGCCCTTTTGGTAAAAAAGCGGCCTTTTTTGACAATCACTTCACCGGTCTCAGGATCCAGAACATCCTCACTGGCCCTCTGACCCTTCAGGCTCTGCTCATTGAAACTTTTAAAATATTCTTCGCCGCGGACTTCTATGCGTTCTTTCAGGTAGAAGTAAGCCAGAAGATCTTCGTTCGTATACCCAAAGGCCTTGAACAGAATGGTTACAGGAAATTTGCGACGGCGATCGATGCGGATATATACGATGTCCTTGGGATCGATTTCCATATCGATCCAGGATCCGCGCACGGGAATAACCCGCGCCGTATAAATGATTTTACCGCTGGAATGGGTCTTTCCCTTATCATGATCAAAAAAGACCCCGCTGGAACGGTGCAGCTGACTCACCACCACCCGCTCAGTGCCATTGACAATGAAGGTGCCCCTGGCGGTCATCAGGGGAACGGTCCCGAAATAAATCTCCTGTTCCTTGATATCCCTTATGGTTGTAGTCCCAGCGTCCTTATCCGTGTCGTAAACGACAAGGCGAACCCGGATACGAACCGAGATTTCATAGGTCATACCCCGGTGAATACATTCGCTTACGGAATGCTTAACCTCACCGAAATCATAGGAAACAAATTCAAGGGAAGCACTTCCCGTGAAATCCTTGATAGGGAAAACAGATTTAAAGACCGCCTGCAGACCGATGTCCCGACGTTGTTCCGGCGACACATCCATCTGAAGGAATCTTTCATAGGACTCCCGCTGCATCCCAATGAGATCCGGGATATCAATAATGGTGTGCTTTCCGCCGAAACGCTTTCTCACACGCTTGTTGGCCAGAGGGCTTCCGGACATGGCATCTCCCCGATTGCTTACGCAACAGCGGAACAAGTCCGAGAGCCGGGGCCCACGGACTTCGTTCCGCAAAAGCGTTTATGTGAACGGATGGTGAAAACGACAGGACAAGACAGGAATCGACTACTTGAGTTCGACCTTGGCACCAGCTTCTTCAAGCTGCTTTTTGAATTTTTCAGCTTCTTCCTTGGCAATGCCTTCCTTGACAGGTGCAGGCGTGCCTTCCACAAGATCCTTGGCTTCCTTGAGACCCAGACCTGTGATGGCGCGAACTTCTTTGATGACGTTGATCTTCTTGTCGCCAGCTGCAACAAGGATCACATCAAACTCCGTTTTTTCTTCCACAGGCGCAGCAGCCGCACCCACAGGCATGGCGGCCATGGCCACGGGCGCTGCCGCGGACACGCCGAATTTCTCTTCAAGTTCCTTGACCAGCTCGGAAAGTTCCAGCACGGTCATGTTGGCAATAAAATCAACTACATCCTGTTTGGTAATTTCAGCCATGGATCAAGCCTCCAAAAAACAAGCGTTTTATATGAAATATCAATTATAATAGATGACCAGCCTGGATCGAAGAAGAATCAGGCCGCTTCCTTCTGGTCTTTGATCGCCGTCAGGACATTCACCAGACCCCGGGGAACACCACTGATGACACGCACGAAGCCCGTGGGTACAGCGATCATCGTCGCAAGCAACTTAGCCAGCAGCTCTTCACGGCTGGGCAGCTCAGAAAGCGCCTTCAGATCCGCAGTGGTCAAAGGCTTTCCTTCCAGAACACCGACCCGGATCTGCAATTTCTCGTTGGCTTCTGCGAATTTGGTCAGAACCTTTGCAGGAAGGACAGGATCCGTTGTGCTGAAACAAATGGCGCTGGGCCCCTTGAAATGGTCACGAATGGCATCAACAGAAGTACCTTCCGAAGCCCGCCTCAGAAGGGTATTTTTTACAACCTGGATTTCCGCACCGGCTTCCCGGAGTTCTCGCCGCAAACGGGAAAAGGATTCCACGGTCAAACCCTTGTAATCCGCTACAATGGCGATCTGCGCTTTGGAGAGACCTTCGTGCAGTTCTTGCACAATTGCCTCTTTTTCGGACAGCTTCATTCCCTAACACCCCCTTTCTTTGTAATTTGCATGGAGGTGCCGGCCAAACCCAAACAAAATCTGTCTCGGTAGGTCGGCCATGCCGTTATACACTCCATGTGTACCTACTGTCTTGGACAGCAATCGGATTTCACAGAACCCAATTTTATGTGAAAAAGCAGGGAGGATGTCAATCCTCCCTTCTCGTCCCCATCTGGATGCAGACAGTTGTTTATTTTACCAGGGAAAGGGTATCGACTTTCACCCCACGTCCCATGGTTGTTGAAATGGCCATGCCACGGATATAGGCGCCCTTGGCAGCAGAAGGCTTAAGCTTCTGAATGCTATCCAGAAAAGCACGGATGTTTTCTTCCAGCTTTTCAGGACCAAAGGATTTCTTACCCATGGGAGCATGAACGATACCGGCTTTTTCAACCCTGAAATCGATTTTACCGGCTTTCAGCTCATTCACCGCACGGGCAACATCGAAGGTAACCGTTCCCGTTTTGGCGTTGGGCATCAGGCCACGGGGCCCCAGGAGCTTGCCGATCTTACCGACAACTCCCATGGTATCCGGTGTTGCCACGGCCTTATCAAACTCAAGCCATCCACCCTGGATTTTTTCCACAAGATCGTCTAAGCCCACAAAATCCGCACCGGCTTCTTCTGCCTCTTTGGCCTTCTCACCCTTGGCAAAAACCAGAACGCGCACTTCCTTTCCAAGGCCGTTGGGAAGAATACAGGTGCCCCGCACCATCTGATCCGCATGTCTGGGATCCACCCCAAGGCGAAGAGCCACGTCCACGGTTTCATCAAACTTTACATAAGTGGCTTCAAGGGCAAGCTCAATGCCTTCCCGCAAAGCGAGCTTTGACGTGAAATCATGGCCTTTACCTGCTTCCACATATTTTTTACCGCGCTTCGGCATTTTTCCCGACTCCTTTTTTACTGAACGATCTCAATACCGATGCTTCTGGCAGTACCGGAAATGATCTTCACGGCTGTCTCCAGGTCATAGGCATTCAAATCCGGCATCTTGAGCTTGGCGATTTCTTCCACCTGATCCCGGCTTATCTTGGCCACCTTGTTCAGTTTCGGGTTGCTGGAACCCGATTCAAGCTTTGCGGCCTTTTTCAGGAGTACGGACGCAGGAGGCGTCTTGGTAATGAAGGTAAACGTACGATCCTGATATATCGTGATCACAACAGGAATGATCATGCCCGCGTCATTCTGGGTGCGTGCATTAAAAGCCTTGCAAAAGTCCATTATATTTACGCCATGCTGCCCCAGAGCCGGACCGATGGGGGGAGAGGGGTTCGCTTTCCCCGCAGAGACCTGGAGCTTGACTTGCGCCATCACTTTTTTTGCCATCTTGGTCAGTACTCCTTAACCCTTAAAGCTTGGTAACCTGTACGAACTCCAGCTCAACGGGAGTAGATCGGCCAAAAATACTTACAAAGACCTTGATCTTCCCTTTTTCCGGATTGACTTCTTCCACGGTGCCGTTAAAGCCTGTGAAGGGTCCGTCAATCACCCGAATTTCATCGCCGGGTTCAAAATGATATTTCGGCTGCGGTTTCTGCTTACCCGCTTCCATCCTGCGGAGAATCTGATCCACCTCCGCATCCGTGATGGGCGATGGCTTGTCCCTTCCGCCAAGAAAGCCTGTCACCTTGCCCGTGTCTTTGACAAGATGCCAGGTCTGATCGGTCAGGGCCATTTGCACCAGGATATAACCGGGGTAAAACTTCCGGGAAGACTCTTTGCGTTCTCCCTTTACCAACTCCACCACAGTTTCCGTAGGAACAATAATTTCACCAAAATACTCTTGCAGGGGGGAGCTTGCAATCCGTTCTTCAAGAGAGCGCTTCACCTTACCCTCAAAGCCCGAATACACATGAACCACATACCATCTTTTTATCATACGTCCCCCCATTCATTCAATTCAACGCCAGCTGAACCAGCCTGGTGAGGACAGCATCTGCGATCCCGAGAAAAAAGGATAAGATAATCACAAGTACAATCACCACACCCGTAGATGCCATGGCCTGGGTTCTGGAAGGCCATACAACCTTCAGGAGTTCCGCACGGGCCTCTTGAAAAAATTCAAGCCCCTTGGCTACAGCCGTTTTTTTGACAGGCCTTGCAACCGAGCGGCTTGCGGAAGGATCTTTGGACGCCTTTTCTGTCTGGGCTATACTGATCTCTCCAGACTTGCGGGATTTTACCTCTGCAGATGGGGTCTCAGCATTTTCGTCCTGGGTGGCCTTTATTTTCAGCTTTTTCTTCTGAAGCTGATTCTCAGTCTTTTTTTTTAATAAGCGTCCCATAACACCTTGCCCCGTATTTCAGCGATGACAGCACCCAGCATCACAGTATGTTCTTAAAGTGGCAGGCCAGGAGGGACTCGAACCCCCAGCCTACGGATTTGGAGTCCGCCGCTCTACCATTGGAGCTACTGGCCTGCAAAAAGACCTGCCGACGACCCGAAAGACAGTCGACAGGTCCTCCTAAACTTAAAGAAAGAACATTCCTACTTATTTTCTCTGTGCTTGGTGTGCCGCTTGCAGAATCTGCAATACTTGCTGAACTCCAGTTTGTCCGGAGTGGTCCGCTTATTCTTGGTCGTAGTATAGTTGCGCTGCTTACACTCTGTGCAGTTCAGCGTTACAATGACTCTCACCGGACTCTCCTTGGATTAGGCAATGATTTCGGAAACAACACCCGCACCTACGGTGCGACCGCCTTCGCGGATCGCAAAGCGCAGTTCTTTTTCCATTGCAATGGGCGCAATCAGCTCTGCCGTAATGGCAACGTTATCTCCCGGCATAATCATCTCAACGCCTTCGGGCAGACTCAGAATACCCGTAACGTCCGTGGTGCGGAAGAAGAACTGGGGACGATAACCGCTGAAGAAGGGTGTATGACGACCACCTTCTTCCTTGGAAAGGATATAAACTTCAGCTTTGAACTTGGTATGCGGCGTGATGCTGCCCGGCTTGGATACAACCTGACCGCGCTCCACCTCGTCCCGCTTCGTTCCGCGGAGAAGGAGACCGACGTTATCTCCGGCGCGCCCTTCATCCAAAAGCTTGCGGAACATTTCAACACCCGTACATACCGTTTTAATGGTGTCACGGATACCAACAATTTCAACGTTATCCCCAGGCTTGATGATACCACGCTCAATACGACCGGTAACAACTGTACCGCGGCCGGAAATGGAGAAAACGTCTTCCACAGGCATCAGGAAAGTCTTGTCCACATCGCGCTCGGGCTCGGGAATGTAGCTGTCAATGGCATCCAGAAGATTCCAGATGCACTTGCATTCTTCGGAGTCCGCATCATGGGATTCCAGAGCCTTGAGGGCGGAACCACGGATGATGGGGGTCTCACTGCCGGGGAAATCGTATTTATCGAGAAGCTCCTGAAGCTCCATTTCCACCAGCTCAATCAGTTCCTCGTCATCCACCATGTCGCACTTGTTCAGGAAAACAACAATCCGGGGAACGCCTACCTGACGCGCAAGAAGAATGTGTTCACGGGTCTGGGGCATGGGACCGTCATTGGCGGAAACCACAAGAATGGCTCCGTCCATCTGGGCGGCTCCGGTGATCATGTTTTTAATATAGTCCGCATGACCGGGGCAGTCCACATGGGCATAGTGACGGATTTTAGATTCATATTCCACATGGGAGGTAGAAATGGTAATACCGCGCTCACGTTCTTCGGGAGCCTTGTCGATATTATCATAGTCTACTTTCTCACCCAGACCTTTCATGGAACAGGTCTTGGTGATCGCTGCCGTCAGGGTGGTCTTGCCGTGGTCAATATGCCCAATGGTCCCGACGTTCACATGCGGCTTCGTGCGCTGAAATTTTGCCTTAGCCATTGATTCGCCTCCTAAAAAAACCTGCTTGATCGTTTTCTCCGAAGGATTGCGTCCGCCTCTACACACGACGTCGGACCCACTCGAAAACCTCAAATAGAAAATAAGCAATAAATGGAGCCCATGACCAGAATCGAACTGGTGAACCTCATCCTTACCAAGGATGCGCTCTACCGGCTGAGCTACATGGGCACACGTTTATTGCCTTCAAAACTCACCACCCAAAGGGTGGCTGGTTATTGGAGCGGGAGACGAGGCTCGAACTCGCGACGTTCAGCTTGGAAGGCTGATGCTCTACCAACTGAGCTACTCCCGCAGAAGACCCATCAGGATCATTCTTTCGTTTTGCAGGCAGCCATGTAGTACAATTGCGGCCCCCTTGCAAGCACTTTTTTGCAAAGAAGCCTTCTACAAGACCGAGGTGGTGGTGGGGGGAGGATTTGAACCTCCGAAGGCTTGGCCGGCAGATTTACAGTCTGCTCCCTTTGACCGCTCGGGAACCCCACCGTCTTTGTCTGGAGCCAACGAAGGGATTCGAACCCCCGACCCGCTGATTACAAGTCAGCCGCTCTGGCCAGCTGAGCTACGTTGGCCTCGTTAAAGACAACTCCTTCTCTTAAACGATCCCGAACACCTTTGACAAGCTTTTTTTTAGATACCCCGCTTAAAAAAGCGGAAAGGGCAAAGCTTATATTAATGAAGCATACCGCGCACCCTCCATGGTTTTTTTTGTGATCATCCCAACAAGCTCCCCCCCTTTCCGGGCCTCCCGTCATGGGCCGAAACATCCCCGATGAAAAAAATGGGGCATTGACAATGTCAAGGTCCTTCCTGTAGTTTTTTTCCGTCGCCACAATCGGAACCACCCCTGCTGTCCGACCCTGGCCTCTCCTTTGCGCATCCGAATCTTCAAGGCCTGAAGACAGCACAGCAACCCAGGCCCCCCTCCGGCCCCAAAGCTTCCAGGTCAGAGGGGATGACCACCATCGCACAAGAGCAGCGCCCAACGCAGCCCGGCAAAGCTTCAGGCTCCGACGGCCCTGCCCGGACCCCATGCCCTTTGTGGCAATGACGATACCGCAAGGCAGATCTTCTTCCAGCGCCCATCTGCCAAGACACCGCAACCTTACATATGAGGTCAACCAGGCATGAAACGTTTGATTTTTTGCATCTTCTGCTCCAGCCTGTTTCTGTATCCCGGCTGCGCATCCCTCCGGAATGCGCCTGTGGATCCCAACCCTTCCGCCTCTCCGACGACCTCCGTTCCTTCCCGGAAAACCCCAGCCCACCCCACCTCCGCCACCCTCACCGCCAAAAAGATCCCCTCCGCCTTACCCGCACAGGAAAAAGCCACCCCTTCGTCCTTTGATCAGGCGTTGGATTTCTATGAGGCTGCCGATGAATTCTGGAAAACAGGAGAATATGACGCCGCCCTGGAAGCCCTGGACCAGGCCTATGATCTCATCATGCGGGCCGACACCCAAAATCCCACAGATCTCCAGCAACGGGACGACATACGGCTCACCATCGCACGCCGCATCCTTGAAGTATACTCTTCAAGAACCATGGGCGTCGAGGGCAAGCAGAGCGCCATCCAGATACCTGACAACGTTTATGTACAACGGGAAATCGACCGTTTCACCGGCCCGGAACGCGCCTTTTTTGCACGCGCCTACCGCCGTTCCGGCATTTATATGGACATGATCCTCGAAAAGCTCAAGGCCGCAGGTCTTCCTGAAGAGCTGGCCTGGCTTCCCCTCATTGAATCCGGCTATCAGGTCAAAGCCCTTTCCAGCGCACGCGCTCTGGGTCTTTGGCAATTCATCCCTTCCACCGGTGTACGTTTCGGGCTCAAGAGGGATCTGCTCGTAGACGAGCGCATGGATCCTGAAAAAGCAACGGATGCTGCGGTTGCCTATCTCACAGAACTTCACAATCTCTTTGGCGACTGGCCCACGGTGCTCGCAGCTTATAACTGCGGCGAAGGACGAGTTCTGAGAACCATCCGCAGCCAAAATGTGAATTACCTGGATAATTTCTGGGATCTTTACACCAAACTGCCCAGGGAAACCGCCCAGTATGTCCCCCGTTTCCTTGCCACCATCCACATCATCCAGAACATGGAAAAATACGGCTTTGACCCCTCAGATCTGGATCCTCCTCCTGCATACGAGACCGTATCCGCCGAAAGACAGGTCACCCTCCAGGCCATCGCAACCACCACAGGTATTCCCCTGAAAGACCTTCAGACACTGAACCCCGAACTCCGCTACGATCTGCTCCCCAACGAGCCCTATACCCTGAAGATTCCCCAGGGATACACAGACCAGTTCCTGGCTTCCATTGAATCCATTGATGAGTCCCGCCCCCCCCAGAAAGCCTATCTCTACCACCGGGTAAAACCCGGAGAAGCCCTTTCCGGCATTGCCGCCCGCTACAAGGTCTCCGTCCGCCAGCTGATGCAGGAAAATGGCATCCAGAGAGCCAACCTCATCCGGTCCGGTGAGGTGATCAAGGTTCCCGCCAGCGCCTCCCAGCCCCTCTCCGCATCTGCACCAAGGAGCACCGCCTCTGCCGGGGAACCGAAAAAAACCCTCACCTACACCGTTCAGAGCGGAGACAATCTCTGGACCATTGCCAAGCGCTTCAACACCACCACCGGCAACATCATTGCCGCCAACCAGCTTTCAGGCTCTCGCCTGCAAGCCGGTCAGCAGCTCCGGATTCCAGGAGACGCACAGCAAGTAAAAACCCTGAATCCCCAACGGGAGGTCTACCGGGTCAAGGCGGGCGACACTCCCTTCACCATCGCCCTGAGACACAATATGCCCTTGCAGCGTTTTCTGCAGATCAACAATCTCAACCCCCAGAGCACCATCTATCCCGGGCAACAGCTTTTTGTTGAATAAATCCGCCTTGCCCCTGGCATCCAGAACGCTTGCTGAATATTTCCGTTTTGGACTTGCCTGAATCCCAGGAATCCGCTATAGGCATTTCACTCCTTTGCCGGGAGTCTTCTTAAGGCCCCGGCAAAGGCATGGGGGATCAGAGCCGGGGCGTCAGCTCCAGAGAATTCAGGATCCATATAAGGCGAAAAGACCTGCTTTCCGGATTCCACAGACACAACACCCCGTTTTCGCTTCCCTGACATATTAAGAGCCCCCGTAGCTCAGTGGATAGAGCAAAGGATTCCTAATCCTTGAGCGCAGGTTCGATTCCTGCCGGGGGCACCATCCATCCCAACCCTTATCCGCTCGCCCCCACCCCCCATTCCTCACATCCATGGGTGGCGACTGTTTTCTCCCGAAACCAGGACAAGTCAGCAAACGATAAGCTTATCCAGAGTACAACAGAAGGGTCTCCAAGGGCATGCCGGGTTCAGAAAACCGCTTTCATACACCCATTGAACTGCTTGCCCCTGCAGGCAACATGGAAAAACTGGAAATCGCCCTCCTCTATGGCGCAGACGCCGTCTATCTCGGTGGCGAGGATTTTTCTCTCAGAAACTTTTCCGACAACTTTTCCCTCAAAGACATTGAAAAGGCCATTGAGCTTGCCCACAGCCTGAAAGCCCGGGTGTATGTGGCCTGCAATATTTACCCAAGGCATCCTGAAATACCCAAATTGACAGCCTACCTCAGGGAACTGGCCGCATGCAGGCCCGATGCCCTCATTGTCAGCGACCCCGGCGTCATCGCCCTGGCCCGGGAATGGGCCCCCCATATCCCCCTGCACCTCAGCACCCAGGCCAATACCACCCACCCCGCCGCAGCCCGCTTCTGGTCCGGGATGGGCATCACACGGGTCAATGCCGCCCGGGAACTTTCCCTGGAAGAAATCACAAGTCTCTGTCAGGAAGGTGGCGTTGAGGTGGAGTGCTTTGTCCACGGGGCCCTATGCATCGCCTATTCAGGCCGCTGCCTTCTCAGCAGCTATATGGCCAACCGGGACAGCAACCGGGGCCTTTGCGCCCATCCCTGCAGATGGCGCTACACCGTGCTTGAAGCCCAGAGGCCAGGCCACTATATGCCCCTCTCTGAAGACGCCCGTGGGAGCTACATCTTCAATTCCAGGGATCTTTGCATGATCCGCCATATTCCGGAACTCGCTGCCGCAGGGATCAGCTCCCTTAAAATCGAAGGCCGCATGAAGAGCATCCACTACCTTGCCGTTACCGTTGGCGTCTACAGGGAGGCCCTGGATCTTTATTTTAAAGATCCTCAGAAATACCAAGAAGATCCTTCCTGGTATCCCCGCCTGGACAGCCTGCACCACAGAGGGTACGGCACAGGTTTTTACCTTGGGGATCCCCAGGGCATGGAACCCGACCCTGAGAATATGGCTGGCAAAGGCCCCAAAGCCCTTTTTGTGGGCAACATCCTCACCCCAGGCGATAAGGGCGCTCACAGCCTTATCTGCCGTAACCGTTTTTTCACCGGTGACACCGTCGAGGTCCTGCGACCCGGGGCTCCGCCGGTGATGGATCGCATCCTTTCCATCCATGAAGACGGAGTTGCCATCAATCCCGCACGTCCCAACAGCCGACTTGTGGTTTATCTTGAAAAAGACCACCCCGCCCAAAGCCTTCTCCGAATTCCTCCGGACACTTGCCAAAAGACTTCCCTTGCTGATATAGTTCCAGCAAATTAATATCCGTATCCGTACGATCCGTACATCCAGGTGCGGATTCTGTCGCCGATCCCCATTCCCCCTGTTGCATCGCAGGCCTTAATGCAGAAGGGGCAACAACCCTTGATCTGCTATCCTTCGGAGGCGCACCATGATTTTCGAAGATGACGAAACCTTGCGCATGTATGTGGAAGAATCCCTGGAGCATCTTTCTGATATCGAAAATGATCTTCTGACCATTGAATCCCAGGGCGCTGACATAGATGAAGATCTGGTCAACAACGTCTTCCGGGCTGCCCATTCCATCAAAGGCGGCGCAGGCTTCATGGGGCTTTCGACCATCAAGGACCTTTCCCATAACCTTGAAAATATCCTGGGCCTTATCCGCAGCCGGGAGCTGGTTCCCACGCCGGAAATCATCTCCACCCTTCTCCAGGCCTTTGACCGCCTCAGGGAACTGATCCATGAAGTGGAAACCAGCAATGAAATAAACATAGACCCCCTGATCCAGGCCCTCATGGCCATCACCTCTGATTCCCTGCCCGAAGCCGAAAGGAACAGTGTGGCGGAAAAGGTGGGAATCCAGCATCCCGCCGGTGTATCCCGCATGGAAGCTTCCCGCTTTGACCTCGACCAGGCCTTCAAGCATGGCAAGTTTCTCTATCTCCTGGAATTCGATATGCTCCAGGATATCCAGAAGAAAAACAAAACCCCCCTTGATGTCATCACCTCGCTTCTGAACAGCGGGATCATTCTGGACTCGAAAATCGATTTTGACGCCGTGGGCACACTGGACGATGAGCTGCCAAGGCGAATACCCTTCCTTGTCCTTTTTGCTTCCATCATTGAACCCGACATGGCTTCCATCCTTGTGGATCTTGACGGCCAGTATGTGCATCACATCCAGCCAGAAGTCATCGGCGCAACCGCACCTAGCGCTCCAGCTGTGCAGGTTGAAACACGCCCCCCTGCGGCCGCCTCCCCTCCCGCAGCACCCCGGAAAAAAAATCCTGAGCCTGCACAGAACCCGCCTGAACCGCCCTTGATGAGGGCTACGCCTTCACCCCCCCAGCCTCCTGCACGTCCCCAGGCGGTGATACCACCCCCGGCTCCCGTTGCAGCGGACCTCATCGAGGACCACGAGGAAGAAAGCATGGACTCCGGCACCAGAAACGACGGCAAGCAGAAGGGGCAGACTTCGCTTCGGGTCAACGTCAATCTCCTCGACACCCTCATGACCCTTGCAGGCGAACTGGTCCTCAGCCGCAACCAGCTCATTCAGGGAATTTCCGCCAACAACCCCAGGGCTACGGAAGCCGCCGGCCAGCGCATTGACATGATCACCTCCGAACTTCAGGAGGCCATCATGCGCACCCGGATGCAACCCATTGCCAATGTATTCAATAAATTCACCCGTGTTGTCCGGGATCTTTCCCAGGCCCTGGGCAAACAGGTCAATCTGCAAATCGAAGGAAAGGATGTTGAACTCGATAAAACCATCATTGAGTCCATCAACGATCCCCTCACGCACCTGGTCCGCAACTCCGTGGATCATGGTATTGAAACTCCGGAAATCCGCCAGCGTCTCCTCAAGCCCAAGGTCGGAACCATCAAGCTCAAGGCCTTTCATGAAGCCGGCCAGGTGAATATTGAAATCGAAGACGATGGCAAGGGCCTGGACCCTGACGCCATCGCCCGCTCCGCCCTGTCCAAGGGGCTTATCAGCGAGCAGGACCTCCAGAGCATGGGAGCAAGGGAAAGAATCAACCTGATTTTCCTTCCCGGCTTTTCAACGGCCCAACAGGTGACAGATGTCTCCGGTCGCGGTGTCGGCATGGATGTGGTAAAAACCAATCTGGATCGTTTGGGCGGCATTGTTGACATTGAGTCCAAGGTGGGCGTCGGCACCATCATCCGCATCAAACTGCCCCTCACTCTGGCCATCATCCCAAGCCAGATTATCTCCGTGGGCAAGGAGCGCTATGCCATCCCCCAGGTCAACCTCAATGAACTTCTGCGCATTCCCGCGGCCCAGGTGAAAGAACGCATCGAAAAAGTCGGCAAAGCCGCGGTTGTGAGGCTCCGGGGCACTCTGCTTCCCCTTCTGGATCTGGCCGAAGTGCTGGGCATTCCCAAAACTTACATAGATCCGGAAACCGGCGAGGAAAAAATCGATCGCAGGGTCAACATTGCAGACCGCAGATCCCCACAGCTGGATGCGGATGAAAAAGAAAATACCCGGGCCCCCAGAACACACAAAAGAAAACAAGAAGACCGACGCTTCCGCGCAGACAGCGCCATCAACATCGCCGTGGTCTCCACAGGCTCCTTCCGCTACGGCCTTGTGGTGGATCAGCTGAGAGATTCCGAAGAAATCGTGGTTAAACCCCTGGGGCGGCATTTAAAGGACTGCAAAGGCTATGCAGGTGCCACCATCATGGGAGACGGACGCGTGGCCCTGATTCTCGATGTCACCTCCCTTGCCGAAATGGCCCTGCTCTCCTCCAGCGGCGCTTCCAAGACCCTGGCCCATGCGGAAAAAGAAATGATCGAAAGAAGCCAGAAAAAAGAAGACAAAGCGTCTCTTCTCCTTTTCCGGAACGCACCCACGGAACAGTTTGGCGTTCCTCTCAACCTGGTGGAGCGCATTGAACGCATCAAGGCCACCGACATTGAGCATGTGGGCGGCAAGCGCGTGGTGCAGTACAGAGGCGGTTCCCTGCCTCTCTATGAGCTTGGCGAGGTTGCCAATATCCAGCCCCTCCCCGAACGCGAACAGGTGGAGGTGATCGTCTTCAAACTCACAGGCCGGGAAATCGGTCTCATGGTGAGTCCACCCGTGGACGCCGTGGAAGCCATTCTGAACGTGGACGCCACCACCCTCAAACAACCCGGTATCATGGGGTCCATGATCATCGGAGACCGCACCACCCTCATGGTGGATATCTTTGATGTGGTCAAATCCCTGAACCCTGACTGGTTTGTGGGGCTCTCAGCTGCTCCCGCGGCCATGACGCCCGAAGGGAAAAACGCCGCAGGGTCCAAAATTCTCTTTGCTGAAGATTCGGCTTTTTTCCGCAACCAGGTAACAAGTTTTCTCAAAGAAGACGGCTATGATGTGGTGGTAGCCGAAGATGGCCTGGAAGCCTTTGCCCTCCTTGAAAAACACGGGGATACCATCTCGCTCGTGCTCACGGACCTTGAAATGCCCAATATGGATGGCTTTGAATTCACGCAGAAAGTCAAGTCAGATCCTCGTTTTGCCCATCTCAGAGTGATTGCCCTGACTTCCCTTGCAGGAGAAGAAGACATGATCCGGGGCCGTGCGGCAGGTATTGATGACTACCAGATCAAACTGGACCGCGAAAAACTTCTGATTTCCATACGGGATTCCATGATCTCGCATGTGTGAACCCTTCCCCGGGGTGAAGCCTGGCCTGCCCAAGGCCTTCATCCCGCTCCCCACCCGATGCCATTGCGAGGAAAAGCCCCATGCAAAAACGATCGGAAAAAAATGTTCCTGAAACGGGTATGCTGGAACTGGCAACTTTTTATATCGGAGATGCCCTCTGCGGCATTGATATCCTGAATATCCAGGAAATCAACAAACAGACCGAGGTCACCACCGTCCCCCAGGCAGCCGAGTATGTACAGGGCGTACTCAACCTCCGGGGCCGCATTGTCACCATCATTGACCTTGGCACAAAACTCGGCCTTTCTTCCATCGAACCCAGTAAAGACAACCGCACCATCATCGTGGACTTCCAGGATGAGCAGGTGGGCCTTCTGGTGGACAGCATCAGTGACGTGCTTGTGGCGGAAGCTTCCCGCATTGAACCGCCCCCCTCCAACATCGGAGGCATGCAGGGAAAATTTTTCCATGGCGTTTTCAAGACGGAAAAAAAGCTCATCGGGCTTTTGGACATCAACGCTGTACTGGAAGACTGAGGACCGGGCTTTTTTCGCAAGTGATTCCGGGAAAAAGGCTCCTGGAGCCGCTGTGCATACCCGCTCGCGCCAAGGGGCTGCTTCAGGCCGAAATGCCGCTCTTCCTCACCTGTTTTCACCATGACTTCTTATCAGGGAATTTGCTTCCGTGACCGACCTTCGTGTTCTTGTTGTTGATGATACCATTGTCTACAGAAAAATCGTCAGCGACATCCTGACATCCATCCCCGGTGTCCAGGTGGTGGGCAGCGCCAACAATGGCAAAGTCGCCCTCTCCCGCATTGAGGCGCTGAAGCCCGATCTCATCACCCTGGATGTGGAAATGCCCGAAATGAACGGGCTTGAAGTACTGGAGCGCCTCGGCGGCATTGCTCCGGAAACCGGGGTGGTCATGCTGAGCACCCTCACCACCCGTGGAGGGGATATCACCATCAAAGCTCTGGAACTGGGGGCCTTTGATTTTGTTCCCAAACCCCAGAACGGCTCCATGGGAGAGAATCTTGAGGCCGTGCGGCGTATTCTCACCCCCATCGTCCTGGCTTTTCAGCGCAGAAAAGACATCCGGGAAAGGTTGCGGGGTCTGCCCGCATCCCCGCCCCCCCAGGCCTCGAAGGTCCTGCCTTCCAGGTCGGCATCTGCCGTGGACATTGCCCAGCGTATGCAGAAACTTTCCACGCGTAAAGCCAAGTCCGAAATTGTTGCCATCGGAATTTCCACAGGAGGCCCCAACGCCTTAGCGCGCATGATGCCCATGCTGCCTGCGGACATCGGTGTTCCCATTCTCATTGTCCAACATATGCCGCCCGTGTTCACCGCCTCTTTGGCCAAAAGCCTCAATGCCAAATGCGCCCTTGGGGTAAAGGAAGCCGAACAGGGTGAAATTATACAAAATAACATTGCCTACATTGCACCTGGAGGCAAGCAGATGAAGGTGGTGGCTGCGGGGGATGGAAAAAACCGTACCCTCAAAATCACCGATGATCCACCGGAAAACAGTTGCCGCCCCTCCGCAGATTATCTTTTCCGATCCGTTGCCAGTCATTATGTGGGCCGGGCGACCGGCGTCATCATGACAGGTATGGGGTCAGACGGTTCGGCGGGCTTAAAGGAAATGAAAAACTCCGGCGCCCATATCATTGCCCAGGATGAGGCAAGCTGCACGGTCTTCGGTATGCCAAAGGAACCCATTGAATCCGGTATCGTGGATATTGTGGCGCCTTTAAACGATATTGCTGCGGCCATTCTCAAAACCGTCCGCCCCTAACCTCCGGTGGCCCTATGACGAAAATTACCCCAACGGAATTTGCCCTGTTTTCCAAGTACATTCTCGAAATCTCGGGCATTGCCCTGGATAAGGGGAAAGAGTATCTTGTGGAAACCCGCCTGCACCCCTTGCTGGAAGAGCTGGGGTGCAAATCCTATACGGATTTTTACCAGAAAATCCAGAAAGATATCCGAAAGGATCTGGAAAAACGCGTCATTGACGCCATTTCCACCAATGAAACCTATTTTTTCCGTGATAAGCATCCCTTTGAGCTCCTTCAGCATAAAATCCTGCCCGATCTCATCGACAAAAGATCCCAGGCTGGTAGAAAATGGAACGGCAGACTGCCCATCCGTATCTGGAGTGCGGCCAGTTCCACAGGTCAGGAAATCTATTCCATTGCCATGACCATGAAAGAGTTGGGCCTTGACCTCAAAACCTATGATATCAAACTTCTGGGAACGGATATTTCCGATGCCGCCGTGGCCCAGGCCAGCTATGGCAGATACAATAAGTTTGAAGCCGCCCGGGGCCTGACCCCCCAGCGCCTCCAGCGTTTCTTCAATCGGGATGGAGAACACTGGCGCATCAAAGACGAGATCCGCGCCATGGCGAGCTTCCGGAAAATGAATCTGATGAAGCCCTTCACAGGGCTTGGAAAATTCGACATCATCTTCTGCCGCAACGTGGCCATTTATTTCACACCCCAGGACCGTAAAATGCTTTATCAGAAAATTGCCAGTTCTCTGGAGCCCGACGGATATCTGCTCATCGGATCCACAGAATCCTTGAGCAATGAAACCGCCCTTTTTGAACCCAAAAAATACCTCAATTCAGTAATGTCCGGTTAGGTTTTTGCATGAAAAAAGTTTTGATTGCTATCAAAAAAATATGATTTATACCTTGACAACTCAGTGAAAATACTTTGTCCCTTGAAATTATTATTAATTGTAATTTCAAG
>Ga0265295_1000954_pt1 | contig 54229 bp, 41 predicted proteins | sample Munlansysbiofilm_FD_192503 | JGI IMG/M metagenome (GOLD analysis project Ga0265295, IMG submission 192503) | Leachate microbial communities from a municipal landfill in Southern Ontario, Canada - Methane capture system biofilm | ecosystem: Engineered > Solid waste > Landfill > Unclassified ... | reverse complement strand
GTGCCTTGCAAAATCATGGCTTAAAAAAATGCAGAGATCATGGAATCACAGGGTTTAAAAGATATGTGGGTTTTGGAGTTGTTGCAAGAAATCTACAAATTATTGGCCATGCCTTGCAGCAGAAAGAGCTGCAGCGGCAGAAAAAAAAGACTGCCGCCTGATTAAAAATTAAATTTAAATTTTTTATGCTTTATTGGGATAGCTGCGTCTAAAATCAACAAAAGTTTGCATAAATTTTTTAAATTTAACCAAAAAACATCTTTCTCATAATTTTTTAGAAAAATAATTTCATTTTTTGAGGCCTGATTTTATAAAATTTGATGTTTTCGTTCAGCCACTATTTAACTATTTTATCCAAAAATCTATGCAAATAAAAAAACTTTTTGACTTTCAAGCTCTTGTCTGCAAATCACTTTTTCACATATCTTATTTTAAAAAATCAAAATTCATAGACAACAATCATTTTTCATGCCAACATAATTAAAACAAATAAAAAAGAATTCACAAAAATGAATAATTATAATCAAATTTCACAAACCATAACTATTTTTCACGGCTTCCCAAAACTGGAAACCGGAAGTACATTAGCCGGATATTCCGCATTGATTTCAGCCCATGATCTAAAAGTTCCAACTCCTTATCATCTATGTGCCATAGGAACTAAGCACAAAAAATATTATTATGAACAATGGCATATTTTTACCCCTCGTCACAAGCCAAAGGACACACTTATTGGGCATTTATATTTTGCACTTAAATATGAAGGTGTTGATCTGGCTGTTTTAAATGCTTTATTCAAAAAGGCTGCCCCTGAAGAGATTAAAAAAGCTGTTGTTTCAGAACCTACAGGCCGGTATAGTCGCCGTTTGTGGTTTTTATGGGAATGGCTGCGTGACAGTCAGCTTGATATTAAAGATGCTGCCATGGGGAATTTTGTTCCTGTCATCGACAACAGACTTCAGTATGAAGGCAAATCGTATCCATCCAGACGACACAGGGTTTACAACAACCTGCCCGGAACCAGAAATTTTTGTCCTTTGATCCGAAAAACCGAAAAACTGGAAAGTTTTATTGGCAAAAATCTTTCAGAGAAAGCTGTCGAAAATATCGGCCAGACACATCCTGATCTTTTAAGCCGTGCTTCTGCTTTTCTTTTACTCAGGGATTCCAAAGCTTCATATATAATAGAAGGAGAAAACCCGCCCCACAACCGGATAGAAAGATGGGGGAAAGCCATTGGTGAAGCAGGAAAACGCAGATTAAGTATTTCAGAGCTCATATATCTGCAGCAGATTGTAATCAGCGACAATCGGTTTATAACTCCGGGATTGAGAAAAGAAGGCGGTTTTGTAGGTGAACATGAGCGTACAACCGGAATGCCCATGCCAGACCATATTTCTGCGAGATCTTCGGATTTAAACACTTTGTTACCAGGGCTTATTAATACATATGAGCTTTTATGCAAAGATGATTTTAATCCTGTTTTACTGGCAGCTGTTCTTGCTTTCGGCTTTGTTTTTATTCATCCTTTCGAAGATGGAAACGGCAGAATTCACCGTTATTTATTTCACCATGTTCTTGCTGAAAAAAAATTTGTCCCAAAAGGATTAATATTCCCGGTATCTGCTGTTATTCTCGATCGTATAGAAGAATACAGGAAAGTTTTGGAGCATTTTTCAAAACCAAGGCTTGATTTTATACAATGGAAGCCTACAGAAAAAAACAATGTAAAAGTCTTAAACGAAACTATTGATTTATATCGTTATTTTGATGCAACCTGCCAGGCCGAATTTTTATTTGAATGCGTGGAGGAAACAGTAAACAAAACACTTCCTGAAGAAGTTCAATACCTTAAAAAACATGTACTTCTAAATGAATTCATCAAAAACTATATAGATATGCCTGACAGGATGATTGATCTGCTTATACGATTTCTTTTCCAAAATAACGGGAAATTATCAAAACGTGGAAGAAATAAAGAATTTAAAAAGTTGACTGATGATGAAGTTAAGGCAGTTCAAAATAAATATGCAGAGATTTTCGGTAAAATTGATTAAATGAGGTGCCGTACTTTTCCTGGACATGGATTTCCTGAACTAATTGTATCTCAGTTTTTTCTGTAACAATTACAAATACTTAAAATATTATAATTTTATAAGTGGAATTAATTTTCAATTTCTTCTGCTTAATATTTTATAAACTGGAAAAAATTCTATTCTCTAAAAAGTTGATATGGGAATTTTTTCTATATATTAATACTGTTAGCTTCCATGTTTGACATTATGATGCTGTAACATTATAATGTTATAAAATTATGGAGGTAACATATGTCCACATTATCAAAACGTTCTACAATTTACTTAGACCCAGCTCTTCATCAAGCTTTAAAAATAAAATCTCTGGAAACATCACGTTCAATGTCTGACATTATTAATGAGGCGATTAAAGAAGCTCTGGCTGAAGATGCAGAAGATCTTGCTCTATTTGATAAAAGGCAGGATGATCCTTTAATCAGCTACGAGGACATGATCAAAAGGCTGAAAAAAGATGGCAGAATATAAAGTTTATTTTAAAAAATCTGTCTGGAAAGATTTCAAGTTAATTCCAGACAAAGATTTAAGCAGCATTCTGCAATGTATAGAAGAATTGGGAAGTGATCCACGAAAACCTGGCAGTAAAAAACTTACTGGTCAGGAACGATACCGATATAGAGTTGGCAAATATAGGATTCTTTATTCTATACAGGATTATGAGTTAACAATATGGGTTGTAAAAGTTGGTAACAGAAAAGAAGTTTATCGCTAAAGCAAACAAAAAATGTATTTGACCGTTAAAGTCGTGCAACTTTTTGAAGACCTCAAAGCTTGTCGCGTGCCTTTAACTGCAACCTAAATTGAGCGATTTTCAAGTTTGCTGCATATACAAGGCAAATTGTATCAGGCTATACTTTTGCTATGCGTGATACAATTTAACGCAGTAGATGCAGCAAAATTTGAAAGCCCGCAGGGTTTTATATTTTTAAATATAATAAGCCTGATTCATTGAAAATTTTTTAATTTAAAAATATGAAACGCTCAACTTAGGTGCAAGTAATTAACATCTTACCTCAGGAGAAAAAACCATGCAGGAATTTCTTGATAGAACATTACCAATACTTGAAAAAGAAGGAATTGATGCACTTTCGAAGCCCATTATAGCCTTTGCCGGACTCGGCGGGGTAGGAGGAGGTGCTTTTCTCAATCTGGTACGTTGCGGAGTGAAAAGATTTCGACTTGCCGAAAACGGAATATTTGATCCACCAGATATGAACAGGCAGGCGGCAGCCTTTGCTTCTACTATGGGCAAGCCAAAAATTGAAGTCTATGAAAAGCTTGCCCGTGAAATAAATCCAGAGGTTGAACTTGAGCTGTTCCCTGAAGGAACTCTTACCGAAAACCTTGAGCGATTCCTTGACGGTTGCGATGTCCATGTGGGTGTGATCGACGTTGAAAAGGGGGCAGATGTTAAAGCGATGACACCGGAATTGCTCAAACGCTTCAATATCCCACTTTTTACAGCCGGGGCCTTTGGGTTTGGTGCCTTGCTGGTTGCCCACCACCCTGAAAAAATGATGCCTGATGAATTCTGGGGATTGTTAAAGGAAAAATCTAACGGAGAAGGTCTTTTCCCTTCCTTTGTTTCCAGTCGGTTCGAGTCCACTGTCATGAAACGAACAGAGCTCTATGCAAAAACGGGTAAGATCGCAACTACAAGTATCGGGGGTGCCCTGTCCGGGACACTTCTGGCATCTGAAGTACTGGCATATCTTCTTCAGGGAACAGACCTTGTGAACAGAGATATTATTTTTGCCCCAAAATTTGCTGCGATTGATCTCTTTCGTGGGACTATGGAAGTAATTGATATATCAGAAAAATAAAAAATCTGTGTCTTACTATGTTTGTTCTTTTTTACAACTCAACTAAATCTTGTAATCAGACTGACCCTGCTGTCTGACACATAAAATCACCAGAAAACAGGAACCCGGACCTTCATTTTGGCCTTGTTTTTAAAAAGAAGATACCCGTTTTTCCGGCCGAAAACATAAAGATCCCGTGTAACCTTAACGTCCTGCTGACAATAATCAAGAATTTCACGGATTTTTCCCTCTTTCCACCAGGCAAGAGCCATAAGTCCGTCTCCGCTTTTTCTTATTCCAAGGGTGTTTTCACCAAGATGATCAAGAGAAAGCCGATACCCAAGACGTTTGTAAACCTCAGTTAAAATATCAAGTGTATTAAGACAGTGAAAATCAAAGTCAGAGCTTCCTTTGAGCACTGCATAGTCAAAACGGGAAATATTAAAGCCCACAACAAGATCAAGCTTTTTTAAGTGATCCACAAGTTCAGAAATTTCCTCTCCAAGATATTCAAAATATTTATCATGCTTTGAATCATAAACAACAACACAGCTTATTCCCATTCTGGAAGCATTTCCCCAGCCTCCAACTTCCTGTGCAGAACGCCTTGTTTCAAGATCAAGCACTCCAAAGCGGCCTTCAGGCTTTAAAATAAAAGGTGAAACATTCTCCGGCTTATTGTTTATTTTTTCCAAAACTTCTGGCTCAGGCCTTTTTTTGAAGAAAGTTCCGGTTTTAATCATAAAAAGAATTTCTCCTGCCGCATATTTGTCAATCGGCCTGTTTCCAGATCCGCATTTTGGAGAATGCACACAGGCAGGACATCCTGTTTCACAGGGACATGATTCTATGACATCAAGAGTTTTTTCAAGAAGTGTTTCACTGCATTCAAAAGCCCTTTTTGAAAGCCCTGCACCTCCTTCAAATCCGTCATATACAAAAACAGCTCCTGAACCGACCTGATGATGAAAAGGGATTGAAATTCCTCCAAGGTCATTTCTGTCAGTCATTACAAGAAGGGGTAAAATTCCTATGGCGGCATGTTCCATTGCATGAATTCCTCCCATAAAATGGAGCTGGCGGTCCTCTAAGCTTTTTCTGATCTTATTTGGAATTTCTATGCATATTCCCTCTGTTTCCATTACAAGAGGAGGAAAATCAAGTGGAAAAACTCCTAAAAGACGCTGCCCCTTTATGAGTTTTTTTTCATAGCCTGTAACATTTTCAGTAACTTTAAGACGGCATAGAAAAATTCTTGTGCCCCAGAGTTTTTTCTGGTCAATAATTTCTAAAATTTCAGTTTCCTTGTTTGAGCGGGCACGGGTAAAATAATGTACTTTTTTACACACAGCAAAAGCTGTGTTTTTTAAAAAATCAAGCTCTTTGATAAGATAGTGTTTCCCCTTGTGAATATAAACAGCTCCCGGATAGGCTTCATGAAAAGCACGGCTTTTGTCCATGCTTCCAATAAGCTCCCCTGTATTTTCATCAACTATATCAAAATTGTCTCCTCCGCCTCTTAAATCAACCTTACGATGGGGATATTTTCCAGGTGCAAATAAAAGCTCTCCGTCTTCCCCCCTTAGAAGTCCTCCAAAGTTTTCAAGGCTTTTAACAGCATCTGAAACCGGTTTTTCCATGATAAATGGTTCCTCCTGAGTAAAGGGAAGTTCTGCGGCCGCACACACAAGATGACGTTTCATAATTACAGGGTTTTCAGGATTTATGACTGCTGTTTCAGGTTCCATTTTAAAAAATTCATCAGGATGATTCATCATATACTGGTCAAGAGCATCTTCATGACCAATAAGAACCACTGCCGATTCACGGCCTGAGCGCCCTACCCGCCCCGCTCTCTGCCATGTTGCCATAATTGTTCCGGGATACCCCACAAGAATACAAAGATCGAGATTTCCAATATCAATTCCCATTTCAAGAGCACTTGTAGTAATAACCGCAAGAAGTTCACCATCTGAAAGCTTTGCTTCGATTTCACGCCTTTCTTCGGGAAGAAAACCTGCTCTGTAGGCTGAAATTTTTCTGCTGTACTCCCCTGCCCTTTGTGAAGCCCACATGGCAATGAGTTCTGTCATTTTACGAGACTGCGTATAAATAATAGTCCTGAAATTTCTTGACAAGGCCGCATGAAGAAGAGCAATGGCTGCCTGAGCTGCACCTTCTGGAGTATTTAACATTAGAAAATGTTTTCCTGTTGATGGCGCACCGCTTGTTTTCACAGCAGTTACAGGAAGTCCTGTAAGCTCAGACGACAGCCTTCCCGGATTTGCAATGGTTGCAGAACAGAAAATAAATGTTGGATTTGCACCATAGGCCTTGCATATTCTGACAAGCCGTCTGAATACCCAGGCCATGTGAGAACCTGTAATTCCCCGGCAGGTATGGACTTCATCTATAACAACAAAGGAAAGATTTTCTATGAACTTTGCCCAGCGAAAATGATATGGAAGAATGGAAAGATGAAGCATTTCAGGATTGGTTAAAATTATGTTTGGGGGATTGTTTCTTATTTTAGTCCTCTTATATGAAGTAGTGTCTCCGTCATACACTTCAGCATTGACCGGCACAGGTGTTTCCAGTGCATCAAAAAGAGAGTTCAAGGTTTTAAGCTGATCCTGGGCAAGAGCCTTTAAGGGAAACAGATAAAGAGCCCTTGACTCTGGATTTTTCAAAATTTTTTCAATTACTGGAAGGTTGTAAATAAAAGTCTTTCCGCTTGCCGTAGGTGTGGCAATAACCGTGTGCTGTCCGTTTTTTATAAGGTCAATTGCCTCAACCTGATGGGAGTAAAGGGAGGAAATTCCAAGATTTTCAAGAAGCTTATTTATTTCCTTTGAAAAAGGAGATGAAGGTTTCAGATACTTTGCATCTTTTCCGGGAATTTCCCGATGATCCACAACAAAAGGTGCAAGTACATCATAATTTTTTAAGGCATCAAGATATTCCCAAATACCTCCCCTGTTCATGGCAGTTCCCCTTTTAAAACAATTATCCCAAACTGAACAAAAAAATTTAACCCCCAGGAATACATTTAGTATTTTGAGGATTAAATTTTGAATCTGACTTAAGAATGGACAAAAAAGGCCGTTTTCGTTCAGCAACTATATACTTTTTTATACAGCAGTGCTCACCCAGAAAAATTTTTACTTTTTCTGACAACTAAAATATTTATATATTTAGATAAAATTTATACGAAGTTCAAACAATTATCAGATAAAAAATATTAACTCAAGGACTTATAAAAAGAGTTTTATACATAAAACTCATGAGGCTAAAATATTAAAATATTTAAGAAAAGAATAAAGAATATGATTATTTGCATTTTGATTTTTATAAACTTTTTTTGACATATAAAAAATTTATCTTTATTATAATAAACGAATTTAAGAATGGTGGTTTATACTGATAAAGAGCTAATATTTATAAATTTATTAAATAAGATGATAATTAATGAAATTAAAAACTAAAAAACAATTCGTTCCTTTCCTGATTTTAATAATTCTTTTAAGCTTTAACATTATTTATGCATGGGAACTCCCAGAAGAAGTTATTGTTAGAAATACTTATCCTCCTCAAAAATGGCAAATAGAAAAAAGGCCGGCTACAATTGAAGGCGATTATTCAATTTATCGTTATTATCTTTATGCTTCTACAGGCAAAAACCAAAATCTTTTTAGAAATGTTATAGTCTGGAAAAAAGATGATAAATTTTGTGTCAAAATACTAAGGCTGAATTTTTCGCCGGACACACTTCCAACAGACTGTTTAGAGCCTATTGATGAAAATAATATAAGGAAAAAAATTTACGACCGCCTAAATTCATCGGATTCAGTCAGATAAAAAAATTACAAATTTAAATGAAATCTGCCATATCCTATCAGAAAAGTTCAGATTGGGATGATCCCGCTATGTTACATTACAGACTATTCAGCCTGGTGCTGAGTGCAGATTTTATGAAATTGAAGCTGTTGAAAACAGCTGGTGTCAGGGAACTGAAACGCCAGATTGAATCATCTCTTTATGAACGGCTGGCTTTAAGCCGCAATAAAGAAAAAATAAAAGAGCTTTCAGAAAAAGGCCAGTTAATTGGAAAAGCTGATGATATTCTTAAAAAACCCTTATGTACTGGAGTTCCTGAATTTACCTGAATATCCCATTTATTCTGAGCTTGGACTTGAAACAGCTATTATTGACAGGCTGGAACATTTTCTTCTTGAATTAGGAAAAGGCTTTTTATTTGAGGCCCGCCAGAAAAGATTAACAAAGAATAAGAAAAAAACATTAATATCAAATTTGCTGCAAGTCAAATTGAGAAAAACTAATAAAATGAAAAATTTCCTAGAAAAGAAAAAGGGTATAATGCATCTGAATACTCTGCATTTATTTTTATAACTCCCCGGCAGTCCGTAAATAAAAGGACAGGGATATAAAACAGGCTTCATTTCAAGCCCTCTTTATACGATATTCCTCCCTTCTTAAAACAGCTGCCGGGAAATTTTCCAGGTTATCTTAAAAACTTGCTAATCTGATGCAAAATAATGCTCAAAAAAGACTTCATTAAAAACCAGTTATGCATCAATATCAACTTGCAATTGCCCTGAACTTTTATCCGCCTCTTTTCTTTTTCTGACAAAATAAGCATCCAGAACAAGTATGAGTGAAAAAAGCTGCTGAGACATAAGTACATAATATCCCTGGCGCATCATTAGCAATGCAGCAGAAATATTTCCCAGCATAAACCAAAAATACCCCTGTGAATTAAATTTTGCCAGAAAATATGTCCCGAAAATAAAACCCAATGCAACTCCAAGCTCCACAAGCTGATTGATTGTTGTCAATCCCCCGAAATCATAAAGACTTAAACCAAGCCCAAAAGCGATCATAAATCTTGACAGATAATCAAGGACTTTATTATTTGATTTTTCACGCCCTTCTTTCAAGGCATAATACAAACCCATTATCATTGCAGGAACACCGCTTGATTCAACAGCTGCTGCTATCCAGTTATGTTCCATAATAAAAACAAAAACCCAGGCCGGCAGTCCTGCAAGATAGACTATCCATGCATAGACTCTTGCTTTTTGCTGAATTTTTATACCTGATGATCTTTCCGCCATGGAAAAAAACAGCTTATTCAGAAGATAAAACAAACCTCCCCAAACCTGAAGAAGAATAAAAAACATAATGCACCTCTCAAATTTCAGCATTTTGACTTGTTTAAAATGCAGCATAAACTCAAAAAACAAAAAGAGATAAAAAGGTCTCAGACAGGAACAGAGCCTTCAAGCTGCAAATAAAATTTAGTTAAAGGAATTTTATTTGAATGAAGCAGGCGGAGGCGGAGAGGTGCAAAAAAAACCGCAAGCCGGAATATAAAAAACAGAAAACCGAGAGTATTGAAACTTATTTTTTAAATTTCCCATTGTTGTCTCCCAGTTTCCAATTAATTAATAATGTAGATAAAATCATCGTAAAATAACAATATTTAATTTTGTTATTATTCTTTTTTCCCTTTGTCAAGGTCATTGAGGCCTGTTTACCAGAATATTAATGCAGAATTAAAACAGGCCCTCTTAAAAATTCACATTTTAAAAGCCTTTACAGGTTTTATCAGACAGGAGGCATCCTCTGAGTAATTCCTTTTCGCGAAGCTTTGGAACAATTACAATTGTCATCACACTTAACCATTGAATCAACCCTTGTAAGAGCATAGCTTCCCGGAGCTTTTTCAATTTCTTTAAATTTACCTTTCCCTGGTATTCTTTTTGAAACAGTTTCACCCGCAAACTCAATGTTCCAGTCATGCCAGTCAAGCCACCATGAACCTTCTTCCCATTTTGCATTTTCAAGCCACTTTTCAGGTGAATCAAACTTTAATTCCAATGCTCTGTAGCCATATTTACTTTTTAAAGGCGGATTTACAACTCCTGCAACATGGCCTGAACCTGCAAGAACAAATTTAACTTTCCCGGAATGAAGCAAAGCTCCCTTAAAAGCTGCCTTCCATAAAACTATATGGTCATCTTCTGTTGCAAGAAAATATGAAGGTACTTTAATTTTTGAAATATCAATTGGAACTTTTCCTATTGTTATTCCGCCCGGCTCTTTAAGCCTGTTTTCAATGTACATATTCTGAAGATAAAAGGCATACATTCCTGCAGGAAGATTTGTGGAATCAGAATTCCAGTACAAAATATCAAAAGGAACAGGGTCTTTTCCCTTAATATAGCTGTTAACCGCATAGGACCATACAAGATCGCTTGGCTTAAGCATGTTAAATGTTTTGGCAAGATGTCTTCCGTCAAGATATCCAACTTTTTTTATGTCTTCTATTATTTTCTTTACCTGAAATTTATCCAGAAAATTCCCAATCTCTCCTGGTTCGGAAAAATCTATCAAGGTTGCCATATAGGTAAGAGATGCAAATTTCTGCATCTTTTTCGCCTCAAGATATGCTGCTGTTGTGGCAAGAAGTGTTCCGCCTGTGCAGTATCCTATGGCTGAAACTTTTTTGGATTTTGTTATTTTTTCAATTACATCAAGAACTTCAAGATGACCTTCAAGCACATAATCTTCATATCTTTTTGCCGCATGCTCGGTGGAAGGATTTACCCATGAAATAACAAAAACAGTGTAACCCTGATTTACAAGCCACTTTATAAGGGAACTTTTTTCATTGATGTCTAAAATATAATATTTGTTTATAAAAGGCGGTGATATTAAAACAGGAATCTTAAAGACTTTATCTGTTTCAGGGTAATATTGAATAAGCTGTAAAATATCATTTTGATAAACAACACTTCCTTTGCTGAGAGCAATATTTTCACCAGGCTTAAATGCTGTATTATCTGAGATTCTGACATTCAGGCTTCCGTCTTCGCAGCTTACGTCATCTAAAAAATTGTCAAAACCCTCAAGTATGTTTTCGCCTTTGTTGTCAAAAGTATATTTTAAAAGCTCTGGATTTGTTGCCAGAAAATTTGACGGAGAAACTGCTTCTAAAAACTGTTTTGTATAAAACTCCACTTTTTTCTTTCTTTTGGGATCAAGGCAGTCAACATTTGCAACAGCTTCTTTTAAATTATTATAATTTATAAGATAAATATCACGCATGAGCTGGAAAAAAGGATTTTTATTCCACTCTTCCCCTGTAAATCTTTTATCTTTTACTGTTTTTTCTTCTTTTTTGCCGGGATCAAGCATTTTTTCAACAATTGCAGAAGATGCTTCATTGTACTCTTTCATAATTTTAAGGCTTAAATTAAAAAGTGCCTGGGGATTTAATGCCATTTTTTGAAATACTTGAAAAAAATCAAACATTAGTCCAGGTTCCGGAAATTCATTTTTCATTTTGTTTTTAGAAAATGAGTTTACAACAACTCTTTGTTTGTTGGAAAACTTGGTCAAAAGATCAGAAATTCTATCCAACTCAAAACCTGATGATGCTATTTTTTTCTCCATGAAAACTCCCCCGGTTTTAACAGTTTTCAAAATAAAAAAGAGATTTTTCCAAATAAAAACTGAACAGATTTTTAAAGACAATTAAAATTAAACAATTAATAATTTTTGAGATTTTCAGACATATCAGGTTACAAAATAAATATTTACATAATTGTTAAGTTTATACGGCAAAAGCATATTTATCAAGCTGAAGATGATTAGTTTATTTTTCAAATTAAGACATTGACAAAATTTTTATTTTCTATTTTCCTGAAAGACTGATTAACCTTAATTTTTTGGAGGAAAAAATGACAGAATCATACATACCAACAAGACAGGAAGCATTTGAGCTTTTAACTGAATATACAAAATCAGAAGGTCTTATAAAACATGCACTTGCAGTTGAAGGTGTTATGAAATATTTTGCATCAAAGTTTGGTGAAGACCCTGAAAAATGGGGGATAATTGGACTTGTCCATGACCTTGACTATGAAAAATGGCCTGATGTTCACTGCCAGAAAACTAAGGAAATTCTTGAAAACAAAAACTGGCCCCATGATTATATAAGAGCTGTAATGAGCCATGGATACGGAATATGCACAGATATTGAACCTATTCACAAAATGGAAAAAATTTTATATGCAACAGATGAGCTTACAGGTCTTATAAATGCAGCTGCCATAGTAAGACCAAGCAAAAGCATAATGGATATGAAGCCTAAATCAGTTAAAAAGAAATGGAAGGACAAAAGCTTTGCCGCAGGAGTTGACAGAAGCATAATTGAAAACGGTGCAAAAATGCTTGAAATGGAAGTAAGCGAACTTATTTCAGAAACAATTGAAGCAATGAAAACTGTTGCAGATGATATTGGACTTAGGGGTAATATTTAAAAATTTTCCCACATTTCTTGCTTGGGATATTTATTATTTTTTAAAATATCTATTACTTATTCAAGATGTTGCTTTAAAAAACATTATAATGTAATGTAAATGTAATACGTTTTATTGACAGGAGGCATTATGTCCAAAACAGCAATAATTCAGGCAAGAGTTGAGCCTGAAACAAAAAAGGAAGCACAAAAAGTTCTGCAAAAATTAAATATTTCAATGTCTGAAGCTGTATCTATTTTTTTGACACAGGTTTCTTTAAACCGCGGAATTCCTTTTGAAATTAAAATCCCAAATAAAATAACCAAAAAAACAATGGCAGATTCTCAAAAAAATAAAGACCTCAATGAAGTATCTTCTTTAGATCAATTATTTAAAGAGCTTGAAGATTGAAAATCAAATACAGCACCCAATTTAAAAAAGATTTTAAAAGAATAAAAAAACAAAATAAAGACATTGATAAACTGAAAAAAATAATTGAACTTTTAACTAAAAACGAACCTCTGCCCCCTAAATTTAAAGACCATCAATTATCCGGCCAATGGAAACTGCACAGAGATTGTCATATTGAACCTGACTGGATACTTATTTATATGATAGATTCTAATGCCCTTGTTCTGGAAAGAACAGGCAGTCACTCTGACCTTTTTAAATAAACAACAGTAAACATTATGAAAATATTATATTCCATAAGCCAGAAACCAGGATTTACAGGAAGCGGTTTTTATGTTCAGTCAATGATAAAACAGGCTTCTTTAAAAAATCATGAAACATTTCTTTTATGCGGACTTCAAAAAAATGACAACATAATTTCAATTCCCGGCCTTTTAGAAAACAACAGAGCTTTTATTGAATTTGGTACAAAAAATATTCCTTTTGACGTCCCAGGAATGAGCGATGTAATGCCCTATCAAAGCACATGCTTTAAAGATATGTCAGAAACACAACTTTTCCTTTATGAAAAGGAAGCCAAAGAAAAAATAAAAAAAGCTGTTGAAAGTTTTAAGCCCGACGCTATTCACAGCAACCATTTATGGCTTATGTCTTCATATATAAAAGAACTTTTCCCGGATATTCCCCTTGTAATCACCTGCCACGGCACAGATTTAAGGCAGGCAGAAAACTGCCCCCACCTTAAACCCAAAATAATTAAAGGCTTAAAAAAAGCAGATAAAATAATTGCTTTGACAAGTTCCCAGAAAAATAAAATATCTGAAACCTACAATATCTCTGAATCAAAAATAAAAGTTATTGGAAGCGGATTTGATGAAACTATTTTTTCATTTCAAAAAAAACCAGACCCTCCTCCGGTAAATATTTTGTATGCAGGAAAACTTTCTTTTTCCAAAGGTGTTTTCTGGCTTTTGTCTTCCCTTGCACTTTTAAATCAAAATAAACTTCCGTTTCATCTTTATCTTGCAGGTACAGGCTCAGGAATTGAGCATCAGTCAATTTTAAAACTTGGAAATAAATTAAATAATGTAAGTTTTTGCGGAATGCTCAGCCACAAAGAACTTTCAGAAATGATGAAAAAGTCCCATATTTTTGTTCTTCCCTCTTTTTATGAAGGACTTCCACTTGTTATTCTTGAAGCACTTGCATGCGGATGCAAAGTAGTAACAACAGATCTTCCCGGAACAAAAGAACTTGCAGGAAATATTGATTCTGAACTGATTAAATTTATTGAACTTCCTGAACTTGAAACAATAGACAAGCCCTATGAAAAAGATATTGAATCACTTGTATCAAAGCTTTCCAAAATTTTGGGTGATGAAATTGAAAAAACTTTTTTAAACCAAAAAATAAATCCTGAAAAAATTAATAAATTAATTGAAAATTATACATGGAAGGGAATTTTCAGTAAAATTGAAATGGTATTAATGGAACTTGTCAATTAAACACAAATTCAATATTTTTTTCATTTGGAACAATTGAATACATTCCGTTTTTAGAAACTAAAACAGCTTTTGCACCCTTTAAATTAAGAGATAAATCATCATTATTTTCCACAAAAATATGAATCATTTTTTGACTGGTATCATCAAAATATTCAGACAACAAAGCATCAGCCTTTTCAAGATCAATAATTATTCCTTTTTCTGTTTCTGAAATATCTGCAAGTTCACTGTAAATAAGCTGTGCAATGGAATTTTTAATATCAGGCAAAAGAATCAGCCCATTCTTTTTTGATCCTTCACGCAAAAAAGCCGCCCATTTTTCAACTATCTTAAAATTCATTTCAGAATTTTGATGCAAAAGATTAGTCCAGTGAAGACTTAACAAAGGCCAGTCAAAGGAAAAATCAGGCTCTGCACCTATACAATTCCATTGTACAGGGGAAACTCCCCTTTCTATAATTGTTATTGTGCACTCTTTTGTGAATTTTTCAAAAATTGGAGGCTTATACTTCCTTGCTTTCTCAAATAAAGTAATAACAATTTTAAATCCTGCATTTTTAAGAAGCTTTTGAAATCCTTTTTCACCGTTTCCAAAACTATGCTTCAATGCCGGCGGAATAAAAATTTCAGGGAAACGAATATGAATACCGCTTGTTTTTATTATTTCCCGGGCTGCCTTAAAATGATTTTCAATTTCATCACTGCTTCTCATATTGCATTCAAAATCATGAAATTCAGTTCTTGACAAAATTCCATTTTCCCAGAATTCATGTCCAAGTCCGTGAAATGCAATTTCAATATGATTTTTATTTGAATTAATAATTTCTGCTGCTTTATTAAGCATTGAAAAGTCTTTAACCGGAACATGCCAGTTTTTCCCCATCCAGGTAGAACATGGAAGTTTTTTTAAAATATTGTTTCTGTCCCAGTCGCACCATACAAAACCCCAGATAATTTGAATTCCAAGAGATTTGGCAAATAACACAAGTGCATTATAATCATTTAAATCATGATTTCTTTTTATACCGCTTCTAAAAGGCTGATTTTTTTGTGATCCGTCCCTGCCGTTCCACCAGCCCACATCTTCAATAACAACAATAAGCGGTTTTGGGATTAAAAACTTTTTGTCTTTAAATTTTTCTATAGCTTTCAAAAATTCCATTCAAATTACCTATTTGAAGATTATTGTATTTTATACTAATTTTTCCATAAACTTAAATAAGGCCGGTAAGTTATGGAAAAAATATCACATATTCTGGAAAAAGGTACAGGAAAACTTAATGAAGATGCAGTGTCAATAAACGGTTCTGTATTTGGAGTTTTTGACGGTGCAACAAGTCTTGATAAAAAAATATTTGAAAACGGACTAACAGGCGGATTTATTGCTTCAAATACTGCAAAGAATATTTTTCTTAATAAAAAAGGAAGTCTGAAAGACCTTGCAAATAAAGCAAACAAATCAATTTACAATAAAATGACTGAAAATTATGTTGATACATCTGATAAATCAAACCTCTGGAGCACTTCAGCAGCTGTTGTTAAAATTGATAAAAACACCTTAAACTGGATTCAGATAGGCGACAGCCTTATTTTGATTATTTATAAGGACGGTTCCTATAAAATTCCTGTAACAGATTTTGACCATGACCTTGAAACTTTAACAATGTGGAAAAATATTTCCCATAAAACAGACAAATCAATAATGGAAGAGCTTGAAACCCAGATAATCAAAGTCAGAAAAAGGATGAATATTGACTACGGTGTATTGAATGGTGAAAAGGAATTTTCTTCATTCCTGAAGTCAGGAACTGAAGACCTTCAAAGTATAGATAGCATTCTCCTGTTTACTGACGGACTTTTTATCCCAAGTGAAAATCCGGGTGAAAACAATTTTGACAAGATGATTGAACTTTTTAATAAAGGCGGCCTTGAAAATATAAGAGATTATATAAGAAATAAGGAAAAAAAAGACCCATACTGCAAAAAATATCCAAGATTTAAAACCCATGATGATATTGGTGCAGTATGCCTGAACTGCTAAATAGTGATTGGCCGAAAACGAGAATTTTTTGTTCAGTTCAAGGAAGATAAAAAATTTAACCGCAGGAATACATGGAGTATTTTGAGGATTAAATTTTGAATCTGACGCCGAAATGGACAAAAAAGGCCGTTTTCGTTCAGCAACTAAATAATTTCCTTTACCCTTCCAACCTGTCCGTCTTCCAGTCTTACCTTTATTCCATGTGGATGATTTTTGGAATTTGTTAAAATATCTTTTACTATTCCTTTTGTAAGCTGTCCGCTTCTCTGGTCTTTTTTAAGCACAATATTTACGTTTATTCCCGGTTTTATATTATCTCTTTTTCTGCCGTCCATTTTATCTTTCCTTTTTGTCTTTAAAATTTAATTTCTTAATAACACCTAAATTGAACGATTTTCAAGTTTGCTGCATATAACGGCAAATTGTATCAGGCTATACTTTTGCTATGCGTGATATAATTTAACGCAGTAGATGCAGTAAAATTGGAAAGCCCGCAGGGTTTCATATTTTTAAATATAACAAGCTTAATTCATTGAAAATTTCTTAATTTAAAAATATGAAACGCTCAATTTAGGTAACAGTCAAATCAAAATCATAAAGACAAAACTCAGAAACTAACCCAAACAAGACTCATCATTTCCATGAATATCAAAATTTTTTTCAAGAATAAGCTTTAAACATGCATCAACACTTGGTGCATGATATTTTATTCCCCTTCCATTACGTATTTCATCAAGAGAAGCATCCATTCCAAGGGAAGGCCTGTACGGCCTGTGTGATGACATGGCCTCAACAACATCTGCAACTGTTAAAATTTTTGCTTCAAGAAGTATATCCTCATCTTTAAGCCCCCTTGGATAGCCGGAACCGTCAAGAAGTTCATGGTGCTGATGAACAATTTCTGCAACAGGCCACGGGAAATTAATATTTTTAAGTATTTCATATCCTGTTTCAGCATGGCATTTAATTATTTCATGTTCCTGGGAAGACAAAACAGTAGGCTTTGATAAAAATTCCGAAGGAAGTGCAATTTTTCCAATATCATGCAAAAGTGCTGCAAAATGAAGCCCTTCAATCTGTTTTTCGGGAAGATTCAGTTCCTTTGCAATTGCACAGGCAAGTTTGTCAACCCTGGTCTGGTGTCCGGCTGTGTAAGGGTCACGTTTTTCTTCTGCTGAAGCAAGGGATTTTACTGTTTCCTCAAGATTTGCATGAAGACTGTCACGGCTTTTTTCAAGTGCTGTCATTGCCATTTTTCTGACAGTAATATCCCTTGTAACTCCCCTGTATCCAATAAAAATATTGTCATCAGAAAAAATCGGAACAGCATTGATTTCAAGAACAACCTTTCTTCCGCTTTTTGAAAGACAGGTTAATTCAAACCCCTTAAACGGTTTTTGAAGGGAAAGTAAATTTTCATATATTTTTTCAAATTCAGCCTTTGAAGCACATGGAAGAAATTCAATAATACTTTTATTTTTTACCTCTTCAATTGAAAAACCTAAAAGCTCATTTATTCTTGGACTTGAATAGGTAATTTTACCTTTTTCATCACTTTCCCAAATCCAGTCGCTTGTGGTTTCAACAAGGCTTTTAAATCTATCCTTACTTTTTTTAAGAGATTTTATAAGTTTTTTTCTTTCCCAAAAAGCCCTTAAAATTTCACGGTCTGCCTTCATGGTCTGTCTTATCGAATAAAGGGAAAGAATTAAAACAATAAATAAAATTGCAATTGAAACTCCAATAAGCTTGTTTCTTATGGAATTTATTTCAGCATAAATATCATCTGTATACATTCCTGTTCCAACAATCCAGCCCCAGGGTTTAAAACCTTTTATATAGGATTGTTTTTTTGATAATTTTCCTGATATATCCTTCCACTGCCAGCTGTAGTCAATAAATCCTGAACCACTTTTTTGAACAAGCTCATTAAATCTTAAATAAAGATTTTTAATATCATCATCTTTAATGTCTTCAATTTTTTTATTTTCAAGGTCAGGCCTGTAAGGATGAAGAATCATTTTGGGAGTCATGTCAGTAATCCAGAAATAATCTTTTTTTTCAGGCCCGTAGCGAAGCTTTCCAATTCTTAAAACTGCCCTAAGCTTTGCTTCATCTGTTGAAAGTTCTCCTGAAAGCTCCCTTTCCCTGTAGCTTTCAACAAGAGTCCATACAGTTTCTGTAAGCTCTTTAATCATTTCCTTTTTTCTGGAAACAAAACTTTTTTCAATGTGTGGAATAAAAATAAAAAAAATTACAATAACATATAAAATAATAGTTAAAACCGCGGGAAAAGCTATTCTTTGAGATGTTGAATTGGAAAGTTTAATCAATGTTTTTTCCGGCATAAAGCCATCCTGAAATAAGTTTAATCCAAACTTTTTAAAAGTGTTTAAAATTAAAGTTAGTCAGATATAAAGTTTTATGTCAAGGCTGATGAATATATATAAAAGGATACGGTTATTAAACAGTTAAGGACAGATTTAAAAAAAGCCTTACTTAACGACAAAACATTGTTTCAACGTCAGAAAATACATAAAAATCTGCCCCGGTGACTTAAGCCACCGGGACAGACAAAAAAATCATCCAATATTTTTATGATAATCCTGAATAGAACAAACCCTTATGCTGCCGTTTTCTCTTCTTGCTTCAATTCCTTTTGCAACTGCAAAAGCTGCTGCTGTTGTTGTGATATATGGGATATTAAATCTTATTGCGGTTTTTCTTATGTAAGAATCATCTTCCTGGCTTTCCTTGCCGCTTGGAGTATTTATAACAAGATTTATTTCTCCGTTTTTCATTGCATCAACAATGTCTGGACGGCCGTGTCCGATTTTTGCAAGAACTTTGGATTCTATTCCATTATTTAAAAGAAAAGCATTTGTACCTGTAGTTGAAAAAATTTTAAATCCAAGTTCCTTTAAAAGACGTGCAGCTTCAAGAACGCTTTCTTTTTCGTGGTTTGCAACTGTAATCAAAACACTTCCTGAAAGGGGAAGATGAACATTTGCAGCTTCCTGGGATTTGAAAAATGCAAGTCCAAAAGAATCTGAAAGCCCAAGAACTTCACCTGTTGATCTCATTTCAGGACCTAAAACCGGATCAACTTCTGGAAACATATTAAAAGGAAAAACTGCTTCCTTTACTCCAAAATGCTTGATTTCATGTTTTTTAAGATCAAGATCACAAAGCTTTTTACCAAGCATTATTTCAGTTGCAAGGCGGGCCATTGAAATATTGCATACCTTTGAAACAAGGGGAACTGTTCTTGATGCACGGGGATTTGCCTCAAGAATATAAACTTTGTCATTGCAGATTGCGTATTGAATATTCATAAGTCCTACAACCTTTAATTCAACAGCAATTCTTCTTGTATATTCAGAAATTGTTTCAATATGTTTTGGAGAAATTGTAACAGGCGGAATAACACAGGCAGAATCACCTGAATGAACTCCTGCAAGTTCAATATGTTCCATAACAGCTGGAACAAAAGCATCTGTTCCGTCTGCAATGGCATCGGCCTCTGCTTCAATTGCATTTTCAAGAAATTTATCAATAAGAACAGGACGTTTTTCAGAAACATCAACAGCAGCCTGCATATAATGACGGAGCATATCCTCATCATGGACAACTTCCATTGCCCGTCCTCCAAGAACATATGAAGGTCTTACCATTACAGGATAACCAATTCTTGAAGCAGCTTTTATAGCATCTTCAAGTGTAACAGCCATTCCTGACTCAGGCTGGGGTATGCCGAGTTTTTTGATAATCTCTCCAAATCTTTCCCGATCTTCTGCAAGATCAATTGTTTTTGGAGAAGTTCCAAGAATTTTTACTCCTGCCTTTTCAAGTTCATCTGCAAGATTTAAAGGGGTCTGGCCTCCAAACTGTACAACAACTCCAAAAGGTTTTTCCTTTTCATAAATGCTTAAAACATCTTCAGTTGTAAGAGGCTCAAAATAAAGCTTGTTTGAAGTATCATAATCTGTGGAAACTGTTTCAGGGTTGCAGTTTACCATTATTGATTCAAAGCCTGCCTCACGAATTGCAAATGCAGCATGGACACAGCAATAGTCAAATTCAATTCCCTGGCCTATCCTGTTTGGACCGCCTCCAAGAACCATGATTTTTTTATTGTCAGTTACAGACACCTTATCTTTTGAATTATAAGTTGAATAATAATATGAAGCATTTTCAACACCGCTTACAGGAACAAAATCCCAGGCTTCGGAAAATCCGAGTTCAATTCTTTTGTCACGTATTGTTTTTTCAGGGATTTCCAAAATTTTTGCCAGATATTTATCTGCAAATCCGTCTTTTTTTGCCTGAATAAGAAGCTCATCAGAACAAAGACTGCCCTTGAATTTTAAAATTTCTTCTTCAAGTTCAACAAGCTCTTTCATCTGCTCAAGAAACCAGAGCTTTATATTTGTTTTTTCATTAATTTCATTTATATCAGCACCTTTTCTTATGGCTTCATAAATAAGAAACTGACGCTCGCTTGTTGGTGTTGAAAGCATTGCCATAAGTTCTTCAAGTGATTTTTGATTGAAATTTTTAGCAAACCCAAGGCCGTAGCGGCCTGTTTCAAGGGAGCGGATTGCCTTTAAAAATGCTTCCTTATAATTTTTCCCTATGCTCATTACTTCGCCCACAGCTCTCATCTGGGTTCCAAGCTTGTCTTCTACTCCAACAAATTTTTCAAAAGCCCAGCGTGCAAACTTTACAACAACATAATCTCCGCAAGGGGTATATTTATCAAGGGTGTTGTCTCTCCAGTAAGGGATTTCATCCAAAGTCAGACCGCTTGCAAGAAGAGCTGAAATAAGTGCAATGGGAAATCCTGTTGCTTTTGATGCAAGAGCAGAAGAACGTGAAGTACGGGGATTTATTTCTATTACTGTAACTCTTCCTGTTTTTGGGTCATGTGCAAACTGAACATTTGTTCCGCCAATAACTTCAATTGCCTCAACTATTGAATATGCATATTTCTGAAGTTTTTGCTGGAGTTCTTCACTTATTGTAAGCATTGGAGCAGTACAGTATGAGTCTCCTGTATGAACACCCATTGGGTCAACATTTTCAATAAAACACACAGTAATCATCTGATTTTTGGAATCCCTTACAACTTCAAGCTCAAGTTCTTCCCAGCCAAGAACAGATTCCTCAACAAGAACCTGATGAACCATGCTTGCAGCAATTCCCCTTGATGCAGTTACACGCAGTTCCTCTACATTATATACAAGACCACCGCCTGTTCCGCCCATTGTATAGGCAGGACGTATAACAACAGGATACCCAAGTTCTGCTGCAACTTTTTCAGCCTCTTCAACAGAATTTACAGCCTTGCTTTTTGGCATTTCAATTCCAAGATGCTCCATTGTTTCCTTGAAAGCTGTCCGGTCTTCTCCCTTTTTTATGGCCTCCATGTTAACGCCTATAACCTTGACATTGTATTTATCAAGAATCCCCTTTTCAGAAAGTTCTGAGGAAAGATTAAGTCCTGTCTGGCCTCCAAGGTTTGGAAGAAGTGCATCTGGTCGTTCTGTTTCAATTATTTTTTCAAGTACAGGAATTGTTAAAGGCTCAATATAGGTTTTATCTGCCATTCCAGGGTCTGTCATAATTGTTGCAGGGTTGGAGTTGACAAGCACAATTTCATACCCAAGGCTTCTAAGTGCCTTGCAGGCCTGGGTTCCTGAATAGTCAAATTCACAGGCCTGGCCAATTATAATTGGACCTGATCCTATAATCAGAACTTTATTTATATCTTCTCTTTTTGGCATGTCCCCTCCTTGTCTTAAAATTTAAGCCTCATTTAAAATTAATTAAACAGGCATGTATTTAGTTGCTGAACGAAAAATTCTCGTTTTCGGCCAATCACTATTTAACTGCTGAAAAAAGCCTTTTTTACAAATTCAGACATAAAATTCAAAATTTAATCCTTAAAAATTTCAGATTATTCTAAAGCATAATTTTTTGGCTTAAAATAGACAAAAAAATCCTAGTTTTCAGCTAATTACTATTTATAATTATTAAAAAAAATTAACTTAAGAAAATAATCCTGCACCGATATAATCGCTGAATCGGATAAATTCAAGAAAAAAGGGAAATTTCCATATTTGAAAAAAAAGTTTTTTATTCAAATAAAATTAATCAAAATCCTTTGTCCTGAAAAGGCTTCTCACAAAAATTTAAGTTTTTACAAAAAATCATCTATTGGCTTTAAACATTTAAAAGCTGAAACCAAGGCAAAAATAAACTTGCCAAAATTTTCAATAAATATAATTTTTAAACAATGTTTACCAAAGCATCTTATCCTAAAAAAATAAGGAAAACAGGGAAAATTATGAAAAAAATAAATTTCAAAAAAAGCTCAAAAGTGATTTTCTCATTTTTTGCAGTTTTTATTATTTTTTATCTTGGATGTTCCAACTCTGATAATGAAGAAAAAAATCCAAAAACCATTTTAAATGAATCAGTAAAAAAATACAGCCTTCCAGGTGCTGTATTTGCTTTTGCACAAAAAGATGAGTCTCCAAAAGTCTATTATTCAGGATTTTCAGACCTTGAAAATAATACTTTAATGAAAGCAGACACTCTTTTCAGAATAGGAAGCATTACCAAAACATTTACAGCATCAGCAATAATGATTTTATATGACAATAAAAAACTTGATCTTGAAGATAATGTTGATTCAATCCTTCCAGGAATTGTTCCAAACGGAGAAAATATTACAATTAAACATCTTCTTACAATGCGTTCAGGTCTTTCAGATTATCACCAGTCAGAAGAATTCCAAAAGGAAATAAACCAAAATCCAAAGCAGACATGGACTCTTTTGGAACTGATAGAATTTGTTGAATCAGAAAATGATCCAGGACTTTATTTTGAATACAGAAACATAAACTATATTATCCTTGGAAAAATAATTGAAACCATATCCGGCAAAAGCCGCAGCAGTTTTATTGAAGAAAATATCTGCAAAAAACTTTATCTTGAAAACACCTATGTTCCTTCATCATATATGCTTCCTTCAAATGCTGCCAAAGGATATATTGTTTCAGAAGACGGACTTGAAGAAGCAGGCTCATACTATCATCCTTCATGGGGTGGTGCTGCCGGAGATATGATTTCCAACGGCAAAGACCTGGTTTTATGGCTCAAGGCCTTTATTAACGGAACTCTTTTAAAAGAAGAAACCAAAAATTTAATGTTTGAAATGAAAGGTGCTTTTATTCAAAACCAGATAGCCGGATACGGATGCGGAACAATAAGCCTTAACGGAGCAAAGGGACACGGAGGTGATTATGCAGGAATTTATACATCTGCAATGTATGAATATCAGGGAAATTATATTGCAGCTCTTGTTAACGGACAAAAAGACCAGAACGGAGGCAATGCAACAGATCTTTTCTTTGATATGACAAAAAAACTTTTTCCCCCTCAAAAAAATATACAATGGCTTGAAAAAGAAATTAAAAATACTGCTGAACTTTCAAAAGATTATCTTGAAGCAGCAGGCATGGACATAAAAGTATCTCTTGAAGACAATACTTTAATAAGTGCACTGCCAGGAATTTCAAAGGCAGATAATACAGAAATTGAAAATGTTTCGGACTGGACCGGAACAAAAATAACAAAAGACCTTTATTTCAGAATTGCAAGCATAACAAAATCTGTAACAGCTTCTGCAATTTTAATTTTAAGGGATAAAGGACTTATTTCACTTGATGACAAAATTGAAAAATGGCTGCCTGAATCTCACGTTTCTACAAAAAACCTTGTAACAATAAAAGAGCTTTTAAACCATACATCAGGAATTCCAGACTTTATAAAAAACATGGAATTTTACAATTTAAACTACAGCAGTCCATTGAAAGACTGGACTCTTGAAGAAAGAATAAGCTATGGAAAACCAGTTAAAGAACCCGTAGGTGAATATGATTATTCCAATACAGGATACATTATTCTTTCAAAAATAATTGAAAAGGCCTCAGGCCGGACATACAAAAATTTCATTGAGGAAAATATTTTTGTTCCCCTTAATATGGTAAATTCATATACCCCTGAAATTAATGAATATTCAATAAAAGAACCCTATGCCAGAGGATATGCCTTTAATTTCAATCTTATGAAAGAAATACCTCAGACAATGCCTCAAGGCGGCTGGCTTATAGATCAAAGCCAGAGTAACTGGCAGGGACAGGGATATGGAGATATAATCTCAAATTCATCTGATTTAATGGTCTGGCTTAAAGCTCTTTCAAACGGAGACCTTATTTCAAAAGACAGTTTTGAGCTTATGAATGAATTTGTTTTAACAGGAACTGAAAATATTGAATACGGACTTGGAATTGAAAAAAATAACGGCTATATTGGCCATGACGGTGATCTTCCGGGTTATCATACCGGAGCATACACAAAAAGCGGATGCTCAATTGTTGTTTTGATAAATACAGACAGCGGTATGGGAAACGCTTTTTTAGTTGTTGAATCAATTGGAAATCTTATTGGACTTTAAAAAGGTTTTTTAAAATGAACAAAAAATTATTTAAAAGCAATTATCTTTCTTTAATTGCAGCCTTGATTTTATGTTTTTTTACTTTTTCATGCGGAACAATACTTCATCCTGAAAGAAAAGGCCAGGTTTCAGGAAGAATTGATCCAGGAAATTGCAGTCTTAAATGGAATAGGTCTTTTGTTTTTTCTTGTTCCAGGAGTAATTGCCTTTGCTGTAGATTTTTCAAACGGAACAATTTATCTTCCAAACGGGAATTATTCTGATACAGATTATAAAAACAGCATAACCAAAATGACAAAAATAAAAACTCATGAAATACTAACACCTGATAAAATTGAAAAAATAGTTGAACAGCACACAGGCTGTAAAATAGATATTGCTTCTGCAGAAATTCAAGCTCAGACAATCAGATAAAAAAGCAGTCACAAATCAAAGACTCCCTTTAAATATTTCAGGGAGTCTTTCTTATACCTAAACCTTTACTTACAGTAGTTAAAAATGCTTGATCCAAAAGAATTTTTTCACCAGGGAACACTTACAATATGCGGAACTCTAGATGAAGACAAAATGCTTGAGGACTGTTTTAAATTTTTAAAAAACTTTATCCCCTTAAACGGACTTATGATTGGAGTTTATCACACAGATTCGGGATCGGTTGAGGTTATATCATACACATCTGAAATAAATCTTTCCTTTGAAGCACAGGAACTCAAACTTTCAAAATCAGATATTGAATATGTTGAATCTACAATAGGCTCAGTTCTTTTACTTGAAAAACTTGAAGACAATCCTGTTGGAATAAGAATGAAAAATGCCTTCAGCCTCCCTGAACTTTCATCTGTTGTTTTAAGGCTTAAGGTTGAAGATCAGAGAATTGGAGCAATAATTGCCTTTGCACAAGGCAATCTGAAATTCAGCTGGGAACATGGTAAAATCCTTTCAATTCTTCATGATCCCTTTGCAATAGCAATTTCAAATATTTTAAGATTTAAAGAGCTTTCAAGGTTAAAGGATCTGTTAAAAGACGAAAATATATATCTTCACGAAGAACTTAGAAAAATCCAGGGTAATATTGTAGTCGGCCAGGATTCAGGATTAAAGGAAGTAATGGAAATGGCAGCACAGGTTGCACCGCTTGAAAGCAAGGTCTTGATTATTGGAGAAACAGGCGTTGGAAAAGAGCTTATTGCATCATCAATTCACTACAATTCAAAAAAAAGAAACAAGCCTTTTATAAAAGTAAACTGCGGAGCAATTCCTGATTCATTAATAGACAGCGAGCTTTTCGGCCATGAAAAAGGTTCTTTTACAGGTGCTTTGTCAGCAAAAAAAGGAAAATTTGAGCGTGCAGACAATGGAACTATTTTTCTTGATGAAATTGGAGAACTTCCTCTTCATGTTCAGACAAGACTTTTAAGGGTTTTGCAGACAGGTGAATACGAAAGAGTTGGAGGAAGTCAAAGCCTTAAAGCCAGTGCAAGAATTATTGCAGCCACAAACAGAAACCTTGAAGAACTTGTTAAAAAAGGCCTTTTCAGGGAAGATTTATGGTACAGGCTCAATGTATTTCCAATTTTTATCCCCCCTTTAAGGCAGAGAAAAAGTGATATCCCAAAATTAACAGATTATTTTATAAGAAAAAAGCTAAAGGAACTTAACTTGAGAATTATGCCATGTGTTTCTGAAAAAGGGATTTCAAGGCTTATGTCCTATTCATGGCCCGGAAATGTCAGGGAGCTTGAAAATGCAATTGAAAGAGAACTTATTAAAGCACAGGCAAAAAAAAATGAAATTTTAAACTTTGATGAATTTGAAATTTCAAAAAATAACTGCGAAAAATCAAAACCTCAAAATAAAGAAAAATCAGATGAGTTTTTCCATACAATTGAAGATGTTTTAAAAAATCATATAGAAAAAGTTCTTGAATCAACAAAAGGAAAAATTCAGGGGGAAAACGGAGCTGCAAAAATTCTTGGACTTCATCCAAGCACCCTTAGACACAAAATGACAAAACTTGGAATAAATTTTGGGAAAAAACCCCATAACAATTAATATTACGGGGTTTATGATTTTCTTAGCTAATGAAAAGCCAGATTCAAACAGCCTGAAAGTTAATTTTTTTTTCTTTGCCTGCTGTTTCTTTGGCAATTCCATTGCCGTTTTTATAAGCACCAACAGCAAAAACAGCTGCAAGACCTGAAAAGCCTGTTATACCAAGAATTATAAAATCTGCTATATGGTCATAAAATCTATAGTTTCTTAATCTTAAAAATAAGGCAAAAATAACAATAGATGCAAATGCCAGATAAATTCCCTTATATGAAAAATCAAAGTCAAAAAAAACATATCCGCTCCCGGAAGCAGATGTTTTAATTTTAAGAGGAAATACTATGTCAGAATATAAAGAAGCTTTTGCATCAATTCTTTTTGGTTCCATTTCATATGTATCAATTACCTTGTAGTCAAGATCTGTTGCAATACACCTGATTTTACTGCCTGTTTCAATTATTATAGTCCTTTTCAGCATATCGCATACCATAAGAAAATATATGTCATCAATATTTTCAACCTTAAAAGGAAGCTTAACAGTCTTGTAATTATCATAAGTAACAAGATAAAAATCATTGTTATTTGTTATCATTATTCCATAATACTCTTTCCTGGGATTTTCCTCGAACATTATGTACCTGACTTTGGTATCAGGCCTGATTTTAGTATCACGTACAAAAGGCTTTCCTTTTACCATTTTAAGATGAAAAATTTTTTGCTCTGAATCCACAATAAAATATCCTTCGTCAAAAGGCTTTCTTGGGTCAACATTGCCGTAACAGCCAGATGAAGGAAACACAAAGCCCTTTTCTTTCAATGCTTTTGTAAATTCCTGTGAAATTTCTTTTTCTATTTTATTATTTTCTGAATTAATAAATTCCATTCCTGAAGAACCAATCCTAAACATTGATTGGGGTTCCTCAATTTTTGAAAAAATTGAAGCAGACTCATATAATGGATACAAATCTATGGACGGAGAATTAAAAAAGCTTGATCTTATCATTGAATACTGAAGATTTTTTTCAATTTCCTGAGGAATTATCTTTTTTCCGTTAATAGTTTCAGGCAATGCCTTCCATACAAGAAGATCCCTGTAATAAGTCATGGGAAGCATTTTCTGGTATTCAACCCTTGAATAAGAATTATTTTTGGTATCATAGTATCTGTTTTCAGCTCCGTCATTAAAATCTGCGATTATAAAATCCTCTAAAACTGAGCTGTATCGGATCATGGGACTAAAAGCTCTTTCCACAAAAAGCTTTTTAAACTGGGGTGCAATATAAATTATTATTACAGCCGTCAAAATTATTATAATTGAAATTCTTGATATTTTTAGCATCAGTTAAGCCCCCTTTTGAATCTGAATGCAGGCAGAAGAAGAGTAAATGTATAAAACAAAGAAAAAATAACATATTTATAAAGAGACTCAGAATAAGCACCTGCATCGGGTTCAAAAAAAAGAAGTGCCATTGAAAAAGCTGAAACAGCATATATAACTTTTGTCCATGCAGCAGGCTCTACAACAGCAAGGCTTATTCCAAGATATGCAGCAAGACCTGAAACAAACCATGGTGCCGAAGTAATAATCGAACTTATCACCACCTCCTTTGGGAAAAACACAGACATCATCCACACAAGAAGGATCAGATTAATTCCAATAAGGAATAACACTGCTGAAAACCCTGTAAAAAGCATAAAAAAAAGAGATTTATTGTGATTTACCGGAAGATGAAAAAGCAGCCTAAGCCTTCTTTCCCTTGTTTCAGGTACAAATTGAGCAAGAGCAAGAACAATGCCTGAAAAAGGAATTATATATTTTATATCGCTGTAGATAACCGCTTTTTTAAAAATAACCACAAACCAAAGATGATATGCCCCTTTAACTTCAACAGCAGCACTTATATTTAGAAAAATTTTTAGAAAAGTTAATAAAGACAATCCAATCAATATAAGAATAAGCCATCTCAACTTTATCCATTCCTTAAAAAACAAAGCTTTATACATATTTAAAACCCAATCCTTTAATATTTGCCTGTAAGACCTATAAATGCATCCTCAAGAGTCATTTTATCAGGTATAATTTCATTTTTAACAAACCCTAAGTCAATCATTCTTGATTTAACGCTTTCTTTATCTTTAAATGAATAAATAAACAGATCATCCCTGTAAGATTCTACACCTCTTATTATTTCATCTTTTTCAACCTGACAAAAATTTGCCCCGTTTTTCACAATATATCTGGAAAAACTTCTGGAAAAATCTTCAAGAGTTGAACTAATCATTGTTTTTCCCTTGTCTAAAATAACAATGTCATCCACAAATTTTTCAAGATCCTGAACAATATGTGAGGTTATAAGAATTGTTGTCTGATTTTCCTTTGCATAGTCTACAAGATATTCAAGAAAAAGCCTTCTGTATCCTGCATCAAGGCCCAGTGAATAATCATCCAGAATCATAAGATCAGGCCTTTGTGCAAGAATAAGTGCAAGAGTCACCTGGGATCTCTGGCCGCATGACATTTTGGAAATTTTATGTTTTTCATCAAGCCCAAGTTTATCCATCAGACTTTTAAAAATACTAAAATCCCATTTTGGATAAAAGGCAGAGTAAAATTTTTGTGCCTGTTTTATGTTCATAAAATAATACTGAAGATGGGTTTCATGCAAAAGCCCTATCCTTTTCCTTGTTTCAGGCGATATATCATATGAAGGCTCTCCGAAAATTCTGCATGTTCCGCCCTGGGGCTGAAGAAATCCCATCATTATATTTATTGTTGTAGTCTTTCCTGCTCCGTTTTTACCTAGAAGCCCGAAAATACGCCCTTTTTTTACGGAAAAACTCAGTTTATCAAGAACCTTTTTTTTACCGTAACTGTGAATCAGATTACTTACTTCAATAACATCTTCCATAAAAATTCCCTGAATAATTTATTAATATTTTCTAAAAACTAAATTCTAGTCCGCACCAGAACTGTCTGCCTGTTCCATATACACCTTTTTTACCTGTCTCTATTTTTTCATTAAAAACATTATTAATATCAAGACAAAGCTTCATAACACTTTTGCTGTAAATTTCCTTTTCCCATGAAATTTTCCAGTCAAATACAACTGAAGGGTCAAATTTAACCTTTTTATATATGGGAATATCTTCTGAAATTGCCTCTCCGGTTACAGGATTATATCTTTTTTCTTCCCCTGTAAGCTTATGATTTTCGCCGGTTGCAGTTAGATTTTCATATCCTGCCCTGTATTTTGTAAAATTTGAAAAGTCAAAGCCATAAGGAAGCTTTACAGTATAGGTAACATTAACAGTTAACGGACGGTTATAATCATCTCTTGGGAGTTCGTCCCTGTAGACAATTTTACCATTGTAGTAAACTCTTTCATCTTTTTCTTCCAGACCAGTATCATAGTCTTCATTGCTTGTATTGGTCTCCTGATAGTCAAGATTTATAAGGAAAAAATGTTTTTCAAAACTTCTGCTCCAGCTTGCCCTTGCACTCCAATAATCTGTTGTGCCGGAATTATTAAGACTGTAATATCTGAGCCCGTCTTCCATCACAGATCCGTACACCTTATTGAATTCGTCCTTTCCTTTTCTGTTTACGTACTTAATGCCCAAAATCCCTCCAAACAAATCCTGATCTAATCCAACACAATACTCATCAACATATGGAGTTTTAAGTTTTGAATATTTATATGAATTTTTTCCATATCCCGAGTTGTCCTGCCAGTCTTGAATCACATTTTGGTAAAGAGTCCTCCACTGTGATTTTCTTGGGAGCATACTTTCTCTTAATTTGTATGTAAGAAGAGTATTGCCATAGTATCTGTTTATTCCTCCGGTAAAAACAGTAGAACCAGAGCCAAAAACATCATATTCCCCGCTAAATCTTGGAGCTGCATTAAAGTTTGACATAAAATCATCATATGAAAGCCTGAGACCAGGATGAATTTTAAGCCGCTTTATTGTGAGTTCATCCTGAATATAAAAGCTGTACTGATTTATTTTTTCTTCAACCTTGTTTTTCTCATAAATATACCTTGCTCTAAGGTATTGCTCGTTTTCTACATAATCATCTTCATCTGCCAAGTCAGGATTACCTGTAACAAGAGGGTCTGTTGCAGCATCATAATATTCATAGGAGGTAGTTTCCCTGTCAAAAGTTCCAGTTGATGCTGAAACATGAATACCTGACTTAATTATTTGTGAAATAAAGCCTGAATCTATAGAATTTGATTCAAAAGACATGGACAGGTCATAGTCTTTTTGTTTTTTTTCAATATCTCCGTAGCCGCCTTCCTTACTATAATCAGACTCAGCATACTTACCCCAGGGTTTTGAATCAGTCCTTTTCCATGATTTGAAATTATTTGGGCCTGTTCTTGAATTTTCACTTTCCTTAAATGATGTGTTAATAAGCAGCTCTCCTGCAGAAGCAGTTTGATTATACTTACCTTTAACCAAAAAACCGCCGCCATTGATTGTATAGTCACTATTAAGAACATCCTCAATAAAATACTTGCTTTCATAGGGAGTATCAGCAAAAGACAAGTCCAGGGCTGAAGTATCACTAAAATCTTTATTGTATTTCACAAAAATACTGTCTGTTCTTCTTTCCTGATTTCTTACCCCGTCAAGATGTTTAAGAGGAATAACAGATTTGAATATCTTGTAGTCGGCAATAAAACCCGAGTCATCACCAAGGGGCGAACTGAGCATCAAACTACCCTGATATTTGTCAAATTCCGGCTGAACATCTTCATTTGTTGAATCTTCATAATCACCTTCCAAAAAAAATTCAGTCCAGTCAGAAGATGTCATTCGGAAATTAACTTTCCCTTTTAGATCATAACCTGGATCTACTGTATCTACGTCAACGACTCCGCCTGTAAACCCTCCGTATTCAGCAGGTACGTTAGTATCATAAACCCTGATCTCTTTGATAAGATCAGCATCCAAAAAAATCTGCTGGCCATGTCCTGATACATCATTTTTAGCCTTGTGGTCACTATTTGCAGGGTCAAGAAGACTGTTGTTTCCTATTCCGTCTATCATAAAATTATTTTGATATGTTTTGCCGCCTGAAATTGATACGGCAGGAGGCAGTATTTCGCCTCCTTGTCCTGATGTCATTGCATCTTCACTGAACTGAACACCTGGAACAACTCTTAGCATTTCATTTAGACTTCCGTTAGCCTTTGGCAGAGTTTCTATCATTTCCCTGTCTACAACAGTTTTACCAACTGCGTGACTTTCAACCCTGCCTGTAACAACAATAGAACCCATATCTACATTTTCTGTGCTTTTATCTTCATTTGCAGCTTTCTCAGTGTCGGCACAGGCTGAATTTACTGGGAAAAAAAATATCGGCACTGAAAAGAGCAATAAAAACAAATAAAATAATACTCTTTTATCAAATAACATTATTTTCAAACTTTCCATTAGTTGCTGTCTGGTAATAAAAAAAGCTGCCACAGCAAAACCTGGCAGCTTTTTATAAAAACATTATTTAATCTTTGTAAAAGGGCCTTAAATCCTCTGTACCCAGAATGCCGTCACCATCGCAGTCATCGTCAAGTTCAAGCCCTGAAGCCGCTATATCTGCCTCACTTGCAAGGGGGCTGAAAAAATCGGGCCTGCCGTCTCCGTCGGTATCAACTGTGGCAACCCACCATTCAAGATGATCAATTTTTCTTGTCACAGGATTTTGTGCAGGAAACCTGTCCATTGAACCAAAGGCACCTGCAATATCAAGAAGTGCTTCCTTTTTATAGCTGTAAAGGGGAATGGTATCTGCCAGCTCAAGGGCCTTGTCAACCCTGTTGCTTTGTACATAGCCCATTACAATGCCCTCAAAGGTTGTACCGGATTCACCTGTAAACATTTCATACATTGTTTCTTTATCATTGAAAAACAAAGCTTCTTTTTCAGCCTTTGCCAGAACATCATAAGCCTTGCTGTATTCTCCGGCACTTACATAGTAAAGACCTGCCTTTACATAGCTCCTTACTGCAGCTTCAATCTGCTTTTCCCTGTCTTTACCCGGATTTGCAGGATCGTCTTTTTCCTCATCAAATATTTTTTCCGAATGTGCAATAAGTTTTTCTATTGCATTGAGGGCTTTTTTCGGTTTTGAAATTTCATTCCAGCGGTCAATTATTTTACGGCATATAAGTGCATTTTCAGAGGCTTCTTCCCAGTCAGAAGGATCTGGATCAGCACTGTAATCAAGAAGAACAAGACAATCATTTAAAAGATTTTCAGCCTCGCCTTCAATTCCAAGACTGCTTAATACTGCTGCCGTATTTGCCATTGCATAAATCTTATACATATATCCTTTGAATTTATCGAATAAATTCAAAGCCTTGTATGCAGCATTCTGTGCTTCTGAAGCATATCCTGCAGCCTTGTATAACCCAGAAACCTTTAGATAACCTCTTTCAATTTTATTGGTATAGAAATCCTCGTCACTAACATCTGTCAGGTCTTTATAAAGAGAATCAATCATCTCCTCCACTTTTTTCAGGACTTTAAGAGCTTTTTCATTTTCTCCGGCCGATATAAGCCGGGGTGCAAGATAAGAAGTCGCTGGATTAATACCCGGATAAGTCAGAGCTTCAATCTTGCCGATAATTTTATCCTCTGCATAAAGCTCATTCATTTTTGCAAGGCCTGAATCAACATCCTTTAAACCTTCCGCAGCAATATACAACCCCTTAAGCCCGTCCTTTACAAAAGCAGAAGCACCTGAATTTTCATCAAAAACCTCAGCAAGAAGTTCTTCAAGTTCATTTTCAAGATTTAAAGCAGCAAGCCCATTGGCAGCAGACTCCATATAGAACCAGGTTCCATTATATGTATCCTCATTAATATTCCTGGTTTCCCTGAATTTATTGTATGCATCAAGAGCCTTGGCCTTATTGTTAAGATTTGCAAAATCAGACACAGCCCAGGACAGATAAAAAACCCTGGTTTTATAGGTACCGTTTTTGTCCGGTGCAAGCTTGGCCATTTTATAAAAAATATCTGCAACGCTTTCTGCCTGGTTAAGGTCTCCTTTTTCAATATAATCCTCCACCAAAAAATGAAGAGCAACTGCAAGCCTTCCAAAAGTGGTAGGATCAGCATCCTGAATTGCACTGATTATTTTATCAAGATAAGTCAGCAGATCATTTGAAAGCTGTTCATATCCATAGTTTCTGTAAAGCGATGACAAAACCTGAATATTTGATGAGTCCTGTGCATCAACATTTGCCTCGCCCTTGGAAGTTATTATACGCCTGTAACTTTCTTCTGCCTTTGCAAGAGCTTCAATGCCTTTATCATCAATGCCATGCTTAAGATATGCATTGCCCATATGGAGCCATGAATCACCGATATTCTGGGTTCTGTACATTCTCAATTTAATAATTTCTGCTGCCTTTTCAAAAAAACCGTTGTCTGCATAACTTTTAACAATATTTTCATTGATTGAATCATTTATCTCATCATCAAGAACATGGCCTATAACAGACTCAGCTTTATAAAGATGTGAAATATCGGATGAAAAATAATATTCAGCTCTTTTAAAGTTATCGTTTCCTGGAAGCTCGCTTTTCAAAAGACTGTTTTTTACATAATATCTGACACTGTCTTTTAAAATTATCCCAAGATCCTTATCATTTTCTAAACTTATATCTCCTTCAGCAGATTTTCTTACAAGGTCCAAAGGCAAAAGTTCATCACGGCCGATCCTGTTTTCAACTCCCTGATCAGAATCTGAATATAAGCCATAAGCTGAAAGAATAAATTTTACAGATTTATATACACTTGAATTTTCCAAAGAAAAATTTTCATGGGCAAGAAGCTTTTCAGCTAACAGACAGCTGTTTTTCCTGTATATTTCAATATTTACTGAAAAATCATTATCGACTTCATCATTATCAAAAATTTCAGTTAAACAATTAAATAAAAGACGCTCAGCAGTGATCTTTTTAAAAATTAAACTGCAATTTTCGCTTTCCATAATAGCTTTTACTGCAGTTTTTGCTTCTTCTTTTAGTTCATCTGAAACAAGATGATCAAAAGCAGAGCCCACAGAAGTATCAAGATTGCCTTCAGCATCAAACACTTGATATAAAAAACCCTCTGACTGAAAGCCGTTACCGGAAATATCTGCAAGATAGGTAAGAACTTTTAAAATTTTGTCATTTGCACTTCCAGCTTCAGGCACTGCTCCAATGTCTGAAGCCAAAACATTGGTCAATGACGATATTTTATTCTTGGCAAGTTCAATATCTGTTTCTCCGGATTTTTCCATATAAATTGAAACCATGGTTGTCAGCGGATTCAAATTTAGCTGTGAACTATTAGCTGAATAAAGGTCTAGAGCCGTTCTCATTGAAAGAGCAGGCATGTTTCCAAGTTCTGTATCAACTCCGCCTGAAGACTGGATATAATAGCCTTTTGAAAAAAGCGAAGCTATTTTTTCATTATTTGAAAATTCAAATTCAAAAAAACCCTTTGATGTTTTTGTTTCACAAACCCCTTTTTTGCATAATTCAGCCTTTTTCCCTGAATTATCGTATAAAGTTACAACCGCACCGTCAATGGGCCCGTCTGCAACATAACCTTTCATTTTTGCACCTGTAATTTCTCCATTATCACCGCCCCCGCCGCTGCTTGAGCCTCCACATCCTGAAATCATAATCAAAGCAATCAAGCTGCAAACCACATTTATGGTTTTTTTCATTTTTCCTCCTCATTGATAAAACAAAAAAATTATAACTGAGAACTATTTAATGATTGGCCAAAAAATTAAACTTTTGTTAGTTCCAGCAAAAATTTAAAGACCAAACATTGTTTAGCTGCTCAATAAACGCATCTAATATTAGAAACAATTTTAATTGTCAAGATTCATTAGTAAATTATATCTTTATAAGACCATTTTTATTTGGTTAGATACTTCTAATCTAGCTAGCTATTAAATTTTTTTTAAAAAAACAAGTATGATTTAAAAAAAGCAAAAAAATTTCTTATTGAAAAGCATATATATTTTTAAACTTATTTATATTGACAAACTTTAAATTCATTGGTAGCAACCCAAAACTTAGAAATACCTAATTTATATTCCTGTCTAAAACCAGGTTTATCAAACCTAATATTTACAGATTCAGAGAGAGCCATGAATAAATTAAAAAATAAAGTAAACAAACTAAGCTTTAAAAATCTGATTTTCATTTTTTTTATCCTGATTTCATTAGTATCCTGTTCATCAAAAGATAAAAAACTCTATAGCCAGCCAAAGGATGAGCTGCCTTTTAGCAGCAAAATTGTTACCGGCAGGCTTGAAAACAAAATAACTTATTATGTGGTAAAAAATAAATTCCCCCAAAAAAAGATCGAGTTCAGGCTGAATGTAAGGACAGGCTCTTTAAACGAAACAGATGAGGAACGTGGAATAGCACATTTTGTAGAACATATGGCATTTAACGGTACAAAACATTTCAACCATAACGAATTAATTAAGTTTCTTGAAGAAGCAGGACTGACCTTTGGAAAACACAGCAATGCTTACACATCAACAAATGTAACAAATTATCAGCTGACAATCCCTTCTGATAAAAAAGATCTTGTGAACAAAGCATATCTCATAATGTCAGACTGGGCAGACGGGCTTATGTTTAATAAAGATGAAATTGAAAAGGAAAAAGGGGTAATTACAGAAGAATGGCGTATGCGAAAATCTGCATCTTCAAGAATAAGAAATGAATTTGGAAAAGTTTTGTATCAGGGTTCAAGATATCCTGAAAGAGATCCAATAGGCGAAATGGAAATTGTAAAAAATGCAGACAGAAACCTTCTAAAAAATTATTATGACAAATGGTACACGCCTGAAAATATGTCAATTATAATTGTTGGAGATATTGACATAAATGAAACTATAACAAAAATTAAAGAAACTTTTTCCTGCATAAAAAAAAGAAATTCCCCCCCAAAAAAAGACGATTCTATTCCCTGTATTGAAGGTCTTAGAGTAATTTCTCTTTTTGATCCTGAATTTACTACAATAAGCTGTGCCTATGATCTTCTCTGGCAGGATGAAAAGGTTGATTCCTCAAAAAAACTTGAAAAAAGAATTCTAAAGGAAACTGCAATGGAGCTTTTCAGCAAAAGAATCAACCAAAAAATTATAACAAAGGAAATCCCTTTGCTGAAATCATTTTCAATAGTAAGAGACCTTGTGCCTGGAACAGATATTGGAAGATTTATTTTTCTGCCTGCCGACAAAAAAATTAAACAAGGATTTGAAGCCATTTTTACTGAAATTGAAAGGGCAAAAAAATTCGGGTTTACTAATTCAGAATTTGAAGAATACACCAAAGAAGTTCTTAAAAATCTTGAAGATACTGCAAGGCCTGAAAAAAGATTTGAATCCTTTGAGCTTGCAGACGAGATAATTTCCTATGACCTTGAAAGAGATTATCTTCTTGACCCTGAAACAGAGCTTAAAATTTATAAAAAAATACTCTCCAGTTCAAAAATTGAAGACATTAATTTACAATTTAAAAAAATTTTATCCTCAAAAAGTGCAATAATATCTATAACAACACCTGAATCAGAAAAGCACCTTGCTCCAAATGAATCTGAAATAAAAGATATTATGAAAAAATCAGCTTTAAAGGAACTTGAGCCATACTCTCTGGAAAATCTCAAAATAAAATTTCCAGACAACCCCAAAAAAAGCGGAACTATAATATCTTCACAAAAAATCTCCTCTGCTGATGCTGTTTTGTATACACTTTCAAATAATGCAAAAATTTTAATTAAAAAAACATCTTTTAATCCAGGTGAATTTTATATAACAGCAATAAAAAAAGGCGGATATTCAGTTCTTGAGGGCAATGATTTCAGAATAGGACTTTACGCTGCTCAAATAATAAACCAAAGCGGATTCAAAAATATAAAACCGGCAGACATACCAAGGCTTTTAGCTGGAATAACAGCAAATATAAGTCCTGAATCTTCTGAATATACTGCTTCATACTCAGGCCAAGGACTTGCAGCCGAGGCAGAAACAATTTTTAAAATGCTTTATCTCTATTTCACACAGCCAAATGTTGATGAAAAAATACTTGAAAATTATATAACAACTCTTGAGCAAACCTATGAAAACAACAAAGAAAACAAGATGTACAATTTTCTCCATGAAGCAGGCAAAAAAATTAACAATGAAAACTACAGATCCCTCAAGCTTGAAAAAGAAGATATTAAACTGCTCAAAAGCCGACAAATCCTAAAAGTCTATGATAAACTCTTTTCAGGAATTGAATCATACATTTTCACTATAACAGGCGATGTAAATGAAAAGGAAATTGCCGGTCTTGCTGCAAAATATCTTGATGGAATTGAAAAACAAGGCACTTATTCAAATTACAAAGACAGAAATATCCATTTTAAAAAAAATCACACAGGAAATAACATTATTATTTCAGGCAAGGGCGAAATTGAAAATAAAGCCACAGTAAAAATGCATTATGAAAGCAATGCAGATTTTTGCATTGAGGATTCTTTAAAAATTTCCATTCTCAGCAATATCCTGTCATCTAGAATGCGTACAAATATAAGAGAGGAAAAAGGAGGGGTTTATTCAATAAATCCTTATCTTAGATTATCCTTTGTGCCTTCACCAAAATATAGTGCATTTATCTCATTCACCTGTGACCCTGACCGTGTTTCTGAAATCACTTCAGCAGCAGAATCAATTTTTCTGGAAATACATGATAAAGGGGTTACAAAGGAAGAATTTGAAACCGCAAAAAAACAGATGCTTACAGAACTTGAAGCATCATTTAAAACAAATGAGTACTGGCTTTCTGGCCTTTCAACATATTCTGTTTTCGGCTGGCCTCTGGAAAAATTTGTAAACAAAAAAGCAGTTATAGACTCGCTCGCACCTTCAGATATCAATGCCATTGCAAAAAAATATCTTTACCCTAAAAAAGGTTATACTCTTGTTTTTGAGCCTGAAAAAATATGAGTATAAGTTCATAAACACTTAAAAAAGCACACATGCTAAACCATGTGTGCAAAAAAATTTAATCTGAAAAATTACCAAAACAGACAAAAACTATTTGTCATTTATCTAAACACAAGACATTTATTCTTGTTTTAAAATAAATGTTATTATATTTTTATTATTGTATGAATTAAAAATTTTTATCATATCTTCATGCTTATAATGATTTAAAATTAAACAAAAAAACACCTTATTCCCCGAGTAAACCACCTCTTTTCAAAAAAATAACTTAAGGAGAACTTATGCTTAAAAAGATGTCCTTTAAAAAAAAATTAATTCTAATAATTGCTCTCCTTATTCTCATACCAATACTTACAGTTTCAGGATTTAATATTTACCAGTTCAGACAGATGAATAAGTCTGCTGAAAAAAACAGTGAAAAAGGCATAAGAAATGAAGCTGAAAAAACTCTGGAACTTGGGATTCAGGCAGCAAAAAATGACATTGAACTCATGATTGAAAAAATCACTGAAAAATCCAAAATCCTTTCAAGATCAAAAAATCTTGTTGATTTTATTGTAACATCAGAGGGAAATCTTGAAGAAATGGACATGGATTTAAAAAATAAAATTAATTCCATAACAGACTTTCTTACAAGCATATGTACAAACCAGATAAAACTGATTGATGAAATTTCTGATCCGGTTCAAAAAAACAAACTCACACAAATTGCAAAAAATCTGGCAGCCTCTGAAATTCTTAAGGTAAAAATCGGTAAAAAAGGATACTCCTATGCTCTTGATTCAAAAGGGGTTACAATGGTTCATCCAATTGACAAATTAAGATATGTCAATGTAATAGAAGATCTTAATGTTACAGGCTTAAAACCGGTCGTTAAAAATAAAACACATCTTAAAACACAGCTTTTGACCTATGAATACAACAATGAAAACAAATTTGTTTCATACAAATATGTTCCAGCATGGGACTGGATTGTAAGCACAAGCGGAGTCTGGCCTGAACTTGCAAAAGAAGCCTCAGGTTCCCTTGAAGCCGAGTTAAGGGAAATTCTTAACACCACAACTTTTAAAATAAATGGAACACAAAAAAAACTCATTTCAAAAATAAGTCTTATAAAACCGGATGGAAAAGTATTTTTTTTCATTTTCAGATAAAAAAATAGAATCAGGTACTGAAAATGTAAAAAATCAGTCATGGTTTAAAAATGCATCCGGCTCAAATTCAATTTTTAATTCAGGTGCAATGGTTTCAAAAAATTCAGAAAAAACAATTATGATAATTTCAGCACCTGTTTTTTTTGACCACAAGCTTAAAGGTTATGCAGTTTTTGAAATGGACTTTGATTTAGTCTGGGAAAAATTATCTGACTACAAATATGGAAAAACAGGCTATGTTTCACTTACAAATGAAAAGGCAGTTATTTTATCCCATCCAAAATACAAACTTAAAGATAATATAAATTTAAGCGACAAAAAATTCGGGGAGCTTTCTAAAATAGCAAAAAATGATTTAATCCCTGGAAATACAGGCATCAGACAGTATTCATTTGAAGGTGTTGAAAAAATATTTGCATTCTGTCCCCTTTCTGTTGGAAATAAAATTTATTCAATAGCTGCAAATATTCCTGTAAAAGAATTTTTATATTCCATTGAAATTTTAAAAAAAGATTCTCAAAAAAGACTTTCTGGACTTTATAAAATTTTATTTTTGAGCAGCTTAATATTTTCCATACTTGGTATATTCTGCGGTTTTTTCTTCAGCTCTAACATTTCAAAAAAACTTTCCAAAATAAGTGAAAACCTAAAATCAGGCTCTGATGAACTTTACAATGCTTCAGATCAAATTTCAAATTCAAGCCAGCAGCTTGCAGAAGAAGCCTCAAAACAGGCAGCAGGAATTGAAGAGACTTCAACTGCAATTGAAGAAATTACAGCCATGATTAAAAACAATTCCCAAAATGCAGGCCAATCTGAATCCATTATGAAAGAAACAATTAATTCCATGATTTTATCTGCAAAAGGAATAAAAAATCTGTCACATTCAATGAAATCCATTTCCAAATCAAGCGAAGACACTTTTAAAATAGTAAAAACAATAGATGAAATAGCTTTTCAGACAAACCTTCTTGCACTTAATGCAGCAGTTGAAGCTGCAAGGGCCGGAGAAGCAGGTGCAGGATTTGCAGTTGTTGCAGGTGAAGTAAGAAACCTTGCATCAAAGGCTTCAGACGCTGCAAAACACACTTCTTCAATTATTGAAGAAACAGTTAAAAATATTGGAGCTGCTTCACAGGCAGCTGAAAAGACATTTGCTGATTTTTTTTCACTCCAGGAAAATGCAGAAAAAATAAAAAATCTTATCTCCCAGATTACATCTGCATCTTTAGAGCAATTAAACGCAATAGATCAGATCAGCAGCTCTACAACCCTGCTTGACCAGGCAACACAAATGACTGCCTCAAATGCAGAAGAATCTGCTTCAGCATCAGAAGAACTTAATGCACAGGCAGAGCAGATAAAAAATATTGTACAGGAACTTTTAAAAATTATTGAGGGAGATACAAATAATCATGTGAACGAAAAAATTAAACCTTCAAATAAAATCAGAATAAAAAGATTTTAAAGATTAAAATTTCAAATCAGCAGATAAAGGAAAATTTTTAGTTTTCATTTATCTGCTGATTATTTTTCCGGCAGAGGGCTGCTTTTTTAAAACTATTTTAAATTTTTTCATTTTGCTTCTTAAAGTTGAAGGATTAAGTCCAAGAAGTTTTGCAGCTCCGTCTTTGCCTTCAATTTTGCAGCCTGAAATTTCAAGGGCTTTTTTTATATGAAACTTTGTCATATTTTCAAGGGTTTCAAATTTTTTTAAATTATCTAAACTCTCTTTTTTTTCAAAAAAACCACCAGCAGACAAAATATTTTCAAATGAAACAATGTTATTATTTGTTCTTAAAATCAATGCTCTTTCAATTATGTTTTCAAGTTCTCTTACATTTCCGGGCCAAGAATAATTTTCAAGCTGATTTATTGCGATTTGCGTAATTTCAGGAATTTTTTCCAGATTCATTTCAAATGATTTTTTCTTTATAAAATAATCTGCAAGGTCTTTTATATCTTCTTTTCTCTGTCTTAGTGGAGGAATATTAATTGGAAATACATTAAGCCTGAACCACAAATCCTTTCTAAATCTTTTTTGACTTACCATTTTTAAAAGATCCCGGTTTGTTGCTGCAATAACCCTTACATTTACCATTACAGGCGAACTCCCGCCTACCCTGTGAAATTCCATGGTCTGCAAAACCCTTAAAAGTTTTGCCTGGGCAGCAAAAGAAAGCTCACCAATTTCATCTAAAAAAACAGTTCCCTTGTCAGCCTGCTCAAAAAAACCTGTTTTTCTTGCAAAAGCACCTGTAAAAGCACCTTTTTCATGTCCAAAAAGCTCACTGTCCATAATTGTTTCAGGAATTGCAGCACAATTTACTTTCACCATTTTTTCTTTGCGTCTCAAAGACATTTTGTGGATTGCATTGGCAAAAAGCTCTTTTCCTGTTCCTGTTTCACCTGAAATAAGGACAGGACTGTCAAGGAATGCAACCTGGGTTATAAGGTCAAAAACATTTTTCAAGCCTTTGTCTGTTCCAATTATTTCCTTTGCAGAAATATTTTTAAGGGAATATTCCAAAAATTCCTTTTCCCTTGAAAGCTCTTCATTTTTTTTTAAAACTTCCCTGTGATGCAAAAGATTTAAGACTGCACCTACAAGCTGTCTTTTAACAAGCTGCATTATTTCTATATGGTTTTCACTATAAACATCACTGCCCCTTGCAACCATTCCAAATCCGCCAATAAGAGGTAAAACTATATCAAAGGCTATGAGCATGACTGAAAAATCTTCATTATACCCAAATATTTTAGAGCTTAATTTTTCTTGAAAATGTGACTGAATTTTTTTTAACACAATACTTTTACTGCTTTTTAAAACAACAACTTGATTAAGCCTGATATCTTCAGGACCAAACATATCCATATTTTCAAACCTGATTTTTTCATCAGTTAAAACCCCTTTTTTTTCAGTTGCCTCTGCTAAATATGACAAAATATTTTTCCTGATATCATAGGTAAAAACATGAACAAGATCACAAGGTACATACTCTTTTAAAAGCAGAAGTGTTTTGTGAAGGGATTTTTCAAGATCAAGACTTGAATACAATGACATGGTTATATCCTGAATAAGCCTTTCCTGATTTTTTTTCATAAAGCCTCGAAATTTAGCAGTTTATCCAAATATAAAATGTAAAACTACTTTATTCAGCAGTTTTTTTCTATAAAAAACAAAAGCAGCTCTAAAATCAGCAAAAACAAAATGGTACATTTATTGCAAGTTTTATTCAGTGAATGGCCGAAATATACAGTTTTAGCTAATCAATTATTTGGAAACAAAATAATTTTTAACCCCAAACCATACTCAGGAGTCATAATGAGCCTTAAAATCAAAAAAGTTCTTATTCTTGGTGCAGGTACCATGGGACAGCAGATTGGACTTCAATGTGCTGTTTCAGGTTTTGATGTAACTATTTATGATATAAATGAAGATTTTATAAAAAAAGCAGAAGAAAGACTTCCAAGACTTGCAAAAAATGTTGCAAATTCAGGAAGATTTACAAATGAAGCAGCAGAACAGGGAATTAAAAGAATAAAATTTACAACTGATCCTGTTGAAGCAGGAAAAGATGCAGACATTATAAACGAATCCGTTCCAGAAGATCCAAAACTCAAAGGCAAAGTCTTTGCACAATTCAATGAAATCTGTCCAAAGCATACAATTTTTACTACAAACACATCAACCCTTGTTCCTTCAATGTTTGCAGACGCCTCAGGACGGCCTGAAAAAGTCTGTGCTCTTCATTTCCACGATCTTGCACTTACAAATGTTGTTGATATAATGCCTCATCCAAAAACATCTGAAGAAACACTTGAAATTGTAAGACAATTTACAAAAGATATTGACCATTATGCAATTGAACTCAAAAAAGAATATCACGGCTATGTTTTCAACAATATGCTTTCTACTCTTTTTTCAACAGCTCTTACACTTGCAAGCAGAGAAGTTGCATCATACGAAGATATAGACAAGGCATGGATGGGAGTTTTAAAAGCACCTATAGGACCTTTTGGAATGATGGATTCTGTAGGACTTGAAACTGTATGGAAAATAACCGATTTCTGGGCAAACACCCTAAATGACAAGCAGTCAAAGAAAAATGCAGAATTCCTTAAAAAATTTGTTGATGAGGGAAGATTTGGAATCAAATCCAAAAAAGGTTTTTATGAATACCCTGATGCAGATTATTTCAAGCCTGAATTTCTTAAGGGAATAAAATAATTTTTGCAGCTGTTCAATCTAAAACGGAACAGCTTCTGAATAGTTACTATTTTTTTATAATTGCCGGTTTTTATCTGCCGGCAATTATTATTTTTCTGATAAATTCAAGATTTCCTTTAAAAAAATTTCCTCTTAAAATAAAAGATTTAAAATCTTTAAATCCTAATTTTTACTGCAAAAAAAATTTTAGTTGAACCATAAAAAAGATTTTAATTTTTATATTATCCTGATAAATTATTCTTAATAATCTTTTAAAAAAACTTTTCAATCCTTCCAATTTTTTAAAAAAAACTTTTTAGTGCAAAAAAATTATTGCCAATAAATTTTAATTTTTTTACCTGCTTAATAAATTTAATATTTCAAAGGCATTCCAAATGATATTTAAAAAAGATATTGAAAATACATCTATTAAATTCAAAACCCTTATTGATAATATAAAAAACATTCCTGTTCAGGGATATAATTCCAAACGTCAGGTTATTTACTGGAACAAGGCAAGCGAGGAAGTTTACGGATACAAAAAAGAAGAAGCAGCCGGCAAAAAAATAGAAGATCTCATAATACCTGAAGAAATGAAAAATGATGTTATTAATGGAATAAATCAATGGATAAAAAAAGGAATTCCAATTCCTTCTTCAAATCTCACTTTAAAAGACAAATCAGGAAAAGATGTAAATGTTTTTTCAAATCACATAATGCTTTCAGATTCAAATAATAATCAGGAAATGTTTTGTATTGATATATGCCTTAATGAGCTTAAAAAAAAAGAAAACGAACTTTACCTTAACCAGACTTTTATAGATGCAGTATTTTCAAGTATTCAGGATGGAATAGTCATAATTGACAAGGATTTAAACATAAGATTCATAAATCCTGTTATTTCAAAATGGTATAATAAATGCGGAATTGTTCCTGGTACAAAATGCTATGATTTTTTCCCTTATGATGAAAAATCATGCAAAAAATGTCCTGTAAAACTATGTATGAAAACAAAAAAAACTGAATCCAAAGTAGTTGAAACCAAAATTTTCAATTCAACAAAAAATATTTTTGAAATATTTTGCTACCCCATTATAAACGAAAAAACAAACGAAGTTCTTGGTGCAGTAAAATTTATGAGAAATATTACCAAAAGGGTTTTGCTTGAAAAACAGCTTCTCCAGTCCCAGAAAATGGACTCAATAGGCCAGCTTGCAGGCGGAGTAGCTCATGACTTTAACAACCTTTTAACAATAATAAACGGATATTGTGAACTTCTTCTTGACTCTACAACAGACCCCGGAAAAAGGGAATATCTTGAAAATATTTACAAAGCAGGACTTAAGGCCGGAAAACTCACAAGCCAGCTTCTTGCTTTCAGCAGAAAACAAACAGCAGCACCCGAAAAAATAAGCGTAAAAAAAATTATTCATGACAATATAAAAATGATTGAAAGAATACTTGGGGAAGACATAATTATAAAAACTAAATATTATTCCCCAAACGATACAATCATGTTTGACCCAGTTCAGTTTGAACAAATAATCATAAACCTTGCTGTAAATGCAAGAGATGCCATGCCAAAAGGCGGAACACTTTATATAAAAACCAAAAACATTAATGCATCAGGACTTATAATTGAACACACAGAAATAAATCCAGGCGAATATATTTTAATTGAATTTCTTGATACAGGCTGCGGAATGGATGAAAAAATAAAAACCAAAGCCTTTGAGCCTTTTTTTACAACAAAAGAAGTTGGAAAAGGCACAGGACTAGGACTTTCAATGGTTTATGGAATTATCAAACAAAACAGCGGATATATTTTTATTGAGAGCGAAAAAGACAAGGGAACTTCATTTAAAATTCTTATCCCTTTAACCGGCTGTGATATTATTCTTGAACATGTATCAAACGGATTTGAAAAAAGCCTTAAGGGTAATGAAACTATTTTATATATTGAAGATGACAAATCAGTAAAAAATATTACTGCCTGCATACTGAAAGACCTTGGCTATAAAGTATATTCAGTTGACTTTCCAGAGCAGATAAAACTTTCTTTTGAAGAAAAATACCTTGATTCAGACCTTTTAATTACAGATGTTGTCATGCCTCAAACCGATGGAAAAGAAATTGCAGATTTTATTAAATCCAAAAAAAATAATATAAAAATTCTTTTTGTTTCAGGATATACAGACGAAAGAATCACAAAACACGGAATTATCCCACATGGAATAAATTTTTTACAAAAACCTTATTCAAGAAAAGAACTTGCCAAAAAAATAAGATCTGTTCTTGACAATGATTAACCTGAATTGAGCGATTTTCAAGTTTGCTCCATATACAAGGCAAATTGCATCAGGCTATACTTTTGCTATGCGTGATGCAATTTAACGCCGTAGATGCAGCAAAATTGGAAAGCCCGAAGGGTTTCATATTTTTAAATACAATAAGCTTGATTCATAAAAAATTTATTAATTTAAAAATATGAAACGCTCAATTCAGGATTAAATATTTTACAATTTAACTCAGCTTAAAAATTCCGACATTTCAAGAGCATCATTCCTGATTTTATCAATTTCTATCAAAGACATATCTAATCCTAAGTCTTCAATAATTTTTTCAAGAAAAAAAGCAGAATATTCAGGACCGAAAAAGCTGTATTTACAGGAAATCTGCAATGACAATCTTATAATTGAAGATATTTTTTCAGATTTTGGAATATCGCCGTCAAAATATACTAAATCAACTGATTTTTTTATAAAATCCTCTGAAAATTCCATTTTTTTTAAAATTTTTCTGCAAAATCCAAAGTGATGCTTTTCAACAGCAGAACAGATTAATTCATCAGACATTTTTTTATTTTTCATTTTTTTTCTTTCAATTTCAGATACTACAACCACCATAAAAAGTCTTCCAAGGTTTCCAAGCAAAGACATTACAAAAGGATAGCCTTTGTTGGCTGAAAAAAATTTTTCTGAAAGAATCTGGCTTATAAATGAAGTTAAAAGTGCAAAGTGAAAAAGACTGTCCAAAATATTTTTATATCCCGGGTTTTTGGAAACAAACATATCTTTTGTACATATTGCAGCAATCATCTGATGAGTTTCTGAAAGTCCAAGACGGGTTACTGCCTCTAAAACAGTTGTATTTTTTGACATTCCTCCAAAAAAGGCAGAATTTGAAAGCCTTATGAGTTTTGCAGATATTGTCATATCATTTTCAATAAGACCTGAAATTTCTGAAAGATCAACGTCTTTTTCAACAAGCTCCATAAACTTTAAAAAAATATCCGGAAGGGTTGGAAGTTCAATATCTGAATTTAAAAACTCTTTTTTTACCTTTTCATAAAGCTTTTTTTCTTCTTCCTCATAAACAACAGGCTCAATCCCTGTTTTTTTCTCAAGTTTCTTATAAAGAATTTCCTTTTCAAAAGGACTTACAAAAAAATCATTACAGCCTGCCTTAAAAAAATTTATTACAGTTTTTTTTTCAACACAGTCTGAAACAACTATTATAAGAAGCCGTTTATTTTCAGAGATTTTTCCATCATCTTCCTTTTTTCTGATTTCTGAAATTATTGCTTCATTTTTATAATCTTCAAGATAATCATTTATAAATAAAACATCATAATTTTTTACAAAATCATAAAGAATTATTTTTTTTGCAGCACTTCTTCCTGAGCCTAAAATATCTGCTGTTCCAAAATCCAAAAGCATTTGTTTAAGATGATCTGCTCTTTTTAAATTATTGTCGATTATAAGAAACTTCAAAAAAACCTCGTATGAATTATGATTTTATTTTTTTAATTTAAAAAAACAAAACAGGCAAAAAAGTCCTAAACAAATTCTATTTTAACGAGTATAAAAGATTTCAGCCTGCTTTTGAATAATTTATTACAAAACACTTTCTTTTAACAAAAAAACAACCCATTTCAGTTTTTCAAAGGGTTGAAACAGGATTTTAGGTAAAAAAATTGCCTGACAGTATTATTAATTTATATATTGAAGTTTATCTTTGCCTTCCGCTTAACAATTCGTTTTTTTACAGTGTACCAAAAAACCTTGAACCTGAAGTTGAAATTGGGAAAAGGGTAATTGCTCCATTTGGAAACAGAAAAATTACAGGATATATAAAAGAAATATTAAATAAAAAACCTGAAATAGATTTTGAGATTAAAGATATTTTAGAAGTTCCGGACAAGCTTTCCTTTTTTTCAAAAAAACTTTTAAGCCTTTTTGAATGGGTTTCAAATTATTATATTTATCCTCCAGGACTTGTAATAAAATCTGCTCTTCCTTCAGGAATTAATCCGGATATTTCAAAAATTGTAAAAATAACTGAAAAAGGGCTTGAAATTTTAAATGATCCAAAAAATTTCAATGAATTTAAGATTTTAAATCTTTTAAAAAACGGTGAAAAATCAGAAAAGGAAATTCTTGGTTTTGGTTGTGATAAAAAAACAATTTTAAGCCTTAAAAATAAAAATTTTGTTGAATTTGATTTTTATGTTCCAAAACCTAAAACAAAAGAAAAACTTGAAAAATTCATTCAAAGACAAAAATCAGATAAAACCTTAAACCTTACTGATAAGCAGATAAATATTCTTGAACAGATTCCCTTTGATAAAGAAATTTTAAAAAACAAAATCAGCTCACAAGAAAAGGGGGCTTCTTCTGTAATAAATGCTTTAATTAAAAAAGGGCTTGTAAAAGAAAATGAAAAAAGGGTTTTAAGAGACCCTTTAGGCGAGGCTGTTGAAAAAGATATTCCCCCCGTTTTAAATGAAGAACAAAAAATTTCCTGTGAAAAAATAAGTCCTTTTATTGGAAAAGATTTCAAGCGTTATCTTTTATATGGAATAACAGGAAGCGGAAAAACCGAAGTTTATCTAAACCTTGTAAAAAAAGCTCTTGAACTTGGAAAAACAGCACTTGTACTTGTTCCTGAAATATCCCTTATTTCCCAGACTGAAAGAAGATTTAAGGCAAGATTTGGAGATAAAACCGCTGTAATTCATTCAAATTTATCCCCTGGTGAAAAATTAGACCAGTGGACACTTATTGCAGAAAAGAAAAAAACAGTTGTAATAGGTGCAAGATCGGCAATTTTTGCTCCACTTGAAAATTTGGGAATTATAATAGTTGATGAGGAACATGACCAGTCATACAAACAGGATTCAAATCCGGCCTACAATGCAAGGGATATGGCTGTTGTAAGGGCAAAAACAGAAAACTGTCCTGTGGTTCTCGGGTCTGCAACACCTTCAGTTGAAACATATACAAACACCATAAACAACAAGTTTGAAATTCTTTACTTAAAAAAAAGAGCAAACAATGCCTCCCTTCCGGAAGTTTTTATTTATGATTTAAAAACATCTGCAAAGGATAAAGGTGCATACAGGTTTATATCCTACTCCCTTGCACTGGAAATAAATCAAAGGCTTAAGCAAAATGAGCAGGTTTTACTTTTTTTAAACAAAAGGGGTTATTCAAGCTTTGTTTTATGCAATCTTTGTTCTGAAGCCATAAAATGCAGATTTTGTTCAGTTACAATGACATATCACAAATCAGATGACAGCCTTTTATGCCATTTATGCGGATTTAAGCAAAAAGTTCCAAAAGAATGTCCAAATTGTGCAAATCCAAATCTTGTTCATCTTGGAACAGGTACGGAAAAAATTGAAAAGGCCTGCGAATTTTTATTTCCCGATGCAAAAATTATAAGACTTGACCAGGACACAACCAAAAAAAAAGGCGAGCTTGTAAAAAAACTTAAATCAATAAGAAAAAAACAGGCAGACATAATAATTGGAACCCAGATGATTGCAAAAGGCCATGATTTTCCAGACATTACCCTTGTTGGAATAATTAATGCCGATCATGGATTTAATTTTCCTGATTTTCGTGCAGCAGAAAAAACATTTCAGGTTTTATCACAGGTTTCGGGAAGAACAGGAAGGGGCGAAAAAAAAGGCAAAGTAATAATGCAGACCTATAATCCTGACCATTTTTCCATTCAGACTGCAAAAACACAAAATTTTGTAAATTTTTACAACCAGGAAATAAATTTTCGAAAATCCCTTTTTTATCCGCCTTTTGCAAAGCTTGGACTTATTAAAATTTCGGGAACAGACGAAAAAATCACAGATGAATTTTCAAAAAAATGTAAAAATAGTCTTTTGGAGATTAAATCAAATTTTAAATCAAATATAATTATTATGGGGCCTGCAAAATCTCCGGTTTATGTAAGTGCTGCAAGATTCAGATTTCAGATTCTTTTAAAATCAAAAACTTCAGCAGAATTAAATCTTGTTTTTAAAAAATTTAAAGGCTCTTTTTCTTCTTTTCCATCAGATATAAGAATGACCTTTGATATTGATCCCTATTCAATGATGTAGAAATTGTAAAATCTTAATTTGAATTTAGAATTATTTTATTGCTGATAAAAAACTTATCCTATAAAATTTTAAAGATTTAAAAACCAAAGGATAAAAAATGATTCAGGCATTTTCAGGAATTTTTGTATTTATTTTAATTTCTTTTCTTTTAAGTGAAAACAAAAGAAAAATTTCAATAAAATTTGTTGTTTCAGGAATTTTTTGTCAGTTTTTACTTGCAGCAATTTTTTTAAAATTTCCATACTCAAAAGAAATATTTATTTATCTTAATAAAATTGTTCTTATCCTTGATGAAGCAACAAGAGCAGGAACATCTTTTGTTTTCGGATATATTGGAGGCGGAGAGCTTCCATTTAAGGAAAATTTTCCGGGAAGAACATTTTCACTTGCTTTTCAGGCTCTTCCAATAGTTTTAGTAATAAGTGCAGTTTCATCACTTTTATTTTACTTAAAAATACTGCCTGTTGTAGTCAGGGGATTTTCATATATTTTAACAAAAACCCTTAAAATCGGCGGAGCTGAAGGTGTTGGAGTTTCTGCAAATATTTTTATTGGAATGGTTGAATCCCCTCTTTTAATAAGGCCCTATCTTAATCAAATGACAAGAAGTGAAATATTTTCAGTCATGACAACCGGCATGGCAACAATAGCCGGAACTGTTATGGTTTTATATGCCGGAATCTTATCAGATAAAATTCCAGGAATTTTAGGACATATTCTTACAGCATCAATAATAAGTGTACCTGCCGCACTTATAACTGCAAAAATAATTATTCCTGAAACAGATGAAGTAACAAAGGGAGAATTTTTTGATCCTGATCCTTCAACAAGTTCAATGGATGCAATCACCAAGGGAACCATGAGCGGACTTAATTTATGGCTCAATATTATTGCAATGATAATTGTTCTTGTAGCACTTGTTCATCTTGCAAATATCTTTTTATCATTTTTGCCCTTTTCATCACCTCTTACATTACAAAAAATTTTGGGATATTTAATGGCACCAATTGCCTGGCTTATGGGAATTCCATGGAGCGAGGCTTTGAATGCAGGCTCACTTCTTGGCACAAAAACAGTTTTAAATGAGTTTATTGCATATCTTGAACTATTAAAACTTCCCAAAAATGCTCTTTCAGATAAAAGCGAACTTATAATCACTTATGCTTTATGCGGATTTGCAAATCCAGGAAGTCTTGGAATAATGATTGGCGGCCTTGGTGCAATGGCACCAAACAGAAGAAATGAAATTGTGTCTCTTGGATTAAAATCAATAATTGCAGGAACAATAGCAACCTGTATGACAGGTGCTGTTGCCTGTATTTTTATTATATAAAGGTAAAAAAATGCTTACAGCAATAATGAGTGACAGCCATGATCATCTTCACATGATTGAAAAGGCACTTTCAATAATCAAGCAGAAAAAAATCGAGGCTATTATCCATTGCGGAGATTTTGTTGCTCCTTTTTCCCTGAAACTTCTTGCATCTTTAAATATCCCTTTTTACGGAGTTTTTGGAAATAACGACGGAGACAAAATTAAAATGATGGAATATACAAGAACAATTTTAAAAAATGTAAAGCTTTATGAAAGATTTGGAGATATTACCCTAGATTCAAAAAAAATTGCATTCACCCATTATTTTGACATTGCCAAACCCCTTGCAAAATCAGGAATATACGACATTGCCTGTTTTGGACATTCCCATACATGGTATTGCAAAAAAATAAACTCATCTATATTATTGAATCCCGGTGAAATCATGGGAAAGGAAGGAAACCCGGGATTTGCTGTATACAATACAAAAACCAGTGAGATTACAAAGGTGAAAATATGAAAAAAATTCTTTTTTATCCCATATGTTTTATTATTTTATTTTCAGGTTCATTATCTGCTGCACCAGTATTTGAAATAGACCAGCCAAGGGCTGTTTATAAAAAAGTAATTGAAGGAAAACCTCTTATCCATACTTTTCAATTTAAAAATTCAGGGGATGAAAAACTTGAAATTAAAAACATGAAAGCAAAGGGCTGAGGCTGCGATATAGTCTCCTATACAGGAGAAGTCCTGCCAGGTATGACAGGAGAAATAAAAGTTAAGATTTCAACATCAGGAAGAGGCGGCCAGGAGGTCGAACAGGAATTCTACGCCTATACAAACGACCCTAAAAACAGAAAAGTTAATTTAAAAGTCAACGCAAATGTTGAATCTATAGTTTCAATTAAGCCTGACAGAGTTCATTTATGGGGAAACTCCGGTGATAAAATAAGTGAAACAATAAAAATAACACCTGAAAAAGGATATGAATTCAAAATTCTTGATATTATTGCTGCAAACGGAAAAGAAATTGAATACAAACTTGAGCAAAATCAAAACAAATCATACTCAATTACAGTTTTAAACAAGAAAAAAGACAAGGGGACATATTCAGATATTTTGTTTTTAAAGACTGACAGCAAATTTAAACCCGCATTAAGAATAAATATTTTTGGAAATATAAAATGACATCACTTAAAAAAATAAACACAATTGTTTTTGACTGCGACGGAGTAATGTTTCAGACAGAAGAGCTGAACAAAAAATATTACAACGCCATTCTGGAAAAATTCGGCCTTCCTCAAATGACAGACTCACAGGCTGAATTTGCAAAAATGCACACAGGCGAAGATTCCATAAAGCATATTTTCCACAATACAGGCATTGATCCGGAACTTATAAACAGGGAACGAAAAAAAATCCCTTATATAAATTTTGTTCCCTTTATGGAAATGACAGAAAATTTCATGGAACTTTTAAAATTTTTGAAAAAAAATAATTTTAAAACAGGAATTGCAACAAACAGATCAAATACAATGGACAGGGTTATGGATACTTTTGGTCTTAACGAGTATTTTGATATACTTGTAACAGCATCTGATGTTGAAAATGCAAAACCCCACCCTGAACAGCTTTTTAAAATAAGAGATTATCTTCAAATAAGTTTTGATAACATGATTTATGTTGGAGATTCTTCCCTTGACCAGATTGCAGCAAATGAAGCAGGAGTTAAATTTATTGCCTTTTGCAATGAAAAACTTAAAGCTGATTTTCACATCTGCGACATGCTTGAAATAAAAAATCTTCTTTCCAAAAAAACCGGATAAAAAATCAATGGGCGGTGAAAAATACTATCTTGTGTTATCAGGCAGGCATAATGGGCAGTATGACAAAAATGAGGTTTTAGAAAAACTGGCAGAGCTTTTCAGCATATCACCAGAGGAAAGCAAAAAGCTTTTTGAATCAGCACCAACTAAGATTAAAAGCGGTTTAAGCCTTCAGGAAGCAGACAGGTATTCAAAACTTATTTCCAATAAAACAGGTGCCAAAACAGAATTTTTTCTTGATCTTGACCATGAAGAATTAATATCTTCAATGGGACAGATAAATTTAAATCCGGTCAGTAAGGACACAAAAAAAACAGCACAGCAGAAATTTGATAAAATGGCTGTTTTAAATACGTTTAATTTATTTCCAAAATTATTTTCTCTGCCATATACAGAAAAAATTCAATCCCATAAATTAATAAATTAGTGGCTGAACGAAAACATCAAATTTTATAAAATCAGGCCTCAAAAAATGAAATTATTTTTCTAAAAAATTTTGAGAAAATTATGAGAAAGATGTCTTTTTGTTAAATTTAAAAAATTTATGCAA
>Ga0265295_1000952_pt1 | contig 54279 bp, 39 predicted proteins | sample Munlansysbiofilm_FD_192503 | JGI IMG/M metagenome (GOLD analysis project Ga0265295, IMG submission 192503) | Leachate microbial communities from a municipal landfill in Southern Ontario, Canada - Methane capture system biofilm | ecosystem: Engineered > Solid waste > Landfill > Unclassified ... | reverse complement strand
ACATCGAGTCAATCAAAGTAGTTTTTCCATGATCAACATGGGCGATAATTGCAACATTCCGAATATCTTTTCGTTCTTTTTCCATTTTTTCCTTTTAATTCCAAGAAAAAACCCGGATAAACCGGGGTTTTTTATTAATCCATTCCAAGTACATCCCAAAAACAGGGTGGTGGCTCAACCGGTTCATCCGAAAACTCAACGGAGTTTTTCAGTTTTTCGAAAACTTTATCAAAGGAATTACGCTCATTGACATGAACTTCAAAAAGTGTCGCTCCCGGTTCAACATAATCACCAATTTTTACCCTTACCATAATACCAACGGCAGGGTCAATCCGATCGTCCTTTTTAGAGCGACCGGCACCAATTTCGACAGAACTTTCGCCTACTTCTTTGGCATCGATAACCGAGATACAACCGCCTCTTTCAGCTTCAATCGGAATAATAAATTTGGCTTTTGCTAATTTCTCAGGATGATCAATATAACTGACATCCCCACCCTGGCTTTCAATCAGTTCTTTGAATTTCATCAAAGCAGAACCGTCGTCAATTTTCTCCTGAGCCATTTTGCGGGCAGTTTCCAAGTCTTTGACCACATTGCCAAGAATTAGCATATAAGCAGATAAATCAATGCAATGTTCGTGAAAATCTTCGGGTCCAAAGCCATTGAGCATGTCAATTGCTTCTTTCAATTCAAGCGCATTCCCAACTGCGATTCCGAGCGGTTGATCCATTTGGGAGAGCAAAGCGATCACTTTTCGACCGCTCAATTTCCCAATCGCAACCATTACTTCAGCCAACTCGCGTGCCTCATCCAGATTTTTCATGAATGCACCACGCCCGACTTTGACATCCAAAGCAATTGCATCAGCACCGGAAGCGATTTTTTTGCTCATCACTGAAGATGCAATCAAAGGAATCGATTGGACAGTTCCGGTTACATCCCGTAAAGCATAAAGCTTTCCATCAGCCGGAGCCAAATCGACACTCTGACCGGTAACAACAATGCCATGTTTGCGCAAATGGTCGATGAATTCTTCGGTACTCAAATCGGATTTAAAGCCCGGAATTGATTCGAGTTTGTCAATCGTCCCACCGCTAAAACCAAGTCCTCGGCCGGACATCTTTCCTACCGGTAAGCCACTGGCGGCAACAATCGGCGCAACGACTAAAGTAGTTTTATCACCAACGCCACCGGTTGAATGTTTATCCACCACGCGTCCGCCAAACTCACTTAAATCGAGTTCGTCGCCGGAAGCAGCCATTGCCAAAGTCAGTTCGGTTATCTCTTCATGAGACAAACCATTAATTGCAACTGCCATTGCCCAAGCTGCCATTTGGTAGTCCGGAACATCTCCGGTGGTATAGTTTTCGATCAACCAAGAAATCTCCTCTTTTGAAAGAGGCTCTTTCTCTTTGGTTTTAATGATGATATCAACTGCTCTCATACCAAAAATCCTTAATCGGCAGGATAAATAAAAATCTTCCGATTGGGTTCTTCGCCGACTGATTCAGTATAAACATCGTCGCGTTTTCTAAGCTCAATGTGAACAATACGGCGTTCATTTGCCGGCATTGGCTCAAGCATTTGCTTCCGTCCGGTTGAAATTACTTGATCGGCCATTCTTCGCGCCAGTTTTTGTAATTCAAGCTCACGACGAGATCGATAATTTTGAATATCAACTTGAATTCGAATCCAATTTCCAAAATGATGGGTAACGATCAAACTAACCATATATTGAATAGCATTTAACGTTTCAGCGCGTCGTCCAATCAGTAAACTGAGGTCATCGCCTTCGATTTCTACCCGATAATATTCTCGATCGTCATCCTCTGAAAGCTTTTTTTCAACCGTGGTAACGGCAGAAACTTTCATGTAACTGAGCAAAGTCTTTACAGTTTTTATAATGAATTCTTCAATCGACTCATCTGCATTCAATTCGACAAGTTCTTCCGTTTCAACACCAACAAATAAGGGTACTTCTTCCTTCTTTATTGATTCAGAAGGATGCTCATTGGCTTGCTTCTTAGAATCTGTTATCTTTTCTGCATCTTCCACAGGAGAATTCTTTACGGTTAACTTAATTCGCGCCTGTCGGGAGGCAAAACTAAAGAAATTCCGTTTGCCTTCGTCTAAAACTTCAATTTCTACGTCATCAGGTTCTAAACCAAGCTGGTCTAAACCTTTCTCAACAGCTTCATCAACTGTTGCCGCAATAACTTCAAGCGTCATTCTCTGTGCCATTTTATTCTCTTATCTTTTCATTTTCGGTCGTTGTTGCTTGGCTGATGCCCGGGCAGATGGTTTAACAACTTTAACCGGTTCTGGTTCGTCTTCATCTTCGTCATCTTCATCGTCTTCAACATCGAGGACAACTACCGGTTTCTTTTCAGTTTTCTTTTTCATCCATGGGAATAATGCCGACCAATCAGCCCTCCCCATCGCGGCATATTGGGCAATTGTAGTCAGATTGCTGGTAAGGAAATAAAGCGCTAAACCGGCTGAGAATTGATAAGCCATAAAGCCCATCATAATCGGCATCATCATTGTCATGCTGTTATTCATTGCTGCAGCTTGGTCACCCGTAGAAGCCGGTTGCATAACCTTGGATTGAATAAAGGTCGTCAGCACTACCAAGATTGCCAAAACAGGAATTGCAATGCCAAATACATTTAGTCGTTCAGGCTGACCCAAATCCATCCATAGGAAGCGGTTTTGAATCGGCAGGATTTTATTAACATCGAGAAAAGGATAAACCAATCGTTCCAGTTTAACCAGTTCGAGTGGTGTCGAAGCCATAACACGCATGATTGCCTGATACAAACCGATGATAATTGGGAACTGAATCAAAGTAGGCAAACAGGAGCCCATAGGACTGATGCCTTTCTCCTTGTACACCTTCATTTGATATTCAGCTGCTTTTTCTTTATTGTCCTTATACTTATCCATCATCTTTACATAATGAGGGTCTCTTTGCAAGTCTTGCATTTCCATCGTTGACTTTAGTTGTTTTGCAGTCAACGGATAAGTCAATAACTTGATCAGGATGGTAAAGATGATAATGGCAAAGCCAAAATTCTTTACCAGCATCGTGATCAGAAGCAAAAGGTTAGTGAAAGGTTGAATAATAATTGCATCCCACATGGTCGTTCTCCTAATTTCCTTCTTTGAAGGACCAGCCGGGAACACCGGTGGTACTATAAGTGTAGAGCAAAGCATCACCATTGATAACCGGTACAAAAATCTGGTCACCATCGACAATTGGTTTTGAATAGATGCTGCCGGGGACAGTAATCGTCCAGACCGGTGAGTGTGTATCAGCTGAATAGAAATTCATTACTCCGTCTTCCCGAGCGACCAAAAAACCTTCGCCTTCAACCAAAACCGCTCCTGCGATAACCTCAGCTCCGGCATTATTCTGCCAAAGTTCTTCACCACTGTTCTTGTCCACGGCAATGATAATGCCACTCTTATCAACGAAAATCAACTCATCACCAATAATTATTGGGGTTCCCCAGATTGAATCAAGAGTTTTTCCCTCTCCGTAAATCCAGTTTACTTTGCCAGTTTCGAGATCAAAAGAAATCACTTCAGGACCCAAACTGCCTACAAAGACTGAACCGGATTCGGGATCATAGAGCGGAGACGATAAAACAGCACCTATCATTTCAACCCGATGGATTTCTTCACCGGTTTTGCTGTCTAAAACGAGGACATGATGGTCTTGAGCGCTTACAACGATTTTATCACCAACCACAATCGGTTCAGAGATAAAAGCAAAATCACCACTGTAAGTCCAGACCAATTCGCCGGTGTCTTTATTCAAGGCATAAATATTTCTGTCAGTGCTGGGAGCAATAATTAAATCATCTGCAATGGCCGCCTTGCCTTGGTACCAGCCTTTGGCTCCATCAAAAGTCCAGGAACTCCCGCGAAGATTATCAGCAGAAACTTTATGAAATTTGTTTGCCAAATCACCATAATATACATAGCCATCGTCAACTAACGGTGGGGCGTACATTACTAAATTAGCCGATACTTTTTCGACAGCATCAGATAATTTTGCACCGGTTATGCGGTCTATTTGATAAAGATTAGTTAAATATGCCAGATATACGTTGTCTTCAGAGACGGTGATACCCGGGGTACTTTCTGCGCGGACTCCGGCAGCACAACCGGTCATAATTGTGCCTGCTATAACCAGCAGAATTAAAAGTCTTATAGCCTTTTTATTCATTACTCTCCATTCAAGGAACAGGGTCTATACCACCTTGGTTAAAGGGGTTACATCTTGCAATCCGTTTAACAGCCATCCACCCACCTTTGATAGCACCATATTTATAAATAGCTTGGTAACCATAATGGGAACAAGTTGGGTAAAAACGGCAATTGTTCGGTGGCAATGTTTTAGAAAAAGTGGCTTGGTAAAGTTTGATGAGTAAGAGCAATATAAGTCTTGGGAAATTTGCCAGCGTTTTAGGTAAATCTTCCAATGGCGGATCGGTATATTGGGGTTCTTGCTCTTCGAGATCTTCAATCATTCTTTTCCAACAAATTTGCTTTTACTAACAATTGCTCAAAAGCCTGGTCTAGGGCAACCGGACTAACTGTCAATAAAGCACTGCGGGCAATGATCAAAAGGTCATTGCCCATGCTTATTTTTGCTCCAAATTTAGCCATTCGTGACCGGATTCTTCGCTTGCAGCGATTTCGTTCCACAGCACCGCCAACTCTCTTGCTGGCAATTACCGCATACCTTACCTGGTTCAGCAAATTTGAATTCACCACCAACACGAGGTATCGGTTTGAAAAAGAATTGCCCTCATTTCGGACTGTTCTAATTTCTTGTGAACTATGCAGCACAACCGGCATTTCAATCCCGCTTGCACTGCCTGCAATCATTTCGTTTTCTACCAGCGTAGTTTCTTTACGTGATTATTGGCGGTTTTTGCCAATTGTTTACGACCGCGAAGACGGCGACGTCTCAAAACTTCACGTCCATCAGCAGTGGCCATTCTGGCACGAAAACCATGAACACGAACACGTCGTTTAACTTTTGGTTGATAGGTTCTTTTTGTTGACATTCTTTAATTCCTTTCAGAAAATCCTGGTGGACTACACAGCGGTGTCTAATCCAGGATGTTTAGTTTAATTCATAACCTTGCAATTTTACCTTATTTGCTTCAAGCGTCAAGATAAACATCGACAGAAATCTGCAATTTTGGCGATCAGTCGCCCTTTTTGGTCAATATCAGTGAATTCTACCATTCTGATTTGATTTAAGAGCATCTCCTCGCTCAAACAAACAACGTTTTGGTAATTTTCACTAAATCCATGATACCAATTAAATTCGTCAGCCTTTTTTCTGCTCTCGAATAAAACTTCTGACTTTTGCCCCACGAGGGACTGTTTAGTTAGTTTTTCTTGATTGGTAAAATGGCTTAGCAATTTCTTAGTTCGATTCTTAATTGTTGCCTGATGGACATTGTTTAGCAAATTGAGTGCATCGGTTCCCGGCATTGGTGAAAACGAAAAAACATGCCCACCATCAAAATTACATTCTTCAATAAATTGGAATGACTCCTCAAACAGTTCATCTGTCTCACCCGGAAAACCACTGATCACATCCGTCGTTATCGCCGTTTGTGGTGCCGTCCAACGAATCATCGCCAGAACATTACGGAAACGCTCCCTGCTAACAGGCCTGCGCATTGCCCGCAAAATTTCATTCGAGCCGCTTTGCAAGGGAATATGCAAATGAGGCATAATCCTTGGATGATTGAGCAAATCGACCAAGCTTTGGTCAATATCCCATGGTTCAATCGAAGAAAGTCTGATTCTGGGAATAGCACTGTTTTCAAGAATAAATTGAATCAAATCTGCCAATCTTTTTTTTGGTTGTAGCTCCTTGCCCCAGGATCCTAACTGTACACCGGTTAAGATGATTTCTTTCATTCCCAAATTTTCAAGTTGCTGAATTCGTCCTAAAACGGATTCTTTAGTCATGCTTTCTGAGGGACCTCTGGCAATTGTCGTCAAACAGAAGCTACAGGCATTATTGCAACCATCCTGGACCTTCACAAAACCACGTGTTCGATTGCGTTTGCCCAAATTTGGCTTACGTGAAATTTCAGAAACGGTGTCTGCCGGGCTTTGAAGCAAAAATTCGGGAATTAATTCTTTTTGATCGTTCAAATAAGCTAAATCGCTGATTTCTTCCGCTTCGGCTTTAGCAACGTTCACCCAACATCCGGTACTGACCACTTTTGCATCGAAATTGTTTTGATAATGCCGAATCATTTTACGGGAATCGGCGGAGGCTTTTGCTGTGACGCAACAGGTATTAATAATGATTACATCAGCTTTTTCAGCTTCAGAAACAATAGTGCCGCCCCTGCTTACTAAATCGAGTGCCATAGCATCAATTTCAGCCTGGTTCAGGCGGCAGCCAACCATATCGAGATAAATATTCATCAGGGTTTTAAAATCACAAAATCGTTAAAAAGGACAGTGGTCTTAGCCAAATCGAAGGTCTCAACAAAAAAACCAGCATCCCCATTGATAAAACTGTCATCTTTCGCAGTCAATATAAGCTTTCCGTTGATAGTAAAAGCTAAATTTTCACCATCACACAAAGCACTGAGTTGATTTTCCCCGTCGGCCAAATTGATATTCTCAGCCCGAATTAAGGTTGCGGAATCAAGCAATTCCTTCTGCCCATCTTTTAAGCGAATGATTCCGGCATAACCATCACTGCTAATTGTGAAGGCGTAGAAATTATACTTATCCTGATATCGGCAAACCAGCCCCATTTGGCTGTCTGAAGGGCCCAAAATTTTTTTAGTTTTAACACTTATTTCGCTGTTACTATAGTTCAAATTGGTTGTAGAAATTGCCCTGGAACTGGCTTGATTAACAGAAATCAAATAGCCCTCCGGAGAATAAGCTTTAAGCTCATAGACGTTGGAAATTGTTTCAAATCCGGATCCGGATTTGCTAAAATCGTCTTCAAATAAAACCTCGCCCGAAACCTTTCCGGGTAAGAGGTCTTGGCTAAATTTGCCATTGTTAAATGCCGTACATGCCGTTAGGCTGAGTACCAACAGCAAAAAAACCAATCCAAAATGTTTTCTAATAATCATATTTTTATAAATTCGTCCCCGCCATGCCGTGTGCGAAATGGTTTTGAACCTGCTAAGGCAGGATTGGTCCTTCCTCCAAGCTCAGTCTTGACTTATGTCTATCACATCACCTGGTGTGAGAATAAACCATTTATGTTGGTGTTGGTACAAAACGGGTTTAGCGCATCACTAACACAGCAGGGTAACTAAAATATACCATAAAATTTGCAGTGGATGAGTTAAAATAAAAGCTAAATAAAAGGAAAAACCATGCGACTTTTCATTGCTATAAAGCCAGATTCAAACGTTTTCAATGCGATTAAAGCTTTTCAAACGGAGCTTAGGTCAGCTTGTCCATATAAAGAAATCCGTTGGGTGGATCCAAATCAGTTTCACCTAACGCTTCAATTCTTAGGCGAAATAAATCCGTCTTATTTGCCCAAATTAAATGCGAATCTAAATGCTGTTGCTGAAAATTCAAAAACTTTCAATCTGCATTATGAAAGCATTGGCTTTTTTGGCTCTGCTGTAAAACCGAGGGTTTTATGGCTCGGCAGTAAAAAATCTTCGGAATTAAAAGAACTATTTAATCAAGTCCTTACTTCAACGGCATTCTTACAGATTGAAAATCCGGGCCGTCTAACTCCTCATATCACCCTCGCCAGATTTTCAGACAACATCAATAAAGAAGATGCCCTCAAAATATCAAATTATATTAATAGTTTAGGAAAACCTGACTTTGGCATCACAAAAACAGAAGCAATTGAGTTGATTGAAAGTAAACTCACTCCCTATGGCCCGATATACAAAACCTTAAACAAATTCAATTTACGGTAAAATAACAAAAAAAGAAAGAGGTGAAAACTGGAACCTATAGCATTAGCACGTGAAATAGCAAACATTCTTGAAGATAAATTTGCTGAAGAAATCGTCGTCCTTGACTTAAAAGGACTTTCTGACTACACCGACTGCTTCGTTATTGCAACTGCCAGTAGCGAACGGCTTTTGGATAGTCTCTCTGCAGTTGTAAAAGAAGATATCAAAATCCTGCATGGTTACAACCCCACAATTGAAGGAAACGGTCGAACCGGCTGGGTTATTTTAGATTACGGATACGTCGTCGTTCATCTTCTGTCGAGCGAGTTGAGAGAATATTATAAACTTGACAGTCTTTGGGAAGATGCCAAAGTCGTCTTGAGCCTTCAATAAAAATTTGAGCCGGGTTATAGCCCGGCTCCTCTACTAAAACTCTTCTACAGAATATCGTTCAGGATTTCCTGAGCATGATCTTGGGGCTTAACATCTTCATAAGCCTTTAGAATTTTGCCGTCTTCATCGATAATATAAGTAACGCGCAAAGTGCCCGTAAATTCCTTGCCCATGAATTTCTTTTTACCCCAGGCTTCATAAGCCTGAATCATCTCGGTACTCGTATCCGAAAGCAAAGGAAAAGGCAAAGAATACCTTTCTTGAAACTTTGCATGAGATTTTGGGCTGTCTTTGCTAACGCCTAATACAACCAGCCCCTTTTGGCGAAAATCCGCAAAACTATCCCTAAAACTGCAAGCTTCTTTTGTGCATCCGGGTGTGTCATCCTTTGGATAAAAATAAAGGACAACTTTCTTCCCTCGATAATCACTTAATTTGTGGGGATTTTCATCCTGATCCATTAATTCAAATTCCGGTGCTAAAACGCCTTCTTTTAACATACAACCTCCTAAAACAGTGGTAGAACAAAGAGATAGCAAACAGCAAAAAAGTGTAAAAATGCGTTTGCCTTGATAAATTGCCATTGAGGTTTCAAACCTCGTGACATTCGAAACATCATATACATACTAAAGATGCCAAATAAAGCCGTCAAGAGCAAGGGAATATTCCGCGCAAGACCGCCTATTCGATAAAAATGCCATGCAAAGAAAACATATGCCATAACAAGTGTAAAGTTTTGAATTCTGATTCCATTCTCCCAGCCAATTAAAGTCAAGAGAGAACGTTCATTATTGCCTTCTTTTCCGAAATATTCAAACAACAATGAACTGCGACAAGAAACATACAGGAAAAAGAACGCCATCGAAAGCAAAACAAAACCTGAATCAGGGTTGACATCCTGCGTTCCGCAAGCTAAAAGAAACAAAAGTGGTGAAACAATAATTCCTTCAAAAACCACACTCATGCTATTGTAAACCATTTTGCCAAGACGGGACGCGTTCGATAAAATCAAGACGCTAATAGCAACAATATAAACCAAATTAACGCCAATCAGCTTGTTTATTCTAAGCAAATAATAAAGTATGAAAAAATAAAGCCCAAAAAGAATAATTGTCAGAATCACTAAAAGGCTTTTCTTATTTCCTCGATTAAAATTAACTTTGCTGTAGCTATTTACCTTCGAACTTGTCAGATAATTAAAAAACTCTTGAATTGCAATCATTGTCAGGAAGAAAAACAAGCCAAGCAAAAATCCGGCAATATCGAACTGGTTTCGGGTTGAGCTGCCATAAATTGAACCAACAATATAAATCAGGCAACCTGCAAAGATAAAAAATGCGTTTTTCTTGAGTGATGATTTCAGAATTTCCATTCCAATAAGTTTAACACAACCTCTCAGCTTATCCTTCGCGGTTATAATCAGAAATGATGGAAAGAAATCACAGGATCTTATTACTATTCGCCTCATTTTTGCTCATGGCTCTCAGTCCTCTGATGGCTGAAAAAAGCTCTGCCCAAAACCCAAATCAGACCAATGAGCTATTCATTGCAAACACTAAGGAGATTTGTGGAAATATCGATAATTGCTTCTACAATGACGACCCGGACACGCTCGATGCTTTGGCTCTGCAAAAGGCGATTAATTTCGCCAAAGCCAACAATCTAAGTAATCCCAAAATTTTTATTCATGGCGAGTATAAGATCAAAACCGACACAGTAACGATTGATTACCCACTCACACTAACGAGTCAATCAAGCGGTTTTTTCAGCACATCTAGCTCAAATTGTTCAAACCCGCTCCTCAAGATCACATCAAAAGTGGACATCAGCAATCTCTATATCACCGATGGTGAATGTTCATCTCCATCGCGCGATCTGGTTGTTGTTGAAAGTTCCGCAAACGTAATGATTGAAAACAGCACTCTCATACATGGACGCAATGCAATTGTCCACAATAACAGCACCGGCAACCTCACCGTCCGCTTTAATCAAATCAAAAACAACGATGGCTATGCATTGTTAAGCGAAAACACTGAAATTACTTCCAGTCTCCGGATGGTCGCCAACAATATCACGGACAACAGTCAAATTCAGGTGCAATGCCAAACTAACAGCAACGTTGATCATAACTTTTGGGGTGAGGGAGAAATGCCCTCCCAAAGTTCCTCCTCTTGTGAAGCAGATGATTTTCGCCGATTGGATGTTCCGATTGTAACCACAAACGATGAGAATGGCGTCCAGGCAGCAATTGTCACCTCAGGTTCCTCCTACCCCAGCAGTGCTACCTTTGGTGTTTCTGCCAAATCAAATTCAGGTGCCCAGCTTTATATCGTCAATCATGGACAAGCCAAACCCTTTCAAGATATGGCAATTTCCGAACAAAGAGCTTGCAGCAATTATTACGACATTTTCCTTGAGGATGGCAGCCAAGCTACAGATTTGAGTTTGCGCTTTTCATATTCCGGCAACAGTCTTTGTGAACAAGCCATCGAATCCGCATCATTATGTGGTTCAGGGCAAAAAGAAAACTATCCCTTAATGTGGTTGGATGTTAGAACAAGCGTAACTGATGGCTGGGACAACGCAGGAGGTAAGCCGAAGGGTCCCACAGGCGATATTTATAGCGGTCAGGAGGTGCGTTGTAACACCTCAGATAATACGATTGAAATCGATTTAAACAATCTTGGACGACCAAATTTGAGCAACGACCTAAACTTCACGCCTTTTGCTCTCGCCTTAGAAACCACCGCAGTCAATGCTCTTACGTCTTCTCAAAATACTTCCAATTCGCTTACCTTAAGTTGGACCACGGTCAGCGAGCTAAACACCATGGGCTTCAGGCTTATGCGTTCCTCCTCATCTGATGGTCCTTGGGAGCCAATTGGAGATTTGGTTCCTGCCACCGGTTCGGCTTCAAGCGGTAAAACGTATTCGATTGAAGATACGACTGTCAGCCCCAATACTACTTACTATTACCAACTCCAAATTCTTAATCATGATGGCTCTCTTCAACACGAGTTATCTCCCCTTCGGGTTGATGTTGATCTAATTGCAACAAATACCCCCCGACCGACTTCAACCAGAAGGCCCACCTCAACCCGACGTCCAACCAGCACAAGACGGCCGACCAGTACAAAAATTCCAACCCGAACCCCAACCGCTTTCCGAACGGCAACCAACGCTTACCGGACGGCAACACAGGAATTCTTCCCCGGAATTCCTACATACACGTTAAATCCGGAAGAACTGCTTGAAACTGAAACACCAACGCAGACGGATGGTGAATTTTTAACACCGGTAAATCCGGGGGACTTTGCCGGTCCGGAAATCGTTACGCCAACGAATAAAGGCAATTTGCTTGAAAAAATCGATGACCTTCCAAGAGAAAAAAACAATTCAGTTTGGCTCTTTTCGATTGGTATCGGAATCGTCCTTATAATCGCAACAATTTACTTATACATTCGCAAGAAATAAACCGTTTTTTGACAAGTTATCTCAAATATGCTATCCTATTGCCCATCCAGAGTGAGGTGACAGGGTATGCAGAAAGAACGAGTTTCAGACAACGTTTATTGGTTTCAAAGTGAAGTTTACGCACAAGTAACAGCAGGTGTTATCGTCGGCCCGCAATGGGCTGTCCTGATTGACACACTGATGCCGGAAGAAACACCGGAAATAAAAAGTTTTATCGAAGACGAATTGCTCGTTCCTGTCCGCTATGTTGTCAACACCCATCATCACGCCGATCATGCCTGGGGCAATTGTATCTTCCCGAACGCAACCGTTATCGGTCATGAGCTTTGTCGCGAATTAATGCTTAGTCGCAGTCAGACTGCTCTTAATGAAGCTGGTAAAGATGACCCGCTTTTTAGAAGTCTTTGCATCCAGGAACCTCAAATCACTGTCTCGGAAGGCTCTCTCTTTCTCCGGATAGGCAAAAAGCACCTCAAAATCTTCTCTACTCCGGGACATTCTGATGATTGCATATCAGTTCTCCTTGAAGATGATCGAATCCTTTTTAGCGGAGACGCATTTATGCCGGTTCCCTATTTTGTTGGCGGTGATATCGATGTTTTAACCAAGACGATCAGCGACCTCGGACAAATGGGTCTCGAAAATATCATCCAGGGTCATGGTGATGTTGTCCTGCGTGGCGAAATTGAAGATGTTACAAGCAGCAATCTTGACTATCTAAAATCTGTTCGAAAAATCGTTAAAACCGCACTTCGCCGCCGGAACCCAATTGACTTTCTTCGTTCGCAAGACATTGAAGACAGTGGAAAATCGCGAATCAGCATGGGTGGAATTGCCCAGGATTTACATATTCGCAACCTCCAATGGCTCTATCTGACAGAATTGAAGAAATTGAAAGAAAACAGCGGCTCAGAAAATTGAGCTTGTCACAACCAAAATGATGGTAACAATCAACATGATAATGGCTTCAGGATACTGACGCCATTTTTTTTCGGCTTGATAGTGGCTCAGCCAATTTGCCAAACTGTAAAGAAGCCCGGTGAGCAAAATTCCATATTGAATTGGCGGAATAAAGATATAGTGCAAAACAACCGCAAATTGTGTAAGTAACCACGATGCAATAACTGCGGTCAAAAATTTCTCATTCTCACCTGTCCTCAGGCTTAACAAACGGAAACTAACGAAAAATGAGGAAAGCAAGAAAAAAACAAATTGGGCCATAATTCGAATTCCACTATTTTTCAAGGCTATCGACAGCAATAAAAACAAAGCAAAAGAAAAACTGATGACAAGAATTGAATATCCGGTTTGATTGTTGCCAGCCTCATCAATTAAGACATATTCAGCCCTCAACAAAACACCTACAATCAAGAAACCAAAAATGTAAACCATCCACCAGCTCAAGCTTCGCGCGGATTGAATTAGCACCACCGATAAAATCATCGTAGCGATAAAAGGCAACATCAAATTCGGGAATATTTTCCCCAGGTTCAGTTTCTCTCCCTGCCAGATTGGGTGGGAAAAAAAGACCCAAACACAAGCTGAGGCTGTAACCAAAGCCAAAAAAAAGGGAATAAGACTTTGAAAAGAAAGCTCAAAATGTATCCCTAAAATGTCAAAACTGTTCAAGACCGGATTCGCTGGAAGCAAAAAAAGCAAGGCAAAACTTAAAGCAAGAAAAGCCAGCAAAATGCTGAATCGATTAATATAGAGGCTGCTGCTTCCATCTCTTTCCATCTTCTTATTTTATCATGCAGAAAACTTCAAAATCAGGCATAAATTGGCAGTTTAAAAAAGTTGCCAAATTTATAACGAAAAAAATCGCCTTTTTTCTTTGAATACGTCATTTAATAAGGTTTTCAAGATGTGCAATTAATTCGATTAAATGGTATAATTTACAGGTTATGAGATTTATAATGCCCTCACGCGAACAGCCCAAAGTGTTCAAAGCAATCAAAGCAGGTTTTGACAGCCTTTCGAGTCATGTCTGGCTTTTGTTGTTTCCGATTGCACTTGATTTGTTCTTTCTCTTCGGAAAACGTTTGCTTATTTCCGATCAAATCAATTCCTTTCTCTCAAATTTCATCCCCCCTGAAGGGATGACAGCCGAACTTTTGGCAACCTGGGAAGAGTTGAAACTCCTGCTGTCTGAAACAATTAAAAATTTCAGTCTAACCTCTTTCTTACGCTCATACCCAATCGGTATCCCAAGCCTGCTTTCCAATCGCAACCTTAGTGTCAGCCCTCTCGGAGAATACAGCACCGTACAGGTTAGCGCAAGTGGAACCGTGCTAACTGTTCTCGGCTTTTCGGTGATTGGCTTCTTGCTTGGCGTTCTTTACCTGTATGCCATTCAGAAATCAACCAAAACAAATCAAAACAAAGATACCGATACCTGGCAAAGCTTTTCCAAACAATTGTTAACTTTGATTTTGATTCCACTTGTGCTGATTCTGATTGCTCTTGTAATTTTCGTTCCTGTCCTGGTCATTATCTCGGTTTTGACGGCGATTATCCCTCTGCTTGGCTCGATTGGATCTTTCTTGTTTTACATCTTTGTTTTATCGGCTGGCATACCGCTAATTTTTACTGCCCACGAAATCTTGCTTTACGGAACCAGCTTTAAAGACGCAATCAAAGAAAGCATTAAAGTAGTCAGGCCTACCAACATGAAGACCTCATCTTTTCTCTTTTTGGTCCTTCTTGTCTCATACATTACTAACTTTTTGTGGCAAATCCCGGAAGATGGCTCCTATATGCTCTTAGTTTCTATTTTAGGACATGCTGTTGTTTCGACCATCCTTTGGATTGCAAGTTTTCATTTTTACGAGGACGCCCGAAATTGCGTCCATCAATCAATAGAAGAAACGCTTGATTCTGAACAATTAAGCGTGTAACGGAGATTTTAATTGAGCAACGATCAAGCTAACAATTACCGAGCAAGTTCTATCCAGATTCTCGAAGGGCTCGAAGCAGTCCGTCGAAGACCTGGCATGTATGTCGGCGGCACCGACCAAAAAGCGCTCCATCATCTCATCTATGAGGTTGTCGATAACTCTATTGATGAAGCCCTCGCTGGCAGCGCAACAGAAATTCAGGTCACCCTTCATCAGGACGACAGCGTTACGGTCAAAGACAACGGACGCGGTATCCCGGTTGATATTCATCCTGAAAAAGGCATCTCTGCCCTTCAAATCGTCATGACCGTCTTACATGCCGGTGGTAAATTTGGCGGAGGCGGCTATAAAGTTTCCGGCGGTTTGCACGGCGTCGGTGTTTCGGCTGTCAACGCGCTCTCTGAATGGTGCGAAGTTACGGTCAGACGTGATAACAAAATCTATTTCCAACGCTACGAAAAAGGACATCCTCTGAGCGATGTCACCCCAGTTGGCAGCTACAAAGGGGAAGAAACCGGCACCTCAACCACCTTCCGTTTTGATCACAGCATCTTCTTGGATGATGTAACTTTCCGTTTCGATACTTTGGCGCAACGTTTTCGTGAGATGGCTTTTGTCACCCGTGGTGTCAGCATTAAACTGCTTGACGAACGAAGCGGTCGTGAGATGACCTTCCACTTCGAAGGTGGAATCGCATCCTTTGCCCGCTACGTCAACCGTAATCGCCAGGTTTTACATCCCATGATTTATGGTGAAAAAGAAGTAAACGGCGTTAGCATCGAATTTGCAGTTCAATATACCGATACTTATTCCGAATCGATTTACAGTTTTGCCAATACGATCAACACCGGCGATGGTGGCACCCACCTAACCGGTCTTCGCGCGGCAATAACCCGCAGCATCAACGATTATGGTCGCAAATCCGGTAACTTAAAAGACACAGACTCCAACTTCAGCGGTGAAGACACTCGCGAAGGTCTTACCGCAATCATCAGCATCAAACACCCGGACCCACAGTTTGAAAGCCAAACCAAAGTCAAATTGATGAATGCCGATGTTCAGACCTATGTCCAGCAAGTTGTCGGTGAAACAATTTCCGCTTTTCTCGATGAAAACCCGGGAGCCGGAAAGGCAATCATTCAAAAATGTCTCACTTCCGCCCGTGCTCGTGATGCCGCTAAGAAAGCCCGCGACCTTGTTATTCGTAAATCCGCGCTCGAGTCTATGACTCTTCCGGGTAAACTGGCCGATTGTTCCGAACGCGACCCAAACAAAACCGAACTATTCATCGTTGAAGGTGAATCCGCAGGCGGTTCTGCTAAACAAGGACGTGATCGCCACTTCCAGGCAATCTTGCCTCTGCGCGGTAAGATTCTCAACACCGAACGCGCCCGTCTCGATAAAATTCTTGGCAACAAAGAAGTTCGCGCTTTGGTTTCAGCACTTGGTGTCGGTATTGGGGATTCCTTCGACCTCAAGGGGCTTCGTTATGGCAAGGTTGTCATCATGACCGATGCTGACGTTGACGGTGCTCATATCCGGACCCTTTTGCTGACCTTCTTCTTCCGCTATATGCAGCCCCTAATCGAAGAAGGACACCTTTTCATTGCTCAACCACCCCTCTATCGCTTGAGTGCCAGAGGACAAATTCAATATGCCTATGGTGATGATGAAATGGAACAATTAGCCATAAAAATGGGTGGCAAGACTAAGGTTTCCATCTCCCGTTACAAAGGTCTTGGTGAAATGAACCCCGAACAGCTTTGGGAAACCACAATGAATCCCGAAAACCGGACCATGCTTCAGGTTGAAATCGAAGATGCGGTTGAAGCCGATCAAACCTTTGACATGTTGATGGGCTCTCTCGTGCCCCCTCGACGACGGTTTATCCAAACCCATGCGAAAGAAGTCCGCAATTTGGATGTCTAATTTTGAAAGTAATCGCCTGCCCAAACAGGCGATTTTTCTAAACCATGATTCGAAAAATCATTCACCTTGACCTTGATGCCTTTTTTTGTTCTGTCGAAGAATTGCTTGATCCTTCACTTATCGGCAAGGTTTTTGCAGTTGGCGGCAACCCAAACGGGCGCGGTGTAATTACTTCAGCCTCTTATGCAGCCAGACAGTATGGCATTCATTCTGCCATGCCTACCGGACAAGCGCTCAAACTCTACCCGAATTTACTGCTCGTTCGCAGTGGTTTTAAATATTATGGCGAGTACTCAAAAAAAGTTATGGCTATTTTGCATGACACCTCACCGATTGTTGAGCAAATGTCGGTAGATGAAGCATATTTGGATGTCAGCGACATGCCCCAGCCGATTGCCTCAATTGCCTTTGATTTACAAAAAAGGGTCTTGGATGAAACCGGTTTGCCTTGTTCACTTGGTTGCGCCACCAGTCGTTTGGTCGCTAAAATGGCGAATACCTGGGGCAAAAAACAGGTAAAAACCGGCCTTTCTCCTCAGAAAATCACAGTCATTGAACCGGGGAAAGAAGAAGTCTTTTTAGCCCCTCTCGACATTCAGGCCTTGATCGGTGTCGGACCTAAAACCGCCTCGCATTTAAGAAGCCGCGGCATTCGCACAATCGGTCAATTGGCATCCTTAAGCGACATTGACTTAAAGAATTATTTTGGCGAGCATGGCGAATCTATGCGCAGGCGCGCCAAAGGGATTGATAACAGCCAGATTCACGCTGAAAGCGAGCAAGCCAAATCTGTCAGTAACGAAATCACTTTTCACGAAGATTTGGAAGACCTTTCTGATCTGCTCCGGGTTTTAAGACAACTTTCTGAAAAAGTCGGTTCGCGTTTACGAAAAGCCGAATTGGCCGGTTGCGTCGTGCAAATTAAAATCCGATATTCCGATTTTTCCACCTTTACTCGTCAGGCTGTTATGAAAGAATGCAGCAATCTTGATCAAGATATCGCTGAACTTGCTCAGGAATTATTTATGAAACACTGGGCAGCCGGACGTCCGGTGCGCTTATTGGGCGTTGGTGTCACCAATCTCGAAAAACCCCATCGCCAACTCACCCTTTGGGACGAAGAAGGCAACAAACGCGAAGACCTCACCAAAGCGGTAGATAGCTTGCGAGAAAAATTCGGCAAAGATATTATCAAACACGCCGACAGCTTAAAGAAAAAGAAATCCTGAGATTTCCATTTATTTTCCAAATGGCGATTTTCAGGTAGGGCGAGGTTGAAAGGGTTTCTAACGTTGCAACTTGCTTATATTGCGCCCTTTCAACCCGCCTATGTTCCTGACTAAATGAAAGAAGAAAAAGAAAAGTTTTTCCCTTAATAAGCATTATCTTGTATAATTGACTCAGTTTATTAATCCAATATTAATCACATGGGCCAGAAAACATGGACTTAGGGAAATTTGAAATAATCGAGGAAGTCGGCAAAGGCGGTTTTGGAATTGTCTATAAAGCGCTGGACAAGGTTTTGGACCGTCAGATTGCGCTCAAAGTTTTACATCCCGAATTATTGGTCAACCCCAACTTCATCTTGCGTTTCAAACAAGAAGCCCAATTGTCTGCCCGGCTTGACCACCCTAACATTCTCCCGGTCTATGATTTTGGGGAGTTTGAAGGACGTTATTATATCGTCATGGCTTATATGCCCGACGGTTCGCTCAAAGACCTGCTTAGAAAAGAAGGCAGTCTCGATAAACAGCGCAGTCTAAAGATATTTGAGCAAATTTGCGATGGGATGAGCTATGCACACAGTCAAAAAATTATTCATCGCGATTTGAAACCTGGAAATATCCTTTTTGACAGCCGTGGAAATGCCCGCATCAGCGACATGGGCTTTGCCAAGTTGATTCATAGCGACAGCAGTGCCTCAATGAGTAGCAGTGGCAGGATGGTTGGCACGCCTTCTTACATGGCTCCCGAAATTTGGCAGGGGAAACCAGCCAGTAGTGCTACTGATGTCTATAGTCTGGCTTGCGTCTTGGTTGAGATGCTCTCCGGTCAACCACTCTTTGGCGGTGAGACCACGCCTGAAATCATGATGAAACACTTTGCCCCGCTCAATTTGCCGGAAGATTTGCCGGAGGAGTGGAAGCCTGTCCTGGAAGCAGCTTTGGATAAGAATCAAGAAGAGCGCATTCAGACAGTTGGGGAGTTCTTTGAGCAAATCAAAGCGGTTGAGCTTGGTTTAAAAAAAGCCGAAATAATTGCACCGAAAAAATTAGATGAAGACAAGTCTAAAAAAGAAAAGCGAAGCCGTTTTATTGTAACGAAGAGCAATAAAAAAGAGTTAAGCAATCCATCAGAAAACGTAGAACCCACTTTGGGTATATCAAGGAACGAGCAAATCACAGAAAGTGGGGATGATAACCATAGTGCGGAATTTGATGCTCAAGCAACAAAGCACTCAAGAATATCTTCTGATGAAGACGAGAAAAAGCCTGTTTTGCTGGAAAGCAAAGAGAGAAAAGGGAAACAGGGGTTGAAAGCGGGTGTGATAGCGGGCATTGCTCTGCTGGCGATAATCCTTGGGGTGATTATTTATCAAATAGTAAAGAGAAATTCCCCCAGTACTGCTCCAGTCATTGCAGAAGTACCTGTAACGTTAACAGCCACAAACACAGCAGTTAAGCCGACAAAAACAGCAACACCATCACCAACAGCTACTGAAACACCATCACCAACAGCTACCGAAACACCGGCACCAACAGCGACCGAAGCCGTCCTGGGTATTGGCTCTATGCAAACCAGGCAAAAGGATGAGATGGTGCAGGTTTATGTTCCTGAAGGGACATTCACGATGGGAAGTGATGATAGTGACGCTTATTCTGATGAGAAACCTGTGAGGACAGTCTATTTAGATGCCTATTGGATCGATAAATTTGAAGTAACGAACGGGCAATATAAAAAGTGCGTAGATGCTAATGCATGTTCAGCGGTAAGCACAAATGGAGCAACTGAAAATCATCCGGTGAAGGGAGTTACATGGCATGAAGCGAAATCCTACTGTGAATGGGTAGATGGAGACAAAGGGGGGCTGCCGACTGAAGCCCAGTGGGAGAAAGCCGCTCGGGGAACAGATGGCAGAAACTACCCATGGGGAAATGACTCGCCGGACAGCAGTTATGCTAATTATAAAAGGAACAAAGGCTATACAATGCCAATTGGGAGTTACGCAAAAGGAGCCAGCCCATATGGAACAATGGACATGGCAGGGAATGTTTGGGAATGGGTTTATGATTGGGATGGAAAATACGATGCCAATGATACCAAAAACCCACAAGGACCGGAAAATGGATCCTACAGAGTGCGGCGTGGTGGCAGTTGGATTAGTAACAACAGGTACATCCGTTCGACGAACCGATACTACGAAAATACTACCGACGGGTTCAGCAACACAGGCTTCCGCTGTTTCTCTTCGCCATAAGCCTTCTAAAAAACATAGGCTTTAAAAACATTTTCCCTTAAAAACAAAAGATAATTTTTTATTCAACTTTTTAAATTACCGATCACCAAAAAATACCTTCCCTATTTTCAAACCTTTTGATATAATCTCATCTCACGCCAACGTAGCTCAGTCGGTAGAGCAGACGCTTCGTAAGCGTCCGGTCGGGGGTTCGATTCCCTTCGTTGGCTTTATCGCTTTTAAAATGCTGTTTTTACTCGTTGAAGTGCCATTTTTCGCATTATCCACCGTATGAATAAATTGATTAATAATCATTATAAGCGTCCGGTCGGGGGTTCGATTCCCTTCGTTGGCTTGTTTTATTTAAGCAAAAAGAGTTGCCCGGCATAGGCAACTCTTTCGATTAATCATCTATTAGCCTTAGTCTAAAATCATACGGCTGTCAATCGCGATTGCGCCCTGACCTTCCGGATAGACAATCAAAGGATTGATTTCTATTTCTTGAATTTCCGGATGTTCCATTGCCAGCTTGCTTAATTGAGCGATAACCGCATAAATCGCCTCAAAATCAGCCTTAGGCGCGCCACGGTAGCCATTGAGCAACTTGCCTGCCATCGTCTCAGCAACCATCGTTTGAATGTCTTCCCTTGAAAGTGGTGCAACTCTGAATTGAATATCTTTCACCAGCTCAACCAGCGTGCCACCCATTCCGAACATCATCAAAGGCCCAAATGTCGCGTCTCGTCGCATTCCGACGATCACCTCAACGCCTTTTGCTGCTATTTTCTCAACCATCGCACCGATAATATCTGCTTCAGGTTCATTTTTATGGATTCGCTCAATCAAGTCCTTATATGCGCTCTGCATTTCATCAGAATTCTGGATGTTCAAAACGATTCCGCCTGCATCAGACTTATGGATCAAGCCTTCGGCAACAATTTTCAAAACAACCGGATAGCCAATTTTTTCTGCAATCTCAACCGCTTCATCAGCTGTTTTTGCCAAGCCACCTGGAACGTTCGGAATCCGATAAGCGTCCAAAAGCATCCGCGATTCATACTCACCAATCACTTTTCGATCGCCAATCGCTGCTTTCGCTTCTTCAATTTGGGCTGGGCAAGCATCTTTGAAACCAACTTCCTCAAAAACAGGACTGTCCAAAACCTGGCGGTATTCCCACATACCTTTCAAAACTGGTCCGGCAAGTTCCGGCAAATTAAAAACCGGCACATTTTTCGTGTTCAAAACTTGTTCGGCTTCTTTGGTGCTCCGTTCGCCCATCAAACAAGTCAGAAGGGTTTTATCGGTCATTTTGTCAACCTCAACCCAGGCATTCGCAACGCCGTTTACATCCACCAAAGATTGGGGCACCAAAATCGGGAGTAAGACATCCACCCCATCGTCATCATTCAAGTTTTGCAAACTCCACAGATAATCGTCAGGGCTAACCGAACCGAGCATATCCACCGGATTGCTAACCTGGGCGCTTGGGTTCAGTTTTTCGCGCATTTTGCTTTGAATTTCAGCTGAAATTTTTGCCAGTGAAAAGCCATTGAAATCCAGACTGTCGGCTGCCAAAGCTGCGGCACCACCAGCATTAGTGGTGATGGCAACCCGTTTGCCCTTCGGCAAAGGCTGGCTGCCTAAAGCCCAGGCAAGGTTGAAAAGCTCGTTAATTGTCGAAACTTCAATCACACCCGATTGCCTCAGAGCTGACTGGTAGGCGGCATAGGAACCGGCAAGCGAACCGGTATGCGAGCTGACCGCCTTCGCTCCGGCGTCATTCCGACCAGCTTTCAGGAAGACAATCGGTTTCTTGCGTGAAACTTCACGGGCAACTTTCATAAAACGTGGACCGTTCGAAATCCCTTCGGTATACATGGCAATCACCTGAACGTTAGGGTCTTCGGCGAAATATTCAATCATATCGGTTTCGTTCACGTCCATCATGTTGCCTAAGCTGGCGATATGCGAAAAACCAACTCTCGAGTTGATAATCAAATCAATAACACCGCCGCAAATGGCACCGGATTGCGAAATAAAAGCAATCGGACCCGGAACCGGCATTCCCTTGATGAAAGTTGAGTTCAAGCCGCTGCGGATGTCCATCGTCCCTACACAGTTTGGCCCAACCACGCGCATTCCATATTCGTCCGCTAATTGCTTGACCGAACGCTCAATTTGCGCCCCTTCCGGTCCCAATTCTTTAAAACCGCCGGTGATGATGACCACGGTTTTGATGCCGCGTTCGCCAATTTCCCGCATTGTTTCCATAATGATCGTAACCGGCAAAACAACCACTGCCAGTTCAACCGGATCGGGCACGTCAGATACCGAGGGATAAGCTTTTTGTCCTAAAATCTCTTCTGCATTAGGATTCACAGGGTAAACCTTGCCCTGATAGCCATTGATCAGTAGGTTTTCAACAATCCCATAACTAAGTTTCTTTGGATTTGTCGAAGCGCCTAATACGGCAACCCCTTTTGCGTTAAAAAATGGTTTGAGTGATGATGTCATAGTTCCTCTCCTGGAATATTTGTCGGAAAGATTATAACAACGAAATGACGAAATTTGAAACGAATCCGGAAAATCCTATAGTTCCTATGAGAAAATGAAGCCGGTTTTCATAAATTATAGTTTTAGCTAAAACAAAAACGAAGCAAGCCGTTATAATGAAGAGATGAACGCGCTCCTTCCGGAAGTCCCAAGCGAAACCCAATCTCAAGCGGCTGATTTTCTTGCAAACCGCACGGTATTTTTCAGCGGACCGGCTTCTGCCGGTAAGACCACTTCCGGATTATTCCGCCTGGATAACTTGCTGAATCAAAGCAAGCCAAATCAGGGCAATATTTTAGTCCTGGTTCCCCAACGCAGTCTGGCAGAACCCTATTTCCAATTTATCGAAACAGCCGATTTCACTGCGAAAGATCGCGTCAGCATTCTGACCATGAGCAGCTTGGTTCGCCGCATGATTAGCCTCTTTTGGCCCATTATCGCCAGCCGTCAGCTCTTCAAACATCCTTATGAGCAAGCCCGCTTTCTAACCCTCGAAACTTCGCAATATTACATGGAAAAAATTGTTGGCCCAATGATTGACGAAGGAGGCTTTAGCAACGTCACTTTGCCAGTTTTTCGGCTTTACAGTCAAATCATTGACAATCTCAACAAATCAGCCTTGGTTGGCTTTCCGCACACCGAAATTGGCAGCCGCCTCTCCTCTGCCTGGATTGGTGACACCACAAAACAAAATGTTTTTAGTGACGTCCAGGAAGCGGTCAATCGTTTTAGGGCATACTGTCTGGAGCACAATTTAGTCGATTATTCGCTTCAGGTCGAGCTTTTTGGTACTTATCTATGGCCTAACGCGACCTTCCAAAAATACATCAATAATCAGTTTAGACACCTGATTTACGACAATTCCGAAGAAGACCCGCCTTACGTTCACGAGCTTGTCGCAAAATGGCTGCCAAATTTTGAAACTGCCCTAATCCTGTACGATGACCAAGCCGGTTATCGCTCTTTTCTTGGCGCAGACCCTGCTTCGGCCTTATCTCTTGAAAAGCTTGTAGAAAAATCACTCGTTTCAACCGACAATTTCGTAAGCTCTCCTCATTTGCAGGAGCTCAGATCTTGCTTTCGCAACTTTAATGCATGCAAACCAACCAAAGAATTGATTGATAAATCAATTTTTATTCCCGCTGGACATATGCGCTTTTTCCCCGAATTGCTCGATAAACTTGTCGAACAAATCAAGGAAATTAAATCTCAACCCGATGGCGAAAATAAGAAAATCGCCATTTTAGCGCCCTTCGTTTCCGATAGTTTGCGCTTTTCGTTAAGCCATAAACTTGAAGAAATTGGTTTACCCGTTAATTTTCAAAGGCCATCTTCACCGCTCATGCAAAACCCGACCATCAAAACTTTGGTGGTCTTGACTAAATTTGCCCATCCAAATTGGTCGCTTCGTGTTGGTTTTCAAGATGCAAGCGCTGCGCTCAGCCATGCCATTGCCGACCTCGACCTAAACCGCAGCCATCTGCTCTTGGGCGCTTTCGACCCGGAAAAGGCTTATTTAACCGAGCTACCGCAAGCCATCCCTGACGTCAGAGTCAATCAAGCTTTATTCGATTCTTATGAAAACTTGCGCAACTTTTTGCTTGCCACTGATCCGCAAGAACCACTGGACAGCTTCCTTAGCCGCCTTTTTGGCGAATTGCTTTCTCAACCGGGCTATCGCTTTGAAAACAAATCCCAAGCCGGCACAGACACCGCAATCCTGATGGAGTCTTTCCGCAAATTCCGCTTATCTCTCGACACTGACTTGCAAAATAATCCGGATGCCGCAGCCAAAGCCTTCATTCAAGCGCTCGATTCCGGTTTAATCTCCGCCATGTATTTGGCAGATTGGGAAAGCAGCCCTTCAAACAGCATTCTGATCGCCCCGGTTTTAAGTTACCTGATGCGCAATGAGGCTGTCGACTATCAATTTTGGCTGAGCATTGGCAGCAAAGCCTGGTATGAACGCCTTGAACAACCGCTTACCCACCCCGTCGTTCTCAGCCGCCATTGGCAAGAAGGAAGGCAATGGAGCACTGATGACGAAGCTTCCTACAATCAAGCGAATCTCCAGCGCATAATAAGCGGTTTGCTTTTGCGCTGTCGTGAAAAGATTTACATCTTTACTTCTGACTACAACGAGACCGGTGTAGAAGAACGCGGTCAGCTTTTGACCGTCTTCCAAACGCTTTATCGCATAGCTCTGCGAGGTTCAAATGACCGCTGAAATCCGTTTGCGCCCCTCCCAGGCTGAAATTATGACCTATCAAAACGGTTTGATGGGCATTTCAGCCGTTCCGGGAAGCGGTAAAACCTGGACGCTTTCACACCTGGCTGTCAAACTGATTCTCCAAACCGACCTTGAACCTGACCAGGAAATATTGGTTGTAACCTTTTCTAATTCAGCGGCGGATAACTTTGCCAATCGAATTGGCGAAAAACTACGCGCAAACAATCTGATGGAAGGTTTTGGCTATCGCGTCCGAACCTTACATGGACTTGCCAACGATATCATCCACGAAAGACCCGATTTGGTCGGGCTGCCGACTGACTTTGGCATAATCGACGAAGCTGAATCCGAAGAGATTATGAAAAATTTAGTAGCTCAAGAGTTGGAAAATCATTATGAATTTCTTACTTCTTTGCTCAATCCGGGACTCAGTGAAAAGCAAGCGCAGAAAATCATCAAAAAGGATTTCCCCGATTTCCTGAAAAATTTATCCGCTAATTGGATTAAGACCGTAAAAGATAAGCAAATCTCTATTGCCCAGCTGGATGACTGGCTGGCAGATCCAAAAACGAACCCGCTGATGTCAATTTGTCTCGCCATCTATCGCGGATACCAAGCCGCCCTCAACTATCGTGGTGTGATTGACTTTGACGATTTAATCCGTTATGCCCTCGATTGTCTCAAGCTCGACCCGGATCTCGTCAAAATCCTGCAACACCGCTGGCCCTATATCCTCGAAGACGAATCTCAGGATTCCAGCAAACTCCAGCAAGAAATTCTCAGCCGATTAGTTGGCGAAAATGGCAACTGGGTGCGCGTTGGCGACCCAAACCAAGCTATTTACGAGAGCTTCACCACTGCCGACCCGAACCTGCTCAAAGCTTTTGTCCACCGTGATGACGTCCGCTCTGTCGATTTACCGGTTTCAGGGCGTTCAGCCCCCGCCATCATTGACCAAGCCAACGCATTGATTGATTGGGTTCAGAGTGAACATCCAAATTATTCAATTCGGGATGCCCTTTCCGAGCCATATATTCAGCCAACCCAAGCCGGTGACCCACAAAGCAACCCAGAGAATCTGCCTGACACAATTCAAATCATCAATCGCAGCTTTACTCCTGAGCAAGAACTAACTTTCCTTAGTCGGGAAATCAAAAAATGGTTCGCTCAGTACCCAGATTCTACCGTGGCTGTTTTGACCTTCCTGAATAAGCGTGCTTCAGAAATTGCAAAATTCCTAAAGCAAGAAAAAATCGAGGTTGTTGATGCATTGATGAAAGTAGCCGAACCAACCAGACTTTCTGCCGGTGCGGTTGTCCTTATTCTCAAATCACTCTTTGACCCGCTCAATGCTGTTCATCTCTCGCGTTGTTTTGAAGTCTTCTATCGCCATCTTCAGGACGATTTGGAGGCTGCGCGTTTGGTTAAGCAATGTAGCAAGCTGATTCGCGAGCTTGAACAGACGGAAGATTATCTCTATCCCGATGAAAACGATTGGTTGGCAAGTCTTGAATTTGAAGAAAATCAGTCCGAAATCCTTGAATTGCTAAGAGCTTTCCGTAAAGCAATTCAACGCTGGCATGAGGCTACAATTTTGCCCGTAGATCAGCTTGTTTTGGTCTGCGCTCAAGACTTGGTTCTGGATGATGCTGAACTTGCTATCATCCACAAGATTTCAGCCTTTATCAAATCACTGCTCGAAAACAATCCCCACTGGTCAGTCATGCAAGTTATGGATGAATTGATTGGAATCTCCAAAAACTCGCGTGGTTTTGCGAATTTTAGCCAAAAAGAGGATGGTTTCGACCCGAATAATTACAAAGGGAAAGTAATTGTCGCCACGGCACACAAATCAAAAGGCTTGGAATGGGATAAAGTTTTTCTCACCTCTGCAAACAATTATGACTACCCTTCAGGTGCTGACAATGAAACCTATATGTCGGAAAAATACTTTATCGCCAATCAACGCAACTTGGAAGCGGAATTGCTTTATGATTTGGAAGCCTTGCGCGTCCAACACTCGGGAGGGGTCATGTTTCGCTCTTTTGACAAACAAAACGCAAGGGATGATATTGCCCGTGAGCGCTTGCGTCTTTTTTATGTCGGCATGACCCGTGCCCGCAAATCCCTCACAATCACATGGAACACCGGCAAAGGTAACAAAGCCCAACCCAGCCTGGCTTTTCAATTTCTCTTAGGACAGGCGGAAAATAATGACTAAATTAATCCTGTCAAACTTCGTATTTTCACAAAGCTCCTTACAAACTTTCGCCTACTGCCCTCGTCGGTTCTACTTGCGCTACCTCAAAAAATTGGTTTGGCCCGCCCAAATGGTCAGTGAACAAAATCAGAGCAAAGATCGCGATGCTGGCGTTCGTTTCCACCAACTCATTCACCAATATTTCCTTGGCTTTGAGCTTGAAACGCTGCAAAAGATAGCCGATTATGATTCGGACAGCCGAATGGCAAACTGGTTCGAAAACTTTCTCCAAAGCCCTTTTGCCCATCTTCCGGGAAGCTTATATCCGGAAAGCAGCTTCAAAACCGAAATTGCCGGTTATCCATTGATTGCTAAAGTCGATCTTTTGCAAATCCATGACAACCAAATCAAAATTTATGACTGGAAAACCTCTCAAAAATTACCCAAAGCCTCAAGCCTGATCAAGCAAGCTCAGAGCAAAGTTTATCCCCTGGTCATTTCCAGAGCAATCGCACCAAAGAGCCAAAAGCTGAGCCTGATTTATTGGGAGGCAAATTTTCCGGATCAAACGATAGAATTAGATAGTAATCCATCCGACTGGCAAAAGTTTGAAAATGAGCTTTCGAAGCAAATCGACGAAATTGTCAGTTTGAAAGAAGAAGAATTTGTCATGACCGATGACATGCAAAAATGCGGATGGTGCGAATATCGTTCGTTTTGCCATCGGGCAGTCTCTGCTGAACAAGCGGATGAGTCTTACGATTTAGAAAGCCTTGATGAAATAAAAATTCCCGAGGAAATTGACCCTTCCTGGGAATCTTAACTTGATTACAATGGAGGTGGGCAGAACAGGACTCGAACCTGCGACCTCATCTGTGTAAAAGATGCGCTCTAACCAACTGAGCTATCCGCCCGCGAAGGACTATTATAAACGAAAAATGAGAATAATTCGATTCAAAAACAAAACTGGTGAAATTCAATATGGTTGGATTAGCCAGGAAAAAGTTGGCATAATTCAAGGTGACCCATTTGGTGAGTTTCGTCGCTTTGAACCCACTTTTTTGCTCTCCGAGCTGGAGCTCATGCTTCCTTGCCTGCCGTCTAAAATTATTGCCATCAGCAACAATTATCCGGACCGTGTCAGAGAACTTGAAGCCGAAATGCCTGACTTTCCAATCATACTCTTGAAACCACCCTCAGCCTTGATAACCAACGGTGAAGCAATTATTCTGCCTGCCCAATCATCTCAGGTTGAACACGAAGCGGAATTGGCAATCGTGGTCGGAAAAGAAGCCAAGAACCTCAGCCTCGCCAATGCCAGGGAAGCCATTTTTGGTTACACCATCGCTAACGATCTTACCGCCCGGGATATCCAGCTAATCGATAAGCAATCGACCCGCGCAAAGAGTTTTGATAGTTTTTGCCCGGTTGGACCCTGGATAGACACAGATTTTGACCCAAGCGATGCTATGATTAGTTGCCATGTCAACCAGGTTTTGCGACAGATGGCTTCGACTAAAGACTTGCATTTCAAGTCTGAGCAACTGATGATTTTCATCAGCTCAATCATGACCCTCAATCCGGGTGATTTAATTCTGACCGGCACTCCTGACGGGGTAGGAACGCTTGAAGATGGCGATATCGTCAGTGTCAATATTGCAGGTTTGGGCAATCTGGTCAACCCGGTCAAAAAGGCGAGTTAAGCGAAAAAACTTTACTTCGTCTTAAATGAATGTATAATCTTTTGCTTATTAGGTGATCGATTTTGCCTTGAATTTAAAGTGTAGTCAGGAAATTTAGTGTCAAAGAATAGTCTCAGTTTGATTGAAAAAATACTCTATCGTGTTGAAAAACCCGGCCGTTATGTCGGCGGTGAACACAACCAGGTTGTCAAAGATTGGAATAGCACCGATCTGAAATGGTGCCTGATCTTTCCCGATATTTATGATATCGGTCAGGCTAACCTCGGCCTGGCAATGCTCTACCAAATTTTAAATGACCAAGGAGATATTCTTGCCGAACGCAGTTTCGCCCCCTGGTTGGATATGGAAGAGCAAATGCGTGAGCATCAAATCCCGCTCTTTTCACTTGAAAGCAAGCAAGCCTTATCCGCTTTCGACATTCTTGGCTTCACCTTACCCTATGAGTCAATTTACACGAATGTCTTGAATATTCTCAATCTTTCAGATATTCCTTTACTCTCTTCAGAGCGCGATGAAACCTTTCCTCTGATAGTTGCCGGAGGACATGCCTGTTTTAACCCAGAACCAATTGCCCAATTTTTTGACGCATTCATCATTGGTGAAGGCGAAGAAGTGATTCTTGACCTCTCAAAAGTCTACCAAGACTGGAAAAAATCAGCTTTGAGCAAAGCAGATTTGCTCATGATGCTTGCCCAAATCCCCGGTGTTTATGTCCCCTCGCTTTACGAAGTGGAATATCACGAAGATGGCACAATTTCAAGCCTTGGCCCAAAGCAAGACGGGGTCCCCAAAAAAGTCACCAAACGGATTGTTGCCCAATTGCCGCCACATCCCACCAAATTTTTGGTGCCAAACGTTGGGATTGTTCACAATCGTATGGCAATCGAAATCATGCGTGGATGTACGCGCGGATGCCGTTTTTGCCATGCCGGCATGGTTAACCGACCGGTACGACAGCGCAGTGTTGAAGAAATTATCCCTGTGATTGAAGAAAGTGTTAGTTCCACCGGCTATGAAGAAGTCGGCTTGCTCTCTCTTTCTTCTTCCGACCATACCCAAATTTTAGATCTCACCAAAGAAGTTTACAACAATTTTCACGAAGACAAACTTTCTATCAACTTGCCTTCCTTACGCATTGCTTCATTTTCGCTTGAGCTGATGGATAACCTAAAAGACCTCAAGCCAGGTGGCGGGTTCACACTCGCGCCCGAAGCAGCAACAGAGCGAATGCGTGCCGTAATTAATAAACCGCTTGATGATGAAGAGTTTTATCAAACCGTTACTCAAATTTTCCAAAAAGGCTGGCGCTCGATCAAACTCTATTACATGATTGGTTTACCTACCGAAACAATGGAAGATGTTGAAGCAATTTTGCAAGCCGGGATTAAGGTCAAACAAATCGGCAAACGGATAATCGGAGGCAGCGTCAAAGTTCACCTTGGCATTGCATCGCTCATTCCAAAACCGCATACCCCCTTCCAATGGCTGTCGGTTGAAAAACCAGATTCAATTCAAGAAAAGCTGGATCTTCTCAAAGTCGGTACGCGTAAAGCCGGAATCAAAATGTCCTACAACATCCCCGATTCAACCTTGCTCGAATCCTGGCTCTCACGTGGTGATCGTCGTTTGGCTAATGTTATCAAAAGTGCCTGGGAAAAGGGCGCAAAATTTGATGCCTGGGGCGAACGCGATAACTTGCAAATTTGGCGAGCTGCCTTTGAGGAAAACCAGCTTGACCCCGAATTCTATTCTTATCGTCAACGCGATTTAGACGAAATTTTGCCTTGGGATTTGATCAATATCGGTGTTAGCAAAAAATTCCTTCGTCGCGATTTCGAATGGAGCCAAATTGGCAGAACCCGCCAGGATTGCAGAGAAAGTTGCTTCCAATGTGGCATTCTGGACTCTTTTGGCGATATCCGTCCACCTGAAACTATTGGCTATTGGGGTTGCCCATGAACGATCAGAACGACAAACCATACCGCGTCAGAGTACGCTATTCCAAGACCGGGAACCTGCGCTTTATCGGCCATATCGATACGCACGCCCTCTTTGAACGGGCTCTGCGCCGAACCAAACTGCCTGTTCGCTACACCCAGGGTTTCAATAAACGCATTCGCCTGAATTTGGCAAGCGCCTTACCTCTCGGATTCATTAGCAGCGCGGAAATGCTCGATTTTTGGCTGAACGAACCGGTAGACGCCGCCGAGCTCCGAGAAAGATTTCAAAATGCTCTTCCTGCCGAAATCAGGGTTTTGGATCTCTATCCGATTGAGAACAGCTTGCCTTCACTCCAGGCTTCACTGCTCTCCAGCGATTATTTGATAAGCTTGCCCGAAGAATTGAATGAAAATGATTTTATTGAGGACTTCGAAAACTTACTCGCCCAAGACAGCATTCCGCTAACCAGAAAAGAAAAAACTGTTGACGTCAAGCCTTTGATTTTTGATTACACGTTTACTAAAGATGACTCACCGAATTTGAACCTAAAGATCAAGCTTTCTTCGACACCAAGCGGCAACCTCCGCCCGGACGACCTTTTGAAATTGCTTGAGATTGACCCGGCTGATTGTATGATTGAACGAATTGCCCTTAATTTTGAAACAGAGGAAGAAACGGAAAAAGAAAATGGATAATTGTATTTTTTGCGCTTTGGCTGATGGGCGCCTTCAACCCTCGTTAGTAATGGAAAATGAAACTTGTCTCGCCATTTTAGACGCCAACCCGATTGCTCCATATCATACGCTCGTCATCCCAAAGCAACATTATGTGGGAATGCTTGATGTCCCGGCTGATACCTTAGCCGATGTAACGGCACTCATACACCGGGTCTGTCGGCTCTATCAGGAAAAACTTGGCATCGACAGCTTTCAAATTTTCAACAACACCGGCCCCCACAGTTATCAAACTGTCTTCCATTTACATTTTCACATCCTCCCTCGTTTTGAGCATGATGCAATTACTTTCAACGCCACCCGCATGCCTGAACTGGTCGAAAAATATCCGGAAATGTTGGAAAAATTAGCGCTAAACACCTGACAGATGACGACCCATCCCTGCCCTTGGCCCTTAGCACTTGGCACTTGGTCCTACTCCCTCCCTTGGCTCTTGGCACTTGGCTCTGTCCCTGTTATAATATCGCTCTCGTCTCCGTGGCCTAATGGATAAGGCACTGGCCTCCGAAGCCAGCAATCTGGGTTCGAATCCCAGCGGAGATACTTTTCACTTTTACGCTTTTCCGGAGGTTAATATGGCAGACAACCAATCACTTCAACAAGAACTTGCTGATTTACGGAAGGAAATTAACTACCATAATTACCTCTATAACACGCTCGACCAACCCAGCATCAGCGATTTTGAATATGATCAACTTTTTAACCGTCTGAAAGAAATCGAAGCCCAGCATCCCGAATTAATCACCCCAGATTCACCAACCCAACGCGTCGGAAGCAAGCTCTCTGAAAAATTCGCAAAAGTGCAACATCCGGCGCTCATCCTCAGCCTTGCAAATGGCTTTGGTCCCGAAGCAACTATGGATTGGTACGAACGCATTGCAAAAATTGACCCGCGAGTGAAAACTGCAAAATTCGTCCTTGAACCAAAATTGGATGGCTTAACTGTTGTTGTTCACTATCACAACGGGCTCCTTAGCCTGGCAGCCACCCGTGGCGATGGCATAATTGGCGAAGACATCACCGAAAACATCCGCACGATTTCATCCCTTCCTCTCAGGATTCCAGTCAGTGGTAACCAAAAAGCCCCTGATAACATTGTCTTCCGCGGTGAAGTGATTATCACAAAAGCAGATTTCCAAAAATTGAACCAGGAAATCGAAGCACAAGGGCAGAAACCTTATCTCAATCCACGTAACACCGCCGCCGGTTCATTGCGACAACTCGACCCGCGCATAACTGCCTCACGGCCTTTGAGACTCTACCTCTACCAAATTGTAACTTCCAGCGATCCATTGCCAGCTTCACAATCAGAAACGCTCGACTATATGGCAAAATTAGGCCTACCTGTCAACCCATTGCGCTGGCATGCCAATTCAATCCAGGAAGTCCTTCAAATTTGCGAGAAAGAAGGCTTGGAACGCCATAGTTGGCCCTATGATGCCGATGGCGTGGTCATAAAAATTGATGACCGTCAGCTTGCCGAATCACTCGGCGTCGTTGGCAAGGATCCTCGTTCCGCCCTGGCTTATAAATATCCGGGTGAAGAAGTCGAAACAATCCTGGAAGGTATCCAGGTCAATGTCGGCCGAACCGGCGTCCTGACACCGCTCGCATTGCTTGAACCGGTAAATATCGGTGGTGTGGTGGTAAAACAAGCCACCTTGCACAATTTTGATTTCATTGCCGAGAAAGACATTCGGATTGGCGACCATGTTTTGCTCAAACGGGCTGGAGAAGTAATCCCCTATATTATCGCCACCTTGCCCAATAAACGCGATGGCAGCCAAACTCCCTATCTACCGCCAGCCGTTTGCCCCTCTTGCGGTGCTCCGGTTGAAAAAGACGAAGGCATGGTTGCCTGGTATTGCATCAATTCCGCCTGTCCTGCTCAGCTTAGTCGCAATATTGAACATTTCGCATCCCGCACAGCCATGGATATCAGCGGCCTGGGAGAGAAAATTGTTCAACAATTAGTTGACAACCATCTAATCACTTCAGCTTCCGATTTATATCACCTCAAAGAAGAAGATTTGCTCAAATTAGACAAATTTGGCAGCAAAAAAGCTCAAAACCTGCTTGAAATGATCCAGGCATCCAAAACCCAATCCTTAGCGCGTTTAATCACCGCCTTAGGCATTCGCGGTGTTGGCGAAGTGGCTGCCGAAAAACTAAAAGACAGCTACGGTGACCTTGACAACCTTGCCCAGGCATCACAGGAAGCATTAAAAGAAATTGACGGAATCGGCGAAGTCGTTGCTAACGATATTCATGCCTGGTTTGGTGAAGTTGACAATCAAAAACTACTGGATAATTTCAAAGCGGTCGGCCTTTGGCCCCTAAACGAATCAACCCCAGCTTCGAGCGGTGAACTACCACTGTCAGGGCTTAGTTTCGTCATCACCGGCACCCTCCCCAACCTTTCGAGAGAACAAGCTGAAGCACTAATTAAGCAAAATGGTGGAAAAGTTGTCGGCTCTGTCAGCAAAAAAACCGACTTCCTCCTGCTCGGTGAAAACCCAGGCTCTAAATATAACAAAGCCCTTGAACTTGGAGTTCAAGTCATCAGCCAGGAAGATTTATATAAAATGGTGAGGCTTTAATCCTTCAATTTTCGATATAAAAGATCCAGATTAATCACTGGCAATTATATTAATCGAATAAGCCATATAAAGCTTTAAAACCCATCCCAAAACGTTCCTGGAGAACAGACTCAAGATAGTTTGTTGGCCAGTGGTACATTTCCTTTTCTTTCGTCCCGAAGGCATCATTAAAAATCCGGTGAGCGGTTTGCAGATCTGGGTACTCCCCACCAACTTCATCAGAATCGGGGGAGAAATCAAAAGCCGCTTCTGTACCGTTTTTCTCAATATAGACATTAAATTTTCTCTCTTCATCATAATAGAGCATCTGCAACCGATAGCCGTTGACATCGTAATCTATAAATTCCATATTCCAATCCACCCTGTTTTCTTCTGGTGCGTTCGCATCCCATTGGCTTTTATGAATGGAAAGCTCAAACTTGTGAGGGTTCAACTCCTCATAAAAGTAAGTTCCTTTGTAGTCAAGGAAAGTGAAACCAATCATTTCGTAAGTGTTTTGTGCTTCTGAAACCACATCCGTTTCGGCAAACGGTAAATCGAAAAGAGACTGGGCATCCATTGAAAAGTTTTCCGCCAAAATATTCTCATGAATTTGAAATGGAATTTTTAGAATATCATCTAAAACTTCTTCATTTGGAAAAAATTCAAGTACAATTTCTTCCGAGCTGTTTCTATCACCATGTCCAAAACCAAAGCTTTCATCTGAAGGATCATAGAGATAATTCAAAGCCATCTCACCATCAACAAAAGCCATCATTACATATATATCAAAGTTTGGGTAATATCCGATGTCAATTTTTGCATTATCGGAACTAAAAACTGTTCGTACACTATTATTCATCCATTCATCTTGAGCTTGCCCCCATTCAACATGGTTTATTCGAATTGAGGCTGATTCACTATCATAAATAGCCTGATTACCATCGTACAACTGAAAACCTAAACCTTCTAAGCTACGCTCCAAATTAAAATCTTTAATTTCTAAATTTGTGTAAATTTCTGCAAGAGGAAAAAAGTTTCTTATTTGTGAACCAGCCAAATACAGCTGTTTCAATTTCTTTAGTGGGCTAAGCACTGTCACATCGCTTATGGAAGCATTATTTAACACCAAAATTTCAAGATTATCCAAATTTGAAAGTGGGCCATAATTCTCAGCCATACAGTCCGACAGAACCAACAACTTCAAAGATTTCAAAGAAGAAAGCGGAGAAATATCTAAAATTGGATTACCAGAAAGATTCAATTCTTCTAAGTCAGTCAAATTTCCAATCACAGCTATGTCAGAAACCTCATGGTCTGAAAGATCAAGTCTTTTTAGGTTTTTGAAGTATTCGATACCCTGAAGATTTACAATTTCCTGATCAAAATACAGTTCTTTATGCCATTGATTATTCAGGTTTAAATATGTCACAGCCTCAGCTTCAGCTTGACTGATGTAACCTTCGGATCTGCCTGTTGCAGCGCGAACCATTGCTTCCAAAAGTGGATCTGTAAATGTGACAACTGATTCATCAACAGGCTCTACTACCTTTAGTGTCGACGTTGATATCATTTCAGGTTGAATATCTTCTCCGGTTTCAGAAGAAATTGGGGAACAAGATGCAAAAGCAACCATCACCAAGATGAGAACCAAAAAAATTGGAATTATTTTTTTCATTACAGTGCCTCACAAAAAAGTGAATCTAAAAAAGGGGGGTAAGGTATTCACAATTTTAGCACAAACAGGAATTGTAGTTAGAAATAAAAGCATATGAACCGAGTACCTGTTGAATAATTGTACTTTTATCCTGAGCATTTTCTCGAAGGATTTTGGGTTGTGGCAATGGTTCGGTCGTGTTCCTGAAAGATCTTTCAACTAGAAAGAAATGCTGAAATAATCAGTTGAAATCCTTCAACTGCGCTAAATTTGACGAAGCAATGAATAGCGTTAAATCGTTTACGAAGAAATATTTTTACCTGCTTCCCGTTTCCTGCTCCCCGACCACAGCTCCCCGCTTCCTGTTAATCAAAAAAGCCCCGCAAAGGGGGCTTAGTGGAGATGGCGGGAATCGAACCCGCGTCCGAAAGATTAAGCTCTCGAACATCTACGAGCGTAGCAGAAGATTTCATTTCATTTGCCATAAGGTGTTCTGCGCAACTACCGGTAAACTATTCGCTTGAATCCAATGATTCTCTTTTGAGTTTATCGCGACTTTTGACTCAGCATTCTGACTTCTATGACATCCTTGCTGAATTCGGTCAGAAAAACGACTTCAGGGGACGTAACCTCATCAAGGAGGTTAGCTACCTTTGAGCTTTAACTTATGCAGCTAAAGGAAGGGTAGCGTAGCTTGTGCGATTGGCACTTGTGTTTTTGTACTGATTTATACGAGGTCGGTACCTCTCGGCTCGCAATCCGGAACCAGCCTCTCCCGTCGAGACCTGGCATCCCCATGCAAAGACATTATAGCAAAATAAAAGCCCTACTGCAAGCGCAGTAGGGCTTATTAACGTACTTTTTAGAAAACTATTAGTTGAGTTGTTCGAGTTGTTCGGCCAATGAAGTATTGCCAAAATCGTTCAGTTTGTCCAATTCTTCCTGGACATCCAAAGAAGTATTGTCAACTAATGCAGCCATTACAATATTAACCTGTTCACGAACAAAGTCATAACCGGGAACGGCAGGTTCAAATGCACCGTAGCCTAGCAAATCCCAAGATGCTTTGAAAGTGGGGTTAGCAGCCATGTAATCGGTCATCATGTCAGCTGTGGATTGGCGCACAGGATAATAACCGGAAGCTTCAGACCAAAGTTTCTGAATGTCAGGCTGGGTGTAGTATTTCAGGAAGAGCCAGGCAGCCAGTTCGCGTTCGGGGGTTGATTTGGGGATGGAGACAGAGGCACCATAAACGTTTTGTTTCGGGGTACCGGTAACGTTGGGTAATGCACCAACGCTCCATTCGAAATTAGCGCCTTCTTCGACTACACTTGGGTAGTAGGATAAGCCGGAGCTTGAGCCAATGGTGAAGAGCAATGCGCCATTACCAAAGTCGGTTTGATCGCCATAATTCTCTGAAACGAGAGTTGCACAACCGGAATCGAAAAGATCCTGAAGGAATTCGAAAGCGGCAACAGCTTCGGGGCTGTTCAAGGTGTACTGGTTAGTAGTGCCGTCATAGATATCGCCACCGAAAGCAAAAGTCCAGGAAGCGAAACGGGAAGTGTCAATGCTCAATTGATAACCCATAGAAGTGTCAGCTTTAGATTTGCTGAAGGGTTGTTCAACAGCTTTACATGCCATTTCTTTGAATTGTTCTGGGGTGGTAGGAGGACCATCGTAGCCAAGTTCTGCAAGCCATTCTGAGTTGTAGTACATAACTTCCATTGAACGGTTTGGAGCTAAGCCTAAGCGTTGGTTGCCATACAGGGGGAAGACATCTTGTTCGAAGAAAGCAGGGATAAAGTCTGCTTGGTCTTCTTCGGGCATACCATAGATCGGGTCATCGATAATAGTGTTCAAATCGAAAACTGCATCAGCAAGTTGATAAGTCGCAACTTGATTCTGATAAGCAACCACGATATCAGGAACATCACTTGTGTTGAGCAGAGCTAACATCTTGGTGAAAATATCAGAATAGCCACCGGCATATTCAGCGGTCAGATGTACGCCATGTTCTTTACCAACGGTGTCATTGAAGCCATCAATAATCTGTTTCAAAGCGGCTTCGCGAGCATCACCGGTGTGTTGATGCCACCAGACGATTTCCGGGGCAGGAGTTACATCAGCCCAGATTGATTCAATCGGTTCATCGATTTGAGGTTCATCGACAACTGGCTCATCAACTGGTTCTTCAACCAGTTCATCAACCGGTTGTTCGACGGGAGTTTCTGGGGTATCCACAGCGGCAGGTTGGGCGCAAGCGCTCAAAACCAATGTAGCAACCATCAGAACTGCTAACAAACTAAATAAACTCTTCTTCATTTTTTCAAAACCTCCATTTTGAAACTTAGAAATTGATAACGAGATTTTTCTCGTCTATCTCCATTATACTTTATTCTCTAACCTTTCAAGCCTGTTGTGGCGATGCCTTGTGTAAATTGCTTTTGGGTTATAAAGTAAATTATCAGGACCGGTATCAAAGAAATTACCGCACCTGCCATCAATAAGTGAGTTTGCGGACCTGCTTCTTGCACAAAAGCCCACAAGCCAACCATGATTGGACGCCATTTATCATTAGTAGTCACTAAAAGTGGCCATTGGAATGCGTTCCATGAAGCCGTGAACCCGAAGAGCAAAACCGTCATAATCGGGGCTTTACTAATCGGTAAAACGATCTGAATAAGGAAACGCATGTGATCTGCCCCATCAATTCGGGCAGCATCCCAAAGTTCTTTTGGAATCTGAGAGAAAAATTGCCGCAGCAAGAAGATGCTGAAGGCATTAGCCATAAACGGAATGGTCAAAGCCCAGTATGTATTGAGCCAGGAACCGCCCGGTAATGGTAAGATAGCACCTCGAATCAGCAAATAATTTGGAATCAAAGTTACCGATTCGGGAATCATCATTGTTGCCAAAAACAAACCGAATAAAATACTCTTTCCCTTAAACTCAATTCTCCCAAATGCATATCCAGCCAAGATAGAAGTAAAAAGAAGCCCGGTTAATGTACCTAAAGTAACAAGTACACTATTATATAAATACTTAGAAAACTTAGCTTGATTCCAGGCTTCAAGATAATTGGACCACTGAGGCACCTTTGGCAGTAAAACACGCGTGGCTGTTTCACCGAGGGTCATTAATGAATTAGAAATCATCCAAAGGAACGGGAAAATGAAAACAATCGCTCCGCCAATCAAAACCGCATAAATCAAAATTCGGCCTATTATTTGTCCGGCAGACCTCTTGCCGCGGGTTATCTTTTGTTCTGAGCTTGTGATTTCGGCTGGCTTATCCATAAAAAACTCTCTCTCCCATCAGTTTGTTCTGTGCCAAGGTTAAACCCAAGATAATAACAAAGAGAACAATCGCCTGGGCAGTTGCCACCCCGTATTGGTTAGCCTTATAGAAATTATTGAAAATCAACAGACTAGCTGTAACCACAGTATCACCGGCACTTGGTTCGCTCAAAACATAAATATGATTAAAGGCTTTGAATGTGCCAATGAAACCAACCAGCGTCAGATAGAAAGTTGTCGGGGAAAGCAAAGGCATGGTGATGTGGCGGAACATTTGCGATTTTGATGCACCATCAATCTCTGCCGCTTCGTAGGTTTCTTTCGGAATGTTGCCCAAACCAGCAAGAAAAATTACCGAGTTATATCCAACAAATGACCAGATACCATAAATCATGATGGTTACCAGTGCCAAACTTGGTCCGGCAAGGAAACCGGAAAGATTTGCACCTAACAAGTTAAACAATGGTGTAATTTCAAATCGCCATTTTTGTGGACTAACTCCAAAAAAGCCAATAATCTGATTTGCCAGTGATGTTTCCCTTCGAGAAAATATAATTTGGAATACCACAGCAGAGGTTACAGATGGAGTAATATAGGGCAAGAAATATAACATTCTAAAGAGGTCTTTACCTTTGATGTCCTGGTAAAGCAAAAACGCTAAAATCATTCCCAATAGAATTTCTGCCGGAACCGTTCCGAGGGCATAATACAAAGTTACCATTAAGGAATTCAGGAAAGCCTTGTTACCTGCATCGTACATTTGCCCCCAACCGGAGACAAAAACGACACCACCGAGAATCAAAACAACCGCTCCAACAATCTTCGCAATCTGTTCGCCTTTTTTTAGCGTCTTAAATGCATTGTCCCATAGCCAAAATGCTGCCACAATCAGCGCAATGCCTGCCAAAGTAATCAGGAGGTTTGTCCAACTTCCGAATATCAGAAGGTAGTTACTATCTCCAACAAAGGCACCTTTGGTCACCCGCCAATTAAACAGGCTCATGTAAAAAGAGTATAGGATTGGAAAAAGTCCAAAAACAAAAATAATTATGAATGCTGGAAGGATAAATAAATAACCGGTTGCTTGTTCACGCTTCTTGAGCTTATCCAAGGTAACTCCGGAATTTAATGGCTTATAACTAACAGAATCTTCAGTCAAAGAGAACTCCTCTCCTTCTTGTTTTTATTACCGCTAAAAACTAATTATAAACAAGATTTCAACCATTTTACAGGCAAATTTCTGATTTTGACAAAATTGTCTCATCTGATGAACAATTTTACTTGATTTTTACAAAACTGAGGATTGAATCTGGAAACTTGTCTGTGATTATCAGAAAGCCAATATCGTCCAATTCAACGATTCCTTCCCAGTTTCTGGCAACATTTTTCGGCAAAAGCTCCAAATAAATTGGGGTTTCATCCACGACTTTAATTCTCTCATTATCAAGCTTAAATTTTAGCAAACGTTCGACAACTTCATTTTCAAGATGACTTTTTCCAAGACCATACTTTTCGCTAATGGCATCGCTCTTGACTTTCAAATGAGTATCTCCTGGGAAAAAGTAATTAATCATCCAGAATTCACCGTTTTTGTCTATTTTGCTGGCATCAGTCAGCCTAAAATTTACCGGATCAATTGGCAGCTCATCAACAATGACTAAATCCTGATTAATTTTGAAAACCAAAGGTTGCTCGTTTTGAGCCTCTCCGTTCTGCTCAAAAATTGCATATAGAAACTCCCCGTCAGTGGTTAATGCTTCATAACTTGCGTTTTTATTATTGTTTTGAGGTTCTAACTCGAGCCAGCCCGTCTTATCCAGACGTATATTTTGAAGTTTGCCATTAGATTGCTCCACAATCCCCTTGACTACGTAAGCTTTCATCTTTCCATTTGGAGAGGCTTCAATCGTCAGAAAAACACTGTCGCCGATAAATTCAATCGCTTCATATCCTTCGAACCCGGCTATTTCTTGCCCTGTAAATGCATCCAAAAAGGGAATAATCTCAATCTCAATTTCAAGCTCAGGATTTTCAAGGTAGGCGAGGATGTTCGCCTTATCTATCAGAAAAAGTTTGCTTTCTTGATTAGCTTTAATGCCTCTCGGATATTGTGGCAACAAAATCAAGCTTTCATTCCACCATGCCAAACCAGAATATTCATTCTCAGCCTTTGCAGCTTCACCATGAAGTGGCAACTCAACCAGCGAATGCTCTTCAAGCTGAACGGTGGTAGCACTCTTCCCTTCGCTTTCACCGGACAATTCAGCCCTGCTGCTACACGCAACAAGGCTTAATATCAGGAGTATCACCAAGATACTTAGTGAGTACTTATTATTCATAATAATTAAAGTCAAGTATCAACAGAAGTGGATCGTGGTCACTTAATTGCTCGCTTGCAGGTAAAACAGAATTCAAATGAATGGGCTTGAACGACTTGACATGCGGTGCAAAAGCCTCAGAAACCATTATATGATCCAGCACTTCACCATTTCCTTCATAAATATAGCTAAACCAAGAATCCATGTCCAAATCATCCCACAGATTTACCAACTCATTTCCTTTGAGTGTCTGGATGGTTTCACTCCAGGGAAAATCATTCATATCACCGGCAACGATAATCCTCGCCGTTGGGTCTTTTTCCAAAATTTCCTTGATGAAGCTGTTAACCACGCTCGCCTGAGCATTGCGTTGTTCTTCGCTGCTTAAGTTTGGTGGTTGTATCGCTCCAAAAAGCGGACCATCCGGACCTTTTGAGCTGAGATGCAAACCAATCACGTAAAAAATTTCATCCTGATACTGGAATTGGGCAATAATAGGTTTGCGACTATTCCTGAATGCACTGTCACTGGGTGAAATTAACCCCGGATTATTCGACAGAGCCGTGTTTTTCTCACTGCCATTCAATCTGACTTCTTCATTGGGCTCTGCCGGCAAGGCAGAAAGGAACTTCAATCCGCGATCCATCCTAAACATGATGACTGTCCGAATATTCGCCCCCTCAGCACCGCCATCTTGGTTGCGAACAGGATTGACATTAAACCAACGATATGTCGGTCCCCCCGCTTCCTCGACCGCGATTTGGAGGGCATCGATATTCTCGTCAGCACTGACAATTGCAGAATCCAGATAACCATCGTCATCCATAATTTCTTGCAATACCATGATGTCTGGAGAGCTGAGCTTATTTACAATCATTTCAGCATAATCTTCAATGCGTTCCGGGTCTTCCAAATGGCTGAGATTTTCCGTATTCATGCTGACAACCGATATTTGGCTTTCGGTCAGCTCAATCGGTTCTGTCGCTAGAAATTCCTCTGTGAGGCCATTGCTTTTATAAACCGGCGTTTCGATAGGTTGAATCCGATAATTACCAAAATCGTATTCCAAAATGCCAATAATCGGAGAGGTAAAAACATCACCGGGCAGTAGTTCGGGCATTTTTATATACTTGTCGTCCAAAATCAGACGTTCCGGATTGGGATCGTCTTCACTGAGCAACAAAATACCACTCGAACTCAAACCACTGGCATTTTTCCCCAGGTCAGCCAAGACCACAACCTCGTTATAAGAATTATTTGGGCTGACCACCAGGGCGTTGTTGATTTGGACCAGCATCCCTTCCAGACTTTCATAGAAATCCATGCCGTCTTCATCCGGGTCGAACTTACCATTGTCCTCACCGATAACACCGTTGACATCGTTCTCAATCACCTTATCAGGGATAGACCTGCCAGCTTCACCTAAAATAAGAGCTGTTGGCAAAACATTTCCGCTACTGATTATTTCAATATCACTTGTTCTCAAACTGGTAGTGGTCAATGAATTTTCGCCTAATCCGGCTGGGTTATATTCTCTGATTTCACCTGAATTGACCATAACCTCGTCGCCGGGCTTAACTTCAGCCACGGTTAGCAAGTTGACAAATAATGCTTCCGAGGTCTTTTCATCATTATCGGCTTTAGTGCTTTGCAGAAAGAAGCCATTGCTGTTAATCGCTGTAACGATTCCGGTGACACAACGGACCTCTTCCCCATCATAAGGTGAAAGATGTCCGGAACCCTGGATTTGATTAATCGCCAACTGATTTTGGCTTTCGTTGCAGGGTCCGTTTCCTTGTTGAGGTTTGATAAGATTGCAAGCACTTAACAAGAACAAACTGAGTGAAAAAATGAAAAAAAGTTTTATATTTCGAATATTATTGCTATTATTTGTTTCCATGCCTCCTATTTTACTTTATCATTTTAAATTCGTCCTGCCTGAAAACAATTAATGGTTTAGAATTCAAGCATGGAAATAGAAGCAGCAATCTCAAAAATCGATCGCCATGCTTCCAGCGAACAAGGCAACAAAGTTGAAGTCATTGAAAGACCTAATGGTGGCATTTCGATTATTATGGCAGAAGGCAAACTCAATGGCAAACGCTCCAAAGCCCTGACCATGAAAGCAGTCCATGACGTGCTCAGTGAGATCTCGGATGGCGTTAACGACGGTGCTTCTGTTCGGCTTGTTCTAACTCGCATCAGAAATGAACATAACGAAAAAGCGCTTGTCAACATTTCGGTCATCTCCTGCGATCTTCAATCAGGCACCATTGTGATCACAAAAAACAATTCCATTCCGGTTTTAGTTTATGAGAATGGAGAAAGTCGCTTCTTACCCCTGAACAACAATCCGGAAATCGATCGTTTTGATCCGGTCGTCTATCAGTTTGAATTCAAACCGGAACAAACCTTTATCCTGATTTCACAAGGGCTTCAGTTAGCCGGAAACCATAACGAAAACACAATTGACCTCACCACTGCTGTCGATTCTATCTATGACAACGACGAAGAACCGAACGTTCAAAATGTTTCCGACACACTGCTCAAACAAGCCATTGCCTTCGATGGTGGCAGACCCCGCGATGATATGACGGTGATTGCCCTGAAAGTCTCACAAGCAACTAATAAAGACATTCGCCGAGAATATGTTTGTTTTCCAATTAAACACGAATTTATAAGTTCACAGGAGAGATAATTTACTATGCAAGAAGAAGTTGTTTTGATTACCGGTGCAAATGGAGAAATTGGTCACGGACTCATTAATTACCTCCATGCTAAGGATTATAAAATTGTTGCTCTGGACCTTGCCCCATTAGATGAAGCCCTGCGCCCTAAAGTTTACCGCCATTTTGTCGGTGATATTTTAGATCAAATGCTCATCGGTCGCCTAATTTCAGAGTACAAAATCAGGACAATATATCATCTGGCGTCCATTCTTTCAACCAAAGCAGAACTCAACCCCGAATTGGCTCATCGAATCAACGTCGAAGGTACATTAAATATGCTTCGCTTGGCGGTTGAACAAGCTAAATGGCAAGGACAGGCAGTGAAATTCATCTACCCAAGCTCAATTGCGGTTTATGGCCTGCCTTCTATTGAAGAAAAAACCAAAGCCGGCAAAATTTATGAAGGCCAATTTACCCAACCGCTGACGATGTATGGCGCAAATAAGCTCTATTGTGAAACCTTGGGTCGCTATTACAGCAAAGCCTATCGCCGTCTCTCTTGCGACTTTGACCCCAACAAATCTGTCGATTTTCGTGCCATTCGCTTCCCCGGCCTGATTAGTGCCGAAACAATGCCGACCGGCGGCACCAGTGATTATGGACCAGAAATGCTTCATGCCGCTGCCAAAGGTGTTGAATATGATTGTTTCGTCCGTCCGGATGCCACCTTGCCATTCATGGTCATGCCCGATGCAGTCAAATCTTTGATTCTTCTTGAAGCTGCCGACCGTTCCAGATTAACTCAAGACGTTTATAACGTAACCAGCTTCAATCCGACCGCTCAGGAAATCTACGATATCGCCCTGAATGCTTTCCCGGATGCAAAAATCAACTTTTCCCCTGATGTCAATCGCCAGGGAATTGTCGATTCCTGGCCAGAAGACATTGATGATTCTTCCGCCAGATCCGATTGGGATTGGCAACCGGATTATGACCAAAAACGTGCTTTTGAGGAATATTTGATTCCAGCAATAAGGAAAACTTATCAGAAGTAAGAAGCTTTAGCTATGCCAGTTTATGAAAACTGAAACCTATTTCAAAGGCAAATCCGTACTAATCACCGGTGGATCCAGTGGGATCGGATTTGCCTTTGCTAAAGCTTTGGTAAAAATTGGGGCAATACCAAGCCTCTTAGCCAGAGACGAACGAAAATTAGAACAGGCAAAAGCGGAAATTCTTATCTCTTGTCCAACTGCCATAGTTCACACAATAAAAGCCGATGTAACCAAGGCTGAAGATCTTTCTCAGATTCTGGCAGAACATTGCGCCAAATATGGTACTCCTGAAATCTTGATCAATTCAGCCGGTGTTGCCCGCCCCGGTTATGTTGAAGAACTCCCCCTCGAAATCTACAAATGGACGATGGATATCGACTATCACGGTACGGTAAACATGGTCAAATTGCTCCTTCCCGGAATGATTGAACGCGGTTCCGGACATATTATCAATGTCTCCTCAATTGCCGGTGTAATCGGTGTCTTTGGCTACACGGCTTACAGCGGAGCCAAATTTGCCGTCAAAGGTTTTAGTGATTGCCTGCGGACAGAATTAAAACCTAAAGGCATCACTGTTTCCGTCCTCTATCCTCCGGATACCGACACACCGCAACTGGCTTGGGAAGAGCAATTTAAACCGGCTGAAACAAAAGCCATTTCCGGCACTGCTAAACCGATTAATCCCGACCTGCTTGCCGAAAAGGCATTGAAAGATGCCGCCAAAGGCAAAGTTAGCCTCTTGCCAAATTTTGAATCAAAATTGATGTATTTTGCCGGCACTCGTTTGGGTAATTGGGTTTACGGCATTATGGATTTATTGGTTCGGAATGCCCAAAAGAAGAATAAGCAATAATTGATTTACTAAAAATGGATATCGACCAAACCCTCCAGGACTGGCTAAAAGACAAAACCTTTGCCGACAATCTCTCATACCATAAGTTAACCTCTGCCAGAGAAGCTTCCCTGGAACCTTTTCCGAATTCTGTAAATTTTAGCCTTCAGGAAGCCCTTAAACGCCTGGGGATTCATTCTCTTTACACTCACCAGGCTGAAGCAATTCACTTTTTAGATGAGGGTGAAAATGTCGTCATCTCTACCGGCACTTCCAGCGGAAAAAGCCTTTGCTACAGTATCCCGATTTTAAATCGTCAAATAAATGAAGCCGGAAGCACGGCCCTTTTGCTCTTTCCGACCAAAGCGCTCACGAACGATCAGCTGAACAGCTTCAAGACCTATACCCAAATTTTGAGAAGCGAAACGATTAAACCGGTTGTATATGACGGCGACACGCCCAGTTCTCAGCGTTCGGCTATACGCAAATTAGCCACAATTTTGATGACAAACCCCGATATGCTCCATCAGGGAATTTTGCCTCATCACACCGCCTGGGCGCGCTTTTTCTCTCACTTGCGTTATATTGTCATTGACGAAGCCCACATTTACCGTGGCGTTTTTGGCAGTCACTTCGCCAACCTTATCCGTCGCCTGAAACGAATTTGCAGTTTCTACAACAGCTTTCCCCAATTCATTTTAACTTCAGCAACCATTGGCAACCCGGAAGAATTGGCGACAAACTTAATCGAGCAAAAAATTCACCTGATTGACCGCGATGGCTCACCAAAAGGCGAAACGCATTTCATGATCTATAACCCACCTTTTGTAGATGAAAAACTTGGCATTCGGAGAAGCAGCATTGAAGCCGGCGTAAATTTCACTCAAAAGTTGATCAAATCCAAACACCAAACTCTCGTTTTCGCCAGAACCCGCCGAACGGTTGAAATGCTGCTTGCTTATCTTCGCAACAAACTGCCTTTTTCGGAACGCGAAACCATCCGGGGATACCGTAGCGGATACTTAAAAAACGACCGCCGCGAAATTGAACAAGGCCTAAAAAACGGGAATCTGCAAGCCGTTTTCTCAACTTCAGCCCTCGAATTGGGCATCGACATCGGCAACCTGGATGCCGTCATCCTCGTCGGCTTTCCCGGCACAATTGCGACCGCCCGTCAGCGTCTGGGAAGAGCAGGACGGAAACAACAGACCTCCCTCGGCATCCTGATTGTTACAAACGAAGCCCTTGACCAATACCTGGCAAGTCATCCCGAATATCTGGTCGAAAACAACCCCGAACAAGCCCTGATTGACCCGCAAAACCTCGTCATTCTGCTTCAGCATATCGGTTGTGCTGCCTTCGAACTGCCTTTTTCTAATGAAGAAGGCTTCGGATCTATGACTGCTGAAGAGCTCAATCCTTTTTTGAGCCTGCTTGAGCAAAATGGCAGTTTGTCTCATCAAGGTGAAAATTTCTACTGGTTAGCTGACCGCTACCCGGCAGCTGAAGTTTCTTTGCGCTCATCCACACCGGATATCGTCAGCCTGAACCTTGTTGATGAACAAGGCAACACCAGCCTGATCGGTCAACTCGATGCCTGGGCAGCCCGATGGATGGTACACAAAGAAGCAATTTATCTACATAACGCCGAAATTTATGAAGTCCTCGATCTCGACCTCGAAAAAGGTGTATGCCTGCTCCAGGCCAGTCAATCCGAGTTTTATACAATTCCGGTAATCAATACAACAATCATTGATTACAAGCTTCTATATTCGGTTCCCTATCAAAATCACAGTGCAAACTATGGCAGTCTCGACCTCGAAATCGCCATCAACAGCTACCAACGCAAACGCTGGATGACCAACGAACTGCTCGGTCAGGGTCAAATAGACCTGCCTCCCCAGAAGCTGCACACCACAGGATTTTGGCTTTCTTTTTCTCCGCATTACATTGAAAAATTACGGGAAGCAAAAATGTGGACAGCCGACCCGAACAATTATGGCGTTAACTGGCAAGCTCTCCGTCAAAAAATATTGCTCCGCGACCAATTCACCTGCCGTGGATGCGGAAAACGCTTTGATTCATCCGATCTGCAGGTCCATCACCTCCAACCTTTCCGTACTTTTTTAGACCCCTCCCTGGCAAACCGACCGTCAAACCTGGTTACATTATGTTCCGCTTGCCACAAAAAAGCCGAAGTGAACGTCATGGTGCGCAGTGGTCTCGCAGCCGCAGCCTATGCCTTGCGTAGTATCGCCCCATTACTAATTATGTGTGACCCCGAAGACGTCTCACTTCTTTCTGAAGCAAAATCCATTCTCAATGATGCCAATCCTGCCATATTAATTTATGACAAAATCCCAGGAGGGATTGGGCTCTCCCGTAAGCTCTATGATTTGCGAAACAACTGGATCGAGCGAGCGAGCGACCTCATTCAATCTTGCCCTTGTGATGAGGGCTGCCCAGCTTGTGTTGGCCCGGTGGGCGAACCCGGCTTTGGTGGCAAAAAAGAAGCCCTTGCTCTCCTAAAAGGTTTGAAAAATGGCTGATTGGTCTGATCTCTCCGAACAACTCAAAAAATTGGGTGTCCGCTTAGGGAAAGATACCGAATTCTCAAAACCCGTTCGCAAAAAAATCCCTATCGAATCCCTCGTCAACGGTCACGAATTCGAGACAATATTCGGACCGGTATTTTCTTCAAATCATTATTATGCTGAAGACCACATCCACGGAACAGTCCCTCTCAAACCGATTTCGCGCTTCGATGTTTTAGCCCAATGGGCACAAGCAGCACAGCTTGTCGATAGCAGGATCGAAGATTTCATATTCCTCGACATCGAAACAACCGGGCTTTCCGGAGGAACCGGCACAATACCTTTTATGATTGGAGCAGCCAGGTTCATTCAAAACCAATTTGTCGTCGAACAGTTTTTCCTTCGCAATCCATCCGAAGAAAAAGCCCAATTGGCAGCCTTGACCCAGTTTATCGATGGCGGACAAGCAATCGTCAGCTACAACGGCAAATCCTTCGATCTTCCAATCATCAACACCCGCTATATCCTAAACCGCCTTGGCAACCCTTTTGAAGAAATGGCTCATTTCGACCTCCTCCATATTTCCAGACGAGTTTGGAAAAGGCGACTAAAGCAATGCAACCTTGGAAACATCGAAAAAGAAATTTTGCAATTCCAGCGAAGCGGTGAAGACGCGCCCGGATATCTGGTGCCCGAGTTTTATCGTGATTATTTGCTCAACGGTGATGGCAGTCAAATTGCCAAGGTTTTCTATCATAATGAAATCGACGTTGTCAGCCTCTCTGCCCTATTCACCGCCCTGGCTGCAATTCTCGAAGACCCCACCCCTGACAATTTGGTCCATGCTGCTGATCTTTATTCACTTGGAAAACTCATGGAATCCCTCGAAAACGAAGATATCGCCCTAAATCTATACGCATCAGACAGCATATTAGAAGCTAATGGCCCTGAACTCATCCTCTCTCTCTTGTCCCGTGCAAAAATTTTCAAACGACATAAGAACTACGAACAAGCCCTGCCGCTCTGGCAAGAAGCTCACGAACTCGGTTCGGCTGAAGCAAGTTTGGAACTCGCCATCTATTTTGAACACTTCGCCAAAGACCTCTCCCAGGCACTTTCTTACACCGATTCACTACTTAAACAAGCAAAAAGTCAACCATCAGCTAACAAAACCGCCATCGACCAAATCACCCACCGTCGTGAACGAATTCTGAGAAAAATGAATTGACCGAATAGAATCAAAGACAAATTGAACTAACTTACAATCTGACAATCTGGATCTTACAAAAACCAAAACTATTTATTAAATAGTTAGTAAAATAATTTAAATTTCAGAAAACAACTTGAACCAGGAGGATTCTACTCGATAATAATCAGAATAACCTAAGCGCTTTGTAATACTTTAAAATAACTCTCATTATGATAAAAAGCTTGACGTTATCCCTCCTGATTGTGTATAATCAAGGCAATTAGTTTGACTGCAACAAACCCTTTATAGAGAAGAGGAAGAGAATTTGATAAAATCAAATACATGCAGGCTTTACCTAATGCGTTTTTCTCCGCGCTTTTATTTAGCGCCATTGTTACCCAGTAATTTTCTCTATTCGGAGGTGAAAGGAAGGAGGCTTCACTCAATTTCGTATTCTCAACTTCAGTAAATATATACCAAAATCTAAAAAAGGAAGTGACATGAAAAGTAAAAATTTACAAAAAGTCCTCGCAATCTTCCTGGCATTGGGAATGCTGATTAGTTATCTCCCAATCTCAGCAAGTGCGCAGGCTGCTCCCCTGGAGGGTGCAATCATTGAAGGTAATGGGATTCAGCCTTACAGTATTCCCGCCTTCACCGGCGAACTCGAGAAAAGCAGTGAACCAAAGACCATCGGACCGGCTCCCCGGACCGAATCCGCGGGTCAGGCTGAATTAATTTTAAATGAAAATGCCGTAAAATACGGTATTACAGCTGCTCCCCCTGCTTACGGTGTCGAAGTATATCCGAGTGAACAGCTGTACCAATGGCCCGATGCCTCTGTTCCCGGAACAAATACCGTGGTCGGCACTCCGTCAGCCACATCCTTGTTTGCAGGTGATTTTATGGGTGATGACTTCAGCACGCTTTATGTCGCCAGTTATGACGATAATGGATTGTATGCTGTCGACACGACAAATGCCCAGTCAACCAAGATTGGCACAATGACTCTTCCGACCGGAACATTATCCGGTTTAGCCGGTGGTCCTGATGTCATGTATGGTGTCTCAACAGAATGTAATGTGGCTTCTACTTTGGTAAGCGTCAATCTGCAAACCGCTGCAGTAACAACAATTGGCACTCTGCCAGTTTCAACCTGTCTGATTGACCTCACTTATGTTCCCGATAACGGAATGCTCTATGGTGTTGACCTGGTAACAGCCTCTCTCCATGAGATTAACCCCGAGGACGGCGTTGACACTATTGTCGGTGCTCTTGGTGTGGCTCCCAACTATGCCCAGGGTATGGATTATGACGAAGTCAACAAAGTCTTATACTGGGCGTCTTATACCGATGCTTCTGCCCTGCGTATCATCGACATCAACACCGGTGCATCAACTGTGGTCGGTTCTTTCGGACTGAACGAAGTTGATGCCTTTTCAATCGCCGCTTTTGTACCTCTTGGTGACTACGAAATTACCGGTACAGTTACCGATTCGGCAACATCTGCTCCATTATCCGGCGCAATCGTTACCGCAACACCCACAGAAGGTAATCCGAAGACTGCAACAACTGATGCCGACGGTATTTACACCATCGCTCTCGATGCCGGTACCTATTCCGTCACAGCCGCCAAACTCGGCTATACCCCCAAAACTGAGACTGTTACAATTGTCGAAGGTCTTGAAGATCCCTACGTCCAAGACTTTGCACTCGTGCAGTTACCTGCCACTCTGCTCACCGGCACGGTCAAGGATGGCGGTATCACCGGCACAACAGACAAACATGGCTATTCCCTTTACGCCAAACTATCCTTCACCGCCTTGGGCGTGACCGAGGTAGCTTATACAAACCCATTCACCGGTGCCTACTCTATCTCACTCGTTCAAAACACTGATTACACCGTTAAAGTAGAAAGTCTTACAACAGACTACCTCCCATTAACCGAAAGCTTTACTACTGTCGGTAACTCACAAAGTAAAAACTTTGAACTCCTCGTTCCTGCATCTGCTTGTAGCACAGCCGGTTATGGTGTCAGCGGTACAGTTGTGGATTTTGACAATCTGCAACTGCCTGCCGGCTGGACTAACTTTGACTATGCGGGTACTGGTCAGGTCTGGCAATTTAATGATCCCGCAGGCCGTGGCAACAAAACCGCCGGCTCGGGTGGCTTTGCTACTCTCGATAGTGACAACTATGGTTATGGCGGAACCCAAGATGCCGGTTTAAGAACCCCGGTTCTCAATTTTTCCGGCACATCCGCTGTAGTATTAGAATTTGACAGTTACTACTATACTTACTCCGGTCAAACCGGTATGGTTCGTTATTCAATCGATGGCGGCACTACCTGGATTAACAAGCAAACTCTGCCTGCTACCACCCAAGGTCTCCATTACAACATCGATCTTACTGATGAACTGGCTGGCGAGACACAGGCAATGGTTGAATTCAAATTCCAGGCAAGCTGGGGCTACTACTGGCAAATCGACAATGTTAGCCTTGGTGACCCCCTTTGTGAAATCAGAGATGGTGGCGTTGTTGCCGGTTATGTTTTCGATGCCAACGAAGATGAAGTTAAACTTCTCGATGCAAAGGTTGAAACTGCTTTAGCCTCTGATACCACTACTGCCAGCGTAGATCCTGCCGGTAACGGTCTCTATTGGTTCTTCCAACCCACAACCACAGAAACCGAAGAAGTTGAATTCACCATCAGCAAATCAAAATACGTTACCACTGTTGAAGATGAAGAAGTTGAACAAGATGTTATTAACCATCTCGACTTCGAACTTGGTGCCGGTCATTTAGTTGCTGAACCCACCGCTGTCGAAGTTACCATGGATTTGGGTGAAGCAGACCATATCGAAACTCTCGTTCTCGAGAATGACGGTAGCGCTACTGCCACCTGGAGCATGACTGAAAAAGCTGGCGGATTTACTCCTATGAAAGTCAGCATTCCTGCTTTTACCGGAACACTTCCACAGAGTGACGTACCTACCTCAATGTTCCGCGATCCAAACGCCAAATCGACTGGTAAACCCGGTTTGGTATTGAACAGCAATGCCGCAATATTTGGTATTACTGAAGTTGTCCCGGCTTTCGGTATCGATCTTGATGGTGACACTCTCTATAGCTGGGAAAATGTTGGCGCTCCTGCAGCTTATGAATTAGTTGGCACACCCGGCGGTTCTGCCACTTCTTTGTTTGCCGGTGACTTTATGTCTGGCGACTTTGATACACTCTATGTCGTCAGCTACGACAATAACAAGCTCTTTGCCGTCGACACAAGCGATGCTTCAGCCACTGAGATTGGCACTACTACCCCCGCATCCGGATATACCTTCGGTGGGCTGGCTGGTACCCCTGACGTGATGTACGGTATGGCAAGCATCTGTAATACCGGTTCAAAACTGTATACCATCGATTTGGATGATGCAACCACCGAATTTGTTGGCGACGTAAACGGTCCAAACTGTATCATCGATATCACTTACGTTCCTGAAGATGGCATGCTCTATGGTGTCGATTTAGTTACAGACTCTTTCTATCGCATTGATCCTGCCACCGCCAATACCACTTTGGTAGGCGCAACCGGTGCAGCTCCCAATTATGCACAAGGCATGGACTACGATGAAGAAAATAACATCATGTACTGGGCTGCTTATACTACCCAAGCAGAGCTACGTGTTATTGACCTGACAACTGGCGCATCGACCCTTATTGGTGCCTTCACCGGTTTGACTGAAGTCGATGCTTTCTCTGTCGCAGCTGGTGGCGCTCCCATCGATCGTATTCCCTGGCTTAGCGAAGACATCCTCGAAGGCCAAATTCTGGAAGGCGAAGTAGAAGAAATTGAACTAACCTTCACCGTTGCAAACATCGGTCAACCCGGTATCTACGAAGGCTCATTGGTCGTCAAAGACGATTCACCCTACGCAGACCTGCTTATTCCTGTAACCCTGAATGTTACCCGTCCAGCCGACTTTGGTTCCTTCAAAGGCTATATTTATGCCTTAGAACAATGTGATATTAATGCATTCCCCGCTGAAAAAGCAACCGTTATCTTCTATCAGAACGGTACTGAAAAAGCTCGTACCCAAGTGGACGAAAATGGCTATTTCAGCTACGCATTGCTCGAAGGCACCTATGACATCGAAATTGAACTCGATGGCTATATTTCACAGATGTTCGAAGATCTCGAACTTGTCGGCGATGAAGATTATATCCTCGACGATGTTAACCTTCGTCTTGATGCTGCTTGTTTGATTGTTGAACCCGATGCTCTCTATCAGGAACAATATACCGGAGAAATCTACGAACAAACCGTTACCTTCACCAATATTGGTGCTAAAGAAACCGTCTTTGAATTGACCGAAAAAGATATGGGTGGACCTACCCCCTTCAGGGCAGACGAAGTCAACCTGATTCTCGATGATGGTTCTTATGATAATGCTCTCGGTGTCGGCGGAACAGCAGATTTCATTTCTGTCAACCGCTTCAGCCCAACTGCCGAACAATTCCCGATGACCTTGACGGAAGTCTCTCTCTACTTTGAAGGTTCTACTGTAGCCAGTGGACAACCTTTCAAAGTCGTCATCTATCAAAACACTTCAGCTAACAGCGACCCTGCTGTAGGCTCTGAACTCCTCCATCAACAGGCTGCCTCTGTCGGTTCTGTTCCTGGATGGACAGTTGTTACTC